>Ga0308164_10001714_pt1 | contig 24232 bp, 16 predicted proteins | sample PhyTR2_FD_201031 | JGI IMG/M metagenome (GOLD analysis project Ga0308164, IMG submission 201031) | Phyllosphere microbial communities from UC Gill Tract Community Farm, Albany, California, United States - DLSLT.R2 | ecosystem: Host-associated > Plants > Phyllosphere > Unclassified | place: USA... | reverse complement strand
TCAAGAGCAGATTCTGTTCCTTGGCAGAAAGCTCAAGCTCCGCCTGGCTCACACTTGACTGCGCAGCCTTCAATTGGAACCAGCGATCAATGCGAACTAACGGCTGACTGACATTCGCGCGAAATGTAGTACCGCTGCGCTCACGGCTTAACGAAGGCTCATCTCGCTTCAGGCTGGTCGCCTCGGTTGTCGCCCCTGCGGTCAGATTCGGCAGGAGGCCTGCCCGCGCCTGAGGTACTGCTTCGCGTTGCGCGCTGTAGGCATGACGTGCAGCAGCCAGCTGCGCATCGTTAAGCGCTGCGGCCTGGTAAACGCCCAGCAGGTCAGCATGCTGCTCCGTTTGCTCGCGAGAAACAGCTTCGCTGCATGCACAGGTGCAAGCCAGGATGACGATGCCGAGCGGAAGGGAGGGATTCATCTACATTCCATGCGAAAAGAATTCCTGAGTGCCATTAAATTGACCTGTCATGAGTTCGGCGTAATAAAGGAAAGCTTTAGCCTGCTGAAAGGTTTTTTTACGTACGCCCTCATTCAGTCACGATGAAACAGCTTAATATCAGATAGATGTTTCGACCAAAGGAGACGATTTTCATGGAGATTCCCTTTTCGCCAATCAAAGAACGTTTGAACAATCGCCGATTCACGGTAGCGGGCAACACCCACGGGCTATCCGGCGAAGGTACCGTCTTCCATTACCATGTCGAGGGTGATGCCATTTGGGGCACCTACCAAGGCGGCCGCATCCGCATGGGCAATCAAGTCGGACGCGTGACGGGCACGGATACCATTGAGCTTCTTTATCACTGCTTGACGATGGACGGTCAGACTCTTGCGGGCTGGTCTCGCGGTAAGTTAGGCATTGATTCCGCCGGAAATACTACTTTGAGCTTCGTATGGGGTTGGTTGTCGGGGGCGTCTGGAGGTGGAGAGTCGAGCTATGTGGAGCTTGCGCCCTAGGCGGCTGGGCCTGTCATCGAATGCAGCGGTGCATAAGAAGCAGCTTTCGGCCGATTCTGTTGAAAAGTCTGGCATGGTTTTCTCGGCAGCAAGAGTAAGCGCATGAGATTGAGATACGTATATTGATCTGGGGATTCGCGGCTCAGATTTCGCGTAGCGATGTGCAAGCAAGGCGTTTTCAGCGGTCAGCATGGGAGGAGCCTGGATAAACCGATTTTTTCAATAGAGTCGGCCGGAAGCAGACAACCAAGCTAAATTTGTCAGCCATCCTGAGAACTCGCCTTTAAGGCACGCATTATCTTCACCACCATAGGCTTCGTGTACTTCTCACTGGTGTCAGTCCCCGGTGGGTCGTCCCTGCGCAACCACTCACCGTCATCGAATGCCTGGTAAAGCGAAAAAGCGGGCTGTGGCATGGCCTCATTGATACTCAGGTCGACTACAGCGTTTATGATCCCGTTCATGACGCCGTTACAGAATTCGTAGGTCAGTGACCCACCCAGATAGCCTTCCGCAACCGCAATGGATAGCTCGTTCAGTAAGCCTGCGGGTGCAACGCTGTACCTTTCACAAACGGTGACAAGATCGTTCAGCGCCAAGCCCCCTGCTTCCGCAGTCGTCGCCAGCCTATTAAGTTCGTTCATGGGTAGAACATTGATCATGAATGTCCTCCAGACACATACGATGTGTCGTAAGCGTTCGGTATTAGAGTTGTCTCCGTGAAGCTGGCATTAAATAACTTCTTTTTCGTCATGGCATTGAGTTCGACCAATATTTAGTAGGCGCCCATATAGTGCTGTGTCTCGAGTGAGAGATAGCAGGTTTGGACAGGCGCCAAGCAGCGTGGTGACCAAGCTCTGAAACGAGGGCCAACGTCGCCTTCTTCCAGCCTGAACTTCCGACTTTTTCAACAGAATCGGTCGAAAGCCGCCAATGCGAAATTCCATCGTGGGCGGTTTGAAGAAGCACTTCCAGGTTTCAGATGGCTGACTGAGTGAGTCTGAGGGCCCGCTATCGTCCAAGAACGGTAACACCCACAAAGAGACCTCGTGGCAAAAAACAAGAAAGGCCGTAGATAACGCCGGTTTAAATGGAAACAATCCTTTTTCGAGGGCTACCGCTCTCAGTGTTCTGAAGGGTAAAACTCGCCGTCATCACCTTGCACTTGCGCCTTGAGACATCCGGCGACCTCTTGAAGTTTGAGAATCGCGGGCTCGGACGGGTCTTTGGTATAAAGCTCCCCGAGGTCGGCCCGGTACCGTAATGGAAACTCGTCCCCCGGAAGCGTAACCCTAAATCGTCAGGCCCGTTAACGGGATCTTTCACTATCTGAGGATCAGACTTCACGCACCTGAGCCATTCTTCGAAGGTTATCCTGGGTCCTTCCTCATCAGCCCAAAAGGGTTTTCGGCTGACGTGAATGTCATAACCTGCTGTCGCAAAGGGGGTCAGGCAGAAAAGACACGACAAACTGATCGCGTGCATTCGCTGGATCATTGGAAGTCTCATCGCCAAAACTTCCACCAGGGGCGAACTCTCTCCTCATCCATCGTTGTGCTTGTCTGTCTGTAAACAGCAGTTGCGATCGCATGAGTCTGCGCCGCCATCTCATCTAACCCATCTTGAGGCCCGATCCAATGATCGTGAACTGCCTCCAGAAACTCTCGATCCAAAGGCAGCTCGGAGGCATCGCCAATGACCGTACTGAAAGCCTCGCATTTTGGACACCATGCCGTGGTGTCAGTAAACCGTGTCACATCATAGGCAGGAAATACCGCATAGCAACCAAAGCAAGCGCAATCGTTGCTGATGAGGATTTCTGCCTGATTGCGGTTCGCATGATCATGCGCGCTGTCAGTGTCGGGCATTCCTACCTCCGTCGCAGTGCGTCAGATTAATGGGTTACAGCGATCACAAGGCAGTCAGTCGATCAAGCTGCTCTGCCGAAGGAAATCCCAGTGTCCGATAGCGAGGTGGATAGCCCGCTTCTGCAGTCAACAGATCGCCAAGCTCGGATTCAACTTCGCCCCAGAGAACGGTTTTTACTGTCGGTTCCCCACCCGGAACGGGATCAACAAACGCGACGCGATCAGTCTTGGGCAATAAAGTCGGCACATCTTTTGTCCAAACGCCCATCGATACGGTGTTGCCATTCTGATCAGCAAGCTCATAGAGATGGTACGAAGCAACAAATACATCGACACCCGTTTCCAGATTGAGCTTATCGAGCAACTCTTTCTGATTACTGTAGCTACCCTGAAGCAGCATATGTTCCAGTGTGGCCAGACGGTTATTGACGCCTTCATCATCAGGGTGAAATGGAACGATATCGCGCCCGTCATAAGTATAAATGCCAGTGGAGACTACCCTGCCGTTCTCCAGCGCTTTGAAGCTAAGCTCGACCATCTGACGGATGCCTTGTTCGTCCTTGTCGCCCGTGACCATCAAGACGTCACGATTGGGGATCATGAACACCGGTCGACCTTTAACTGGTGCGCGCTGCAGGACATCTGGCAACAAGACTCTGCTGCTGTCGTATCCGTCCGCCCATTTCGCGACGTGGAGCCCAGGGATAATCTCACCAAAGGCCTCGTGCGTAGCATCGCGCAAGTTCTCAATGGCGATCACCACTGCCTCATCCATTGTGATGCCCCACTGCGCTTCGGGGCCCTTCGTAAGGGTGGCGGTGGCCTCGGGGGAATCGACGGCAAGCATAATCACACAGTCGCGGCCCAAGGGCTGATAAACGACATCGTGCGGCTTGCAGCCAACATTTCTGGCTTGCTCCAGTCGAACCTCTTCAAGCATGGCAAGATTTCGAATCACCGGACGTAAATGTACTTTCACGCTTTCAAAGACCGTCGCGGTTCCCTCAACAGACACCAACAGAGTCGATACGTACCCACTCAGGATTGCCGCCTTCTGGGTTTTGTCTCCATTTTGATAGTCGCGAAAGGCATTATGAAGATTGAAGTACGAGCCATTGTTATGAAGGACGCGAAACTCGCTAGCCTGGAAATCCATGGCCTTGCTGTAGCCAGCCTTACGGGCTGCCTCGATAAATTTTTGGGCAAATTTTTCCTGAGTCATAGGACGACCGAGGATTTTGTCGAGTAGGGATTGGAGCATGCACAGGATCCTTCGTGTCAGCAGGCATTTATAAACAGGGTGGGTTGGGCGCAGCTAAACCTGTTCACAGCATGAACGGCCGATTTTAGATCGACAAAAGTATCGGATGAAAGATCGGTTCGCAAATCTGGAGCTGGTTTTTATAAAACCTACAGCCCGGGCGGGGGCTAGTTAACCGTAAATGGCCGGCTGTGGTGCTGCTCAAAACCCGCGATTGATGAACAAGTGCGGCAGAAATTGATGAATGGGCTGATGGACGCCAGGCGAGCTGTGAGGGTCACCAAAAACGTCTGCTAATCCGAACGAAATGAAGACTGCCCGCTTAGCAGCTGCCTACGCTGCCAAAGTGACGCTAGGGGAACGTTAGCAGGTGTGGTGGGATGACGGAGCACTCGACGCGAACAGGTATTTAGTGAATGACACACCGTACGCAAGTTGGAATTAAAACTATAGAATACGGAAAAGGGATGACTGCTATCGACCAATAGCAGTTGTTGTGAGCGGCTGCAGCCAGCCACAAGTACTGGCCGATAGATAACACGAACTGCTACGCTGAAGCGGCGCAGCAACTCGAGTCAACTGGCCCCGTAAGCACTTCTGTCTTCAGGAAAAATCACTCATGCATCACATAGTCGGCTTACATACGGCTAAAAAAACAGAACGATTATGGCCGCTGGCTCCAGAAGAACGAATTATTTTCAGAACTGACTCCTTTAATGTGCTCGGATATTTTTACTTTATTGCACCTGCTTTTGAACGATATGCACAACGAGATGCACAAATAAGTATTGCTTCAATTAATGTATTTTTTCGTTTGAGCACTGACGACTTAATTGATGCATTGGCAATTCTCAACAATCTCGAAATACAGCTTTGCCATCAACCTGAAAGTTGGCAGGAATATCTCGGTGAGTTCCAACACCCCAAGCAAGAAAAGCGACCGATAAAACCGCGCTTATTCCGAAGTCGGGCTATCAGGATTATTCAAACATTGAGAGCATTAGTACTTAACGCTCAGGCTCAGGATAAATGCTTGTTATACGGAAATGGTGTTTACTACCGCGCACTGCGCGGCATAAAAATGCCGCCCGGCACCGTCTATTCCTAGGGATGCTCTGATCAACTTTCCGCACAATCTGGGCGAGTCGATATTTTTCCAGCAAACATCGCTATTTGCCAAAAACCACCCAATATATCATGTACTTAAAGCCTTACGCCCAGCCCTCCTCTTTAAGCGCGCATTTACTGAAAGTTAGCACTTAACGACCAGCCATCTGGCATTACGAAAAGGTTTTTAAAATGAAATCGGTCATAAGCGGAAACTGAATCGCCTCAATCACGCTGTTACGCGTCAGCCATCAGTTGCCGGAACTGATGCGTAAGCTTTTCAACGCGGGTTGCATCACACGTCGCACAAAGAAAAGGCATCCTCCGCCCCGTAAACATGTATTTCATTCCATTGCACTTCGCACAAGGCAGGTGTGTTTTTACATGGGCAGTCAAAGGTCTGACAAGCTGATCGTTTAACCTGCTTGCGAGAAAAGCGACCTGAGCTCGATCGAACTGGTTTGTCAGGCTCAAATGGCGAAGGTGCGCACAGCGAGCGAGGCTGCTGATATCGTCAACCTCGAGCTTCACATGTGCAATAGAGAGAGTGGTGAGCTTGGGGATACGTGAAACAGCTTCGACTGAGTTGAGGCGCAAAGGTGATGAGCCTCCACCCAGATTGCCGGACAGGCACAGTTCGGTCAGCTCGCTTAGCGCCTCGACCCCGTCGAGCTGTCGAAGGTTTGGGAAGTCTTGGACGGCAAGGTACGTTAGGCCGTCAAGCTTGAAAACAGGCGCCAACGTATCAATTTTTGTTGCCCATTCCAATTTCAATCGACGCACGCTGGCTAACTTATCGATCCCCTCAAGTGACGGTAGCTTGAGGTTATAGAGCCGCAGGTCTACTGCTGTACATTTCGACAGTACCGTTGGCCATACCTTTGCCGAAACGTTTCGAAGATCAAGGTCATCTGCCTCGGAAAGCTGTTGTTCGTGGAACTGGCGATCCAGACACAGAATCATGTTGATCTTCGACACAATTGTCCTGCCAAGAGAAATCAGAGAACGTTAGGACAGCATTGAGGCTGAGGCTATAGGCTGACTCCGGAGCTGTCCAGCGCCCCCCCTTATGGGTCGAAAATAATCAGCCACGGGCTCAGCTTTCTGATTGTTTTTTCCTGACGAGTCTACGTGCTCCATGGCGGCGAGACTGGGATAACGTTTTGTCCTCGGCGCACTGAGACAAAAGCGCGATCAGCTCGACGTCTATCGGAAAGCCATCCTCTAGCCACTTAAGCGCCAGCCCCGACCAATATTCGGAATGCGAACGCTAGGCTGTGATCATTACCGACTAAAACGTTATACAGGCAAGCAACGTATATCTTTCGATAAGGACTTTCCGCTGTGGCCTCTAGAAAATAAATGTTGAGTTTTTTGTCATGAATGCCGCAGCGTTGCCTTCACCTGCGCATTCATCGGTTTTGCAATCACTGGCTTAGGTTCGCTTTGAGTTCTTGCGAGGCTTGTGCGATCGCGCTTTGCACTGCCGGCAGATGGTTGAACGCGTTTGATAGTCCAAAGTCGTGAATCATCCCGTTGTAGCGTACCGACCTCACCTGCACACCCGCAGCGTCGAGCTTGTGGCCGTAAGCTTCGGCTTCATCGCGCAGGACATCGAATTCAGCCGTCTGGATCAGCGTCGGCGGCAGGCCTTCCAATTGCTCTAGCGTCGCCTGCAGCGGCGATGCGTAAATCTGCTTGCGTGCGTCGGCGTCGGTTGTGTAGTTGTCCCAGAACCACGCCATGAGGTCTTTGGTCAGGAAGTAGCCGTTGGCAAATTCCTTGTACGACGGCGTGTCGAAGTTTGCATCCGTTACCGGGCACAGCAATAGCTGCGAACGCAGTGCAGGTAAGCCTTTCTCGTTCGCCATCAGAGCTACAGCTGCGGCCAGGTTGCCACCTGCGCTGTTACCCGCTACGGCCAGGCGGTTGCCGTCGACATTGATCTCCTGGCCATGCTCGGCCACCCATTTGGTTGCGGCATAAGCTTGCTCGATGGCAACGCCGTATCCCGCCTCAGGCGACAGACTGTAGTTAACGAACACCGCCACCGCGCCAGAGCCCGCAACCAAGTCACGCACCAGCCGTTCGTGCGTTGGGAAGTCGCCCAGCACCCAGCCGCCGCCGTGGAAGTACATGAACGCGGGCAGGGTCTTCTGTTGGCTGCCGACCGGGCGCACGATGGTCAGTTGCAGCTCGCTGTCATTGACACGAATCGTCTTCTCGCTGACCTCAGCTTCCGGCAAAGCCACGTTGGAGGCGGCCTGGGCACCCGCCAGCGCCGCGCGGGCATCGGTCGGCGACATACTGTCGAGCGTCTCGCGGCCCTCAAGGGACTGCAGGAATTTTGCCACGTCGTGTTCTACGCCAGGCCGTTCGGCTGCGGAGGCGCTACCAGGCGACAGAGCAACGACGAAAAGGGCGAAAGCGGAGGTTAGAGGCTTCATGATGTTTCCTTTTGACGCCTGAGTGTGTGCGTCATTAAATAGCGGCCTGTTAAATTACGTTGTTGCGCCTGCGGTCAAGCGAACGAAGTCAGCGGATTTCGGGCGCTGTGCCGGACGCATAGTTGCAGCTCCGCTCGGCTGCAAAGAAAAACACGACAGATAGGGTTGAAGCCTCATCTGCCGCGTGGCCAAGGAAGTCAGATATTCAAGGCGCGACATGGGTGTGGAAGATCTTGCTGACCACCGTCCACTTGCCATCGACCTTCAGCAGGTTAAAGAAATCCGTAAAGCAGAAGCCCGATACGTCATTGGTGTCGATGCGTGCGCTGGCAGCGGTGCCTACGATGTCGATGTTGACGATTACACCTTGAGCTTCAGGAGACGGGCGGAACGCGCTGTCGATGCCGTCGAACAGTGTCTGAATCGGGCCGCCGGTCAGCTTGCTGTCACCATCGACGCTGAACATCGTTGCCTGCTCGCTGAAAGCTGGCTTCATGATGCTGCTTTTGGCCTGTTTGCAGCCTTCGTTGTATTTGTTCAGTACCTCGGTGATGGCCTGATATTCCTGCACATAAGTAGGCTTGTTCATGTTTGTACTCCTGGTAGTTAATTCGAGTCGTGTTAAAAAGACCGGTTACTTTTGGCGGGTATTGAGATCGACCCCTGCGACCACCCATAGCGACGCCAAGCGCTGGGGCCCAAGGTCTCGCTTTTGAAGTGTTGCCCACTTGGTTTATTCAGCGAGCGTCGGCCAGTCGGTGTAACCTTTAGCGCCGTTACCGTAATAGGTTTCGCGTGGCGCAACAGTGAGTTCTGCACCTTCTTTCAATCGACGCACCAAATCCGGATTGGCAATAAACGGGCGACCGAAAGCCACTGCGTCGACCTTGCCTTCAGCACGGCGGGTAACGGCGAGTTCGATGTCGTAATTGTTATTGCCGATGTATAGGCCTTTGAAGCGTGCACGTAACGCATCGAGATCCACGTTTTCGGGAACAGTGCGTGACGTAGCGGTAGCGCCCTCGACAAAATGCATATAGGCGAGCTGGAAGCGATTCAGTTGCTCGATCAGATAGCCATAGGTGTGCATGACCTGGCTGTCCAAGGGCGTATTGCCTGCATCTGGCGTCACGGGAGAGAGGCGAATGCCAACGCGGTCATGCCCCCATATATCGACGACTGCGGCGGTGACTTCCAGCGTGAGTCGTGTGCGATTCTCAATCGAACCACCATATTGGTCGGTTCGCTGATTGGTAGAGTCGCGCAGGAACTGATCGAGCAGATAGCTATTGGCAGAGTGCACTTCCACACCATCAAAGCCTGCACGTTTTGCGCATGCGGCGGCGTGTCGGTATTGCTCGATAATGCCTGGGATCTCGGATGTTTCCAGCGCTCGCGGCATGGAGACGTCCATCATCCCCTCTTCAGTAAAGGTCTGGCCTTCGGCTTTAATCGCCGATGGCGCTACCGGTGCCGTGCCGTCGGGTTGCAGGTCCACATGCGAGAAGCGCCCCACATGCCACAGTTGGCAAACAATAAGTCCACCAGCGGCATGCACCGCATCTGTTACCCGCTTCCAGCCTGCTACGTGCTCTTCAGTCCAGATGCCTGGCGTCAACGCATACCCCCGCGCTTGCGGGGAAATATTGGTCGCTTCACTGATGATCAAACCAGCGCTGGCACGTTGTGCGTAGTAGAGAGCATGCATTTCGTTAGGTACGCCTTCTGGCCCCATGCGGCTGCGCGTTAACGGGGCCATGACAATGCGGTTGGCCAGTGATAAGGCGCCTAAATCCATTGGCGTGAAAAGGTCCGTTGATGGGCTGTTGGGTGTCATTGTGATTCCTAGTAATAACTGTTCTGCCGGATAAAAATCCTTGCTGCATCAACTATGGTGGTTAATGATAATGACGTAAATAGCCATAAGCATGGATACAGTATGAGCAAAAAAGTCATAATACAGAGCCCGACGCGTGCTGAGGGCGTTGACGGTTCACTGCCTCTACCGCCGGTGCATTTACCCGGTCTTTTAACGTTCGAGGCTGCCGCCAGACATTTGAACTTCGCTCGCGCCGCCGCAGAAATCGGTGTGACGCCCACTGCGGTATCACGCACGATCAAAAGCGTGGAAGCGCAACTCAATGTGCGGCTATTCAATCGAACAACACGCAGTGTCAGTCTGACTGAAGCCGGCGCGTCATTGAACGCAGCATTGGCACCTGCGCTTGCCTTGATAAGAGATTCCTTGTCACAAGTCTCGCTCGTGACGGATCAACCCTCTGGCACAGTGCGCCTCAACTCGTCGTACGTTGCATACCGCATCCTGATCGAACCGCATCTGACCGCCTTCATGGAGAGATTCCCGCTGATTAACGTCGAGGTATCACTGGATAACCAACTTGGCGATATCGTTAATGCCGGTTTCGATATCGGCATGCGCATGGGAAAAAGGGTGCAAAACGACATGGTCGCGGTACAGCTGGGAGCGGCACAAAAAAGAATTGTGGTGGCTGCGCCAGACTACTTCAGTACGCTGGCTGAGCCCCACACACTGGAGCAACTGCTGAAGCACAACTGCATTCGCCAGCGGTACTCAGTGGGTGGAAGATTCTTTGAATGGAAGTTCGAAGATGGCGGGCAAATGGTTCAAGTTGATGTTCAAGGACGTTTTATCTTTGACGAAATGAGATCCGTCCTTGATGCCGCGATACAAGGCCAGGGCATTGGTTTCGTTTTTGAGGACTTCGCAAGGCCAGAGTTGGAAAACGGTACGCTTCGTCAGATATTGAAACAGCACAGCGGCATGGACGATGCGTTCCATCTTTATTACCCGCATCGTAAACACATGCCAGGCAAGCTACGTGCGTTTGTTGATTTCATGCGTAGCGCTAACGAGGTTGGGAAATTGATTTAACTTTCCCAGGTGCGGCTTGTTGAGAAATATCGAGTTTTCAACGCTATGAATGGTTACTACGTTCACTTTTGGCCGATGGCTAGCACTCATAACCACTCATATTCGGTCAGCCGTCTGAATGCTGACAATGCTTTTCAAACTGTCCCCGATGGAATGACACTCGCGGATTCATGTCATTCCAGGCAACCGCAGTGAGTAGGCTGCAGGGACGAGACCTCAGTGAGGTTGACGCCCGCGCCGTCATAAACGGCGCCTCTGATCCAGCTTCCACCGTATGTACCAAAGGGGATTGAAGGCATGAGCGAGTTGCTGTCAGTTGCTACGCTGGCAGAGGCCCGAATGCGCGGTATGAATCGACCAAGGCATCGAAAAGCGAGATATCCGAGCGACTTCTGGCAAAGAGCTGGGCACCGACAATAGCTGTGAAAATTGCACGTGCTCTAAATTCACTCTCACTTGATTCGCACACCTTCGCAGCCAATAGAAGCTTGCGTAGCCATGCAATATTGACCTCAGCAAAAGTCTGAATTTCTTTTGTCATCTCAATGGGCAAGGTATCGGTTTCAGCGCCCATGAAACTGCCCAGGCAGAGACGATTGTCGGCCTCAAGCGATCTTCTGAAGATTTCCGGAAAGCGACGCAAAGCGTCAATCGGAGACGGGCTTTCAGATTCGATCGTCTCGAGCGCAATCGCACCGTCCTCCCAATATCGTTTGGCAACGGCAATACCCAGATCGGCTTTGCTTGGAAAATGGTAGTAAATACTCGCCGCTTTGATACCAACATCTTGCGCAAGGTCGCGGAAGTTCAAACCATTGTAGCCCTGCGATTGGGCAATTCTCTTGGCCGCCAACAAAATGGCTTCTTTGGAGTTGACGCTCATTCTGGTGCCTTTCGTCTTGGGACGATCTCTCACATAGGGAACGTTAATTTACAGCAAAGGCCTACCGTGAGACAGGTAGATTGTCAGCGGAGAACAGTGAGGCCAACGTGACGTGAGGGCTGAAGCAGAAGCCGTTCCATCATGTTCCAGTAAGCTTCACCGACAGTCGACACTGCCGAGATCACCACGGTCACCGAGAACGCCAGGGGGGTGACGATCTCGGCGTACGGAGTTTCCATTGACAGGCTATTACGGGGCTGGCGAATCCAGTTCAGGAATGCCGCTGTTGCGATCAGCGTAGGCAGCCTGGAAACTTGGACGTTTTGCCCAGCGCTGCCAGTACGCATCCAGGAACTCAAAACGCTCGTCCAGTGGGGTGGCATTGACCGGGAATTTCGAGAAGGCGATCGCGGTTGCCAGCGTAATATCCGAGAAGGTCGGGGCGTCGCCGCCTAGCAGCCATTCGCGGCCGTCTGACAGATGACGGTTGACCAGTGCAGCGTGAGCCAAAGCTTCCTTACGGCAGTGTTCGCCCCAAGCCTCGTTTTTGGTCAGTTCCAGCTTGAAGCCGAGCCCGGTGTGCAACACGTGGAACGCTGTAACGATACGGTACAGGATGTGCACCCACACCCGGTTATCCCACATGTTATCCAGACCCTGTTCCAGTGCGGTCGCTCCCATGATCTTGCGACCGGGATACTCCTGATCAAGATAACGAACGATGGCAGCCGTTTCGGAAATGTAGCTACCGTCGGCCAGTTGAAGGGTGGGTGTTTCGCCCCACGGGTTCATATTCAAATGACGCCAGCCACGCTGTTCCCCTACAGGGGACATGTCATAGATGGTCTCGGCAAACTGGTCAGCGATGCCCTTTTCGTGCATGAACAGACGCAGACGCTGTGGATTCGGAAAGGCCGAAGGCGAAGTGAAGAGCTGAAGTTTAGTAGTCATGGTCGTTCCTGCAGATGGGGTGGCTGGCTACCTAACTACCGTTAGGTAGCCAAACCTTAGCGATCGGCTCAGTGTCCGTCAACCCCTACCTAACACTTGTTAGGTAGATTTTTGGGATTCTTTCGCTGCACTGGTTCGATTGAGGTGGATCGCTCGCTTCACCGGCAAAACCCAGCACGTTAAACTTCCCAGACCAAACCTAAGCACCCCAACGGAGCCCCATGAAATACGACGGTGCCAGTTGGCACTACACAGGAGACTTCCCAGCAGATCAACCCAAAGAGCAAGGCGGCACGCACGACTTCGATAAATTCTCCTCGATATTGGAAACCAGGTTTACCAGTGGAGTGCTGGTGAAGGCTACATCCTGAAGCCTTAGACCCAGCGTTGAACCAACCCGTTAGAGGGTTCGCCCGACAATTTTCATGCACTTGATGGCGGGCGTCGGGGTTTCACAGAGTGCATTTCCCAAGCCCTCTGACACGCCCTTACCTTTCAAACAGCACCCTTCACATCCCGAACCGGTGGTCGTCTTCACAAACCCATCATCTGGCAACAGAAGCCCTCGTCAAACCACCTTGGCCGGTCGACAGCCCCCTCCCCACCCTGTGTAAATTCACAACATTTCACAGCCCATGTCACATCCACCTCATGTGCGCTCCCTACCCTCGGATCTGTTCGAGCCTTACCCCTTTCTACCCTGCCAGTCAGCCGGTCAGTGCTCGGCGTCGCTTTCACGCGGCGCTGTGCTGGCGGGGTTTATTACCAAGGAGCCTGCACATGTCCGTTTCCGTAGAAAACATATCCAAGAACCGCACGGCGGAATCCAATTCGCAGAGTCAGTGGAGCAACTCGGTTGACCGCGCGAAAGCCAAAGACGCGGGCATCGAGTGGGAGCTGCCCGGCGATGACAAGCGATCTGCCCAAGAGATTATCGACGCCAGCCCGTTGCTGAAGAATCTGGGCAATCAGAGCGGCGTGAAGGACAAGCTCAAGGAGCGTGTCGGTGACTTCGAGCATGATCGCGACGCTGCGTATCGCGCCGTTCAGGTGCTGGATCATGTGGAGTTGCTGAACGAGGACGGCGTGCGCATTGTGAATGGCAATGACGGCAACGGCCGGGTCGATGGGTTCACCAAGGGCGGTGACGCCAAACACGGCACCGAAGCCGGTCGTTTGCAGGATTTCGGCAAGTACGGCTGGGAGAATCTCAAGGGCGAGCTCAAGCATGTGGACAGCGCCGGTGACAGCAGTGCGGCGCGGGAGCAGGCCGAAGCGGCGGGCATTCAGTGGGTGCGGCCGGAGGGCGATACCCGTTCGGCTCAGGACATCATTGACGACAATCCGCTGCTCAAGAACCTGGGTAACCAGAGCGGCGTGAAGGACATGCTCAAGGAACAAGTGGGCGATTTCGAAAACGATCCCGATGCGGCTTTCCGTGCGGGTCAGGTGATGGATCGTGTCGTTGGCTGCGACGAAGGTGGCAAACCGCTGACCGGCAAGGATGTGGCCGACACACGGATCAATGGCTTCACCAAAGGCGGCGAAGCCAAACACGGCACCGAAGCCGGACGTCTGCAGGACTTCGGCAAGTACGGTTTCTCGTCCCTGCCCAAGGCGCAGGCCAGTCAGGATATCGCCGGGTATAAAACCTACGTTGAAACCAACAAGAACGCCGACGAGGGCTCCAAACAGATCGCGCAATACACGGCGATTCTGGAGCAGATGTACGACTCGATCCGTGGCAAGACCGGCGCCGACGGTACCCTCACCGCTCAGAACATCAAGGATTACAAAGACAGCAACCCGCAGCTGGGCGGCCTGGAGAAGGACGCCTTGAGCTTCTGGTCGCAGCCCGGCGCCTTCAAGCTGCTCGACACGGCCAGCGGCAATCTGGCGAAATCGGCCGACGGCAAGGTCAGCAGCGGCGACCTTCAGGCCTTCCTGAAAAGTAGCGCTCCAGTGGACGCCATGACGTTGAGCAGCCTGCTGTCCAGCGTGGTCTCCGGGAACCTGACCAACAACGTGGACACCAGCAAACTGGGCAAAGACGTGTTCGAACACCCTGAACACTACACGGCCGAGGAAAAAGTCGCGGTGCTGCTGGATTTGCAAAAGTCCCAGAAGCTGGTGGTGGACGGCGCCAACGCCGGCATGTGGGGCGACGATTATGGCAAGGTGGCCATCGCCAATGGATCGGGCGCTTTTTGGGAACCGGAAAAGCTGCTCAAGGATATCGGCGACCACATCGCCATTCTGCAGAACGATCCCGACACCGCAGCGTTTCTTAAAGACAGCAGCGCTACGGGCATGAAGGACCTGTTCGAGGCCAGTCCAGGCCTCAAGGATGCGGTCAGCAAAACCTACGAAGACGAGATCAAGTCCGGCAAGGCGCTGGACAAGGCGTGGGAGGCGAACACCAAGGATGGCAAGACCGATCAGACCGCCGCGCTGACTCAGTTCTATGCCACCGCTCAAAGCTTCCAAGGGATGCTGGGCATCAATAACGCTGCCGAGATCCAGGCTGGCGTGGGCAAGTCTTCTCACAGCGAAGCCCTGCAGACCTATTACAAGGATTCTCTGGCGTCCGGCGAGCGTCTGCGCGAATTGCTCAAGACCAACGCACCGGAAGCGGCTGCCAGTGCGTTCAGCATGGAAGTCGCGCTCTACAACGCCACGCTGGACCCGACCTTTACCGGCGAGTTCGACAAGCAGCTCAACGACAATTTCTCGACGATATCCCAGGAAAACCTCTTCAAGGACGCCACCTTCGAAGACATGCAAAAAGCCTTCGGCAAGGACGGCGGCAAGGACCTTGACGAGGACAAGGTCCGCAAGCTGATCGACCAGATGCGCCAGGAATCCCCGGAATTGCTGCTGAACAAGGATGGCACTGTCGCGACGACCGATCAGGTGCTGTCGGGCTTCAGGGGTAACTGGGACATGTTCCGCCAGGGCACCAAGGCACTGGACAAGATGGACATGCTGACCAGGTTCGACACCGGCGGCGACGCCAAAGGTGCCTATGGCAGCGGCGTGCTTCACGGGGTCAGCGGTCTGTTCATGGCGGGCATGACCATCGCACGGGGCGCACAGGGCTCGGGTAAGCTCACGGATCGCAACATCGTCGACATCACCACCGGTTCGGTGCAGGCGGCCACGCTGTTCACCGAAGGCGGCACCAAGGCTTATCAGGTCTCGATGAACGAGGCGATCGAGAAAAGGGAAAAGACCCTGACGGGTAACCCTGACAACCTTTCTCAGGAACAGCTCGATAAGCTCAAGGACAACATCAAGGACAGCAAGAACGCGATCGCTGTCTCCAAGCAGTATGAGGAAGCAGCCAAAGGCCTGGGCGGTCTGGCAAATATCGCGGCGGGTGCCTATGGGATTTTCGATGGCGTGAACGCGATCCGTCGAGGCGACAACCTGACTGGCGGCTTTGGCGTGACTGCCGGGTCTCTGGGCGTGCTTTCCGGTTCAGCCTCGGCCCTTGAGGGCACACTGGGCCTGCTGGGCGCCAACCTGCCGCGCTTCATCCCGGCGCTGGCTGCGGCAGCTGGTACGCTGGGCTTTCTGGCTGGCGGCGTGGCGGTTCTGGGGGCGATCATTCCGGGTCTGGTCAAGGAAGGACAGCAACAGGCCAAGGCCGATGACTTCGCGCAGGTGCTGGGCGACAGCATCAGACGTTATGCCATCGACGGTGTGAAGGATGGCACCATCGACGACATTCCGATCAAGGACTGGCCGGGCGGTGAAGACTCCACCGTCGCGTCCTGAGGCAACACGGGGTGCAAACCCCGTGATCTGAGCGGATCCTCGTACCCGGTCTCGCCGGGTGCGTGGATCAGGTCTCGCGCTTGATCATCCCGCTCAACCACTCCCGACTGCGTGCCAGCACCTTCCCCGACATCGCCGTCGGGAAGTGAACGAACCCGTGCGGCAAGTCCGGCAGCCGGTGCATCTCAACCTCCGCCACAGTTTTCCAGCGCTCGGCCATTTGCAGGGTGTCGTCCAGCAACGGATCGATGTCGCCGACGAACATCAGCGCAGGCGGCATGCCGGAAAGATCGCCATACAACGGCGACAGCGTGGGTTGCTGGCGCTGCTCGTCAGTAAGCCCTGGCGTGAGCAGGCGCAAGGCCTCGACCATGCCGGGACCATCGAGAACGAGGGTTTCAGGCCCGGCGTTGCGCACGCTGGGGGTTCCGGTGAGGTCGTAGACGCCGTAGTACAGCAGCGCGCCTTTGATGCGTTGCAGCAGGTCGGGCTTTTCTTTCAGTTTCAGCAGGGTCGTGGCCGCGAGGTGGCCACCGGCGGATTCACCAACGACGATCACGGGCAGGCCCGCGAACTCAGGGCAGTTGTCTTCCAGCAGCCAGCACGCGGCCGAGAAACAGTCTTCCATCACCCCTTCAACGGGCGTGGACACGGCGAGCCGGTAATCGACCGACACCACGGCCACCTCGCATTCGTTGACCATCGCGACGTTGAGGTCATCGTTCATCTGCGCATTGCCGATCACCCAGCCGCCGCCGTGAAAGTCGAGCACAACGCCTTTTGGCTGGCCCTTGGGCCTGATGATGCGCACAGACACGGGGACACCGTTGCTGCTGACGATTTTCTTTTCGGCCTGCAGTCCGTGTCGAGTGAGCTTGCCCCCGCCGCCAATCTGGCTGACGCGCAACAGTGACTGAATCAGCACAGGCATGACGCGGTTGCGTATCTTGAAACGCGGAAAGCGGGCGAGCTTCCTGTTTAGCTGGCGAGCCTCGGCACGCTCCTGCTCGCTGAAAGACATGGACTGTCTGTTATCCAAATGCTTGCGCTCCTGTCAGGCCGATCGTCGCCGTGATGAATGATGTGGTGCAGTCATGAATAGAGTCGCGCGTCGCGGCAGCGTTCATTGCATGAAATGGCGATGCGATGTTGCCTTGTGCAGTGTTAAAGGCTGATGTACGTATTCATTGATCGAAGGCCATGCCCTTCGAATGCTCCCCTGCACAGAACCTAGAAATCCCCGCTCGCTACCTGCATTCGTGAATCCTGTGCAATCCATAGCAACTAGCCACTAGCTAAGCGTTATCCAGAGAACAACAAAAATATTCAATAACCGCATTAATGCATAGTCACTTTGCAATCCTGCAGCAAGCGCGTAACAGGAAACAAGTGCAACTAAAACGCCATCACCACATTATGTACCTCGATTCATATCACGGAAATTCGTTCAATATTTCAAAGGCCTATCACGATAAAAAATAATCCGTGATGCGTTATTCATATACATAGAAACTTGTATCCATTCTGAAACAATTCTGTTGCCAAGCGAGTAAGTGCGGACTATGTTCTTACGGCGCTCGATAGGGAGCTAATCAGTTTAAGGTGTGCATGGATGCAAAAGTCGAAAGCCGTCAGTGCTGTCCGTTATTCTATTAAACCTGCTGCAACAGGCGCTCTTTGCGCACTTTCCTTCACGTTTGGCTGTTCTGCCTACGCCGACTACGTCGAACAAGGCCGATTGGGCGATGCTGCCAGTTGGCGGTCTGCCGAGTTCCGGAGCGACTGGGGACTTGGCCGCATTCAGGCCGAACAAGCGTATGCCGCAGGTATCACTGGCGCAGGCGTGAAAATCGGTGCGCTGGACTCCGGTTTCGACCCTTCCCACCCTGAAGCCAGTCCGTCGCGTTTTCACGCAGTGACCGCCAGCGGCACCTATGTCGATGGGTCGCCGTTCAGCGTTACCGGTGCCATCAACCCGAACAACGACACACACGGTACTCACGTGACCGGCACCATGGGCGCAGCCCGCGATGGCGTCGGCGTGCACGGCGTGGCGTACAACGCGCAGGTCTACGTCGGCAACACCAACAAGAACGACAGTTTTCTGTTCGGCCCGAGCCCGGACCCGCTTTATTTCAGAGCGGTGTATGGCGCGCTGGCCGATGCCGGTGTGCGCGTCATCAACAACAGCTGGGGCAGCCAGCCCTCCGACGTGACCTACGCCACCTACGATGGCATGCGTGCCGCCTACGCCCAGCACTACAACCGCGGCACCTGGCTGGACGAAGCGGCCAACGTCTCGCGCAAGGGCGTCATCAATGTGTTCAGCGCGGGTAACAGCGGGTATGCCAATGCCAGCGTGCGGGCCTCGCTACCGTATTTTCAACCCGACCTGGAAGGTCACTGGCTCGCCGTGTCGGGCCTGGACGACACCAACGGACAACGTTACAACCAGTGCGGCATCTCAAAATACTGGTGCATCACCACACCCGGACGTCTGATCAACGGCACCGTGCCGGGCGGTGGTTACGGGATCAAGTCCGGTACGTCGATGTCTGCGCCGCACGCCACAGGTGCGCTCGCGCTGGTGATGGAACGCTTCCCCTACATGAACAACGAGCAGGCGCTGCAGGTGCTGTTGACCACGGCGACCCAACTGGATGGCTCGGTCACCCAGGCACCCAATGGCAACGTGGGCTGGGGCGTGGCCAATCTGGAGCGGGCCATGCGCGGTCCGGGTCAGCTGCTCGGCACCTTCGATGCAACGCTGGGCGCGGGCCAGACCGATACCTGGAGCAACAACATTTCCGATCAGGCGCTGATCCAGCGTCAGGCCGAAGACCGCGCCGAGCAGGCCACATGGCAACAGACGCTGGTCAGTAAAGGCTGGCAGAACGGCGTAGCCCGCACCGCCAGTCAGCAGGACCAGACCGATTATGCGGTCGGCACCGCACGGGCGGCCGCCGCTGCACAGCGCCAGTACCAAGGCAGCCTGATCAAGTCCGGCGTGGGACGCCTGATTCTCGACGGTGCCAACACCTATCGGGGTGACACACTGGTCAATGGCGGGCTGCTGTCAGTCAACGGCTCGCTGACCTCTGCCGTGCAGGTCAATGCAGGCGGGATACTGGGAGGTAACGGTCAGATCGGCGGGCTGACGGCTCGCAGCGGCGGCAGCGTTGCGCCGGGCAACTCCATCGGCACCTTGCAGGTCAACGGCGACGTGGTTTTCGAGACGGGATCGACTTACGCGGTCGAGCTTTCGCCGACAGCCAGCGACCGGATCGTTGCCACCGGCAGTGCGACCGTCTCAGGCGCCAACATGACGCTGGCGCTGGATGAAACGCCCATCGCTCTGAGCGCCACCTCCGGCCAGACGCTGGAAGGTCGTCAGTTCAATGTGTTGCAGGCTGCCAATGGCATCAACGGCCAGTTTGGAAGTGTGTCGTCCAGCTATGCGTTTCTGGGTGGCCGACTCGATTATGCCGCCACCGGCATCGCTCTGAATATCGAACGCACCGCCGCGTTCGACAGCGCCGCGCAGACGCCCAATCAGGCCGCAGTTGCCACGGCTGCCGAGCAACTCGGCGCCGGAAACGCCGTTTACGAAAACCTGCTGTTCTCCCCCACTGCCGCATCGGCACGCAACAGCTTCCAGCAGTTGTCCGGTGAGATTTACCCGGCGATCGCCACGGTGCTGATCAACGACAGTCGCCAGGTGCGTGATGCGGTTGGCGAGCGTCTGAACGCCAGCGTGTTCGGCACTGACGGCAACACCCCGGTGCAGGACAATGTATGGCTCAAGGCACTGGGTGCCTGGGGCAAAACCGATTCACGCGATGACACCGCTGGTTACACCACATCAATTGGCGGTCTGCTGGCCGGTGTCGATGGCAACGTGGCCGACGACACCCGTCTGGGTCTGGTCGCAGGCTATAGCGACAGCTCGCTGAACATGGGGTCGGGCACACATTCACGTGCCTCGGTCGACAGCTACCATCTGGGCGCTTATGTCGGCCATGAAATCGGCGCGCTGCGTCTGACGCTGGGCAGCGCTTACAGCTGGCACCGTATCGATGCCAAGCGTGATGTCCAGGTCGGCGGCGCAAGTGGCCGTGAGAAGACAAAGCACGATGCAGAGACTGCGCAAGTGTTTACCGAAGCTGCGTATCGCGTCCGCCTGCAGCCAGTGACGATTGAACCCTTCGCCAACCTTGCCTACGTGCATCTGGCCACTGACGGCTTCACCGAAAAAGGCGACGCAGCAGCTTTGTCGGCAGGCCGCGATAAACGCGATGCCGTACTGAGCACCCTCGGCGCACGCGCCTTGAAAACCATCTCTCTCACTGACCAGCAGAAACTCGAGCTGTCGGGCAGCCTCGGCTGGCAGCACAACCTGAGCGACACCGACTCGCAGCAACACCTGGCGTTCGCGTCCGGCGGCCCAAGCTTCGGTATCGAAAGCTCACCGCTGGTGCGCGATGCGGCACTGGTCGGCGCCCACGCCAGTCTGGCGTTGAGTAAGGACGCCCGGGTGAGTCTGGATTACAGCGGCCAACTGGCCAGTCGCGAAAAAAACCACGGTGTCGGGCTGAGCCTCAACTGGCAGTTCTGATTACCTAACCCCTCTCGCTTCAAAAAAGAACGACGCGCATGCACCTGCATGCGCGGGGAGTTTTGTGTGCGTCAACTAAGGACGGTAGTTTCATGAACGATGCGTTTATCACCCGACAGGCCTCTGTCACTTCTCTTCGTCAGTCCATCAGAGCGATCAACCGTGCCTCCTGCGGCGCACTGGCGGTCTACCTCGCGACCATGAGCGTTGCGCAGGCTGCGCCTTACGTCGAGGCCGGACAATCCGGCAATGCCGCCAGCTGGCGCAGTGCCGAATTCAACGCAGACTGGGGACTGGGAGCCATCAATGCCGATCAGGCCTATGCGGCGGGCTACACCGGCAAGGACATCAAGCTGGGCATTTTCGACCAGCCGGTGTACGCCGCTCACCCGGAGTTTTCAGGCACCGGCAAGGTCATCAATCTGGTCACCAGCGGCATCCGCGAATACACCGACCCGTATATTCCGGTGAAGGCTGGCGATGCGTTTCGCTACGATGGCGCACCGACCCTGGACTCCGGAGGCAAACTGGGTAACCACGGTACGCACGTCGGCGGGATCGCGGGCGGTAGCCGCGACGGCGGATCCATGCATGGCGTAGCCTTCAACGCACAGATCATCAGCGCCGACAATGGCGACCCGGGCCCCGAAGACGGCATCGTGCTCGGCAACGATGGCGCGGTCTATCAGGCCGGCTGGAATGCGCTGGTCGCCAGCGGCGCTCGTGTGATCAACAACAGTTGGGGCATCGGCATCACTGACCGATTCGACCAGGGTGGCAAGGATCCCGCGTTTCCGCATTTTACCGTGCAGGACGCACAACTGCAGTTCGACCAGATCCGTCAGATCCTCGGCACGCGTCCGGGCGGCGCCTATCAGGGTGCAATCGATGCCGCACGCAGCGGCGTGGTGACGATCTTCGCAGCAGGCAACGATTACAACCTGAACAACCCCGACGCCATGGCCGGACTTGGCTACTTTGTGCCGGAGATCGCGCCGAACTGGTTGACGGTCGCGGCCCTGCAGGTGAACCCGAACGCCGCCGCTGCGGTCAGTACGCCCTATACGCTCAGCACCTTCTCGTCACGCTGCGGCTACACCGCCAGCTTCTGCGTCTCGGCACCGGGCACGCGTATTTTCAGTTCGGTGATCAACGGCAACAGCCTTGAAAACCTGACCACCGATTGGGCCAACAAGAACGGCACCTCCATGGCAGCCCCGCATGTGGCGGGCAGCATCGCAGTACTGATGGAGCGCTTCCCTTACATGACCGGCGCACAGGTGGCCGACGTACTGAAAACCACCGCCACCGACCTCGGCGCGCCGGGCATCGACGCGCTGTACGGTTGGGGCATGATCAACCTGGGCAAGGCAGTCAACGGCCCGAGCATGCTGGTGACCGAGGCGGATATTCCAGCCGAATTCCGTATCGACGGCGCTTACGGCGACAGTCAGTTCGTCGTCGATCTTCCCGGCGTCGGTGCCGTGGTCGATGCAGGCAAACCCACCCAGCGCACCTGCAGCGGACCGCAATGCGGGCTGGATGTCTGGAGCAACAATATTTCCGGACATGGCGGCCTGACCAAACAAGGTATCGGCACGCTGATGCTGACCGGCGCCAACACCTACAGCGGACCAACGCTGGTCAATCAGGGTCGTCTGGCCATCAACGGCTCGCTGGCATCGGCGGTGACCGTCAATGACAGCGGCGTACTGGGCGGCAATGGCAGCGTCGGCGCACTGACCGCAAATCGTGGCGGTACGGTCGCGCCGGGCAACTCGATCGGCACGCTGCGAGTCGCGGGCGATCTGCTGTTGGCACCGGGCTCCACCTACGCGGTGGAACTGTCCCCGGCTGGCAGCGATCGACTCGTGGTCGGCGGTCAGGCTACGGTCACCGGTGCAACCATGGCATTGGCACTGGAAACCGATCCGTCACTGTTAAGCAGCAGTCAGACCAACAGCATCCTCAACCGGCCGTTCGATGTGCTGCAAGCAGCGGGAGGCGTTCAGGGTCAGTTTGGTTCGGTCCTGACCAACACTGCGTTTCTGAGTGGGAACCTGGCTTATACCGGCACCGCCATCACCCTGGCCGTCGAGCGCAACGGCAACAGCTTCGCAAGCGTTGCACAGACATCCAATCAGCGCAGCGTTGCCTCGGCCATCGAGCAGTTGGGCGCTGGTAACGCGGTGTATGAGAGCGTGGCGTTGAGCCCTGACACAAGCACAGCGCGTCGCGCTTTCACGCAACTGTCGGGTGAAGTGCATCCGGCCATCGCGACCCAACTGATCAATGACAGTCGTCAGTTGCGCGACGCCGTGGGTGATCGTCTGCGGGTCGCGGGCCTTTACGACCAGCCGACACCGGGCAGCGATGACAACAATGTCTGGGTCAAGGCTCTGGGCGCCTGGGGCGAGAACAGCGGCAGCAGCGACGGCGCCAGTTCGACGTCATCGCTGGGCGGCTTGCTCGCGGGTGTCGACGGTCTGATCAGCGAGCACACGCGACTGGGCGCGATGGCCGGTTACAGCGATACGTCGTTGAGCCTGGGCGATGACACCCATTCCCGGGCATCGGCTGACAGCTACCATCTGGGTGCGTATATCGGGCACGAACAGGGTGCAATGCGTCTGACGGCGGGCGCGTCCCACAGCTGGCATCGCATCGACGTGAAGCGTGATCTGCAATTTGGCCCGTTCTCGGACCGTCAGAAGGTCAAGCGTGATGCGCAATCCACTCAGGTCTTCACCGAAGCGGCGTATCGTCTGAACCTGCAACCGCTGGCCCTGGAGCCGTTCGCCAACCTGGCTTATGTGCACCTGGACAGCGACAGCTTCACCGAGAAAGGCGGTGCCACCGCGCTCAAGGGCGGTGACGATACGCGCGACACCGTGTTGTCCACGCTGGGTGTACGCGCAGGCAACCGCTTCAACCTCAACGACACGCAGAAGCTGGACGTTTCTGCAACGCTGGGCTGGCAGCACAACCTGAGCGACACCTCGTCCGATCAACATCTGTCGTTCGCCAGTGGCGTGAACACCTTCGCGGTGCAAAGCGTTTCGATGGACCGTGACGCTGCGGTCGTCGGCGCGCGCGCAAGTCTCGCACTTGGCAAGGATGCACGGGTCAATCTGGACTACAACGGCCTGCTGGGTTCGCGTGACAAGACTCATGGCGTGGGCTTGTCGCTGGACTGGCAGTTCTGATTGATGCCTGGCTCATGAAGCACATCGTGAGGGTGTGAAACAACGCTACCTCCGTGGGAGGCGCCACGACCTCTTCGACGTAGCGCTGTCGCGCGGCAAACTTGGTGGGAGCGGACTTGTCCGCGAATGCAGTATTTCAGCCACTGCATATGCGTCGGATGTACCGGCCTTTTCGCGGACAAACGGAACGCCGCCCGGTCCGCTCCCACAAAATCGAGTTCCTTCAGTGGGTTACAGGTTGTT
>Ga0308164_10001712_pt1 | contig 24241 bp, 22 predicted proteins | sample PhyTR2_FD_201031 | JGI IMG/M metagenome (GOLD analysis project Ga0308164, IMG submission 201031) | Phyllosphere microbial communities from UC Gill Tract Community Farm, Albany, California, United States - DLSLT.R2 | ecosystem: Host-associated > Plants > Phyllosphere > Unclassified | place: USA... | reverse complement strand
GCAAATACACGATGTTCAGGAAGTGCGACCTGCACTATAAATTCGTTAATATCCATTCGTTTTCTAACGAAAAATTATAAGTATTCTTGTTAATTGGGTTTTTAGAGAGGATCAATTCCTCGTTACGCTTAGTTGAGTACTAAATGCGTGGAGTAAAATTTTGCCGGCAGTTGGGATGATGAAATACGGGTTGAAAATGATTAATAAACATACTCTTTCCAAACGCGAATTGCGATGTAAAAACAGAAAGTTTATGTAAAAATTGTTTAATCATTTCTTGCGTATTAAAACGGCTTTAACTCTATTGAGGTGCAAAGGTTTAAATAATAATTGAGTTACACAATATTTTTTAACTTTTTTACACTTTTATAATTATCATGAAAGCAAAAAGCCCCGAAAATTCGAGGCTTGGTAGTTTTTATTTTTTTGTTAGTCCGACTGAAACCCTCGTTCCATCCAAAAAGAAGTTCAACTTTTTAGGACTTGCATTTGGAGGCAATTGAAACGACCATACTGCTTGCGATGATGCTTCAGGCTCAGGGTTTGTATTTCCGGAGTTTTCTCTTCCAGTTATTGAAGTTCCGTTATCCAGTTCTAACCTTGCATCAGAACTTGATACCGCAAAAAATTTCTTTGCTTCCAAAGTGCTTTTATTCGTTACCTGCAAATTAAGTGTTAGCTCAGAACCTGTAGCCTTACCATCAGCATCTTTTAAATCCAGTGCTGATGCTGAGGTAACTTTTACCAAAGCTTCTTTCGCTTTACCTAAAATGGCACTATCAGGCATAACAGAATACTCAACCGTTTCTGGGGCGTTTTCTGCCTTAGCGGGAACCGTTACTGTTGTTTCCGTTTTGGTAATCGTTGTATCTGCAGGTTTATCTTTTGATGAATTACTGCAAGAAGAAAGTGCAAATACTCCGGCAGAGATTATTGCTAATTTTGAAATGTTCGTTATCATTTTTAGAGATTTAGTGGTTAGGCAAAAATATTAATTAGTAATTTATTATAAGGTTAAGATTTTATAATGATCAGGTAAACTTTATATGAACAGTTGTTTCTATTTATTGTTTTAGCGTACTTTTTGGTTGCAAAAAACTTTAACATCTGCTTAACAACATTTAACATTCTTTATTAATTCTTATAGCCGATATTTGCGGCGTGTAGCGAATCGAAGCTTACAATCGTTTAAATAACAAACCTAAATCGTACCGTAAATAATTATGAACACTTCTACAACTCCTTTTTTAAAATCCATTAAATTTTTCTCTTCGTTGTTTCTTCCTGCAATGGTTATTTTAAGCTCTTGTGGTAAAACCGATACAACTGATACCACCATTTCATATTTAAGGGTTACAAATACATCACCGGCACTTGCTACATATAATGTTTACTTAAACGGCAGCCCTATAAATTCTGCAGCTTTGCCTTATGCAGGTTCACTTGGATATACATCAAGAGCAGCTGAAACATATACTTTAAAGTTTACAACCGGAAGCAGTGCTGAAAGTCTTTTAACAAAAGATGTTGTTCTAAGTCAAAATACAAGTTATTCCTTCTACCTAATTAACAAACCAGGGCAGTTAGACGGCTTACTTATCGGAGATGATTTAAGCGTACCTTCGGCCAACAAAGCATATATTCGTTTTATAAACTTATCTCCCGATGCACCGGCGTTAGATTTAACTAAATCGGCCACCACAACATCTTATGTTACAAATAAACCTTTTAAAACTTACAGCGGATTCGTTGCTGTTGATGCAGGAACTTACTCCTTAGATGTTAAAGACACCTCAACAGGTTCTGTGAAAACAACCAAAACAGATGCCGCTTTTGCTGCAGGTTATCATTACGACATCATTTGCGGCGGTTTAATGGCACCTGCGAACGACACTGAACGAGCGCTGAATTTGCAAGTCATAACAATTAAATAATTACGGTTTAACATACAATGCCAGGCGAAAGGGCTACCTCAAACAGAGGTAGCTCTTTTTTTTGTGGCAATGTCACCATATCGAAGGTTTAAATCAAAAATTTCATCAAGACTTTACCCGCTCTGTGCCAATTCTTTATGTAGCTTCTTATTGTACTTGTTACACACCCTTATTTAGAATTGTTCAAAATAATTTGGATAATAAAGTTTTCAGTTGTTATTTTGCAGCTGTTTAGAATTAATCCAAATAAATTTAACATGTCAAAAATACGGCTTTTCAGTTTTACGATTTTACTTTCCGTTTGTGGTTTCGCAACATTTGCGCAGCAATTTTCTACAATTAAGGGTACCATAACTACTTCAAACGGCAAGCCGGCATCTTACATCTCTGTCGGCATAAAAGGCGGTGGCAACGGAACAACTACAGATGATAACGGTAAATTCACCATTCACAGAGTTAAACCCGGTAGTTATATTTTAAAGGCTTCTGCAGTTGGAATTAACTCTTCAGAAAAGTCTGTTACTATTGCAGCAGGCGAGAATAAAACGGTTGATTTTGTTTTATCTGAAAATGATCAGGCGTTGGAAGAAGTTACAGTTGCAGGCAAGAACAACCGATACAAAATAAGCCTGCCATCAGCTTCATTGCGACTAAACGAACCTTTGCTTGAAGCGCCACAAAACATCCAAACGGTAAGTGATCAGGTTATAAAAGATCAACAGATTATCAGCATGAGCGATGGCTTAATCAGAAATGTGAGTGGCGCAGTACGGGTTGAACATTGGGGTGATATGTACACCAATATAACCATGCGTGGTTCTCAAATCCAGGCAATGCGCAATGGTTTTAATGTCGTATCATCATTTTGGGGACCGTTAACCGAAGATATGAGCTTTGTAGATCATATTGAATTTGTGAAAGGACCTGCCGGTTTTATGCTGGGTAATGGCGACCCGAGCGGCATGTATAATGTGGTAACAAAGAAACCAACAGGATTTAACAGAGGCGAAGTATCATTCACAGCAGGTAGTTATGATTTATATAGAACAACGGTTGATTTTGACCACAAACTAACCAGCAACGGAAAACTATTGTTCAGGTTAAATACAGCTGTTCAAAATAAAGGTTCTTTCCGTCCGTTTGAGCAAAACGACCGTTACAGTGTTGCACCTGTATTAAGTTACCAGCTAACTGATAAAACTAAAATTACGGCAGAATATACATTTCAAAATGCAAAAATGACCGAGGTTGGTTCTTATTACATTTTTTCTCCAAAGGGATATGCAACTTATCCGCAGGAAGCAACAATGACTCAGCCAAACCTGCCTGCAACACGCATTAACGACCAAAGCCTTTTCTTGAACTTACAACATAATTTTGATGATAACTGGAAATTAACAGCTCAGGCCGCGTATTTTAAGTACAACCAGGAAGGTTACAGTTCATGGCCATCTGCAGTTAATTCAGATGGTACGATAATAAGAAATGTTGCAATTTGGGATGCCGAAAGTAGCATGAAACTGGCACAGTTATTTATAAACGGGCAAGTTAAAACAGGCGGAATTAACCACCGAATTTTAGCAGGTTTTGATGGCGGTAAGAAAAATTATCTGGCAGACTGGGGTCAATCTCACGATTTGGATTTAGCCACTTCACCTTTCGATTTGAACAACCCTAATTTCGGGTTCCCTTTAAATGGTTATCCTGATTTCGATCGGGTAACATCTTTAAAACAAAGAGCAATTAATGCAGGCGGATTGATGGATTCGAAATATCTAAGTGCTTATGCACAGGATGAGTTAGGTTTCTTTGATAACAGAATACGTTTAACATTGGCGGGCCGTTACACGTATGTTAATCAATCGGCTTGGGGTGGTGCACCTGACCGAGCGAAAAAGCTTACACCACGTGTAGGTTTAAGCTTTTCAGTTGATAAAAGCACTGCAATTTACGCCGTTTATGATGAGGCCTTTACGCCTCAGAGCGGGCTGATCCGCAATGGCGGAAAAGTTGAACCAATCACCGGAACGAATAATGAAATCGGTATTAAAAAAGATTGGTTCGGCGGAAAATGGAATACAACTTTATCGGCATACAGAATACTTAAGCAAAATGAATTAACTGCAGACCCCACAAATACACCCGGACAAAATTTCAGCGTTGTTTTAGGCGAAAAAAGATCACAAGGAATTGAATTCGATTTAAGAGGTAAAATTACTGACGGTTTAACATTAATTGCAAATTATGCATATACGGATTCGAAAGTTACTGAAGTAACTGCCGGCGTAACAGGCATTAACGTTGGTGATGTAATTCCGGGTTTTGCCAAGCATGTTTCTAACGCATGGTTAACCTACACTTTGCAAAATGGCGCACTTAAAGGCTCGGGTATATCGGCAGGCTTTACTTACTTGGCAGATCGTGCAACCGATACCTGGAGTGTTGGCTTACAAAAACTCCCTAATTACTTTAAGTTAGACGGAGGTTTATTTTACGAGCGTTCGAAATTTAAAATAACAGGAAACGCATTTAATATCCTTAATAAATACTTATTCAGTGGTTCTTATTACGAATGGCTAAATGCGTACTACTACCAGGCAGAAGCGCCAAGAAACTACAGGGTAAGTATAGCTTATAAATTTTAATCGGCTTACATGTCTGCAAAAAAGAAAAATAAAACCTTCAAATATTGGATTGGAAGAATTCACTTATGGCTCGGATTAATTTCCGGGCTGTTTGTTTGTTTTCTTGGAATTACAGGCTGCATTTTGGCCTTTGAAAGAGAAATTGAAAATGTAACACAACCCTATCGCAATCTTCAAGTTGAAAACAAAGCTTTACTTCCACCAACACAACTAAAGCAAATTGCAGATAAAGCCCTGCCAAATAAACATGCACACAGCATTACCTACCAACCGGGAAAAAGTGCACAGGTTGTTTATTATAATTTCGCCCCCGAATACTATTACATTGTTTTCGTAAACCAATACACTGGCGAAGTAATTAAAGTTAAAAACATGAACGACGATTTTTTCAGAATCGTAATCATGGGCCATTATTATTTATGGTTGCCACCTGAGATTGGCCAGCCGATACTTACTACGGCTACCTTAATGTTTGTGGTTTTATTGTTTTCCGGATTGATACTTTGGTGGCCAAAAAACAAAGCTGCGTCAAAACAACGTTTTACCATCAAATGGAATGCAAAATGGCGAAGAGTAAACTACGATTTCCATAACGTTCTTGGCTTCTACATCACCTGGATAATAATTTTTATTGCCCTTACCGGTATGATAATGGGCTTCCAATGGTTTTCGAAATCTGTTTATTTCGTAACCTCAGGCGGCAAATCCTTAGTAGAGTTTAGTGAAGCTTTTTCTGATACCACTACAAACGCGAATTTAAAATTAAACACATCTGCGGCAGATAAAATTTGGCTTTCGTATTTAAAAGCAGAACCTAAATTTCAGGGCAGTCTTGATGTTCATGTTCCTGAAAGTGAAAAGGCATCAATTGAAATTGCTAAAAACCCCGATCCGGAAACATACTGGAAATCTGATTACAGATATTACGACCAACATACGCTTAAAGAGATTGAAGTAAAACATGCTTTCGGTAAATATGAAAATGCAACAGTTGCCGATAAAATTTACAGAATGAATTACGACATACATGTCGGATCTATTGCAGGAATTACAGGCAAAATAATTGCATTTTTCGCCAGCCTTATTGCTGCAAGTATGCCGATTACAGGCGTTTTAATCTGGATTGGCAGAAACAAGAAGAAGAAAAAAACTGCAACTACAGCTCAATAATAAACCTTTAAAACTCTATACAATGAAAATTTTAAGACTCGTTTTGGTCTTGTCCGCGTTTTTAACAGTTAGCGTTAAAGCTCAAGACAAACAGGAGCAAGACAGAAAAGCCATAAAATCGTTAGCCGGATTTTATAAGGTGAACTTCAACTATGGAGAAATTACTTCACCAAATCCTGATTACACTTTTAGTAAGCCATACAGAAGCCATGGAAATGAATGGGCAGAAGTAATTGTTGATGAGCCTAAGAAAATTGTGATTCAGCACATGTTGGCCATAAACGATTCTACGGTAATTAAACATTGGCGCCAGGATTGGACCTTCGAAGACCCGGAAATTATGCTTTACACACAAGACAACGCTTGGAAAAAAGTAACGTTGAATTCCGCAGAAGTTAAAGGTAAATGGACGCAAAAAGTTTATCAGGTTGATGATAGTCCGCGGTACCAAGGTTATGGAACCTGGAGCCATGTTGGCGGTCATGATTCTTGGTCGGGCGAAACCGATTCGCCGCTTCCGAGAAGAGAATCTACCGTTCGCAAAGATTACAATGTTTTAAATCGCGGGAGCAGAATTACCATTACAAAAGATGGTTGGATGTTTGAGCAAGACAACAAAAAGATTATTCGTACCAGCCAAGGCGATAAATTAGTAGCTATTGAAAAAGGTTATGAGGAGTTTACTAAAATTGACGCTGCGAAATTTGCTTACGCCCAAAAATGGTGGGATAGTCAAAAAACCTATTGGGCAGATGTTCGTAGTGTGTGGACCGATGTGATCGGCTCTAATGATACCTTTAGAGTAAAAACCATCGCGAACGGGAAGCTGCTTTATGAAACCTTATTTACACTTGGAGATCAATCGATAAAAGAAAAGTGGTCTGCAACGCAGAATAAAGAAAAAGTAAAAACTGCGTTACTGCCTTATTTGATAAAATAATTAACAATTACATCTCTGTAAAAGCCGGCTAATTCATGAATTGACCGGCTTTTCTATTTAATATTATTTTGAATTTGATAACAATGATTAAATTGAGCCATGCAAATTTCATTCGCAAAAAGAATTCCTTTAGCCTTCTGCTTATTTTTATCGATCTATAGTTATGCGCAAGATTCGCTTTATGTAAGGCAAACCGTTAGCAAACTAACTGCAGAAACATTTTGGGGCAGAGGCTACACAAGAAACGGAATGGCAAATGCTGCAGATTTTCTATCTGCTGAATATAAGAAAATCGGTTTATTGCCCATGGGCGAGCAATTCAAGCAAATATTTAGTTTTCCTGTGAATACATTTCCCGGGAAAATGCTTGTAGAACTTAACGGTAAGAAACTTATTCCCGGAAAGGATTTTATAGTCGATAATGAAAGTCCTTCGGTAACGGTAAGCACTAAATTACAGCAATTGGATTCTGTAACTTACAGTGGCGGATCAAAAATTAAGGTAGTGATTAAAGATAAGTTGACTTGGTCTGTAGCTTCGGCTGTTGGCAATGAAACAATTGTACAGATCAATAAAAAATCAATAGAAGAAACCCCTAAGACAATCAGTGCAACTATAGAAAATAAATTCATTCCTAATTTCAGCGCATCAAATGTTTGTGGTATTATAAAAGGTACTAAATACCCCGATTCTGTATTGATGATTACTGCCCATTATGATCATTTGGGCGGAATGGGCGCTTACACTTATTTTCCCGGCGCAAATGACAATGCCGCAGGCGTGGCCACATTATTAAGTTTGGCAAAATATTATGTTGCAAATCCACCACCTTATTCCGTTGGTTTTATATGTTTTGCAGCCGAGGAAGCAGGTTTGTTAGGCTCGAGATATTTTACAGAAAAGCCAACGGTTTCTTTAAGCAACATAAAGTTTTTGATTAATCTTGATTTAGTGGGCACTGGAGAAAGCGGGATGACAGTTGTTAATGCGACGATTTATCCTAAAGCATTTTCAATTTTAAATGAAATAAATGCGGAGCAAAAATTGATTTCGAAAATCAATTCGAGGGGGAAAGCAGCAAATAGCGACCACTATTTTTTTACTGAAAAAGGTGTTCCGGCCTTCTTTTTTTACACTCAAGGCGGCATTTCTGCCTATCACGATGTGTTTGATAAAGCCGAAACCTTGCCGCTGACAGAATACAGAGACTTGTTTAAGTTGATCGTTTCGTTTAATAAAAAAATGATGCAATAACTGATCCTTAGGATAAAGTATTAAAAATATGATGCAAATAGCCTTTTCGCTCGTACAACCACCTTTTTCTAATAATTAGCAATTGGGATAAAATTTTAACCCGTTGGGATAATTAAATAGACTACTTTTTATCAACTGTGCATCTTTGAATCAACAAATCAAAAACACGATTCATTATGAAACACATACTCAACCTAAGCCTTGCATTTTTTTTATTAATCGCAGTTGTTGCTAAATTAAATGCGCAAAATCAAATCGAAATCGTTATTGTTGCTTCAAGCCACGATAACTCAAATTCAACCCAGAATTTTCAGACGATAATCGATAAACTTAAAAATTTTAAACCCGATATGGTTTTTGGCGAGTATTTGCCTGCAGAAGACTATTCAAAATTAGCTGATGATAATTGGGCAAAAAAGGCTTTTAAAAAGAAGTTCGACTACATTAATAAGCTGAATCCAGGAACACCAAAAAACATCGCTAAAGAAATAGCAAGAAATCAAAAGGCGTTAGCATCGTTTCCATACTACCATAAAACCAGAATGAATTTGGCTGTAGAATATGCCAAAATGTGGGATAGGGGAAATTTCGACTACCAAATGTTTGTTTTAGAAAGTTATATGAAACCAAAGTTTGGTAAAGAGGAGTTGGCTGAGTACGCGAAAATGTTCGGCAGCGTAGATTCTTTAAAAAAATTAGGTGTAATAAGACCCGGTAGTGAGTACCACAAAATCTATTTCCCGCTAATTTATCAACTGGGTCAAAGTCAGATCTATAATATGGATTGCCAAACTTTCGATAAGCCTTGGGGCGAGGCTTGGGCAAAAACAGATTCTTTGTACAAAATAATGGAGAAGAAAGCAAAAGCAGATTCGTTATCACCCGAAGCTAAAACCATAAACGCAATAGAAAAATACTGGGCCTACTCTCCTGCCGAATCTAAGCAATTTGACGCTGATGAATATGCAGGAATGAACACGACCAAATACACTCAACTAATAGAAGCCTGGAACTTTTACGGTGGTCGCAAATTTTACGGCTATGCAGGCTTTCCTACCGATGCACTGAAAGATATGGTTGCGCAATGGACCCTAAGAAATGAAGGAATGTGCAAAAACATCATCGAACAGGCAAAAGCGAAAAAAGCAAAACGTGTTATTGTTGGGGTTGGCGCATCACACAGGCATTGGATGGAAGATATTTTGGCGAAAAATGCGGATGTTAAGATTGTAAATTACAATGAATTAAAATAAAGGCAAACGTATTCTAAATTTTAATTTCCTCCTTCGGTTAGTACTGATGGAGGATTTTTTTTATACCCGATTGTAATTTTCTTGTTCAAATTTGGAAACCTGATACAACAGAAACTATTTTTACCTAAAAACTTAGTTATCCAATATTTCGGTGCAACATATTTAAAATAAATCTGTCAATATTGTAATTGCTTATCTGTCACATTTTTTCAACCGTTCATCACATTACAAATTTAAATCAAACCAAAAGACCTAAACTGCAGCTCAAATATTATAATATGAAGAAACTCTTACTCTCGTTATCATTTATATTGATTTCGACTATTATTTTCGCCCAAAAAAATGGAAGTATTGCAGGTGTGCTTGCAGATAGTGCAAATCATAAAACAACTTTAAATTATTCTACGGTTTCGGTTTACAAAGTTGGCGATAGTGTGCTTACAAACTATAAACTATCTGATGATAAAGGGACTTTCAAAATAAATAATCTTCAAACCGGTGTAAAATACCGATTAATTGTTACCGCATGGCAATATGGAACTTATAGAAAGGAAGTTGAAGTCACAGTGGAAAATCCGTCCGTTAATCTCGGCACAATCTATCTGTCTACAAAATCGAATGATTTAAACGAAGTAAATATTGTGGCCGAGCGCCCGCCTGTCATCGTTCGAAAAGATACAATTGAGTTTAATGCAGCGTCTTTTAAAACACTACCATCAGCTGTGGTAGAAGATTTATTAAAGAAATTACCGGGCGTTGCCATTGCCGCCGATGGTTCGATTCAGGTAAACGGAAAAACAGTAAGCAAAATTTTAGTCGACGGTAAAGAATTTTTTGGCGGCGACCAGCAAATTGCGACAAAGAATTTGCCAGCAAACATTATAGATAAAATTCAAGTAACGGATGATAAGGAAGCCAAACGGGCAGACCCAGATTTGCTCGCAGTAAACACACCTCAGGTAATAAATTTAAAGCTCAAAAAGGCCATTAAACAAGGTGCATTCGGAAAGCTCTACGGAGGCGGGGGAATTCCTAACGGCCGTTTCGAAGCAGGGGGAATAATGAACTTCTTTAGAGACACCACTCAGGTAAGTATATTAGGATATGGAAACAATGTAAATAAACCCGGCTTTTCGATTAGTGATGTAATGAGAATTGGCGGCATGCAACGATCGGGTGTTAACTCGATGATGGTAAATAGTGATGGAGGCTATGCGTTGAATGGGGTGAGTTTTGGAGGCGCTGCGAGTGGAATACAGAAATCGGCAGGTGCAGGTGCAAACTTTAATACGTTAACTAAAAAAGGCGCAAAACTTAATTTGAAATACTTTTTTGGCTTGAGTGACCAAGAAAATATTACCCTTACCGATAGCAGACAGAGTTTGGGAACGGGAGATTTATTATCGTCGACAAACCAAAATCAACTAAATAAAACCTACAATCATAACATCAGCGGTCGCGGAGAGTTTAAACTTGACAGTTTAACACAGCTAATTATTTCGCCTTCGGTAACGATAAACAATATTAGAAACACAGGGTTGCTACTGACAGAAACTCGCAACATATCCAACATTCAGCTTAATAACGGCTATAATCAATCGAAAACAACCGGCGATAATACGGATTATCAGATCTCGACAAATTTCTGGAAAGACTTTAAGAATAGTAAGGGTAGCTTTAATACAATTTTGAACTTAACACGGAAAAATAATTTCGTTGATTATTTTAACAACACCATCAGTAATTTTTATAACCCAAATTCAACTCAAATATTAGATCAGCTACGCGATAACAATATTAAGAATCAGGGCATTTTCTTAAGTTTAAACTTTACCAGAACGCTTACAAAAAAACTAAGCTTAACTGTTGCCACAAACTCAAACTATTTGGATAACGAAAATGCTTTGGCTACGTTTTACAGGGACCCCAACAATCAGGCTTATGATATTGCAGTACCTACACTTTCACAAACTGTAAATCAACAAGGGTTTAAAACAAACAACAGGGCGTCTTTACGATGGAAAATAACGAAAAGTTTCACCTTTCAACCGGGCATTGTTTTTAATACAATCAATTTAGAAAACAGCTTTACAAGTTATCCGTCTTTCAGGCAGAATTTTAAATTCCTTGCACCCTCAGCAATCATCCGTTTTAAAGATTTCAGTATTGACTACACACCAAGTTTCCGCGAGCCCGACGTAAGTTACATTCAACCTGTGGCAAACAACACCAACCCGCTGTACGTACAAAATGGCAATCCTAACCTGGTGCCGACAAAAACCCATCAGATTTACTTAAATCTATACAAATATGATGTAAAGCACACCTTAAATTACAATGCATACGGCAGCGCCAGCATTGATAATGATGCCGTAATAATGGCGAGAACAATTGCATCGAACGGATTACAAACGGCTACCCCAATAAATGTTGATGGTATTATAAGATTGAATGCAGGATTAAATTTTAGCAAAGACATTAAACAAGATAAGAGACAAATTACCATCGGGACGGGTTTCTACACTAATTTTACCCGAAATCTTGTTCTTGTAAATGATGTAAGAAGCTATGCTAAAATATTAAGTTTCAATCCTCGCGTTAGCGGCAAAATTAACCTTAATGATAAGCTTGAAATATCTACGAGTTATAATCTTGGCATTAACAGCAGCAGGTACGACGATAGCTATTTCACCAACATAAATTACTTTACCCATTTAAGTGATAGCGAAATTATACTACGTTTGCCTAAAAAGTTTGTTTGGGAAACAACATACCGCATAAATTATAATACCCAAACTGTAGCAGGCTTTAACAACAAAATTCAAATATGGAATGCTGGTTTAACTTATCTTTTTTTGAAAAATGATAGAGCGCAACTAAAATTCTCTGTCAATGATATTTTGAACACAAACACAAGAAGATACGTGAGCATTACCGAAAATTCGATTAGAGACACCCGTTACAACAATTTAGGCAGGTATTCGATGTTAACGTTTACCTACAACATCCAAAACTTTGGAGGCAAGGTTGGCGGAAAAGATAGCTTTTTTAGATTTTAACGTTTAATTATTACGCCTGCGTTAATTTGACTAAGTACTGGTCTTCATCATCATCGAAGATAATTTCACTTAGCCAACCCGTTTCGAAGGCAATGGTTTCTATGCTTTTCGGATCGATGTAAAGCCAATTAAACCAGTTACCTTTTTCACCTTTATATTCGTATTGATACGAAACTTCACCGTAATATTGATTTTGAGGTTTTGGCAAATCTTCGTATAGATAAGCTATATCGGAGGTATCGAAGAGCACTTGCCCGCCCGGGTTTAGCAAAGTTTTTAACTTGATTAAAAAGTCTTTGAAGCCCGGCAATGTTCCGGTTAAACCGATGCCGTTCATGAGCATTAAAATAGTATCGAATTGCTCCTGAAAAGTAAAAATATCCTGCAACAATGCTTTTTTTACGCCTCTGTCTTTCATAATGTCGACAGCAGCTTCTGATACATCGATTGCGGTAACATCTACATTAAAGGCTTGCAAAACTAAGGCATGACTACCAACGCCGGCACCGATATCTAAAACGCTTCCCCTACACATTTGTAGTGCCTGAAGTTCCAGAACGGGCATATCCTCGTCATCCCGGAAGAAAAAATCTACCGGCATTTCCTCAGGTTCATCATATGAATTGTGCAACCAGAGTATTTCTGCTTCGCCGTTGTTGTAAAAATCTTTAAGTGCTTTACCAAAAACATCCATAACACAAAGATAGCAGAAAGCTTAAAGAGTAAAGCTTGAGAATGAAAAAGGAAACATCTTTAAAGCCGCAGCTTCAAAGATGTTTCCTTTTTTCAAAATTTACTCCAGGTCAAATGTTTGATGGTATTCGGGAATTGCAACATGCTTAAATCCATGCTCTTTTAACCTTAAAGCAAAGTTTTGTTGAACTTCATATTCTCCGTGAACTAGAAATAATTGTTTTACGTTTTCGGGATTCTGCCCGGATAAGAAATGCAATAAGTCTTCATAATCGCCATGGGCACTCATCGATTTGATAGAACGAACTTCGGCCTTAACATCATAGTCATCATGAAAAATGTCTACAACTTTTTGCCCGGCAATTAATCGGCCGCCCAGCGATGAAGGTTCGCAGTAACCGACCATTAAAATCGTGTTTTTTTGATTGCCAATGTTGTTTCTGATGTGATGTTTCACCCTACCGGCTTCGGCCATGCCCGATGCCGAAATAATTACACAAGGGCGAGGATCGGCGTTTAGAGCCTTAGATTCTTCTACAGTTTCAACAAATCGCAATCCTTTAAACCCGAATATGTCGTGATCTACTTTTAATGTTTCTTTTACGCCGTTATTGTAAACCTCAGGATGATTTCTGAGAATTTCAGTCGCCTTGGATGATAAAGGACTATCAACGAAATACCTTACATCGGGTAATCTGCCTTTTAACTCCAGACCATTTAAAGCGTATAAAAGCTCTTGAGTACGGCCAACACTAAACGCGGGAATGATAACTTTGCCTTTTTTTATGTTGCAAGTATTATTTATTACCTCATAAAGCATGTTCTCGATCGGTTCCAGGTCCTTATGCAAAGAATCGCCATAAGTAGATTCCATTAAAATGTAATCTGCCTGATCAAATTGCTGCGGGCTTTTCAAAAGTAAATCGCCATAACGGCCAACATCTCCGCTAAAAGTAATCCGCGTTGTTTTTTGATCTTCCTTAATTGTTAAATGAACAGCTGCACTACCTAAAATGTGCCCGGCATCGGTAAATTTAAGGCGAATACCTTCCTCAATCTCGAAGTCTTCCTCATACTCAACAATCTTCATATTACCTACAGCCTTGATAACATCGTCTTCGGTATAAAGCGGTTCTTCAATTTCTTGTCCAGGCTTTAAATGGCGATTCGCGAATTCCGCATCCTGCATTTGGATTTTGGCAGAATCCATCATTAAAATCCTCGCCAAATCCATCGTTGCTGAAGTACAGAAAATTTTTCCATCGAAGCCCTCGCCAACTAATTTTGGCAAAAGACCGCAGTGATCTATATGAGCATGAGATAGTATGAGGTAAGTAACTTTCTTAGGATCGAAGCCAAAATAACCGTTAAGCTTATCAGTTATTTCGCCCATGCCTTGAAAAAGGCCGCAATCTAATAATATTTGAGTTTCGTTTTTGAGGGTAATCAAATGTTTGCTACCCGTAACTGTACGTGCAGCACCATGAAAGGTTATTTTCATTCGTAATGGTTAGAAATTATAATTGAATAAAAATGCCGGAATTATCCGGCATCTCCAATTATTTAAGCTTTTATATCAGCTATTTTATCTTTTACCTTATCAGCAACTCCCGATGCCTTATCGGCAATGCCCGCAATTTTGTCTTTTGAAGCATCTAAAAGATCACTGAAAAAATCAGATACTTTTTCTTTTAAACCATCAGTAGAATCAGATGATAATGCCAATGCTATTGTTGCGCCTAGTGCCGCTCCTGCTAACACACCTACTATAATTTTTGTTTCCTTTGTCATAATCGTAATTGTTTAGATATTAAACATAAATTAGCTTATGCTGTTTTATTTTTTTTTACAACACAAAAACCAATCCACAATGAAAAGCATTTTCTTCATCGATTTAGACAATACAATTTATTTTACCAAACCTAACGAAGAGCAGTTGATGCGAGGTTTGTACGACGTGCTTGATAAACAAGATTTAGGAATTTCTGATGATCAATATCAGTTGGCGAAAAAGGAAATGTTGAGAACGCCTTTTCAAAAGGTTGCAACCAAATATGGCTTTAAACAAGAAGCAATTAATAATGCAATAAAGTACCTGGTTACGGGAGAAGTTACATCTCCGTTAATACCTGGCGAAGATTATCATTATATAAAATCGCTTACAGGGAGAAAATTTATTGTTACTGCGGGGTTCTACAGAAAACAAACAACAAAGGTGAAAATGCTGGGCATAGCAGATGATTTTGAAGAAGTGTATATTGTAGATGTAACAACCTCTAATGAAAATAAAAAAGACGCCTTTGAAAAGCTGATCAAAAAGCACAATTTAAACCCTGGCGATATTTTGGTTATTGGTGATGATGCAGAATCAGAAATTAAGTTTGGTTTAGAATTAGGGCTGACTACATTTTTGTTAGATCCCGAGAACTTGCACCCGGGTGCAAAAACGACATTTAGAGGAACTGATTTGTCAAACCTTCACAGCGCTGCAGGACAAGCATAACCTTTCTTGATTGCAAAAAAAAGTCCCGATTTTCATCGGGACTTTTAAATATTACATTTTATCCTCTTCCGCCTCTTGAAGGTCTTCCTCCTTCGGAATTTCGCTCACCTCCGCGATTTTGTTGCTGAGGCTGTGCTTGCTGCTGACGTTGTTGTTGCATTTGCTCGTTGCGTTGTTGCATTTGCTGACGTTGCTGATCTGCTTGCTGAGAACGTTGTTGTTGTGCCTGCTGATCTCGTTGTGCCCTTTGTTGCTCCATTTGCGCCGAACGTTGTTGTTGCATTTGTTCGTTGCGTTGTTGCATTTGCTGACGTTGCTGATCTCCTTGCTGAGAACGTTGTTGCTGCATCTGCTGATCTCGTTGCGCCCTTTGTTGCTCCATCTGTGCGGAACGTTGCTGCTGCATTTGTACATCACGTTGCCCACGTTGCTGATCCTGGCTCATTCTATCCTGCTGATTTCTTTGTTGCATCTGCTGAATACGCTGTTGATCGCGGTTACCTTGATCTGGTGTGCGCTCTGCCATTTGTCTGCTTCTTTGCTCCGCGTTACCAAAGTTTTGATTAGCTCTATCGGTTCTTCCGTTAGCATCCCGGTTGTAAACCCCACCTCTGGTATTCGGTTGGTTGTTATTATCTCTTCGGTTGTCATTTCCGTTTTCACCTCTGTTAGGCTGCGTCATCCTGTTATCGTTTCTCTGTCCAAAACGGTTATCACCATTGCTTCCGCCTCTTTGATCGCGATTGGAATAGCCATTATCGTTTCTTCCGTTTCCTTTGAAACCGGCATTGCCTTGTTCAAATTTTCTCGGTGCAGCGTTGCGATTATCAACCGATCCTCTTTCAGGTCTCGGTCTATAGATTGAAACAGATCTGTTATCAATTCTGCTTGCACCAGGTCTATTGCTTTGAGCATACCTGTAAACGGTCACATTTCGGTTTGTTGCTCGCCTTATATCTTCCAATCTCGGACCACCATAATAACTTCTCCTGTTGTAAACATAGGTGTTATTAATAATGGTTGTGTTGCGAATGTAAACATTGTTCCTGCCGTAGTCATATCTCGGGAAAGTGTTAATATAAATACTTGCCTGAGGGATGAAGTTCCAGCAAAATTCAGGTACACTATAACGACGGCCAAAACTTAAATTGATATTTATGCTTGGTGCCATCGGTGCCCATCCGTAATAACCGTCGCCACTTCTCCAATCAACCCACGCAGGTCCCCAATTTGTATCGGGTAACCATATCCATTGTCTGTAGCTATTAATTACCCAACGGCCATAGTGGAAAGGTGCCCATCCCCAGTCATAATTAGAAACCCAGGTATTGCCATATTCTGTCATCGCCCAACGGCCATTTGTGTAATAAGGGCGAAACTCATTTTGATCAACATCCGGACGCCAAACATAGCCGTACTGGGGATCCTGAATCCAGGTGCCATAAGGAGAAAGTTCATCGTAAAAAGTTTGAAGAGAAACATTACCTGTACTGTAACCATCATCCTGGTAATTTTCTTCGTAGCCTTGTGCCCTGGCAAGGGTGGTGGTTCCGGCAAGGAGCGCAAACAGCCCCAGCACAAGTGCCGTAGTTTTCAGTGTTTTCATTTGTGTGTTTATATTTAATAACCTAACGTGTGTGTATCAATTAGAGAACCAAAATTATTAATGGTTTAATATGCATGCATAGTTTTTCATTTTCAGTTCAAATAGTGCATTGCGAGGCATATTTAACTATTATTTAACGTTTTAAGGATGATATAATTGTGCAGAAAATAAGTCATTCAAAAATAAAATTTGCTACACTGGTGTTTACAAAAGAGATTATATTGTTTGATTAAGAAATTTTAAAAACTTAAAATCTATTAATTGTGAGTATTTTTGCACCATGCAAAACGGCACCTTATATCTTATTCCTGTTCCTCTGGCTGAGGAAGTAGCAAATAAAACTTTTACTCCTTATTTGGTTGATACTATAAATCAGATCGACACTTACATTGTAGAGAATAGCAAAACCGCACGTCGTTTCTTAAAGGAAGCAGGTTTAAAAACACCACAAAAAGATTTAATTGTGCACGATTATGGTAAACATAACAGAACCGATTTGGCCCAGTTTTTTACTGAGCTTAAAGCGGGGAAAGATGTTGGTTTAATGAGTGAAGCAGGGTGTCCGGGTATTGCCGATCCCGGTGCAGACATTGTAGCGGAAGCACATAAACGTGGGATTAAAGTAGTTCCATTGGTTGGTCCAAGTTCAATACTTTTAGCTTTAATGGCTTCAGGCTTTAACGGACAAAGTTTTGCCTTTTGGGGTTATTTACCAATCGATAAGGAACAACGTACCAAACGCATTAAAGATTTAGATTTATCGGCCAATCGTTATAAACAAACGCAGATTTTTATCGAAACGCCTTTCCGTAATAATCAAATGTTAGAAGTAGTTTTAAAAAGCTGCAAACCGAACACACAACTTTGCATTGCAAGCAATTTAACGGCAGAAGATGAATTTATCAAAACACAAAGCGTTTATAACTGGCGCAAAGAAGAAATAGATTTACATAAGAAACCAACAATATTTTTACTCTATTAATTTATTGAATTAACTTATTTCAAAGCAACTTACAACGGAAAAAACCTGTAAAATACTTTAGAAGCTTAAGTTAGTTATTCAACGTTATGCTCATGAGAAACCCATTTATTAAATTTGCGCTAATCGGACTTGCCGCGTTTTCATCATGCAAAAGCAGTGAGAAAAATGGTTTTACTGGTATAAAAAATCATGATTCAAAAGAATTCAAAAATAAACTCGCAGAAAAGATAAAAGCTGATGACGGGAAATTAATTTACAGGTTTAATAGTTACAAAACCAAAGGCACAACAGAACTTATTGATGTTGATATTGTAGGAGCTGATTTTGATGTAACAACAGCAGTGTTGGTTGACAATTGGGACAAGCTTAGTCAAATTAGAGCAAAAAAGGGTCGTGGTTACTCCGGAGCAGAATTAAAAGGTTTTAAACTGACAATAGAAGACAATGCTGAAGGTGCGGTATTTAAGTACAAGGATGTGGAAGAAGTTGTAGATTAATACCGCCTTTTTTACCTGTACATCCCTTTCCCATCAATAAAATCCACCACTTTATCAGGTAAAAAAAATTGCACATTCTTCTTTTCCTTTATCGCCTTGCGGATAAAAGTTGATGAAATTTCCATTAAGGGTGTATTTGTAAAAGTGATCGACGGATGATTTTGCCATTCTGAAACATCAGCACCGGGGCGTGGATAAACGTAAATCTGATATTGATTAAGCAAGACTTCATAGTTTTTCCACTTTCTGATCGAAACCAAATTATCAGCTCCCATAATCAAGACGAATTTTCTTTCAGGATATTTCTCGTGGAGATAAGTCAACGTATCAATTGTATATGAAGGTTGAGGAAGGGCAAATTCAATGTCGCTAACCCGGATATTATCTGCATTTTCTGTAGCAAGCTTAGCCATTTCAAGCCTGTCGTACATGTTAGATAAACCACTTTTATCTTTTAACGGATTGTGAGGAGAAACAACCAACCAAATTTCATCGAGTTCCGTATAATTTGCCATGTAATTGGCAATGATTAGGTGCCCGGTATGAATTGGGTTATATGAACCGAAGAATAGACCAGTTTTCAGTTTACGGTTTTCAGTTGTCATTTTCCAGTTATTTAAAGCTAATAAATGAACAGTTAACAGAACCGTACTTCTCAGGATTATTCATCATGTGATTTAACAGTTTTCCAACTTCTTCACATTGATATGTTAATTTATCAAATTGTTCTTGAAGAAAATATCTACACTCAAAAGCAAACCTTAGCCAACCTTTAGTTTCACTATTCTCCATATCGCTATTAGAAAGCTTACTTATAAAATCTGCCTTATATCTTCTCTTTCTGTAAGCTTCAACTAAACAAATATTGGTAGATCTGGAAGACAGTCTAATCTGATCCGTTAATGAATACATCTCTTCTTTTGGAAACGTTTTAGTGATCTCAAATATAGCCATTGCTAATTCAAATGATTTCTTATAAACAAAAAGATCAGTAAAATCACCCATAGAATTGTATACTTTTTTATTCGCCCAATACTGTGTACTGCAAATCGAAAACTGCTAACTCTTTAAAAAATCCCCAACTAATCGCTCTGCTTCGGCGCAAGCAGTTGCTAAATCGTAGTTTTCCAGGATTACATCAAATTTATCGGCATAAAGCAATTCCTTTTCAGCTTTTATAAAACGTTCTTGTAGCTTTTCAGAACTATCAGTACCACGGCCGCTTAAACGTTCTTTCAAAACTTCCAAAGATGGTGGCTGAACGAAGATTGCTAAAGCATCTTCTTCATATTTTCTTTTCAATCTAATGCCACCTTCAACATCTATATCAAAAATCACATGTTTGCCATCATTCCAGATACGTTCAATTTCCGAACGCAATGTGCCGTAAAAAGTCCCGTTGTACACCTCCTCAAATTCAACAAATTCCTGACGGGCAACCTTATGTAAAAATTCTTCCTTAGTAATGAAATAATAATCATTCTCGTGCTGTTCCGCACCTCTGAGTTCGCGGGTTGTGGCAGAAATAGAAAAGCTCAGTTCAGGAAACTTCGTTAATAAATGATGTACTATTGTGGTTTTTCCTGCTCCGGATGGCGCTGAAAATATAATTAATTTGCCCTGTTTCATGTTGTAAGCTGAAAGCAAAAAGCTGAAAGACCAAAGCTGCTTAACGCTTTAGTCTTTAGTCTCTCTCCTTATAATACGTTTAGTAATTGTTCCTTTATCTTCTCTAATTCTTCCTTCATGCCCACCACAAACTGCTGCATTTGAGCGTCATTCGCCTTGGCTCCCATCGTATTTATTTCTCTGCCTATTTCTTGAGATATAAAACCAAGCTTCTTGCCATTTGCTTCTTTGCTTGTTAAAGTTTGAACAAAATAATCGCAGTGGCTTTTTAAACGGGTTTTTTCTTCGGTGATGTCTATTTTATCAATATAATATATCAGTTCTTGCTCAAAACGATTTTGATCTATATTCACTTTACCAACGGCATCATCTAAAAATTGAGTGAATTTATCGCGGATTGCAGAAATTCTTTTTGGTTCCAATTCTTCAACGGATTTGAAATACGAAAGAATATTCTTGATTCTGAGTTCTAAATCTGATTTTAAAACAGCGCCTTCATCTTCTCTAAACTTATTGAAATTCTTTAAGGCTTCGGAGAAAATTTGATATAAATGGTTCCACTCATCTTCGCTAACACTTTCCTCTTTGTAGCTGATCACTTCTGGAAAAGTTAAAGCTGTTTGCAACAGATTACTACTGTTTGCCTTTAACTCATCATTCACAGTTACCAATTGATTGTAGTAGTGAGCAAGTAAAGCCGTATTTATCGTGGCTCCGGTTACTTCGCCCGAACTGCGTTCGACATTTATACTGAGGCTAACCTTTCCACGTTCGATATCTTTACTGCACACATTTCGCAGAATCAGTTCTTTATCAGAAAACGCTTTTGGATATTTTAAATTTAGTTCAAGAAACTTGCTGTTGAGCGATTTGATTTCGACACTATACTTTGCGTTCGCATAATCGGCTGTTGCCAGGCCGTATCCGGTCATGGATTTTATCATGCGCAAAGATAGAAAAAATATATTTACAGTTAGCTTAGTTTGCTTTTAGGCAGCAGGGAAATTTGGATTCACCCCTCAATCAAAAAAGTTAAATTTGTTGCAATTATTAGGTTCCAGTTACAAACATTCGAGTACCGTTAACGTTCCTTTAACAGATTACTTGATTAACATTTGTTAATTTTACAAAAAATACTGCACGTAAAATGAAGTTCCACTACCACTTTCTGTTAATTATTCTGTGCTTTTTTTGCATCTCTTTGTCTGTAAACGCACAGGAATTTATTGTTAAGGGTGTAGTTTTCGAAAAAGGTTCAAATGTTAGGGTTGCACTGGCCAACATCCAAAATCAGCGAACAAAAATTGGCGTAACCAGTAATGATTTAGGTATGTTTCAAATTAAAGCTGCAGTTGGCGATACCCTACTAATTGCGAAAACATACCTTAATGATCAAAGAATCATAATTTATGGCCAACAGGATGTACTTATTTATTTGATAAGAAGCAGTACAATGTTAAACGAAGTGACGATTATCGGGAATACCAAGAAGCAGGATTTAGCCGAGATTAAGCGTGAATTTAAAAACAAAGGCGTTTTTAACGGAGGCAAATCATCAGTTCTATCTGCAATATTTAATCCACTCAACGGATTATACAATCTTGTTGGCAAAGAGCCGAAAAATGCACGCCGTTTTAGTAGGTATGCAGATAATGAAATTAAACAATCTCAAATTGACGTTTATTTCAACCCAAGCATCATTAAAAACAACACGACATTAAGAGGTGATACGCTGGAAAATTACATGATAAATTATCGGCCCGACTTCCAAAAAGCTGAACATTGGAACAGCTATGATTACATTAAATACATTAAAGAATCATCAAAGAAGTTCACCGATACGCTTGGGAAAGGAAAGTAATTTCAGTTATCAGTTTTGGGGTTGACGATCTACAGCTTTTAGTAAAATAGTTTAGCAATTAGCTAATTTATCAATCTCCTAATTAAATTGCCAAGGTTTCGCAAGCCTTTTCAGCTGCGAGTTTTTCTGCATTTTTCTTGTTATAATCTCTACCCGTGCCAACCTTCTCACCTTCAACTACTGCGCTGATGGTGAACAGCTTTGCACTTTCACCCTCGCCGTTTGCGGCCAGTTCGAACAATACATCTTTTCCATGGCGTTGGCACCATTCAATTAATTTACTCTTAAAATTTGTTTCGGTAAGTTCGAGGGTATGGATATCGATATGGGGTTTTACGATTCTCCGCAGCAAAAATTCTTTAGTGAAATTATAGCCTTTATCCATATAAATGGCTCCAATTATAGCTTCAAAGGCATCGCCAAGCATAGAATTATGTTTGGTTTGGATACTCACAGAACGCTGATCGAACTGGATTAACTTATCGAAACCCATCTTTTTCGCAAGTTGGTTCAGGTTTGCCCGGTTTACAATTTTAGAACGCATTTCGGTTAAGAAACCTTCTTCTTTGTAAGGATAATGCTTGAAAAGCAATTCAGCAATTACAGAGCCCAAAACCGCATCACCAAGAAACTCTAAGCGTTCGTTACTGCTACGTGTTCCGTTTTTTAAAACTTTTGCTACAGAACGGTGCCTAAACGCCATTTGGTATAGCGTTATATTGCCCGGAATAAAACCAAGAATGTTCTTCAGCTTTTTAACAAACTCCTTCTGAGGAGAGAGATAAAGTTTATATAATTTTAATATCGGCATTAAATAAATAACACAATTAACGGCTAATCAGCATATTTAACTAAGTTATCTATTTTTAATTAGCATACAAAATTATATAGCCACAGTTCTTGTTAGTCCTCGTATTTTTTGAAAATTACTGATGCGTTGTGTCCGCCAAAGCCAAAAGTGTTACTTAATGCAGCTCTAACTTCACGTTTTTGGGCTTTGTTGAAAGTAAAATTTAATTTCGGATCAAATGCCGGATCATCTGTAAAGTGATTAATTGTTGGAGGAACAATATCATTTTGAACAGAAAGAATTGCAGCAATTGCTTCAATAGCTCCGGCAGCACCTAATAAGTGGCCGGTCATTGATTTTGTAGAACTGATGTTTAAACGATAGGCATCTTCTCCGAACAAATCTGCAATGGCTTTGGTTTCGCTAATATCACCAAGTGGTGTAGAAGTTCCGTGAACATTGATGTAATCTATATCGGCAGTTGTTAACCCTGCGTCTCTCAATGCGTTAGTCATAACCATTCTGGCACCTAAACCTTCAGGATGTGGCGCTGTTATATGATTTGCATCAGCACTCATTCCACCGCCAACAAGCTCTGCATAAATTTTTGCACCCCTTGCCTTCGCATGTTCAAGTTCTTCCAAAATAATTGTACCTGCGCCCTCACCTGCCACAAAACCATCTCTGTCTTTATCAAAAGGACGAGAAGCTGTCTGAGGATCATCATTACGAGTAGATAAAGCATGCATGGCGTTGAAACCACCCATTCCCGCTTCGTTTATAATGGCTTCAGAACCACCGCTGATAATTACATCGGCCATACCCAAGCGGATATAGTTAAATGCATCAATCATTGCATTGGTTGAAGAAGCGCATGCCGAAACAGTTGCAAAATTTGGCCCGCGTAAGCCATATTTGATAGAGATATGCCCGGGAGCGATATCAATAATCATTTTAGGAATAAAGAATGGATTGTATCTTGGCGTACCATCTCCTTTAGCGAAATTCGAAATCTCATCTAAAAAAGTTTTCAATCCACCTATGCCTGCACCCCAGATAACGCCAATTCTGTTGGTATCTAATTTTTCAAAATCAAAACCACCATCTTTAACAGCCTCATCTGTTGCTACAAGAGCATATTGTACAAACGGATCCAGCTTGCGAGCTTCCTTTTTCTCCAAGAAATCTTCCGGATTAAAGTTTTTTACCTCACAAGCGAATTTGGTTTTGAACTTTTCGGTGTCAAAACCTTTAATAGGAGCAGCGCCACTCACCCCATTAGTCAATCCTTCCCAAAAATCGGGAACATTATTGCCTATAGGAGTGAGCGCACCCAACCCTGTTACTACTACTCTTTTTAATTCCATTTATACTGAAAAAGCGTAATTCTATTTAACGTTTTTTTCCAAATAAGCGATTGCTTGA
>Ga0308164_10001707_pt1 | contig 24307 bp, 17 predicted proteins | sample PhyTR2_FD_201031 | JGI IMG/M metagenome (GOLD analysis project Ga0308164, IMG submission 201031) | Phyllosphere microbial communities from UC Gill Tract Community Farm, Albany, California, United States - DLSLT.R2 | ecosystem: Host-associated > Plants > Phyllosphere > Unclassified | place: USA... | reverse complement strand
GCCGCAGGCGACGTCCGCGTCTTCAAGGGCATTCCCTACGCAGCCGCGCCGATCGGCAAACTGCGCTGGCGTGCGCCCGTCGCGCTGCCACGCTGGTCGGGCGAGCGTGCGGCGATCGATTTCGGGCCGGCATGCGTGCAGCCCCAGGGCGGCACCACGACGATCTATTCGGGTCCACCGATGCCCGTCAGTGAAGACTGCCTGTCGCTCAACGTCTGGACGCCCGCCAACGCGAAGAACGCGCCGGTGATGGTGTGGATACACGGCGGAGCGCTCGTCACGGGATCGGGCCGCGATCCCATGATCGATGGTGCGAGGTTCGCGGAGCGCGGCGTGGTCGTCGTCTCGATCAACTACCGATTGGGCGTGCTTGGCTGGCTGGCGCACCCGTCGCTCAGTCGGGAAGCGACGCAGCGCGTATCGGGCAACTACGGCCTTCTGGACCAGATTGCAGCGCTGGCGTGGGTGCGCGACAACATCGCGGCGTTCGGCGGCGACGCGCGCAACGTGACGATTGCCGGCGAGTCCGCTGGCGGACTGAGCGCGCTCTATCTGATGACGTCGCCTGTCGCGCGCGGCCTGTTCGGCAAGGCTATAGCGGAGAGCTCCTACATGATCTCGATGCCCGAACTGCGCAGAAGCGTCTTCGGCATGCCGTCTGGCGAGGCCGGCGGGCAGTTGCTCGCCGCCGCGTTGCAGATGCCGGACATCGAAAGCCTGCGCGCGATGGATGCGCAGGCCTTGACCGATGCTTCAGCCAAGGTCGGCTTCGCGCCGTTCGGCGTCGTCGACGGCGTAGTCCTGCCGCAGCAGATGGTCGACGCCTTCGATCAGGGCAAGCAGGCCGCTGTGCCGGTGCTCGCAGGGTTCAACCAGGGCGAGATACGTTCATTGAGGATGCTCGCTCCAAAGGCTCCGCAGAGCGCTGAGGCATACGAGCGCACGATCCGCGACCGTTACGGCGATCTGTCCGACGCGTTCCTGCGACTCTATCCCGCGGACGGCTATCGGGAGAGCATTCTCGCGACGACGCGCGACGCGCTGTATGGCTGGACTGCGGAACGGCTGGTGCGCAAGCAGGCGGCGGCGGGCGTCCCGGCGTATCTCTACCTCTTCGATCACGGCTATCCGGCAGCAGATAAGGCCGATCTCCATGCCTTCCATGCGAGCGAGCTGCCATTCGTGTTCGGAAATCTCGACGCCACGCCGCCACGCTGGCCGAAGGTGCCCGACGTCGCGGGCGAGCGGGCCCTGTCGGACGCCATGATCGGCTACTGGACGAGCTTCGTCCGCGACGGAAGGCCCATGGCGAAGGGCGCCGCCGCTTGGCCCGCATACGACGCGAACAGAAGCTACGTTCATTTCGACACGATGCCGGAGGCGAGGCAGCAGCTGATGCCGGGGATGTTCGAACTCAACGAGAGCGTCATGTGCAGGCGTCGGGCGACAGGCAGGATCGGGTGGAACTGGAACGTCGGCCTGGCCGCGCCGAAGCTGCCTCCGCAGGTCGCGACCTGCGGCTAGCGGCCCCGGGTCACGCCTTTTCCGCGGCGATCAGTCCCTGATCGTAGTCGGCGCGGAGCCGGGCCTTGTCGATCTTGCCGGTCGATGCGAGCGGCATCGCGGCGACCGTGGCGACGAGGTCCGGAATCCACCAGTCGGCGACCTTTCCGCGCAGCAGGTCCAGCAGCGTGCGGGCGTCGACGGTCGGACCGCCTTCGACTACCAGCACGGGCCGCTCGCCCCAGCGCGGATCGGCGCGAGCGATCACCGCGACATGTCGCACGGACGAATGCGCGCCGACGATCGCCTCGATCTCGGCGGGATTGATCCACTCGCCGCCCGACTTGATCAGGTCCTTCGCCCGGCCGCAGATGGTGAGGTTGCCGGACGCGTCGATGGTGGCGAGATCGCCGGTATCGAAATAGCCTTCGGCGTCGAGCGATCCTGCGTTGGCATCAAGATACCGTTCGAGGACGCTCGGCCCCCTGACCTTCAGATGACCTTGCGCTTCGCGCTGGATCGGCAGGGTCGCTCCGTCAGCATCGGTCAGCTTCAGGTCCAGTCCGAGCGGCGGACGGCCGGCGGAGCCGGACGGACCCGGAGCGGCACTGGCGGGCGACATCGTCCCGATCGGCGACAGCTCGGTCATGCCCCAGCTTGTCTGGACCCGCGCGCCGAGTCGCGTCTGCAGGCGATCGAGCAGCGCTTCCGGACAGTTCGACCCGCCGATGATCACGCGTTCCAGTGACGGCACATCCTCTCCCGTCCGGTCGAGATGATCGACGAGTCCGAGCCACACCGTCTGAACCCCAACTGCCACCGTCACCCCCTCGGCACGGATGATCCGAGCCAGGCTCGCACCATCGAGATGCCGGCCGGGCAGAACCAGCTTCGTGCCCGCCGCGGGCGCCGCGAACGGCAGTCCCCAGCCGTTGGCATGAAACATCGGCACGGCGAGAAGGAGCACGTCGCGCCCTGTCAGGCCCACGACGTCGGCCTGCAGCGCCCGCAGAGTGTGGAGATAGTTCGATCGGTGCGTGTAGAGGACGCCCTTCGGCCGCCCGGTGGTTCCGGAAGTGTAGCAGAGTCCGGCAGGCGCGTTTTCCTCGAACCCGCCCCATTCGACGGGCGTGCCATGCGCCGCCAGAAGGGCCTGCTTGGACAACGTCGCATCGGAACCTTCCTTCACCGCCTCGTCCCCGTCGAGTTCGATGACGTGTCGGACGCCGGGACAGTGCGGAAGGATCTGCGCGAGCAGCGGCATCATGTCGGTCGCGACGGCCAGGATGCGGTCGTCCGCCTCGTTGATCATCGCCGCGATCTGCGCCGGCGTCAGTCGCGGATTGAGCGTGTGGCACACGCAGCCGATCCCCATCACCGCGTAGTATACTTCGAGATGATCGCGCGTGTTCCAGGCCAGCGTGCCGATCCGGTCGCCGGTCCGCACGTCGAGCGCGACCAGCGCCCCGGAAAGCCGGTTTGCGCGCTCGCGCAGGGCGGCGTAGCCGAGGCGCGCGACGGAAACGCCCTTTTCCGCCCAGACCACCTCGTGATCGCCGAACCACTTGGCCGCGTGATCGAGGAACTTGTCTACCGTCAGTTCGAAGCTCTGCATGTTGCCCGCTCTTGGTCTTGGATCGGGGCAGCCGGCGGCCGCCCCGATGGTGGTCGTCAGAAGGCCTTGAGCAGCTTCAGGCCGTATTGCCGCGGCGATCCCGCGAAATAGAGCCCGCTGTTCAGCGCCGCGGGGTAGTGCTGGTCGGTGAGGTTGGTCGCGTAGGCGGTCAGCGTGACCGTGCCGCGGTTGTAGGCGAGCTGCGCGTTGACGATGTTGCGAGCCTCCAATCGGTCGCCGAGCGCGCGGTTCTGGAAGAGCGTCGCCCATTGCGGCGCAATGTGCCCGTAATTCGCGCGCGGCGTCAGCGTCGCGCCGCCACCCAGCGCGATCTCGTAGCTGGCGCCGACGTTGAACGTGAAGTTCGGCGCGTAGCTCTGGTCGACACCCTTCAGGTTGCGACACGATGTGCTGGCGGGCCCGGTGTTCACGTTGCAGGGAGCAACCGCCAGTATGCGTGGATCGGTCGCGAAGAACTGGCCGAGCTCGCTGCGCAGTACGTTCATGCCGACGTCGAACGTCAGATTGCCGAACTTCACGTCGGCCTCGGCCTCGATCCCGTAGATCTTGGTCTTGCCGGGGACGTTCACCTGGAGTCCGAACACCGGGATGGTCGGGTTGCCGATCGTGACCTGGAAGGCCTCGTAGTCGTTGTAGAACGCGCTCACGTTGGTCCGGATGCGACGGTTGAGGAAGTTCGCCTTCCAGCCGGCTTCGTAGGACGTGACCTGCTCGGCACCGAAGGGCGCGGGATTCCCCAGGCCGACCGGCACGTTCAGGCCGCCCGGTTTGAAGCCGGTCGCGACGAACCCGTAGAGATAATGGTCGCGGCTGACCTCCCAGCCGAGCGAGGCCTTGTACGAGAAGTCGTTCGAGCTGGTCTTCTGCTCGGCGACGATCGGCGTTCCGTATTGCAGTACGTCGATGTCGTTGCGGCTGCGGCTGGTCGTGTAGCGGCCGCCGACCTCGACCTTCAGCCTGGGCGTGATCGCGAAGCCGAGTTGCCCGAAGGCGGCCAACGAGCGGTTCGGGTTGATCCCCTGCAACCGGTATTCGGTCAGCGGGCTGCCGAGCGGCGCGCCGATCGTGAACTGATAGGGCGATCTGAACTCGTATTTGTTCCAGACGCCGAACGCGCCGAGCAGGTAGGAAACGCGCGACGTGTCGGGCGAGATCAGCGTCAGTTCCTGCGAATACTGACGCTCGTCGACGCTGTCGAAGAACGTCCGGTTCGCGGTCGCGGTGCCGTCCAGGTCGGAGCGATACTTGGTGTTGCCGCTGGCATACGCACTGACCGAACGCAGCTGAATCCCGTTGTCGAACTCGTAGTTCACCCGCAGGATCGTCCGGTAGAACTTGTCACGCGCCTCCTGCGGAGAATTCGCGGTGATGTCGAACAGGTCGCGGTAGTTGGGGTTCGGCGTCGTGCTGCCGACCGGCAGGAACCGGAACTGGTTGGTGAACGGGCTGGCGGGATAGGCGCCCATGTCGAGATAGTCGACGTCGGTCTTGGACAGGATCGATAGCCGCGACGTCGGCTTCCACAACAGGCTGAAGCGGCCGGCAAGCTGGCGCACGTCGCCATTGTTGCCGGTGTATTTCGATCCACCCGGCCCGGTGATATCGTAGAAGCCGTCGCGCCGCTGCCCGTAGACGGCGAACCGCGCGGCCAGTGTGTCGCTCACCGGAATGTTGACCGCACCCTGCACGCCGACGTCGGAATAATTGCCGACGTTCGCGTTGATGTAGCCGCGATACCCGCCGCCGATGATCGGGTCGTTGCTGTTGACGAACACCGCACCGCCGGTCGCGTTCTGGCCGACGATAGTGCCCTGCGGACCGCGCAGCACCTGGATGTTCGCGACGTCGTAATAGGGTTCCTGCGCGAAATAGCCCGGGAACGTCGGTGCGCCGTCACGGTAGGTGATGACGCCGGTCGCTGTCTGGGTGTTGTGCTCGCCCTTGCCGATGCCGCGGACGTTGAAGTCGATGCCCTGACCGAAATTGTTCACCACCACGCTTGGTGTAGCGAACTGGAGCGCGTCGACGCTCGACACACCCTTGTTCGCCAGATCGGTGCCCGACAGGACGGAGCCGGACAACGGCGTGGTCTGGAGATTCTCGTTGCGGCGGCGCGCGGTGACGATGATGTCGCCCTGCTGCGGCGCGGGACTTTCGGCCTGTTCGGTCGAAGCGCCGGGATCGGCTGGAACTGACTGGGCGATGGCCTGACCAGTCGAAAGCAGAGCGAGCACGGACGCACCGAGCCAGAACGAACGAATCCGCATAATCCCCTCCTCTTTGGGCGGCACTCTTCGGCGCCGATGCGTCGATGGTGCATCAACTGCGGAAGTCATGCAAGATTAATTCTCTACAGAGTGAGCGAACTCATTTGATTCCCCGCGATGCCGCACGACGAGGCGGATGGACGGTCAGGCCAGCCGCTTTGCCGGAGCCGTCACCGACACGCCCTGGTGATCTCCGCCGGACGCTTGCTGCTCCCGCAAGTCGATCGACCATTCGAAGCGTCGGTGACGAAGCATGGTGAAGGTCGAGACCAGGGCCGTCCTCGCTTTGGTCGAACTCCCGACCGGACGTGTCCGTCGGGTTCTTCCAGAGATGGCGGCGCCGTTTTCCGAAGCCGCATCTCCTTCCTAGGGTTGCCAGGATCGAGGCGCCGATCCACCGGTCTCCGTCGAAGGCGTGGTCCGGCCGTCCTATCGATCGGAAAACTGGTCCGTGCGTGAAGTCGTCGCTAAGGTCGTTCGACGTCACCCTGCTGGCCGGGCCCCATTCGCGAGACGAACAGATGATACTTCACAGCAATGAGATTCAGGACGTCGAGGTATCCGACAGCGGATCGATGCGGATGCATCTCTTCCGCCCTGCGGGGCCGGGACGCTTCCCCGGCGTGCTCCTGTTCTCCGAGATATACCAAGTCACCGCGCCGATCCGTCGCCTGGCGGCCATGATCGCGGGGAACGGCTACGTCGTTGCCGTGCCGGAGGTGTATCACGAATACGAGCCGCCCGGCACGGTTCTCGATTACGATGCAGCAGGGACGGAGCGCGGCAACGCGCTGAAGTTCGCCAAGTCCGTCGCCGCATATGACGCCGACGCCGCGGCGGGTCTGACCGCGCTGCAGGAACATCCGGCGTGCGACGGCAGACTCGGCACTTTCGGCGTGTGCCTTGGTGGACATCTCGCCTTGAGGGCGGCGCTCGATCCGCGGGTGTCGGCGGCAGCCTGCTTCTACCCGACCGACATCCACTCGGGGACGCTGGGAGAAGGTCAGGCGGATGACACCCTTGGGCGCATGGCGGACCTGAAGACGGAGATCATGTTCGTCTGGGGACGGCAGGATCCGCACGTTCCCTATGCCGGACGAGAGATCATCCGCGCGCGGCTGGAGGAAGTTGCCGCCCGCTACGAGTGGCATGAGGTGAACGCGCAGCATGCGTTCCTGAGAGACGAGGGTCCGCGCTACGACCCGGCGCTGTTTCTGCAGTCCGTGACGCTGACGTTGGATCTCTACAGACGTGCCATGTCGGAACGTGGCGATCCGGAGCGTGTCGCTGCGTTGGTGTCCGGGAGTCGGGCCCCCGACGCATGATTTCAACCGGGCCATACTTCGCTTCGCGTGATGCCGATCTCGCATGATCACCTATCGATGCCGCGCCGCTTCGACGGCGCGGCCTTCATCGCCTGTCCCGTAGATGACCGGCGCATGGAGTAGTCGCGGCGGCGCACGAGGCACATCAGTCTCATGACAACGGACCGTTCACATGCAGAAGCAGACCTTGTCGTTGACCCTTCGGTTCGTTTCTGGCGAATATGCCGTCGCGCGTCTCGCGCCCGACGAGGCGATCCCCCGATGGGCTCTCGGGCCGGGATTCTTCGCTATCGTGCGAGCGGACGACGAACTAACGGTCGTTTGCGCAGCAGCGGCCGTACCTGACGATGTCGAGATGGAGCGGGGGTGGGCCTGTCTACGAACCGTGGGCCCGTTTGCCTTCCAGGCGGCAGGCGTCGTTCAAGCTCTCATCTCCCCTCTTTCAGCAGAAGGTGTCGGAGTCTTTGTTCTCTGCACGTTCGACGGAGAACATCTGCTGATCGCGGAACGCGATCGCCAAAGGGCGATCGAACTCCTTCAGGCGGCGGGCCATGCCTTCGTCAGTTGATGCGAATCTGGGCACGTGATGCGTTTTGCGGCGCTCTTGCCACGAAGTTTGGCCATCAGGGCAGCGGAAGGGTAGCTTCGACGAGCCCGACGAGGTCCCGACGAAGTTACGCCGTGGTGACGAGCAGCGTCGACGTCGCCGACGCAAGCAGACGCCTGTCGTGGTCGAAAAGCCTTGCCTCGGCGAAGGCGATGCGCCTGCCCATGGTGAGGACGACCCCTTCGGCGCGCACCGGTCCGGTGTCCTCCGTCATGGCGCGATGATAGGCGACCTTCAGCTCGAGGGTCGTCATAGACTGTTCCGCCGCCAGCTTCGACATCGTCGCGATCCCGCAAGCGGAATCCAGCAGCGTCGCGGCGTAGCCTCCATGGACGAAGCCCAGCGGGTTGTACGTCTCGGAGCCCGGACGTCCTTCGAAGACCGCGCGACCGTCATCCACTTCGATCAGCGAGAAGTTCAGAGTCCGTCCGATGGGAGGTTGCGCATCGCGCGCCATCATCAGTCGCAGTCGTTCGAGCCCGGTCATGTCATCTCCTTCGCATCGTATCGCATGGTCGGCGCAGAGGGCGCGTCCTGCAGGATCGTACGCGACCGTTCGGAACGGCTCCCAGGATGCGCGAGTTGCCTCTCGGCAGGCATGGATGAACGTCGAGGCGATCTGCGGGAGAGGCAGGATTCTACCAGGGCACGGGCCCATTCTCGTCGGAAAAGGTGCCGCTAGGCCCATCCTGACCAAGCAACGCCAGACGTACCGGTTCTCGCGCGCCCTCCTCGAGGCTGCGAGTGCCGTTGAAGTTGTTGAGTGCGGTCGAAGTGAAGCCTGGGCATGCTGCGTTGACCTTGATGTTGGTGCCCTCGAGCGCAAGCGCGAAGGCCAGCATCACGGCATGGGCCGCGGCTTTGGATACCGAGTAGTTCCCGAACATGCGGCGGTGTTCATTCGCTGGATCGGAATTCAACGCCAGCGATGCACCTGAACTGCCGACGACGACGATACGGCCAGCCGGTGCTTCGCGAAGCAGCGGCAGCATGGCCTGCGTCACTGCGATGACGCCGAAGACGTTCGTCTCGAACACCGCGCGGACCGCTTCGAGCGGCGTGTCGATCAGCAGGTTCGTCTTTACCGCTTCTCCGAAGGACTGGTTCGGCATGGCGCGGGAAATGCCCGCGTTGTTCACTAGTATGTCCAGGCGGCCGAACTTTTCACGGATGTGGCTGGCCGCCGCATTGATCGACGTCTGGTCCGTCACATCGATCTGGATTGCATGGGCGCCAATCCCGATCGCCCTTGCGGCCGCTTCGCCGCTTGTGAGATTCCGAGAGCCGACGATTACGGTCAGGCCTTTGGAGACAAGATCCTCGGCGATTTGTCGGCCGATCCCCTGATTGGCCCCCGTGACTAGTGCGACGCGGTCGTCCGACATTCAAGTATCCCTTCAGTGCTGGCCAACTTCCGACTGGCGCGTTAGACGCGCAAACGGAACTGCTTTCCGCTTTATACGGAACGTTGTTCCGTTTGACAACCATCATGACGAGCGATGCTCGGGAAAGGTCGGCATCTGGATGGAAGGCGCGCCGGATCGGAAGCAGCGGGCGGACGCACGTCGCAACCTCGACGCGGTGATGAAGGCGGCGCAGGAGGTGTTCGCGGCCGGCGGAGTCGACGCGCCCATGCGCGACATCGCCGAGCAGGCCGGCGTCGGCGTCGGCACCATCTATCGCCACTTTCCCCATCGAGCCGATCTCATAGCGGCCGTGTTCCGGCATGAGGTGGACGCATGCGCTGCCGATGCCGAAGCCCTGTTGGAACGTCATGCGCCGGCCGAAGCCCTCGACCGGTGGATGCAGCGATACGTCGACTTCATCGTCGCCAAACGGGGTCTCGCATCGTCGCTCTACTCCGGCGGCGCGGCCTACGAGGGACTGCCGGCCTACTTCGACGAGCACCTCGAACCGGCATTGCAGACGTTGCTCGACGCTGCAGTCGCAGCAGGCGAGATACGTGCGGACGCCAGGCCATACGACCTGCTTCGCGCGGTCGCCAATCTGTGCAGGCCATCGGGGGAGGACGATCCCGCGCGGGTCCGCTCGCTGGTGTCCCTGCTGGTGGACGGACTCCGTTATCGCGCGAGCGGACGAAGCTGACGGTTCAGACCTATCTGCTTCAAAAGGCCCGCCATCGCTCGCTTGCTGGATGCGCACTGCGTTCGAGGGGGGCAATCCATCCTTCGCTCGTTCGTCCGGCCGACGATTGCGACGTCAGCACGCGACTTCGGTCTGGCTGGCAGGTCGACCAACCTTCCGCCCGGCGTTCGGAACCATCGCGGATCGCTTATCCGCTGCGCGTTGCCTGCTCGCAACGTCGCTGGTTCCGAACGAGGGCGGGCTCGCTCAGCCGAAGATCTCGAACCCCAACTGCCGAACCGCAGCGATGCAGGCGTCCTGATCCTGCTGATGGCTGCCGCCCGAGATGCCGATGCCGCCGACGAGTCGCTCCTCGTGCAGAAGCGGATATCCGCCTCCGACGGGCATCATCCGCGGCAGGTTGGCGATCGGGGCGACCTTGGGATCGGCGATGTAGTCGTTCCAGACGTCGGTGGGATAGCCGTAGGCCCCTGCAGTCCAAGCCTTGTTGATCGCGACGTCGGCGGTGAGAAAGGCGGCACCGTCGCTTCGCGCGAACCCCTTCAACGCGCCGCCGGAGTCGACGACTGCGACTGCGGCTTCGAACCCGAGATGGGTCGCGGCTTGAAGCGCAGCCTTGAGAAGCGCGTCGGAGGATGCGCTGGACACGGTGGCAGTCGGTATGACGACTGACGGTTGGATGCTCATTGGCGGAAGACCTTTATGATTGGGGGGGCAGAAGGGGGACCGCACGGGTGTCAGTCCCACCCTGCCAGCACGACCTTGCCTCGTGTGGCTTCGCTTTCGATCAGGGCATGCGCCTTCTTGAGGTTGGCGGCGCTGATCGGCGAAAGCTTCGTCGTGAGCGTGGTGCGAAGCCGCCCCTCGTCCACGAGGCGCGCCACTTCGGCGAGGAGGCGCCCCTGTTCGTTCTGGTCTGCCGTCTGGAAGAGTGAACGGGTGAACATCAGCTCCCAGTGTATCGACACAGACTTCCGCTTGAACGGCATGACGTCGAGAATGGCGGGGTCGTCAATCAGCGCGAACCTGCCCTGCGGCGCGATGAGTTCCACGATCTGGTCGAGATGGCGCTCCGTATGCGTGGTGGAGAGAACGAAGGCGGGGGCACCGACGCCGAGTAGCTCGATCTGCGCCGCCAGTGGTCGACTGTGGTCGATGACGTGGTGCGCGCCCATTTCCGCGGCCCACTCCTTTGACCCAGGCCGCGATGCCGTGGCGATCACGGTCAGGTCCGTAAGCTGCCGAGCGAGCTGGATCGCCATGGAGCCCACCCCGCCCGCGCCCCCGACGATCAGCAGGGCGTTCGCCGCACCTCGGACTGCCTTCCCGACGTCTAGTCAGTCGAAAAGCGCCTCCCACGCCGTGATCGCCGTCAGCGGCAGCGCGGCGGACTCGGCCCAATTGAGACTGACCGGCCTTCTCGCGACGATCCGCTCGTCAACGAGATGGAGTTCGGCATTGGTACCGCCGCGGGCGATGCTGCCTGCGTAGAAGATCTCGTCGCCGATTTCGAAGCTCGTGACGTCGGGGCCCGTTGCGCGGACGATGCCTGCGGCATCCCAGCCGAGCGTCCGCCAGCCGTCGCCGGAACGCGCGGCACTCTGACGGACCTTCACGTCTACTGGATTCACGGAGACTGCCTTCACTTCCACCAGCAGATCGCGACCCGTGGCGACCGGGTCGACGACCTCGATGTCGAGAAGTGCGTCCGGGCGATCTATTGGCCCGGCTTGCCTGTAGGCGACTGCGCGCATTTAACGGCTCCCGTTGTTACGAGCCCAATGTAACGCTACTGTTTCGCATGCGGGATACGCACAAGCGCTGCACATAGTGCCGAAAAGGATACCGTCGGGATGGGCAAGCCGCGTCACTCGAACTTCAACTGCGCACCGGGTTGTGCGGTGGAGGCTGCAATCAGTCTGATAGATGGCAAGTGGAAGTGCGTGATCATGTTCCATCTGCTGGACGGCACCCGCCGGTTCAACGAAATCAGACGGCATGTTCCTAATGCTACTCAACGCACGCTGACCAATCAGCTTCGGGAGTTGGAAACTGACGGTCTCATAGTGCGCAAGGTCTATGCTCAGGTTCCACCGAAGGTGGAGTACAGCATATCCGATCTGGGACGGACGCTCAGCCCGATACTGACGGCGCTGAGGGATTGGGGAACCGAGAACATGGATCTCTTCAACGCGGACATATCCGACCCGACCGCCGGCGAGACGCCGTCGTCCTGATCGCCCGATCAGAGACGACGACGACATGAGAAGGGCCCCGTTCGGACCCCTTCGCATGTCGTCGGCACACGCCTCGAGTTGCATGTCTCCACTCCGCTCCGCCTGGCTGGTTTCTGCTCCGCCGTGGACGAGTGACGGCGAGCCGGTCGAGCGTCGAGATCCTCGACCACGTCGCCGATGCACGGATACGTTAGCGGGGAAAGGACCTCGACTGCACGGTCGAGCGGACCTTACGCCGCGTCATCGCAGAGAGCCAGCCCATCGCTCGCGAGGGTTGGGGGTGCGGTCCGATCGACTCAGGTTCGACGGGGGAGTCCGGTAGGAACCAGAGCGGCCATGCCGTCGCCGACCAGAGCCTGGACGACGAGCAGGATCGCCCAGACCGCCGGATACTCCCAGCCGCCCTTCGGGTTGTTGAAGAAGAACCCGTTGTGCCCATGGACGCTCGCGATGGTGCCAAGGATGAGTGGGACCATTAGCAGCGCCACGAACCGCGCCTGGATGCCAAGCAGCAGCGCGACGCCGCCCGCCAGTTCCGCCGCCATCGTGGCATACGCAAGCCAGGCCGGCAGTCCGAGACTGCCGAAGAAGGCCGCGGTCCCTGCAGGTCCGAACACGAACAGCTTAAGCGAGAGGTGCGCGAGAAACATGCCTCCCAGCAGGACGCGCAGCAGCGTGGCGCCGAAAGGGCCGGTGGATGGCATACCGAGGTTCATGATCGTCTCCTTCCCGACGTCTTTACCTTCCTGATCTCCGTTGATAATCGGTTGATCGCGAGGGTGACCTTCAACCAGGAGTGTTGAACATGGCGGATCGCCTTGCCGGAATGGAAGTGTTCGTCCGAGCCGTCAGGCTTGGTGGCCTGTCGGCGGCGGCGCGAGACCTGCGCATGTCGCCGGCGATGGCGGCCAAGCACGTCGACGCGCTGGAGGCGCGCATCGGGACGACCCTCGTGCACCGCACGACGCGACGCCTGTCGCTGACGGAGGCGGGAACGGACTATCTCGAGAGGGCCGAGCGCATCCTTCAGGACGTCAGCGAGGCGGAAGCCGACGCGACGTCGCGGTCGGTCGAGATCCGGGGACTGCTGAGGGTGAGCGCTCCGGCGACGTTCGGCGTGCTACATGTCGCACCGCTCGTGCCGGCGTTCCATGCGCTCCACCCCGACGTGAGGATCGAGTTCGGTTTCAACGACCGCCACGCCGATCTTCTCGAGGAGCGCTGGGACGTGGCGATCCGGATCGGACGGCTGGCCGACAGCGGCCTGATCGCGCGCAAGCTGGCGTCGATGCGGATGGTGGTGGCAGCGTCGCCGGCCTACCTGGGAAGGCGCGGGACGCCTAGGCGGCTGGACGATCTCGCGGATCACGACTGCCTCTGCCGCACCCGGCTGACGCACGCGGAGGCTTCGACGTGGTCCTTCGGTCGCGACGGTGCGATCAAGGTCGCGGTCGGCGGAGTCATGCAGGCCGACAACGGCGAGGGTCTGCTGCGCGCCGCAGAGGCGGGTCTGGGCGTGTTCTACGGTCCGCGCTTCATCGCGGCGCAGGCGCTGACGACGGGAACGATGGTCGAACTGGATCTCGACTTTCCGCTCATGGAGCTCGGGGCGGCCTACGCGCTCACGCACCCGACCCGGCGGCCGACGGCGAAGACGCGCGCCTGGATCGACTTCCTCGTAGCCGCGCTGCCGGTTTCCGCACGTTCGTGGTGAGCCGGCTCGTGGCCATCCTTCGACGACGGTCACCGCTCTAGTCGGACCATCACGTAGTTCTACGCCAACGGAAACGAGTTTGCACAAGGTGATCCGGAACCGCTTCCGGAGTGAATGGCGCTAACGTCGGAACTCCGCCGCTGCGCCATGTCGCGACGCGGCACGCCTGGGATCGACGTCAGCTCTGGTTCTTCATGAGCGCCGCGTGCGACGGCAGCGTGTGGGCGATGAACGGCAGGATCGCCGCGCCGATCGCCACGGCGTCCTCGTCGTGGCTCGCCCGCTGTATCAGAGCCATGTTGGGGACCGCGCTTCCGAGGGAGGCGATGTTCCGGTTCAATTCGAGTATAAGGCTGTCCAGAAGACACGACGGCAATCGCGCGCCGATGAATATCGCGGTCGGGTTGAGCAGGGCGTTCACCGTCAGGATCGGCAGCGTGAGCGTCTTCGCCGCCTCCAGGGACCAATTGCGGACGACCGGGTTGTGTCGCTCGACGTCCGCGCGAAGCTCCGCCACGCTCCCTTCGTATCCCGCCTTCTCCAGTCTCAGCCTCAGCTCCGACAGTGACACGCAGTCCTGCACGGTCGGCCCGGCGGGATGGTTGAAGTCCGCGGGAAGCAGCCCTAGTTCGCCGGCGCGTCCGTTGCCGCCGCGGACGTACTCGTTGTCCACGACGACGGCTCCGCCCAGCCCGGCGCTTATCAGCACGTAGAAGAAGTCGGTGAACCGACGCCCGTTGCCGAACTGGGCCTCCCCGATCGCCGCCGCAGCCGCGTCGTTGTCGCGCAGGACCGGCAGCCCCAGCCGGTCCTGGAGCATGGACGTGACGTTCGTCGTCGCCCACACGCCGTATGACTCGGGCATCTTCGGCAGCGCGATCGTGCCGATGTCGTCGGGTATCGCCAGACCGATGCCGATGAAGCGCTCCCGATCGAGGTTCAAGGATTCGGTCGTCCGGGCATACCATTCGTGGACGAGGTCGACGACCAGCGCCGGACTCGGGAAGTCGACCTCCTCGACGTGCCGCGCGCGAACGCCCCCCGCGAGGTCGAGGATGACCACGGCGACGTGGTCCCGATCGATGTTCACCCCTAGCGAGAAGCAGCCGTCGGGGTCGATCGCGAGGCGCGACGCCGGGCTCCCTCTCGGGCCCTTGATGCGGGCGGTCTCGTGGACGAGACCACCTTCGATGAGGCGGCGGGTGATGTTGGCGATGGTCGGGAACGTCAGACCGGTCGCGGCGGCGAGTTCCGACCTGGAGACCTCGCCTCCCCCCACGCGGATGGCCTGGAGGACGACGCGCTGGTTGAAATCGCTGACGCGGACCAGGTTGCTTCCGGACAGGCCTACCGTCAGCCGGGGCTGTCGATCGTTGCCCCTCATGCCGTCGTCCTTGGGAATCGTCCCCGTCATCGTGCCGTTACCGCTATCATCCATTCATCCATATTGCATCAAACGGGGTCGACAGCGCGAACAAAAATGCGGCCGCAGCGATATGTCGCTGCGGCCGCAGGAAACCCCGTCGGTGGCTGGTCCGGGGGGGAGGAATGACCAGCCGGGGGTATCGGGGGGAAGGACTAGTTGCGGATGCGGACGCCGAACGTCAGACGGCGTTCGAAGATGTTCGAGCCATACCAGAAGTTCTTGAACTGGGCGTATTGCTCCTCGTTCTCCTTGGTCAGGTTCGAGCCCTGGACGAACATGGTGAACTTCGGCGTGACGTCGTAGCTCGCCGACGCGTCGAGATATCCCGTCGCGCGGTTCCAGACCGCCAGGTTGTCGTCGGCCGCGGACACGAAACCGCCGAAGCGCTTGCTGCGGTAGTTGTATGCCACTCGACCCTGGACAGGGCCCTTCTGATAGAACAGCACTGCGTTGGCCTGATGCTTCGAGTTGTCCGGCACCGGCAGCGACTTGCCGAAGAGATCGACGTTGGAACTGCCGCTGTCCGAGTAGGTGTAGTTCAGCTGGCCGCCGAAGCCGCTGAGCGCGCCCGGGAGAAAGTCGAAGACCGTCTGGAAGCCGACTTCGACGCCCTTGATTGAGCCGCCCTTGCCGTTGACCGGTCGCGTGACCGGACCGCCCTCGCGAACGACGCCGTCGGCGTCGGGCTGAGCCTCGATCAGCGTGTTCGTCTGGAGGAAGCTCTTCACGTCGAACCAGAAGGCGGCGACCGAGAGGAGGCTGCTCTGATTGAAGTACCACTCGTAGGAGACGTTGTAGTTGGACGACCGCGGCAGTTCGAGACCGGGGTTGCCCGCCGATCCGGAATTGTAGCGCTGAAGGTTCGGATCGAGTGCCACGCCCTGATAGGTCCGCGTTCCGTTCACCGCGAACGACGATGCCAGACCGCGACCGAACTGGGCGAGGTCCAGCTGACCGAGGGTCTTGGCGTAGGCGAAGCGGAGATACATGTCCTCCCGCACGTGCAGGCTGAGGTTCGCGTCGGGCAGGAAGTCTTCGCTGTTGTTGTTGGACTTCGACGTCCCCGTAGCGATCGCCACGCCGTTGAAGGACAGATCGCCGATGAACTCGTTGCCAGTCGGGAAGGAGAAGATCCCGAGCTTGGTCTTCACGTAGCGGACGCCCGCGTTTCCGGTGAAGTCGAGCGAGCCCAGCGAGCCGTCGAAGTTGGCTTCGGCATACGCGCTGATCTGGCGCTCGGTCACCCGGTAGCTGTTCTGCGGATCGAGGTAGGCCTTGGTGCCCGGGAAGAGCAAGGCGTTGTAGGCGTTCACGTCGTTCAGAGCGCTAGGCGCGATGCCGGGCACGTTCGGGATGCCCGTGATCGGGCCGAAGCCGCCCGCGGAGGCCACGAGCCCTGGAAGATCGTTGAACTTGCGGATCGGGACCACGCTGTAGCCCACCGTGTCGACGATGAGTGGATCCTTGTAGAAGTAGAGATGCCCAGCCGGTCCGATCGGGGACAGGTAGCGGAAGGCGTCGTTGCCGGCCTCGCGATTGCCATACCGGCCGCCGATGCGGATGTTCTTCAGCGGACCCAGGTCGGTATCGTACTGCGCGTCGGCGCGGTAGACGTCGAGCGTCGCCTTCTGCTTCGAGCCTTGCGACCAGGTCGAGGTCAGGGAGTAGTTGGTCGGGTCCGTCACGTTCGTGAGGAAGTTAACCGCCGGCTCGGATCCGCGGTAGTCCACGGTCGCGCGAACCGCGGCGAGGCCGCCCGGATTGGCGTAGCTGCAGTTGGCGGGGATCGTGGCTCCGGCGCAGCTGGTGGGCAGCGAGCGGGGAACGACGCCGGCCCTGGTCGCCCAGGAGTCGATGTCGGTCTGGTTGGAGTTGTTGCGCGAGTCGCCGTGCACGTATCGGATCGTCGCGCTGAACGGTCCGTCGTTCTTGAAGCGGGCCTCGAGGTTCGTGTTGATCGACCGAGCCTTGCTGTAGGCGTTCAGCGTGTGGACCTGGAACCGCGACAGGTTCAGGTCGGCGAACTGGACGACGCCGTTGCTGTCGATGACCGAGGACGGGAGATAGCTGTCGTTCGAGAAGTTGCCGTGCAGCACGGCGGTGTTGCCCGAGTTCCTGTTGCGGAAGCGGGTGTAGGCGACGTCGCCGACGAGCTGGATGGAATCCGTGACGTCGTATTGCACCGAAGCGTTGGCGCCGATGCGCTCGCGCTGCGTGAGCCCGTTGTCGAACTCGAGGGCGACCGGATTGTAGAAGTAGTCCTTGTCGGCCAGCTTGGTGCTGTTCGTGATGTCGCCGTCCTTGCGGACGTCGAAGCCGGCCTGCGCGTCGGTCGTCTTCAGGATGCCGTTGGTGACGCGCGGGTTCTTGTTGCTCAGGATCTCGTTGTCATACGAGCCGGCGATCAGGAAGCCGATGCGGCTGCCGTTGTAGGCGACGAGGGCCGAGGCGTTCTGGCTCCAGTCCTTGGTTCCGCTGCCATAGGTGTCCTGCACCGCGCCCGTGGCGGTCAGCCCCTTGTGGAGGTCGAAGGGACGCCGGGTCTTGAGCGCGATGATGCCCGAATTGCCGCCGGTGAGATCGCCGGCCGTCGGCGACTTGATGACGTCCACGCCCGCGAAGAGGGTTGACGGGATGTCCGTGAGGTTCGGCTGCGCGCCGGTGATGTTCGAGGCGCCGAGGAACTGCTCGCCGTTCAGCGTCGTAAGGACGTTGGCGAGGCCGCGGATGTTGACGGACGCGCCCTGACCGGCGGAACGCGTGATCTGCACGCCGGTGACGCGCTGCAGCGAGTCGGCGATGGTCACGTCGGGCAGCTTGCCGATGTCTTCGGCGGCGATCGAATCGACGATCTGCGACGCCTGGCGCTTGACGTTGATCGCCTTCTGCTGAGCGCCACGGACGCCAGTGACGACGATGTCCTGCTCGTTGGAGACAGCCTCTTGGACCGGCGGCGTGCCTGCGTCCGGCGCGGCGGCTGCCGGGCCGTCGGACGTGGTCTGCTGCGCCGTCGCGGACTGGGCGCCAAGAAGCGCGACCACGGAGCTTGCCGTGAACAGAACCGATCGTAGCGATGTCAATCTAAGCACTTCTTTCATCCCCTCGTCCTGACCGGGGGGATTGAGACACGCACGGCGCTGCGGCGTCGTCTCATGCTCCTCCCCACGCGGCTCTTTCCAAGCCCTCTTGGTCCGACTCCAAAAGCAGCTTTCAAGATAAGTTGCAATACTTATTCAATTTGATTGAATATAATTTCGGCGCGGCCATTCCGCCTTCTTTGGAGCGGCTTCGGCCCAACTGGAACGCGTCGACGTCCTGTGAGGACGGAGTCGCTCGCCGTGATCCGGAACCGGTCGTGATCGAGGAGGCCTGGAGTGCGCCCATCCCGGCTCTGGCCATCGCTTTGTCGGCTGCCCGGTTTCCCGCGTCGCCGTTCGGTGGCCACGACCGGCGCCGGCGTTCATGTCCGTTCCACGGCCGTTCGACGCGTTGGCCCGACGCTACGCCATCCGGCGGGGCGCCGCCGCGGAATGGGGACTCTCGGCTCCGATCGTTCGTGACCTGATCGCAGAGGCCGAAGCGTCAGCTGCGTTCGCAGGGCCCAGCAGGGATTCCTTGCCGTGGTCGCTCCGGGACCGTCCCTCCGACAGCGGTCCCGTCTCGCAGGCGTTCCCGTGCTGCCGGTCGCCGTTCCCTGACGCGAGGCGCGAATCTCCGGCGGGACTCGACGGCCGTCCGGGTTCGACCATGTTCAAGCCGGCCCCAGGGATCGAGAAACCGTCCGACAGGACAATCGGTTCGATAGCTGCTGCAATACGTCATTCGCCTTCGCGAGCCGCCGGCCGGTTCACGCGAACCGTCACGCCAACCGTCACGCCCGACGACGGCGTGATCTTGACTCGAACCTTCACGCGCACTTTCACGCGAGCCTTCAATCGTGACAGCATGGGAAAGCGTTTCCTTGTTGAGCCCGGATGATGTCGGCGGCGGTGTCCCCCCGCTCAGGGCTTCGTCTGGCCGACGCCCTTGTGCGCGGACAGGAAGCGCCACATCAGCCCGGTGTCGGCGACTCCCCACTCGTGGACGCCTCCCTTCAGGACGTAGGAGACCACGTCCGACCCCGATCCGCAGCCGAGATAGCGACGCTTCGTCCTTCCGGTCCTGCGCGCCTCCGACACCTTGACGCCTCGGCAACCGTCGATGTCCGCCCAGCGTCGTTCCGCCGCCAGAAGTCCATACTGCCAATACTTCGCCCCGCCGCCGTCGATGGGGTTCGTGGCGTCCGCGCTGCCGGAGAATGCCACGACCGGCATCGGCCTCGCCGGACGGCAGGTCGCCACGTCGGGCTCCCCGGGCGCCGAAGGATCCGGCGCCCCTGCCCTCAGCCCGACCACGGGAGCGATCGCCGCGAGGCGGTTCGACAGGACGCAGCCGAGCAGCGAGACCATCCGGCCGCCTCCGGAGAGACCCGTCGCGTAGATGCGATGGGGATCCGAGCATCCGTTGGCGACCAGCGCGTCGATCAGCGCGGCGACGTGCGCCACGTCGTCGGGAGCGTCGGGAGGCGGCAAGGTCCCGGCGGTGGTCGGCACGCCCGGGATGTTCCAGGCCAGACCGCCGGACGGAAGCGTCAGCCCCCCGTCCGGCGAGGCCACGATCACGTGACGCCGGTCGGCGAGCTCCGTCAGTCCCGAACGGTCGAGCTGCTGTGCGCCGTTCGACCCGCTGCCATGCAGGTTCAGGATCAGCGGCAGGGCCTTCGGCGAACGGAAAGCACGAGGCACGTAGAGCAGCACCGGGCGCGTCGTGCCCGGCTTTCCGATCTCGATGACCTGTCGACCGGACGCCAGCTCGCAGCGTGGCGCCGCCGCAGAGGCGACCGCGCCACCCGTCAACGCGACGATGGCGAGGGTGCCGCGCAGGATCCATCCGACGAGCCGGGCCGATGGCGTCTTCCCAGTCATAGCCGGATGCGGACCCCGCCCAGGACCCGACGTTCGAATATGGCCTGGTCGAGGTAGAAGTTCTTGAACTGCGCGTAGCGCTCCTCGTTCTCCTGCGTGAGGTTGGTGCCCTGCACGTAGACCGTGAAGCGGGGGGTGACGTCGTAGCTGAGGGACGCGTCGACGTAGTTCGTCGGCTTGGTGAAGACGGCGAGATTGTCGCTTCCCGCCGGCGTCAGCCCGTTGAAGCGCTTGCTGCGGTAGTTCGCCGCGACGCGGCCCTGGAACGGCCCCTTCTGATAGAAGACGACCGCGTTGACCTGATGGCGGGAGTTGTCGGGCACGGGCAGCGTCCTTCCGAAGAGATCCACGTTGGAGCTGCTGCTGTCCGACAGCGTGTAGTTCAGCTGGGTGCCGAAGCCGCTCAGCAGACCGGGAAGATAGTCGAACGTCGTCTGCAGTCCAATCTCGACGCCCTTGATGATGCCGCCCTTCCCGTTGGCCGGCCGCGTCACGGGGCCTCCCTCGCGGACGACGCCGTCCTCGTCCGGCTGGGCCTCGATGGCGGTGTTGGTCTGGAGGAATGATTTCACGTCGAACAGGAACGCGGCCATCGACAGGACGCTGTTGCGCGAGAAGTACCACTCGTAGGACATGTTGTAGTTCGTCGACTGCGGGAGCTCGAGCGACGGGTTGCCGGCGGATCCGGAGTTGAACCGCTTCAGATCCGTCGGAAGGGTCTGCCCGTTGAACGTCCGCGAACCGTTGATGACGTAGCTGAACGCGAAGCCCTGCCCGAGCGTGGCCAGATCGTAGGTCCCGACGACCTTGGCGAACGCGAATCGCAGTCGCATGTCGTCGGCCAGCTCGAAGTTCAAGTTCGCGTTCGGGAGCCAGAAGTCGCTGTCATTGTCGTATTTCACGGTCGGAAGCGCCAGCTGGACGCCGTTGTTGGCGTTCAGTCCGACGAAGGCGATCCCGTTCGCCGGGTTGGTGAAGATGTCGAGCGAGTTTCGCGCGTAGCGGAGTCCGACGTTTCCGGTGAACGGGACGATCAGCCGGCCGCCGACGTCCGCCTGGAGGTAGGCGGCGACGTCACGACTGTCGACGCGATACGACTGAGTCGGATTGGCGAACTCCCGAGTGCCGGGAAACAGCGCCTCGTTGAACTGTCGAACGTCGTTCAGTGCGGTCGGATTGATGGCCGGCAGCGCGGGTATGCCAGTGATGGGGCCGAAGCCGGTGGCCATGGTCGTCAGGCCGGGAATGTCCGCGAACTTGCGCACCGGCACGAGGGAGCGGTTTAGCCCGTTCACCCGATTGATGCCCGTCGCGTCCTTGAAGTAGTAGAGGTAGGGCGTCCCGCCGAAGGATATGGGCGACAGAAGCCGGAAGGCGTCGTTGCTGACGTCGCGCGTCCCGTAGCGGGCGCCGAACTGCAGCTTGCGCAGAGGGCCGTCGTCGCTGACACGGTAGGACCCGTCGAGGCGATACGCGTCGAGCTGGGCCTCGGACCGGTTGCCGAATGCCCACGTCGACGTGAGGGAGTAGAGCGCCGGGTTCGTCACGTCGCTTGCGAACGACACCGCGGGGTAGTGGCTGCGGAAGTCGATGCTGGCCAGGACGCTCGGAAGGCCGCCGGGATTGCCGTAGACGCAGGACGCTGGCGTCGCGGTGCAGTCGGCGACGCTTGAGCTTCTGGGGACCAGGATGCTCCTGGTGGCCCACGCGTCGACGTTGCCGGAGATGTAGCTCGATTTCGAATCCGCCTGGACCCACCGCGCCGACGCGGTGAACGGGCCGCCGTCGTCGAAGCGCAACTCGACGTTCGTGTTGAGCGAACGGGCCTTGGTGTAGTTGTTGATGGTCGAGGTGTGGAATCGGAAGAGGTTGGCGTCGCCGACCTCCAGCACGCCGTTTCGGTCGATGATCGAGCTGGACTGGTAGGCGTTGTCGGAGAAGTTGTTGTGCAGAACGGCCGAGACCCCGGAGTCGCGGTTGCGCAGACGGGTGAAGGCCACGTCCCCTATGAGCTGAAGCGAGTCCGATATCTGATATTGCGCCGACGCGTTGGCGCCCAGCCGCTGTCGATGGGTGATCGAGTTACTCATCTCGAAGGCGACGGGGTTGTAGAAGTAGTCGCCATCGGCGCGGAGGGTGCTGTTCGTGATGTCGCCGTCGCCGCGGGTGTCGAAGCCCGCTGCCCTGTCCGTCGTCTTGCGGATGCCGTTGGTGATGGACGGACGCTGGTTCGACAGGGTCAGATCGTCGTATGCGACCGCAAGCAGCCCGCCGAACCGCCCGCCGTTCCATCCCACCAGCGCCGAATACTGCTGGCTCCAGTCCTTGGTGCGGTTTCCGTAGACGTGCTGACCCGACACGGAGGCGGTGAGCCCCTTGGGGAGGTCGAACGGCCGGCGCGTCTTCAGGTCAACGATCCCGGAGACGCCCCCGGACAGGTTGCGCGCCGTCGGTGACTTGATCACGTCGACGCCGGCGAAGAGCTCCGACGGAACGTCGGTGAGGTTGGGCTGCGCTCCCGTGATGTTCGACGCCCCCAGGAACTGCTCGCCGTTCAGCGTCGTCAGCACCTGGCCCAAGCCGCGGATGTTCAGGGATGCCCCCTCACCTGCGGATCGCGTGATCTGGACGCCGGGCACTCGCTGCAGTGAGTCCGCTATGGTGGCGTCGGGAAGCTTGCCGATGTCCTCGGCAGCGATCGAGTCCACGATCTGCGCGGCGTCGCGCTTGACGTTGATCGCCTTCTGCTGTGCGCCCCGCACGCCCGTCACGACGATATCCTGAGCGACGTCCTCCTGCACGGGTGACGCGCCGCCGTGCTGCGCCACAGCGGTTGAGGGAAGCGTCATGACTATCGCCGATCCCGCCAGCAGACGGATCACGGTGAGATGTGTGCCCTTGCGCATTGTATGTTGTCCCCTCTGTCGATCGGACAGGACGGGACGAGCGCCGCGGTTGCCTCGGCGTCGGGTCCTCTCCTGTCTCGACCGGTGTCCAAGCCCTGTCTTAGGGGTGCAGAGGACCACACCAGGCCATCGAGATCAAGACTTATTCAATTTGATTGAATAAACTCTGGCGGCTGCTATTCCGGTCGGCGACGATCGATCATGGCTGCCCCGGAACGAGGAGGTGGCAAATGGTTCTGACGCCCGAGGGAGGAAGCATGAAGTATTTGGCGGTAGCGCTTGCGGCAACTGCGCTGAGCGGATGGCAGGTGTCGGCTAGCGAGCCATCGGCCGCACCTGGCGGACCGATCAACATCGATATCGCGCGCGGCGGCGACAGCGTTACGTTCCCGATGACGTCCCCGGACGCGACCGCTCGGGCCGGGGACTTCACGCTCAGCGGCTGGGTCTGGCCCAAGGACGCCTCGGCAGGCGAGGCGCCGCTGGTTGCGGTAGCCGATCAGGGGACGGTGCGGTTCGCCTTGAACCTGGTGAAGGGACGTCCGACCGTCATAGCGGGTGCGACGAGGATTGCCGCCGGCGCGACGATGCCGGTCGGGCGCTGGACCCATTTCGCGGTGAGGAACGATGCCGACGGCATGGTCCTCTACGTCAACGGCAGGAGCGCGGGGCGGACGCGTCGCCTCGAGGGGTTGGCCGCCGGGGGGACGATGACCATCGCGCCGCGCCGGTCCGGCGAACAGGCGTTCGCAGGCCGCATGGCGGATCTTCGACTGGACCGGTCCGCGGTCCCCGTGGCCTCGATCGCGTCCGAGGCCGGCCGGGTTCCCGATGCGGATTTCGTTGGCTTCACGACGAACAGTCCGACGTGGCCCGTGCAGAAGAAGCAGCAGATCGGTCAGGAGACGCCGCAGTCCGCCGACACGCTGCCGAAGTCGGGCGCACCCTTCTCGACTCCGATCGCGAAGCCGATACCGGATCTGCCGGTTCTGGCGAGCGGCGCGGACGGCCGCTGGACGGTGAACGGCTGGCGGCTCGTGGCCGCTCCGGACGTCCGCGACGCGGGAGCGGTCCTGTCGAAGGCCGGATACGACGTCAGCGGCTGGCGCGTCGCCACGGTCCCGGGGACCGTCCTGACGACCCTGGTTGATCGCGGCGTCTATCCGGATCCCGCCTACGGTCTCAACAACATGGCCATTCCGGAGAAGCTCAGCCGTCAGGCCTACTGGTATCGGACGCAGTTCCGCGTGCCGGCGGGAGAAGCCGCGACGAACACGTTCCTCACGTTCAAGGGGATCAACTACGCGGCGGAGATCTGGGTCAACGGACGGCTGGTCGGCGACGTGAAGGGTGCGTTCGTCCGCGGCCGGTTCGACATATCGAAGGTGGCCCCGGCTGGCACCGTCGCCGCGGTGGCCGTGAAGATCCTTCCCCCGCCCCACCCCGGCATCGCCCAGGAAGAGTCCCTTAAGGCCGGCGCCGGCGAGAACGGCGGCATGCTCGTCCTCGACGGTCCAACCTTCGTCGCAGCCGAGGGCTGGGACTGGATCCCCTCGATCCGGGATCGGAACATGGGGATATGGCAGCCCGTGCTGATCGAGCAGGTCAGCGCGGCG
>Ga0308164_10001706_pt1 | contig 24372 bp, 26 predicted proteins | sample PhyTR2_FD_201031 | JGI IMG/M metagenome (GOLD analysis project Ga0308164, IMG submission 201031) | Phyllosphere microbial communities from UC Gill Tract Community Farm, Albany, California, United States - DLSLT.R2 | ecosystem: Host-associated > Plants > Phyllosphere > Unclassified | place: USA... | reverse complement strand
CATGGCTATTCGTAAATTTTCGTATTGAAATGCTTATTGCACTGGTCGCAAGACCCGAAGTGCACAAAGGTGTCTTCGTGCGCCCCTGTCTTGACCAGTTCCATCGTGCAAGAGCCGTAGGGAGGAGGAGTAGGATTCGGCTGAAAGTCGTCGCGATGGTGCCAGGTATAGCCTTTGGGCGCTTGCTCTGGCTTACGGCCTTGCGCAGCTACCACTCCTAATAGGCCTGCTGCCTCATTGGCCCGTTTAAAGTCGCCGCTCCGGCTGCCAGCCATCTTAATTTCCACGACATTCTTTTGGTCGCCTGTGACAGGAAACATGTGGGGGGTGCCGGCATAGGTAGGCTGCCCATTCAGCGTAAGAGGAATACCTAGTAGCCCATTTTTGCTGCCCGTCACGTTGTAGCTCCGGTGGGCGTCGTAGACCGCCACCATCTTGCCGGCCTGGTCGGTGCGGTAAGTAAAGGGGTCGCCATCCACATGAAACTCCGTTTGGCGCTGTGCCCGCAAGAACCGTTTGTTTTTGGCTTTTTCCGAGTTGTCCCACCGGTCTTTAATCAGTTCTTGCCACTCGGTAGCTGTGAGGTGCACCTGGGCATGGTCGGGGGAGGGAATAGGTTTCGGGGCGGGTAGGTGGGTAGGTATATCACTAGGCGATACCAGAGTGCGAAGCGTGGCTACAGTTGCCTGAGCTACCGACGAACCGCCTATCAAGAGTGCCGGAGCCAGGGCTGGCGCTGTAAGCGGACTACCGTGCTCCCGAGCAGCCGGCGCTAGAAAAGCAGTATCCGGTCCACCAGCTTGGATAGTCCAGCCCGCAGGGTCCGATAGCGTGAGCTGGCAGAAGTAGGCTCCCGCTTGGCTGTCGCCCTGCCTGAACTCCTCCTGATAAGATAGTGCTCCCGCCGTTGGCATCTAAAAAAACAACGTCGGCCGCTAGTTGCTTATGCGGGTCGGCCGCCCAGGCTAGCAGCACCTCACTATCCGGCACATCAAGTAGCACTTGCACCAGCCCGTAGCGCACTTTGGTGCTGACCCGGCCCCGCTGGTGCGTAGCCTGCTGCACGCCAAACGAGCAGTGCTGCACCCGAAAAGCCTGCCCTTCAACTTGTAGCCGGGCCGAAAAGGAAGCCATAAGAGTAATGGAAAAGGTGCCTAGCTAGCCAGTAGTTTGTAGAGAAGTAAAGCTAGGTATGCTCAATTGGTAAATATGAAAAACTCGGCAGTTACTCTAGCTTATATTATAGTAAGCCGTTGATTTTCAAGAATAGCCCACCAGGGTTTTTTTCAGCCTTGATTTTATCGGTTTTGAGTTTGTAAGTGAAATCAAAGAGTGCAGTCACAAGCTTTGGGTCCGTCAGAATTTTAGCAATGAGCGCTGGAGTCTTTATCTGTAGCTTATCTAAATGCTGGCGGGCCAGTTGGGCTTTCGCGTCATCGGCGGGCAATTCAAAAGGAATAAGCATTTGCTGAGGCACCTGCTCATTGACGTAGAACTTAACACTGTGGTAGGCCCGCCCCTTCTTAAGCAGCTCGTAACTGATGTGCAGGTCGGTGCGCTCGTTGATTTGAGCAGTTGCCACCTTCAATACGTCGCGTTGTAGGGTCGATACCTGTGTGTACTGCTCCGGTTCTTTGCCCTTGGGGTCTTTCAGGTTGAGCATGTACTTAAACTCATCTAGGGTATAGGTTTTAGTTTCGCCTATATCCTTCCACTGCGAAGCCAGTTGATAGATGCGCTTAGCAAACTTGCTAGTTAAGCTGAGCGCAGCTTGAAGCCGGTAGCTAGTAAAGCTGCCTTTGAGGTCGATGAGGTAAGGCCGCATCTTCTCCGAAACCTCTAACTCGATAATCCCATGTCCCTTGCGGTATTCGGCCGAAGCCAACAGGCTCACTTGCAGCACCTTTTCCTTGTCCTCAATAAAATAAATTCGGGTATTCAACTGCTCAGTAGAGTCCAGCAGTTGCCGGTACTGCCACTGGCGGCCCGTCAACATCTCTAATTCCTGAATCCGAATCTGGTACATGGTACCTGGCTTATCGTGGCTGCTCAGCTTTGAGAGTAGGGCAAATACAATATCCATCTCGCAAGCGCTCATCTCATAGCGGGCAGTAGTGATGGCGTTATGCTGGCGTATCTGAACGGAGCCGGTAGTTTCGGAGGAAGCCATAGGGACAACTGAAGTGGCCCCAAAGCTACGTAAAAGTGCCCAATTAAGAGTGTTGATAACTCACCTCTTAGTTAGCTGATAAAACCTCTTAGTTCGACTGATAAAACCTCTTAGTTAGCTGATAAAACCTCTTAGTTAGCTGATAAAACCTCTTAGTTAGCTGATAAAACCTCTTAGTTCAGCTTCACAACGATTTGATTGGTAAACACTTGTGAGCCTCTGCAAATACTATAAATATTACAAATACTCACAAACTTGTGATGGGGAAGGTAAAAAGGCTTTCAAAAGTCGAGCGGGATTTTGGTGACGAGAAAAAACAACAAAAAAGCAAAAGTATATAAAGACAAAAACAGTGATTGTACTTTTTTTATATTTTTTTGCCTTTTTTTACTATATTATGTTTTTAATTACCACTCTTCGTCTTTACTGCCTACTTGGCAACATGCATTAGCCATGAATTCTAACAGAAACTGGCCTAGGTGCTATTAGTACACATCACCCGGTAGTACTTACCTAAAACGACAAAAACAGCCCCGTCAGAAGCTGTTTTTGTCGTTTGCGATAAGATGCTCCTTTGAAGCCGTCAAGCTATTTAGCCGGAAGCTTACCCTGCTTGCGTAGTTGCGCCTCGTAGAGCGCTAGAGCTGCTTCGATGTATTGCCGAATATTAGCTGGGTTATCAGGAGCATCCGGGAGCAGCAGTAAGTTCAACTTAATCTCATGGATAGTGCCGCGAAACAGATGTACCGACTGCAATGGCTGGTCAGTGCTATTCGCAGTTGTTGCCGTCTGCTTGCGGCCTGGCGATTTGCGGCGGGGAGCAACAACTAGTGGCGTCTCAACTAGCTCAGGAGCCGGTGCTATAGCAGTTGCGGCGGGTACAGTATCAGGAGTTGGAACTAGTGCTGACTCCGGGATAGCTACGGGTACAACCATCGACAACTCAACGGCCTCAGTTGGGGCAATAGCAACTGCCTCAACCACCGCTATTGCAGACTCTGCTAATGCCGCTTTTTCAGCAGCGCTAGCTTCCGAAGCACGTTTTACCTTCTCCCCGCCCATGCCCTCCATTGCTTGTCGGCGTGCTTCTTCAGATACAGGAATACGCTCGCGCCGGGGTATCTGTGGTTTATGAAAAGTAGTAGCCATTGGAGAAAATTATAGCGTAGAGTTGAAAGAAGTAGGCGAGCCACCTGTAGCAGTAGCAGTCTTTTTAGCAGGTAGATTTAGGTGTTCTACTAACTCATCACACACATTGCGTATCTCTTCAGAGACATCTTTGTTGCCACCCACGTAGGTACGATAAGCTGGGTTAAGCAAGCTGTGCAAGGTTGAGGCTCGCTTATAAGCGGCCCGGTGGCTTAAGTAGGAATTAAAGCGCGATAGACCCAGCCCGTCGATGTAGTCATCCATTTCCTTTTCTTCTCGCCGGCCAGCTATCCGCTTGGTAGGCAAGCCATAGTATTGGAACTCCAAGTTAGCTACTGCTGCTGACTGCTTAATAGCTTCCAGAATAGTCATAAACTCCGCTGTGGAGGCCCGGTCCAGATAGTCTGATACGAGTGGCACAATCACTGCATCACAAGCTGTTAGCACATTAAAGACATCTTCCCCATCGGCTCGTCCCGGCACATCAATAATGACGAGGTCATAATTGTTAGCTGGGTTGTCGATGAAGTCAAAAACCTCATCCAGAGCCAATGAGAAGATGGGATAAGGATAAGTCGCATCTGGATGAGTCTCCTGCATAGTGGCTAGGCTTTGCGCATCCACTTGAGCCCGAGTCTTGGCAATGCTCTGCTGATAGTCGCAGTCTAGGATAGCCACTTTTAACCCATACTCAGTGGCCAGCGGGGCTGCCAGTACAAGCGCAAGTGTTGACTTACCGGAGCCACCCTTCTGGGTGGCGAAGCTGATGATTTTCATAAATGCACTAGGTATGGTAGTCGTTAAGCTCATCGGCTAATGAAGCTGTGAGCCAAAGGTAAGTGTGACCATTCTACTAATCAACCAAAAAACCACTAGACCAAATAACCATATTACTAAAAAACCTAAAGCATAAAAAACCAAAAAACCATAATACCTTATGGTATAAAAACCATACTACTAAAAAACCATTATTAAGGAAAATTGATTTTGTCGGCGTAAGCTATTACTTAAAAAAAATAATCTACCATAGCACCAAAAAACCATTACACCAAAAAACCATTAATGAAGTAGCGAACCAAATCGTCGAACGTTAGATACCAAAAAACCAAAAAACCACTAATAGCGAAATCAGTCTAAGTAGGCTGTGTCTGATAAGTAGAAAAAGAGAGCAGACCGTTAAAGAATATAGTAGTTTCGCTACTTCATTCGCTCCGAATAATGCTAGAGAAATGCATTAGGAATTAAGTAGAAAATAGGGCTAGGATAGGGAGGATTCTAACTAAGAGGTTTTATCAGTTTAGAATAGCAAGAAGAACAACTACTAATTAAGGCTAAAGTCTTAATTAGTAGTTGTTTAGACTTCAGCAGAGCTGAAATTTGTAGGTTTGTAGTCATAAGTTATTGATTGATAGAACACTTTTAACCTACATTAGCAGTGCCCTAGCTTTAGAATAGTATATGCCCGCCAACCCCAAGATTAAAAGCGTCAACGTGCCTTACCAGCTACACCAGCTCCTGAGCACCGAGGCGAAGCGCCTAGAGATAAGCCAAGGCGACTACACAGCTGCTTGCGTTCGGTACTTTGCTGAACGCGGGCTAAATCCTGTAGAAATTGATGCGCGTGAGGGCCAGTTAATCATGCAGGAAATGCATAAGTATAGTGGCCTATCCACGCAGCAGGTGAAGAAGCTAGGCGACCGTATTTTTAGCTACCTTCAGGTGCAGGAGCGGGAATTACTTGCCCCAATGCTCCACGAAATGTTGCGCACTAGGGTAACCCTAGACCGCGTGTTGCGCATGAACGAGATACTGGTGAACAACCTAACTACCCAGCTACAGCAACTCACCCCGCCACAGCTAGCCCAGCAAAAAGAGAGCCTACAAAAGCTGCGACAGCAGAACGAAGACATGCTAGCGCGGCAGATACAGCAGGCCATCGACAGCACCCAACCAACAGCAACTGAATAAGTCAGAAGCGATAGAGTAGTTGGGAAAAAGTGAGCCAACTACTACTTACCGAAATCACCGTAAATCTCAAGTTCTATGAGCGCGCTGGCTAACCTAAGTGAAATTATTCAAACCGCCGAGTTTCAGCAAGATTATCAAGCGGCCATCCGCGAGCAAGCGCGGCAGCATAACTCCTTTATTGCTTACCTTGATGAACAGGGCCGCTTGGTAAGGGAGTACCCAGCGACCGGCGAACTATATGAGGTTTCTGCTGACAGAGAAACGCTGACGCTACTTTCAATAAATGGCGCGCCGATGCCTACTGAAAAGACTATTCGGCCTCCTGAAGGACTGTTGGAGCAGTCTTCGTAGCCGAAAGAAGCATAAACTCGTGTACTGACATCGCAACGGACACATCTGCTGCTAAAAAAAGTAGGAAATCATGCACCATTTGGAGTTGTGGGTCACTTGCTAAGCTAGGAGTAGCTGCTAGTACTTGGCGAGTCTCCTCAGTAGTTGAAACCACACGCTCTGCTAGCCAAGCAGCGTGCGTGCGCTGGTAGTCCAGTGGGGTTAAAGCCCTACCTGTATTCATTGGTAGATTAGCCAAATACTCCTCACATTGCAGCCGGCAGAGGATGGAACAGAAACGCGCATCAGGTTGCATAACGATGTGGGCGCGTCCGCAGTGCTCACAAATAGTCATAGAGTCGGTTGTTAAAAGAACAGGTGAACATACTATATGAGGTTTAATAAAATAGGTTTAATTTATTAGGTTACTTTTATTAGCGCCCCGCCGCACCTTTCGTCCCTCATGACGGAAGATGTTGCCCTGCCGGACCCCCGCCTAAAGCGAATTGCACAGAAGCTCAAGCAGTTGCGAGTAGCTAAAGGATATTCGTCCTACGAGGCCTTTGCCTTCGACCACGAATTACCCCGCGTGGGCTACGGTCGGCACGAGCAAGGCACTAATTTGACACTTAAAAGCTTGCTACGGCTTTTGGATATTCACCAGATTAGCTTAGCAGAGTTTTTTGCGGATTTGTAACTGGTCAAGGAAGAATAGATAGTCAGGAAGGAAGTAGGCAGCTTGGAGTAGCAAGGTAGGAAATAATCCGCCTTGGATACGTATGTTATACCAGCAGGCTGCTCGGCAGGAGTGAGTTTGCCGCCGTGAAAAATCCGGCCAGTGTCGAGGCCTTCGGCGTGCATTTGAAAACCCTGCGAGAAGCGCGTGGCCTAAGCCAACAGGCGCTAGCTGACTACGCAGATATTGCCAAGCTCACGGTGCAGCGAATTGAGCACGCGAAAGGGGCACCAACCTTAGACGTATTAGTGTCCCTAGCACGTGCTTTGCGGTTGCCGTTACGAGACTTGGTAGATTTCACTGAGGCTAGTTCTGAGCAGTAGGTAGCAAATCAACTATACTCCTACAAGCTGTCGATGAGCGACAAGGTTATCGGTCGGTACCAAGCGTAGTGGCTAAGTAGGTGGTCACACTCACGGCGGTGGTCCCCTTGGGGCGCAGTTGACGCATATGTTCACGGTAGGCGAGTAAGCGGCGCTGTAATCAGCTTCGCTAAAGGAAAAAGCCGGCCCCTATCTAGGGGAGCCGGCTTTTTTAGTCGGTAATGGATAGTTGTTAATTAAATCGCAGAAACTAGTGATTCGCTTATTAATAAAGCAAGTCAGCTAACCGCTCTTGGCACCAATCAGATATTTCGACTGCTAAGCTAGCAGTTGGTACCAAAGTAACAGTGTTATTATATATGCGAGGTCTATCAAAAAGCAAGTCTGTCTCAAATGAGACCTCTTCAAAGACGTCCAAGTTTGTTATTGATATAGGTGTGGCAAAGGCTCTAGTGGGCTTAACGTGAAAGCCTACATACTTCTCAGTCCAAGCACGCATAACGACATCAGTGGTTTTTGACCGCCAATTTTTGCCGCCTGCACATTGCATGAACACAATAATTTGATTGCCTCTGCTATCAAGCGGCTTCCAGCCCACTACATCCAAACCCCTATCATTAGCCGCTGCCGGTAGCTCTCGCTTAAATTGCTCGCCGGTAAGCTGACACAAGTGCTGTACTGTAATTGTGCCCGGATAGCCAAATGTGAGTGTTTCGCCACCAAGATATGATTTAAGCGCCTCGTTGCACAGGCGCTCAAACAGTTTGCCTGTGACTGTCGGCTGCACAGGGTTGCCCTCTAGACTTAGCACGAGACAAAATACGTAAGCAGGGTTTGCGGCAAAGCTGGTAAGGGGGAGCACTTCCAACTCATTAACCTCATAGGGTGGCCTGCTGCCATAAAGCTCAAGTCGGCGCTTTAATTCAGCCCAAACATCACTTATAAATGCGCCGCTAGGCTCATCGCCTAGTGAGCTTCTTATAGCTGCCGCTACCTCTGTCTTAGAAATCTCGTCGCCAGTAAGTGTAACACTCAACTCGACCCAGTCTGATACTGTCTCAATAGAGTTCCCATTGGGGATGTCATACTCAATTATCATCGATTGACGAGCTTGGAAAGGGTGTCAGCAGCAGATTTACACTCTTCTATTAGCTTTCTAATATCCTCGTGGTCATTTGTTACAACAAGTCCTGCTGCATCGCGCAGATTGTCTCGCCCACGTACAAGGTATCGGGCTAATAGGTCTCTCTCCCCATCACTGCGCTCCCAAGCGCGCTCTAAGTTTCTGGTTTGCCGCAGGTACTGCGTCGCCTCCTCATTTCTTAAGACATCGGTAAGCTTACCTGTGATGTCTCGTGACTCGGAAATGACACGTTTAACCTGCGAACCCTCACCAAAAAGCCACGAAAATAAATCTTCTAGATTTCGCTGCTTATCAAGGGGGACTATTTGGTCTAGGTCGACCGAAGCCCATCTCCGTGGAATGCCTAAAAACTCTTTGACTGGCCCTTGGCCAAGGGCTAGGACTATATAAGAGAAGTCTTCTTTCGCGCCGCTCACATCGTACTCTAACTCTTCTTCCATTGTCTCCACTAGCTTATAGCTAGCATAGGTTTTTCTGGCAGAGTTAGTAGTATCTCCAACCATGCGTTGAATATCATCGATACTCATACCATGGTCCTTATGCATACTCGCAATGTATCGGGCCTTGGCGTAGGCGTCCCATTTAGTTATACCAATTATATGTCGTACACCTAAATAAGCAATAACATCACGTCTTCTTGGGTAAATAATAACGGGTAGCCTCTCTAAGTCAGAGCGAATCTTTGCACTAATTGGGTCAAACTTTTCACCTGATAATAGTAGCTTAACGGTGCATAAGCGTCTATTACCCTCAACTATAACAAATGAAGTTGTTGGAGCGGCTAAATAACTTTGGTAATCAGGGTTACCACGTAATTCTTCATATCCTAATTCTTGAAACTCTGGCGGCAAAATAGTAGGTACTCCGACCAATGGCTCCTCGTCGAAATAGCCGTTCTCAGACATTGATGATGCAATCTCACCAAGATTGAAAAACTTTAACAAGGTTTTCTTTAATCCTTCTTGGTCAGCACCTTGCTGTGTTTTTGTAAGACGTGGGTTCTTTTCGTCAAGTAATAGCTGATTAACATCTATATACAGCAAAGGACGCTTGCCTCCGTATCCGGGGAATGTTGTGCTTTCCATGATTGGTGCTTGTTAGGGTAACTAGCTACTCGCTCTCAGCTACTAGAACAAACGATGTTGGGTAGCTGGCATGATGACTTTCATATAAAAAGCGGCCGAGATACCGAAAGCCTGCGCCTGGATGCTCAGCTTTACTCTTTCGGTAGAAGACTAGCAACTCAGTGTCTTCTGCCTGATGAGTTAAAATGAGCTTGTCTGTCCGGCCGCTCATCTGCCCCTGCCATCGTAGCTTATTGCCGTCTAACTGGTCTTGGTACTGAGTTTGGTCTTGCTCTTTCTCCTCGGTGACAAACAGCCAGACAGAGCGCGTGCCACGCGGCTTAAATACACCTGTATCAAGAGTCTTGTCTATAATATTAAACTTGTCGCGCAGGTCCTGGCGGGTATAAACCTGCTGTGGGATGAGGTCGAGCGAAGTGTACATGAGTATTATTAAAAAGCGCAGCGGATACGGTGGGCACGCAGCGCATCCCGGCTAGGGTGCTGAAATGGGTTAGCGGGGAGCGTTAGGAAGCGTCCAGCTAACCCAGCATACTCAGAGCTAGCTAAATCAGGGGATAATACTATGGCCAGACTCACTGGGTCAACAGCTAAAAGCTGAAGGTCAAATAGCGTATGAATGTCTGCACGCAAAAGCAATCCATTTTGTACGTGATGGGTGGTCGGTCCTAAGTAAGGGATGATATGAGCTGCTTCCAAAATAGGCTCCACTTTGCTGCCAGTAACAGGACAAGTCCCACTGTAGGCCTCAATGAGACTATTACGAAACGCTGCCTGGCCACGACGACGGACGATACTCGCCAGTACCCACTCACGCCCATCGCGCACAGTTATGGGATTGAAAGCGGCTTTCCCGTCTTGCTCAGCTTGAATTTGAGTCAAGCTAGGCATACTACCGCTGCGGGTAAGTGTGAATAAGGCTGGGTGCGAGCCGCTATGACTCTGATACTCAAATTGGCCGAGGTAGCAGAACGCAGCATCGGGGTGCTGTGCGGCGCTCTCGCGGAAGAACACCAGTAGCTCCAGACCTAATTGCTCGTGAGTAATGATGAGTTGGTCGGTGCGGCCTGCTGGCTGGCCAGCCCACAATAGTGTATCGGCATCGAGTAACTGCGTGATATGCTTACCACTTGCCTGATGTGCCGTTACGAACAGCCAGACAGAACTGTAGCCGCTAGGACGGAATACGCCTCTGTCAATGGTAGCATCGCTGAGGCTGAATACCTCTCGGAGCTCCGCACGAGTGTATAGCTGTTCGCGTGTTAGCTGCTCGGAGGCAAGCGTAGAGAAAGTGGCCATTTCTCTACTCGCTGGTGAGCCTCACCATCTCAGTGCCAGCGCTTGCTGGTACCCAAACTGCCAATGCAAAGGAAGGCTTGTCCGGCGCACCCTCTGTCTTAACTTTTAGCTTATGAATTTGGAGGCTAAAGCGCTCTTCATCCTTAATCTCTGTGTCACCTGGGTAGGTAAGCTTACCAGCACCTTTTTTCGGGTTGCGGCCCTGAAAGAGTTGACGCACCTTGCCATTAGTAGCGGAGCGTTTGCGCTCGCGGTCTGACGACATTCGGAAAGCTTGGCCAGTAGCGCTGGGGTTAGATAAGCTGAATGACTCAAGGCTATTGGCCAGCATGGCAAATGAGCCGGCATCGTCGGTAGAGAGGTAGCTATAGCTGCGAAGCAGCGCAACGATGGCAGCAAGCGGTACTTCTGCTGTTTGGTGCACCTGCTCTGGGGTACGCTCATCGCTGCCGTCGTCCTCCTGCCAACTAAAGCCCTTTGTATCTACAAACTTTTTAATGGCTACCTTATTTGCCTGAATCTCAGCATCACTGCCTACAACTGCGCGGGAGGATATCCAGCCGCCACCAAAGGTATAGCGCTCGATGTCGTCGCTGAGCACGGCCGGGCGAGTAAGCTGGGTAAGCGACGAGGGCAACACTACGCAGCGCTCAAAATCGTTAAGCTGCTGGCCAGCATCGAACGGGCCTAGGCGCTGGCGCAAGTCGGTTTCGTGCTGCACGTAGTCGCTAAAGGCATCACGCACCTCGCGAGTTAGGTACACGCGGCAGAGGTTCAGGAACTTCTCCTTATACCCAAAGAATCGGGCTCGCTGCTGAATAGTATCAGCCGTACCGGTGCCAAGGCCGCGCGGCATGTACGTAATGGTTAGGCCCTCCACCGTGAAGCCTCGGTCCATCGCTTGGCCACCTACTAGAATAAATGAGTAGTGGTTTACCCAATCAATCTGCGGCGCGGAGCCAGGTGCAGCGTTTAACTGTCGCACCTGTGTAGACTGAATGGCGTATTGTAAAATCTGTAGATGCTCCTCAAAGGGAGCTACCCCTTTTAACTGGCTGTGAGCGGCGCGAAAAGCAGCCTCCATCGCTTGCCTGTCAGGGTCAGACTCGGGCTTGCTAAGCAACTTCTCCCAAGCTGTTTTTATAGCGGTAACCCAATTAGTGTAAACCTGATGGATACCTGTCAACTGAGAAGGATGGACCATCATAGAGCGGTTGTTTTCGCTCGAGTTGGTAACAAAGCGCTCAGCTACGCCCAAAAAGAAAAGGCGCATAGCCTCAAGCAGTGTAGGCGGTGGAGAGTCAAGGTGCTGGTCGTTGCTGTATACCTCTGCCTCAGGAATAAGTCTGACTAAGTTATTAGGTAAGCCAAAGAAGCGCTCGCCGCCGGTGTAGCCGGAGCCAGGCGTAAGTAGCTTAATGAAATTAGGTGAGAGGTCGTCTTGACGCTCAATGAATAATGGAGCTTGAGGAGTGGCCGTGTACTGCACGAAAGTGTGGTGAGGCAGCGATTCTTTAAGCTTGAGTAGCTGGGCATACACCGCGCTGTGGCGACTAGCCTCACCATTAGCAGCTCGGCGTCGGTTGGCACGAGCCTCCGTATTCATTCCGGCTTGGTCAGCCTCATCGTCAACAATAAGCGTTGGTACGCCTTTTAACTCGTCGCCTAGTCGCTCCATTACCTGCGCCAAATTCTCAAGTCTCTTCTTATTTTTCATCACCACGATGATGGCGGTGCGCTGAAGCGCGCGGGGAAGCTTCTTGTTCTTGTATTCGTTTAGCGTAGCACGAATGCCATCAAGGCCATTGGATACTGTGGGATTAGGTATGATGCGCCAATCTCGTGAGTTAGCGCCGTCAAGCTGTAAGTCCTGGCTGAGGCGGCGAATAGACTGGGAAACAAGCACGTTTGACGTGCCAGCCACCACGATTACGAGCTGATAGTCGTTATCGCGCGCTAAAGCGATAAGCGATGTGAATGACATGGTCTTGCCGCTCTGCACGAAGCCAAGCGCTAGGCCGGTCTCGGCGCTACTCTCATTGTCTGGCGAGCCACACAGCCCCATTATCTGGCTAGTCTCAGCAATGAGCTTATCAGCAGCTTCGCCGGGCAGGCGTAGGTGGCTCTTAAGGCGGTCAATCTGCTGGCCGTGCTTTACGGTCCAGGTAGGTGTACTTGTAGTAGGGGTGGGATGCATAGAGTAAGGAAATAGCTAGAATTATAAGGTGGGCTGGGCCAGCACCTCACCTAGGAAGTCTAAGAAAAGGCCGGTTTGGGTAGCACCGCCGTCCATAGCAAGTGTGCGAGCGACGGCGAGGCTGGCAATAAGCTTAGTGAGGGTGTTGCTGCCAGTGGCGTCGCTGACTGCCAACTGCTTCAAAAAAGGGTTTGTCATGGCCACGCGGACTCCAAGCAGACGCTCGCCGCCAGTGGCTTTTGCATTCTTTGGAATCAGATGGTCGCCAATCTCTAGCCAATCGTGGTGTGCGAAGCTAGTGCTTAGCTCTATATGTACCTGCCAATAGGCTTCATTATACTTCAGACGCACCACTTCGTTAGTTGGTGATGCACTAGTTGTAAAAGAACCATTGCTAGTACTATTACCAACGCCTGACTCCCGCTTGGGCTGCGGATTGCCATTGTTTCCCTGCTGCCCAAAGTCTAGAGTATAGGAACTGCTAGTAGTAACGCTCTTTGTTTGAGCGCCACTTGACGCGTTGCTTGGCTCCATCTTTTTAGCGGTACCAGCTTTCTCGGCATTTTTACGGTAGTTGTCAATCTGCTTGAGTAGTGGCTTGGCTGGATTGGATAGCGCTTTTTCAACCAACTCAAGAAACTCCTCTTCGCAGCCGTCCCACTGGAAGCCGTCCTTTGTATGGCTTACACCAAAGCCTTCTAGGTGAAACTCACCGAAAAGACGTTGGGAGCGGTAGCTATTACCACGTCCAAATATGGCTTCAGGTCGGTACACCTCCTCGTGACTACCCACAATGACGCGCCCACGACGGAACAGCGAGAATCCAGCCTCAGCAGTTGAGCCAGTTTCGCGAATGGCCGCGAAGCCGCGAACTGATTTTCCTTTCCCACACTCAAAGGAAACTTCCTGCCACCATCTTACTGACTCGCCCTTGCTCTTGCTATATAAGGGAGCTTCTAGTACCTCTGGCATCTCGTAAGCTAGCACATCACCGTTTACGGTGAGCACCAAATCACCTGATAGAATAAACCCGCGGTAGATGCTAGCTAAGTGGCTTTTAATTTTGGTAAGCGTTCGCTTGTGTGGAGGATTTGCTACCCTGGATAACTTGATAGCAGTAAAGTGCTCGGTGGCGGGCATTATGCGTCGCTCCACATCTAACTCTTGAATATTGCTGCTTATAATGTGGTCAACATCAAATTTGATTACACGGGCTACCCCTTCCCCAAGCGCTTTGGTCTTGATGGACCACAGAGGAGAGAACCAACAGCTAGCAGCCTTCATGCCCATACCAAACTCCGATAGGCCTTGGCGATTAGGTGGCGGGGATGCTACTTGTAGCGCACGACCTATATCGCCAGCGGCTATACCAGCAGCATTGTCGAGAATCCTTATCTCTTTTCCCGTTGAGTCAATCTCAATCTCAACATACAATCTATAATCTGGTCCCTCAATAGCTAACAGCGCTTCTTTATTTTTTAAATAGCTATCAATCGAGTTGTCGACGTACTCAGCTAATGCATACCACGGCTGGTAGTTAAGGTTTCGTAGCACGCCAAGCACGCCTACATCGGGGCGGATACCGACCTTCTCACTCATGAAAATCTTTTATATCTATAATGTTGCAGTGAATTCTAAGCTACGCTGTGCTGAAGGTACGTGAGACTGGACGACAGTTGGTTGCTCTGGCTCAGGTAGCGGACAGCCAACGAGGCAGGCTGCAATTTGAGCAACAACATCCGCATTAACTGCATTGCCAAGGGCGCGAAAGGCGTTGGTCTCTGCACTGGGCAACTCGATATCACCTAACGATTGAAGACGGGCGGCCTCTCGCGGGGTCATATAGCGCCATTTCCAGCCAATTGCTGGCACCTGTGTACGCGTGAACGAAACTAGCGCTGGAGAGTAGTTTGGGCGCTTTACTCGAATACCAGATGGACGGAACTGGATGATTAACTCTTCGATATTGCGGTCCCAGCCCTTGCAATTCCACTCAAATTTTTGCCAGCTGAAGGGAAGAGTCCGAATCTTTACCATAACATCTGCAAGCTCTTTCTCATACTTCTTGAGAAACTCGCGGTTCTGTCGGATAAAATCTTGCTTCCAAGGTGGAAATAGCCTGTGAGGATGAGTCTTATGAGGATGAGCGTAAGTAGGAATACGCTGCATCTGCTGCTCTTTGCTTAGTCCGTCAAGACTCTCTCCAAACATACCCTTACGCTTCGCTAACTCGTGCTGCGAGGTTAAGCCAGGGGTTTGGCCCTCAAAGGGATAGGTAGCTTGGTATTCAGTAGTCCAGATAGGAAACGAAGGCAAGTCAACGTCATCAGGAATGGCATTGATGAACTCTTGCCAAATATGTAGTGCCTTCTCCTCCCCGTTCTTGATTTTTCGCTCGTTAGCAGGCTTATCCTCTAATAAGTCACCTATAGTTCGGGTAGCGAGTAGGGGCTTGGGCCAATTGAAGTTCTCTAGGCCGCCCTCAGACTCAAGTATTCCAACAATGAAGATGCGCTGGCGGTGCTGAGGTACATCGAATTGATGAGGTGACAGAATCTTCTCCTTCACATCGTATCCAATGCCTCTAAGCTTTGCCTCAATCACCTTCCATGTCTCCCCCTCGTCATGCTTACGAAGATTGGCTACATTTTCAAGCAACAAGTACTTAGGCTTATGGCGCTCAAGAATAGCTAAAATATTGAAGAACAGGTTCCCGCGCACCTCATCTTTTAAGCCTTCTTGAGAGCCAGCCTTTGAGAAAGGCTGGCATGGAAAGCCAGCACATAGTAAGTCGTGCTCCGGTATCGTTTCAATGTCTACTTTTTTAATATCACCTTCAACGTGTTCTAAGCCAAAATTGCGCTTGTAAAGCTCCTGTAAATCTTTATTAAGCTCGGACGCAAAGACGCACTTCATTTCAAGCTGACTAAGCCCAACATGGAAGCCACCAAGGCCCGCGAATAGGTCAATAAATCGTAAATGCATTTATAACTTAGCTGTCAGCAGACAGCAGGTGCTTTATTATTTGAACAACATCAGGTAGGGAGCTTTTGACCTGGCACTCCCAAACAGTGTGCACTCGCCAGCCAAGCTCGGTGAGGCGGGCTGTGTGCGCGACGTCGCGGCGGCTGTTACCAGCTAGCTTCTCGTTCCAGTAGGTAGCATTATGCCGAGGGCGAGCAATCGCGCAGATAGGACAGCTATGCCAATAGCAGCCATGAACGAACACTATTAGCTTTTTGGCAGTGAAGACCAAGTCTGGCTTGCCGGGCAAGTCTTTGACGTGGATGCGGTAGCCACGTACACCAGCTTTCCAGAGTGCTTTGCGCAGCAATAGCTCGGGCTTGGAGTCCTTAGCTTTATTCCCTTGCATCGTCTTTGTGACGGCTTGAGACTTTGGCATCGGGTAGCCGCTCTCTGGAACTCTGAATTTTATCGCCACTTCCTCACTGCTTTATGAATTTAGCCGCCATAAGTAGGCGCTGCTAGTAATTTTAGCGTAGTTGTGCTACTTACAAAGCTAAGTGAGCTGAGGCAAGGGTGCAATACCATTTGCAACCTTCCAAACCCTTATTCTCGTGTATTTGCCGCGTAAGCCATGCTGCCTCAGACTAGGTAGCGGCGCAGCAGCGCCGTATATTTCTTACGGCTCCGCTCACTGAAGCCAGGGTCGGTAGTAGCATCGAAGAGCCAGACCGCGTGCGACGCCTTTTTCTGCACGCCGATAATCAGGAAGCGGTCGGCGCCCAGTGTGTCAAGGTACAGGGCGGCCTGTCGGTCGTAGTCGTATTGCTCGGCGCTGGCCAGAAAGTGCAGGAGGTCCGGCAACTGGTAGTTTTGAAGTCGATGAGCGTAGTGCGGCCACCAGCATGGCTGGTTACGAGTAGGTCGGAGCGGATTTTAACGGCTAAGCCGGTGGTGGTGTGGGTGACCATATGCGTTAGCTTGGGGGTACCTCGGTATAGCAGGTCGCGACAGTAGCGGTGGCGGCGCACATTTGTGCAAGCGTCGCTTGCATGAATGAAGCATCGGGGTAGGCCTCTACAAACCGCCTCATATACTTGATATTGCGAGCCGACAGGTCTCGCATTGTCGGAAACTCATGGCGGAGGCCGACGGATAGCTGGTCAATGACTTTTGAGCCCCAGCAGCAGGGCTGGGCTAAAATCAGGCTGCCGATGTGCTAGTATAGCCCCATCAACTCCGCATTGGCCGCACGCATGGCCTGGAGGCGAGCGCTGCGAATCCCCAATTTTAGCTGGTCTAGCAGTGGGGCTAGCGGAAAGGTATCGGTGGGCATGGGGCAGGATTGTATCGAGCGGGCAATGTGCCGGGCCACACCTTTGAGATAGTAGCAATATTAGCCGCATACCAAAAGTAGCCAACTAACTTGTGTGAACTTTAAGCCAGCTAACTCCCGAAATGATGATTGCTACACTCTATCTCCCTCAGCAGCCTCCGCAGGCGGTACCTATTGAAGAATTAAATATGCCGGACCCTGCAACCGGGTTTGCGCAGGTGACGGAGCAAGTGTCTGTATTGCTGGGCTGCGCGCCGGAGTTAGTAGATGTGCTGGCTAGTGGGCCGGATTATATAGCTTATTCAGTGTTCGATAGCGAGGAATCAGTAAACGAGGACGCTATGACGGCGGTGGCAGCAGTATCGGGGGCAGTATTTGATGCGGAAGATGACGACACCGTTTTGCGTGGGGCAGTGCTGGTGCTATGTAATTAGGCTTATCAGAGTGAAAAAATGGATGCTCGAACCGATGACCTGGATTTTTTGCGTGAAGAGATTGAAACCGGCATTGCAGGTCTGGCCAGACATATAAAAGCAAACCCTGCCTTTATAACGCTGATAGGGCTAGTCAGGGAATTGGATGTTCAAATCACGATTCCTTACCACGACGACAACGTTACCAATCCGCCTCTATCACAACTTTATAAATTTGGTTGGCAGCCACTTTTTAGAGAGTCATACCGGCTTTTCGACATGAAGCCGCAGCCGATGCTTTTTCCATCAAGCAAGGCGCATATAGTTAATGCGCAAATGCTTCTCAGCTTTTCAGGCCGGGTGGGAGTGTGCCAACAGTTTCTAGAATATCTGCGGTATGGCATGGTCAAAATTGCCGAAGTCTCTGGCCGTAGCGTGAGGTTTGAGCCTAGCCATGCATATTTTGGGGTCGAGCGATTTGATATAGAGTATAAGCAGATTGTCGCCGCAAATATTATTGAGAGAATCATTGAGGACCGCGAGGCTCGACACCCACACTCACTAGACGCAGTACAGCCCTTGATGAGGAAAACGGTAACGAGCCCGATTCCGCAATTTATGGCATACAATGCTCCAGCGGAAGTGGGAGAGTTTTTTGAGCAACAAGGCCGTTATCGGCTTCTACGGTTGCAAGAGCATGATAACTTCGGACCAGATAACATATTCGGCGGCTTACCTTATAGAGTGTATGTTGACGCGGTAGAGTACCTAATAAGTGTCGCCCTGATGCACACCCACTACGCAATGGCAGTACTTGAAAGTCATCCGCAAACCTTGCTGGCAAACCTGCTTCCATACCTCCGTCCCGATACTTCTTTTATTGAGGAGCTAGCTTATAATCTGGATATCACAGCAGAGCAGGCCCGTCAGATTCTGGACTGTCTTACACTTGACAAGTCCAACTATGAGGGATATACTGACTTTACTGCTGCTGCACCACCACCCTTTATCCGTATGGCAGACGGGTATCTGCTCCGGTCAGTTGCTGGCTGCCTGAATAATCCTTTTCAACTGCTTAACTACGAGTTGAAGCGACGCTACGAAAAGGACTATTCTAAGGCTAATGATAATAAAGGCAAAAATAGTAAAGAAGTCAGATTCCGAAATGAGTTGTTTCACTTCTTTCCCCAAGAGCATATTACCAAGCTCAACAGAGGGGTAAGGCTAAATACTCTGCTTGGCAGTACTGATGTTGATGCTGTTCTTTATGACAAAACTGCTGGGACAGTGGCACTAATACAGCTTAAATGGCCTGACGGATATGGTGACTCTATGCGCCGCCGCGAAAGCGCTATGACAAACTATTATGACAAAGCCAACGAGTGGGTAGAGAAAGTGTACTCGTGGGTGGAAAATTCAGACCCAAAGACGATTTTTGGGGCCCTCCAAATCCAGGTTAAGCCGGAAGAGCGTAAAAACTATAAGGGTGCTTACATAATGGTGCTGAATCGGAATACTGCGCATTTTACAAGTGGTGAGCCAAGTGAAAAAGCCGCCTGGGGTTCGTGGGCGCAGTTCGTTGCCACTCTTGCAACCGGTTTGAAGCACAGACCTGAAGACCCGTTAGGAGCTGCATACTCCTGCCTGCGCTATTTTGACCCTAGGCGTCGAACAGATAGGGGGGATGTGCCACGGCGTGCACCGTTTGATATGGAAATCGGCCCGTCAAGAATATCAATGGTATAAGACTGCCCGAAATTTACTGAGTGTTACTAGCTAAATAACAGCACGTTTTGAAAAAGACGATACGTAAGCCTGAGAACTGGCAGGATTTCGAGACTCTATGTAAAAAGCTTTGGGGCGAAATCTGGAAGGTGCCAGCAAAAATTAAAAAAAACGGCCGCATGGGGCAAGCTCAGGCAGGTGTTGATGTGTATGCTGTGCCTGTGGGAGAGGACCAATACTGGGGCATCCAGTGCAAAGGCAAGGACGACTATACGAATGCAAAACTCACTACTAAGGAGGTTGACGAAGAGATAGATAAAGCCTTAGTGTTCTCTCCCAAACTCAAAGTATTTATTCTCGCAACCACGGCTACAAAAGACGTAGCCATTGAGGAGTATGTGCGGCGTAAGGACGTTGCAAGCCGGGCCGCCCATGGACCGGAGATTTTGCTTTATTGCTGGGAAGATATTGCCGACCTAATTGAGGAGAACCGTGAGACATTTAACTGGTACGTAAATGAACATCAGTTTCGCACACAGTTTGATTTCACAGTGAGCTTTGCTGACGGAAACAAAGAATTGGTCCTTAGGCCAATATTTATTAAGAAGATAAGAATTTTTAGATATAAAAAGCCTACACCTGCGCCAACTGGCAAGAAGGAAATATTTGTTGCTATTAATGGCGTGCCTGTCGTTAGAACCGGAGTTTACCCAGACCTAGAACCTGACCCATCCTTGGAAAGATTTGCTAATAGTTCTGTCGGTAAAATGCTGCGTAGACAAGAGCAAATGCAACGTTCTATATTGGGGCCGTTGGCTAATCAGGATTTAGATAGAGTAAATTATGCATTCAAAAAATTCACAATAAACTTCACGAATACTGGTAGTCATGTCATCGAGGATTGGCGATTGAAATTTGAGTTGCAAGGCGAGTTTAGAGGTTTGACCGATATAGTGGGTAGTGGCCCAATGGGTTTGGTACTACCTAGTGCCTACCAAAACTCGCCTACTTTTTGTGAAGACAAATCAATCTACTATCGACGCAGCTTCAGCAGTACCTTGGTACAAGGCGACAGTCGAAGCTTTGATGCCTATGTAATTCCTCGACCGGAACTTTACCGCATACCAATTAAATGGGAGTTACTGGCGCGGGACTACAAAACCGAAGGCGAGTTGTTTCTAATAGTTGAGCCTGAGTTTGAGAGAGAGTTCGAGCGTTACGTTGATGAGAATCAAGAAGGCCGTCGGGCGGAAATAATCTCAATCAAAGAAAAAGGAGGCAAGTATGATAGCCCGAATTATGCTGATAACAAGCGATTGGACCAATAGAAGTCGCTGAGAAGTTATTCACTATAAAGAAGAACAGTTGCTGACTTTGTGTGCGGAATAAAACGCTGATTTAGATGGACTTGTATGTTTCCCAAGTCGAGGGCCAGTAAGTAGTGGAGAAAAGGTGTTTTTCACACCTCACGGCAGCTTACTGAGTTTCGAGTTCAGGACCTACCCTGTCTTGGTAATCAATGCTCATGCGATATCAGAAGACCTAGTATGTGGTCGGAGTACACATACTAACAAGGAATGGCCTGTAACAGTTGGGATATATTCAATTATACAAACGTCCCCTCAAGTAGTGTCTCAAGTGAGGCAAATGCCTTTTGAGTGGCCAATCAAAAAGTGCACTGCTGCGTAGCCAATAAAAGAATATGGAAACTGGTCTGACACCCGATACAGAGCATCGTTTACTGAGCTTAGGGCAGGTGTTTGATGGTTATGCATATGCTCGTGAGGTGTGGCACTGTCGGGAAGAGGACGTGCACCCGACGCTCAAAAAGCGCTTGCAGCAAGTGCAGGAAACAGGAAGATTATTCTTGCAGCCTACGGATAATCTGGCTACTAATTTCTACTTGCACCGCATGTTCCATCACTGGGGCTGGCTGCCAGCGGCCAAGTCGCCGGAGTGGTACACCATGCTGTATTTCTATTTACACCTCTACCGCGTCCCGCTTTCTGCTGCCCAGCAGTTTGTAAGTGAATCCGAGTGGCTGCGCCGGCCGAAGGGTTCCGCCGAAGCCGCCGCCGCTGAGGTACGCTTCGCGCTGCGGCGCTAACCATTCACTGGTTCTACTTGGCGCATCCACTATAAGGTCTCTGTTGCTAGGGAGACCAGTTAAGTAATGCCAGTTGTAGGCGGATGCGGCTTCCCAATCAGGTTTGAACAGCTAGGCCAAGAAGGAGTAGGCTTCTTAGGTCTACTTGCTAAAAGAACCACTATTGCGGCTCGACTGCCAACGTGGCAGCCCTGTTTCCGTAACAGTGGAGCTTTTTTACATATTGTAAAGGAACGTTTACAAGATGTAAAATCACTAGCTTTGGGGGAGTTTCCTGTCCCTTTGCTCTCCTGCCATGTCACCGGCGCGCTGTTACACGCCTTATTATAGAGTCTCTACCCAGAAGCAAGGAGCCTCTGGACTTGGACTCGATGCGCAGCGGGCCGCCGTGCAGGTATTCGTCGCAGACCCCGCTCAGCTCGGGACCGAGTATGTGGAAATTGAGAGTGGCAAGAAGAATCATCGGCCACAGCTGCTCGCCGCCATTGCGGAGGCCCGGCGCGTAGGCAGCACGCTGCTCATCGCCAAGCTAGACCGGCTAAGTCGGAATGCCGGCTTCATCTTCGCTTTACGTGACTCGGGGGTTGACTTCGTCTGCTGCGACATGCCGGATGCGAATACCTTAACGGTTGGGTTATTCGCGGTCATTGCCCAACACGAGCGCGAGACCATTTCCAAACGTACCAAGGATGCGCTCGCAGCCAAGAAAGCCCGCGGCGCGCAACTAGGCAGTCCCCAGAATTTTACCACAGTCGTCATTGCGCAGGGGCAAGCAGCTATGCAGCGCAATGCGCGCGAGCACCAAGCTAATCGGCAGGCCGCTCAACTGGCCGAACTCTTGCGAGCTAAGGGGCAGACGTTGTGGCAAATTGCGGCTACCCTTAATGAAGCGGGCTATCGCACTCGGCGCGTTAAGGAGTTTCGCGCCACTACCGTGCAGCGCTTGTTATCTGACACTATTACTCGCTCCACCTAGCATTTCATAGGCAATAAAACCGTGACAGGTCTACTTACTTGTGCTACCTAAACTAGTGGACAAACAGATAAAATAATGCTTTAGTAAAAAATACAAAATTTTCAATAGATATTTAGTAAGTCAGATACTAGCCCTATTCTAAGGCCGGGTTTGCAACCTCTATTTTGCCAAGGGATTAAAGCGATAATCGAGAGAAAAGAAGTGCCACCCAAAGATATCCTAAAAACCTAATCCATGCCGGAGCAACTAGACCCTGCGCAAAATGCTATAAAAGCATACGATAAGCTCCTCATTACCCTGGCTGGGGGAGCATTAGCACTCACAGTTGGCTTTGTAAAGGACGTAGTAGACCTACGCCGTGCGTCCAATAGAGGCTACCTATTTGTTAGTTGGGGCTCATTTGCATTAGCATTGCTTTGGACTTTATTTAACTATTATTATAATATAGAAGAATTAGCCAAAAAAACAGAAGAAGAGATGAAACCGGAATCGGACAGAAAGCCAGTTACATCTAGGTACCACCCCTTGAGGCGAAATGCATATACTGCCTACGGTAGTATGCTTCTATTTAGCTTCGGGTTGATGTTTTTTATTTGGTTTCTAATTGAGAATATTCCTAATGCTGCTGTAACGCATGTTGCTGCCTCACAGTAGGATAAATGCTGTCTATGGGCATGGGATTATAGTTGACGTTGTCCAGGACTTAGTTACCCACTATTAAAGGCTAGAGGCTACAGTTCCGCTTACGCCGGACGGAGCCGTTCACTTAGGCCTCCTTCAAGCAATTAGTAGTACCAACGCTTGTCAATGTGTTTACAGCGCGTTAGTACCTACAATAAGCCAGCGGCAGTCTAGTCTTCGTCTCGTGCTACCAAGCCATTCAGGAAGTCGGTGAAGGAGGCTGCCAGGAAAGAAACGCCCTTGCCGTACTGCCGCGGCTGTTTCATTTCCTTACGCTTCGGCGGTTTGTAGAACTCGTGACTGATGTAGTACACGGCGCTATAGTCTTCGGGGCCGACGGAGAGGCAAAATAGGTCGCCTCCTGCATCCGTCCCAAAGGGGACTAAATCGTTGTGCAGGTCGCCCCGGAGCGACCGCAAGCTGCGTTCTAGGGTGGTATCACCATGCTTTACTGACTTCATATCGCTCAGCACCCTGGCCACTTGCTGGCTTCCCTCCCCTACTTGCATGAAGGTGTTCTCGTTCTTTGGCCAGCCGCCGTTGTAGGCTAGGATATGCTCTTTGTAGTCAGCCGGCAACACAAAGCCATAAGTGGCTTCAATTGCTTGCAGGTCAGCGAGCACGGCGGGTTCTTCCGTGCCGATAAAAACCGGAGTTGGCATGGCTATTCGTAAATTTTCGTATTGAAATGCTTATTGCACTGGTCGCAAGACCCGAAGTGCACAAAGGTGTCTTCATGTGCTCCTGTCTTGACCAGTTCCATTGTGCAAGAGCCGTAGGGGGGAGGGGTATGGTTCGGCTGAAAGTCGTCGCGATGGTGCCAGGTATAGCCTTTGGGCGCTTGCTCTGGCTTACGGCCTTGTGCAGCTACCACGTCTAATAGGCCCGCTGCCTCATTGGCCCGCTTAAAGTCGCCGCTCCGGCTGCCGGCCATCTTAATTTCCACAACATTCTTTTGGTCGCCTGTGACAGGAAACATGTGTGGGGTGCCGGCATAGGTAGGCTGCCCATTCAGTGTAAGGGGAATACCCGGCAGCCCGTTTTTGCAGCCCGTCACATTGTAGCTCCGGTGGGCGTCGTAGACCGCTACCATTTTACCGGCCTGGTCGGTGCGGTAAGTAAAGGGGTCGCCTTCCACATGAAATTCCGTTTGTCGCTGTGCCCGCAAGAACCGTTTGTTTTTGGCTTTTTCCGAGTTGTCCCACCGGTCTTTAATCAGGTCTTGCCACTCGGTAGCTGTGAGGTGCACCTGGGCGTGGTCGGGGGAGGGAATAGGCTGCGGGGCGGGTAGGTGGGTAGGTATATCACTAGGCGCTACCAGCGTGCGAAGTGTGGGTGCAGCTGCCTGAGCTACCGCCGAACCGCCTATCAAGAGTGCCGGAGCTAGGACTGGCGCTGTAAGCGGACTACCGTGCTCCCGAGCAGCCGGCGCTAGAAAAGCAGTATCCGGTCCACCAGCTTGGATAGTCCAACCCGCAGGGTCTGATAGCGTGAGCTGGCAGACGTAGGCTCCAACTTGGCTGTCGCCCTGCCTGAACTCCTCCTGATAGGCCACGCAATATGCTGCTGGCAGGCGCAGGGTTTCGATAGCGCTCCCGCCGTTGGCATCTAAAAAAACAACGTCGGCCGCTAGTTGCTTATGCGGGTCGGCCGCCCAGGCTAGCAGCACCTCACTATCCGGCACATCAAGTAGCACCTGCACCAGCCCGTAGCGCACTTTGGTGCTGACCCGGCCCCGCTGGTGCGTAGCCTGTTGCACGCCAAACGAG
>Ga0308164_10001702_pt1 | contig 24434 bp, 18 predicted proteins | sample PhyTR2_FD_201031 | JGI IMG/M metagenome (GOLD analysis project Ga0308164, IMG submission 201031) | Phyllosphere microbial communities from UC Gill Tract Community Farm, Albany, California, United States - DLSLT.R2 | ecosystem: Host-associated > Plants > Phyllosphere > Unclassified | place: USA... | reverse complement strand
GACACCGACATCACGCGTCGCAGTGCTGCGTATCTCCAGCCTAGCTTCAGCCGCGGCCAGGACGGAACCGGATCGATCGCCGACGGCACGATCGTCGCCTCGCTCACCGCCGCCTTCTGAAGGATCGTCCGATGCAGGATCTACTCTGGATAGCGTTCATGATCGGATTGGTGGCGGCGACGCTCGCCTATGTCCGCCTGTGCGACAACGCCTGAGCCCATGAGGACACCATCATGACCCTCGACCTCTGGCTCGCCGCGATCGTCGCGCTCGGGCTGCTGTTTTACCTCGTGGCGGTGCTCATCCGCCCCGAACGCTTTTAGGAGCGCGTCCTCATGACATTCGAAGGATGGATCCTCATCCTGGGCTTCGTCGGCATATTGCTGGCGTTGACCAAACCCGTCGGCCTGTGGCTGTTCGCCTTGTACGAAGGCCGCCGCACGCCGATCCACGCGATCCTCGGCCCCGTCGAAACGGGCTTCTACAAGCTCAGCGGCATCGATCCGAAACAGGAGCAGGGCTGGCGCCGTTACGCGCTGCACATGATCATGTTCAACGCGATGCTAATGGCGCTGACCTATGCGGTGCTGCGTCTGCAGGGCGTGCTGCCCGGCAATCCGCAGGGTCTCGCAGGGCTCAGTCCGCATCTCGCGTTCAACACCGCGATCAGCTTCACGACGAACACCAACTGGCAGAGCTATGGTGGCGAATCCACCGTGTCGAACTTCAGCCAGATGTTCGGGCTGACGATCCACAACTTCCTGTCGGCGGCGACCGGCATCGCGCTGGCGTTCGCGCTGTTCCGCGGGTTCGCGCGGCGCTCGAGCGCCACGATCGGCAACTTCTGGGCCGACATGACGCGCGTCACGCTGTACGTGCTGCTGCCGATCTGCGTCGTCGTGACGCTCTTCTACATCGCTAGCGGCGTGCCGCAGACGCTCGCCGGCACCGTCGACATCACGACCCTCGAAGGCCTCAAGCAGACGCTGACGCTCGGGCCGGTGGCGAGCCAGGAAGCGATCAAGATGCTTGGCACCAATGGTGGCGGCTTCTTCAACGCGAACTCGGCGCATCCGTTCGAAAACCCGACCGCGCTGGTCAACCTCGTACAGATGCTGTCGATCTTCGTGATCGGCTTCGGCCTGACCTGGACGTTCGGCAAGGCGGTCGGCAACACCAGGCAGGGCTGGGCGATCCTCTCGGCGATGCTCGTGCTGTTCCTCGCCGGCGTCACGATCACCTATTGGCAGGAAGCCGCGGGCAACCCGATCCTACACAATATCGGCGTCGCGGGCGGCAACATGGAAGGCAAGGAGGTCCGCTTCGGGATCGCCGCGTCCGCCCTGTTCTCGGTGGTCACCACCGCCGCATCGTGCGGCGCGGTCAACGCGATGCACGACAGCTTCACGGCACTCGGCGGCATGATCCCGCTGCTCAACATGCAACTCGGCGAAGTCGTCATCGGCGGTGTCGGTGCAGGCATCTACGGCTTCCTGCTGTTCGCCATCCTCGCCGTGTTCGTTGCAGGGCTGATGGTCGGCCGCACGCCCGAATATGTCGGCAAGAAGATCGAGGCGCGCGAAGTGAAGCTGGCGGTGCTGGCGATCGCCATCCTGCCGCTCGTCATCCTCGGCTTCACCGCGCTCAGTGCCGTGCTGCCGGACGGGCTCGCCGGGCCGCTCAACAAGGGGCCGCACGGGTTCAGCGAGATCCTCTACGCCTTCACCAGCGCGGTCGGTAACAACGGGTCGGCCTTTGCCGGTCTGACGGCCAACACGCCGTATTACAACGGCTTGCTGGGCGTCGCGATGTGGCTCGGGCGCTTCTTCATCATCGTGCCGATGCTCGCCATCGCCGGTGGTCTCGCGGCCAAGAAGTACACGCCGGAGAGCTCAGGCTCGTTCCCGACGACGGGCGCACTGTGGGTCGGCCTGCTGGTCGGGATCATCCTGATCGTCGGTGGCCTGACCTTCCTGCCGAGCCTCGCGCTCGGTCCCATCGCCGATCATCTCGCGATGATCAGCGGCAAAACCTTCTGACGGGACAAGCCAAAATGGCACGCACCCCTACCAAGTCGCTGTTCACGGCCGACTTGATCGTTCCCGCGATCGGCGACGCTTTCCGCAAGCTCGATCCGCGGCAGTTGATCCGCAACCCGGTGATGTTCGTCACCGCGGTCGTTGCCACGCTGTTGACGATCCTCGTCAACGTCGGCGGCGACGGGCTGTCGGTCGGCTTCAAGATCCAGCTGGTGATCTGGCTGTGGCTGACGGTGCTGTTCGGCACCTTCGCCGAAGCGCTCGCCGAAGGCCGCGGCAAGGCGCAGGCCGCGTCGTTGCGCGCAACCAAGGCCGAGTTGACCGCACGCCGCATGAAGGGTGACCAGGTCGAGTCCGTCTCCGCCAGCATGCTCCGCGCGGGCGACATCGTCTTGGTGACGATGGGCGATCTGATCCCGGCCGACGGCGAAGTCGTCTGGGGCGTCGCCTCGGTCAACGAAGCCGCCATCACCGGCGAGAGCGCGCCGGTGATCCGCGAGGCCGGCGGCGATCGCTCGGCGGTGACCGCGGGCACCCGCGTCATCTCCGACGAAATCCGCGTGAAGGTCACCGCCAATCCCGGCGAAGGCTTTCTCGACCGCATGATCGCACTCGTCGAAGGCGCCGAGCGGCAGAAGACGCCGAACGAGATCGCGCTGACTCTGCTGCTAGTCGGCCTGACGATCATCTTCCTGATCGCGGTCGGCACTATCCCTGGCTTCGCCAGCTATGCGGGCGGCCGCGTGCCGGTCGCTATCCTCGCGGCGCTGCTGATCACGCTGATCCCGACCACGATCGCGGCGTTGCTGTCGGCGATCGGTATCGCGGGCATGGACCGTCTGGTGCGCTTCAACGTGCTGGCCAAGTCCGGCCGTGCGGTCGAGGCGGCGGGCGATATCGACGTGCTGCTGCTCGACAAGACCGGTACGATCACGATCGGCGACCGCCAGGCGAGCGAATTCCGCTCGGTCGGTGGCACGCGTGACGAGGATCTGGCCGAGGCAGCGTTGCTCGCGAGTCTCGCCGACGAAACGCCCGAGGGCCGCTCGATCGTCGTGCTCGCACGCGAAAAGTTCGGCGTGACGACCAGCGAACTGCCGGGCGATGCGGAGGTCATCCCGTTCACCGCGCAGACGCGGATCTCGGGTGCGGTCGTCGGCGGCTCGCTCATCCAGAAGGGCGCGGTCGACTCGATCCTGAAGGCCAATCCGGGGGCAGGGGCAACCGCCGCCGCGACTGAATTGCGCCGTATCACCGACGAGATCGCCCGCGCCGGCGGCACGCCGCTGGCAGTCGCCCGCGATGGCCGGTTGCTCGGCGCGATCTTCCTCAAGGACGTCGTGAAGGCCGGCATCCGCGAGCGGTTTGGCGAACTGCGCGCGATGGGCATCCGCACGGTGATGATCACCGGCGACAACCCGCTCACCGCCGCCGCGATCGCCGCCGAGGCCGGCGTCGACGACTTCCTCGCGCAGGCGACGCCAGAGGACAAGCTCGACCTGATCCGCAAGGAACAGCAGGGGGGCAGGCTGGTCGCGATGTGCGGCGACGGCACCAACGATGCGCCGGCGCTCGCTCAGGCCGACGTCGGCGTGGCGATGAACACCGGCACGCAGGCCGCGCGCGAGGCGGGCAACATGGTCGACCTCGACAGCGATCCGACCAAGCTGATCGAGATCGTCGGCCTCGGCAAACAGCTGCTGATGACCCGCGGTGCGCTGACGACCTTCTCGGTGGCGAACGACGTGGCGAAGTATTTCGCGATCATCCCGGCGATGTTCGTCGCGCTCTATCCGGGGCTCGGCGTGCTCAACGTGATGCGGCTCGGCTCGCCCGAAAGCGCGATCCTGTCGGCGATCATCTTCAACGCGATCATCATCCCGATGTTGGTGCCGCTCGCGCTGAAGGGGGTGGCGTATAAGCCGATGGCTGCTGGGCCGCTGCTTGCGCGGAACCTCGCCGTGTATGGTCTGGGGGGGCTGATCGCGCCGTTCGTGGGGATCAAGCTGATCGACCTTCTGGTCGGCGCCTTGGGGCTGGCATGATGGCCAAGCCTGACACGTCGTGCGTGCATGCACTCTTACACCAGCACCCAGCACCACCCCGGCGAAGGCCGGGGCCCAAGTGGGAAGGTCGCGGTAACGAAGCGCAACTCGAGTTGGCGACGTTTCCCAATTGGGCCCCGGCCTTCGCCGGGGTGGAGCTAGGGGGGAAGGTGCAAGGTGCGCCCTCAACCGCCCTCACCGCAAAGAATTGTTCACCCGCGAAGGCGGGTGCCCAGACTGTGTCCCCGCCTTCGCGGGGACACATGGAGACGACAGAATGACCTCCGATTTCACCTCCGCCCTCCGCCCGGCGTTCGTCATGACGATCCTGTTCGCGCTGCTCCTCGGGATCGTCTATCCCCTCGCCATGACCGGGATCGGACAGGCCATCTTCCCCGCGCAAGCGAACGGCAGCCTCATCATGGCCAACGGCAAGGCGATCGGCTCGACCGTCGTCGGCCAGGCCTTCACCACCGACCGCTATTTCCAGACGCGTCCGTCTGCAGCGGGCAAGGGCTATGACGGATTGGCCTCCTCGGGCTCGAACTACGGCCCGACCAGCCAGGCGCTCGTCGATCGCACCAAAGCCGATGTCGCCAAGCGCCGCGCAGAAGGCGTGACCGGGCCACTGCCGGCCGATCTCGCCACCGCATCGGGTTCGGGTCTCGATCCCGACCTGTCGCCAGCCTCGGCCTATGCCCAGGTCGCCCGCGTCGCCCGCACCCGCGGTCTGCCCGCCGACAAGGTCCGCGCGCTGGTCACCGCCAACGTCGACGGCTCGCTGCTCGGCATCCTTGGCGAGCCACGCGTGAACGTCTTCGCCCTCAACCGCGCCCTCGACGCAACGCGTTGAACGACGACACGCGACCATCACCCGAGGCCCTTCTGCGACAGGCGTCGCAGGAGGGTCGCGGCCGTCTGAAGATCTTCCTCGGCGCCGCCCCCGGTGTCGGCAAGACGTACGAGATGCTCTCCGAAGGCGCCGAACGCCGTCGTGCGGGCGTTGATGTCGTCATCGGCGTGGTCGAGACGCACGGTCGCGCCGAAACCGAAGCGCTCACGCGGGGCCACGAGATCGTCGCGCGCAAGCCGATCCCGTACGAAGGCCGCACGCTCGACGAGATGGACCTCGACGCGATCCTCGAACGCGCGCCGACGCTCGTGCTGGTCGACGAACTCGCGCATACCAACGCGCCCGGCAGCCGCCACCCCAAGCGCTACCAGGACGTCGAGGAGCTGCTCGCCGCGGGTATCGACGTCTATTCGACGATCAACATCCAGCACATCGAGAGCCTCAACGACGTCGTCGCCTCGTTCACCCGCGTCCGCGTCCGCGAGACCGTCCCCGACAGCATCGTCGAAGCCGCCGAGATCGAAGTCGTCGACATTCCGCCCGACGAACTGATCGAGCGACTGAAGGCAGGGAAAGTTTATCTCCCCCACGAAGCCACGCGAGCCCTCGCGCACTTCTTCTCGAAGTCCAACCTGTCGGCCTTACGCGAACTCGCGCTCCGCCGCGCCGCGCAAGCCGTCGATGCGCAGATGCTCGAACACGTCCGCGCACTCGGCGTCGGCGGCACCTGGGCCGGCGGGGAGCGGATCGTCGTCGCGATCAGCGAACTGCCCGGCGCGCTTGGCCTCGTCCGCGCCACCAAGCGGATCGCCGACGCGATGCACGCGCCCTGGACCGCGGTGTATATCGAGACACCCCGCGCACAGACCTTCGGCGAGGCCGAGCACCGCCAGCTCGCCGCGGTCTTCAACCTGGCGACGCAACTCGGTGGCGACGTCGCGACCGTCCCCGCGACGTCGGTGGTCGACGGCCTGAAGACATTCACGGCCGAGGCGCGCGCGACGCAGCTGGTCGTTGGCAAGTCCACCCGCTCGCGCTGGTTCGAACTGCGTCACGGCTCGGTCGTCGACCAGATGGTCCGCGAGTCGCCCGGGATCGCCGTCCACGTCCTGCCGATGGACCCAGCCACCGCACCCCGAGGCACGCGCGCGCGGACCGGCGGTTGGGGCAGCAAATCCGGCTACGCCTGGACGACGGCGATGGTCGCGGGCGTCACCGGCGTCGCGAGCGCGCTGTTCCACATCCTCAACCTGGGCAATGTCGCGCTGCTGTACCTGCTTCCGGTGATGGCCGCGGCGAGCCTGTTTGGCCTGCGCACCGGGCTGTTCGCAGGCGTGGTGTCGTCGATCGCGTACAACTTCTTCTTCCTGCCGCCGACAGGCACGCTGACGATCAACAATCCCGAGAACGTGATCTCGATCCTCGTGCTGCTCGGCATCGCGTTCGTGACGAGCCAGCTCACATCGCGGGTCCGCGCACAGGCCGACATCGCCGCCGCCAGCGCGCGCACCAACGCCGCGCTCGCCGGCTTCCTGCGCCAACTGACCTCGCTCAACGAGCCGGTCGCGCTCGCCCGAGCGATTTGCGAGGAAATCGGGCGGTTGTTCGGTGTGCGGGCCGTGATCCTCGTCGCAGAGGACCCTGGTCTTGCGGTGCAGGCGGCGAACGGCGCGGACTACCGGCTCGAGACAATGGAGATGGCGGCCGCGCAATGGGCCTACGACACGGGCGCACCGGCCGGCCGCGGGTCGAGCACGCTGGCGGCGTCGGAGTGGTTCTTCCAGCCATTGCGCTCGGGCGAGCGAACGCTGGCGGTGCTCGGCCTCGCGCGCGAGGCGGGGGGCGATCCGGTACGATCGGACCAGTTGCCGCTGCTGATGAGTCTCGTCGATCAGGCGTCGCTGGTGCTCGAACGCGCGCGGCTTGAGGTCGAGATGCGCGATGTCGATGCGGTGCGCGAGCGCGATCGGTTGCGGCAGGCGTTGCTGTCGTCGGTCAGCCACGACCTGCGCACGCCGCTGACGTCGGTGATGGCGGCGGCGGCGGAACTGCACCGCGGCGTCACGCCCGAGCTGATCGACACGATCGAGACCGAGGCGGCGCGGCTCAATCGCTTCGTCGGCAACCTGCTCGACATGGCCCGCGTCGAGGCGGGGGCGCTTCGGTTGCGGCTCGAACCGACCGACCTTACCGACGCGGTGGCGGGCGCGGTGCACGACACGAAACGCGTGCTCGAAGGCCACGCGATCGAACTCGACGTTGCGCCGAACCTTCCTCTGGTCCGCGTTGACCCGCAACTATTGCATCATTGCCTGCTCAACCTGCTCGACAATGCCGGCCGCTATGCCGATCCGGGGACGCCGATCGTGGTACGCGCGGAACACCGCTTCGGGATGCTCCGGCTGTCGGTGATCGATCAGGGGCCGGGCTTGCCACCCGGCCGCGAGAAGGAGGTGTTCGAGACGTTCCGCCGCCTCGAAGGCTCCGACCGCGCGATCGGCGGGACCGGGCTCGGGCTTGCGATCGTAAAGGCGTTCGCCGAAGCGATGGGCATGACCGTCGAAGCCAGCAACCGTGAAGACCTGACCGGCGCCCGGTTCAGCCTGTGCTTCCCCGTGGCGCTGCTCGTCCGCGACACCGATGGAGCGAATCTATGAGTGTGCAGACGGTCCTGATAGTGGACGACGAACTGCATATCCGGCGGTTGTTGAAGAACACACTGGAACGGGCGGGATACGGTGTCGAGGAGGCGGTCGACGCGCGCGAGGCGCTGCGGATTGCGGGGAGGCGGCCGTTGACTGCGGTGCTGCTGGACCTGGGGTTGCCCGACCGCGACGGACTCGAACTGGTGCCGCTGCTGAAGAAGCTCGGCGATCCGATCATCCTCGTCGTCTCCGCGCGCGAGGCGACCGACCAGAAGGTGGCCGCGCTCGATCTCGGGGCCGAGGATTACGTGACGAAGCCGTTCGATACCGAAGAGCTGCTTGCGCGGTTGCGGGTCGCCTTGCGCGGTCGAGGGGAGGCGACGTCTCGGCCGACGGTCCTGCGCGCGCATGGGGTGGAGATCGATTTCGAACACCGTCTCGTCCGGCGCGGGAACGAGGAAGCGCATCTGACGCGGAAGGAGTTCGACGTGCTGTCGGCGCTCGCGGCGCATCCGGGGCGGGTCGTGACGCACCAGCGGATCCTGGAGGCGGCGTGGCCGACCGATCACGACCGGCGGATCGAGTATCTCCGTATCGTGGTGCGTAACCTCCGTCAGAAGCTGGAGGGGACCGGGGGCGTCGGCACGGTCATCGCGAACGAACTCGGGATCGGGTACCGACTCCTCGTTGACGCCTGAGTTGAGAAACTTGTTTGCCCGCGAAGGCGGGGATCGAGACTGGGCTCCCGCCTTCGCGGGAGAACAAGGAAGCAGTCGGTTCGCTGGTAAATGCACGCAGCCAACCGTCACTAGCGAAGGCCGGGGAATCCCCGCAGTAGGTCGCCCCTGCCGCGCGAGGTCCCGGCTTTCGCCGGGATGACGGGGTTGCGCACAATGTAAGCACTATGGCTCCCCCTCAAAATCAATCTCGAACGCATATGCCGCTGGCGATAGCTGAAGTGTCGCATGACCGACGCCCATCGCCTCCGCACCGATCTCAGTCTCCGGCCGAGTGGAATCCTGTTGCTCGCAATTGCCGTCATCGCGGTCCACACGCTCGCTCGCCTCCACCCGGAAACCGGCCCGTTTGTGTTCCTGCTCGGCATGACCGGCTTCGTTTGCGCGAGTGCCGGCGCGATGCTGTTGGTGGTCGGCGGCCACATCCACGACCCGGTCAGGATCAGCGCCCGCTGGCAACGCGCCGCGCGATAGGCGCGCCCGCCGCGGGACCTGTCGACGCGCGCGCCCGCCGTCACTATGCTACCGCATTGCAGCATGATGACGACAAGGGAGCGCTCTGCATGATCGGTCGACGCGAAGTAGTAACCGCGCTTGGTCTGTTGGGTGTCCTCCCACAGGCCGCCGCCGCGATGCGGGCAGCGCCCGGCAAGGCCGAGCCGTTCTCTTGGGACGTGCTCCAGCAGCGCGCCGCGACGCTCGCCACCAAGCCATACGCCGCCCCCGCCAAGGTCGCCGCCGCCGCCGCGATCGATTACGACAAGGTCGGCAGCATCCGCTTCCGCGCGGACAAGACGCTGGCGGGCGGTATCCGCCTGTTCCCGCTCGGCCGCTATGCGCCGATGCCGGTCGCGATAAACGTCGTCGAGGGCGGGCAAGCGCGCCGCATCGACTTCTCGCGCGACCTGTTCGAGGCCGAAGAGGGCCACGCCGCCGCGCTCGGCATCGCCGGGTTCCGCGCGATGGCACCGGGCGGGACCAGCGACTGGATGGCGTTCCAGGGCGCGTCCTATTTTCGGACCGCCGGCGCGCAGGACCAGTACGGCCTGTCCGCGCGCGGGCTCGCGATCAACACCGGGCTGCCGGGCCGCGAGGAATTCCCCGACTTCACCGAATTCTGGATCGAGCGAACCGGCGCGGACGCGTACACGATCTATGCGCTGATGGACGGCGCGAACGTCACCGGCGCGTATCGCATCCAGTCGCGCCATGTTGCCGGCGCGGGCGTCGAGCAGCAGGTTTCGTCCGTGCTCAACGTCCGCCGCGACATCGAACGACTCGGCATCGCGCCGGCGACCAGCATGTTCTGGTACGGCGAAGGCAACCGCGCCGCGGCGGTCGACTGGCGTCCCGAGATCCACGATTCGGACGGTCTGGCGCTGCTCACCGGTGCCGGCGAACGCATCTGGCGTCCGCTCAACAACCCGCCGCACGATACGCTGGACAGTTTTGCGGACCAGGCGCCCAAGGGCTTCGGGCTGATCCAGCGCGACCGGAATTTCGATCACTATCAGGACGACGGCGCGTTCTACGATCGCCGGCCGAACCTGTGGGTCCAGCCGCAGGGCGACTGGGGCAAGGGCGCGGTAATGCTCTATGCGTTCCCGACCAACAGCGAGACGGTCGACAATGTCGTCTCGTTCTGGACCCCGGCCGCGCCTGCGAAGGCCGGGCAGCGGTTGCAGTTCGATTACTCGCTGTCGTGGAAATCGACCGATCCGACCGCCGTCGCCGCGACCGCGCACGTCGTCGATTGCTGGCAGGGCGTCGCCGGCCGACCGGGCGCCGAGCCGGTCAAGGGCGCGCGGAAACTCGTGATCGATTTCATCGGCGACGGTCTCGCTGGCCTCGATCGGCAGAGCGGGGTGACCGCCAAGATCGACGTCGTCCGCGGTAAGGTGCTCACCAACGCGGCCTACCCCGTCGTCGGCCAGAAGAACCGCTGGCGCGTCACCGCCGACGTGGCCCCCGATGCGCAAGGGCCCGCCGACGTCAGGCTGTTCCTCACGCGTGGCGGCCGCGCGCTCAGCGAAACCGTCCTGACCCCGATCTTCTGATGCCCGCGCTTCCCGCAATGATGCCGGGCGAAACGCCGATCGAGATGCCCCCGCAGCGTTTCGACGGCCCGCCGCCGCCCTGGTCCGCGCCCGAGCCCGGGCCGGGCATGGTCGTGTCCTCCGACGACATGCTCGCGCGTCGCATCCTCCTCGTGCTGATGACCGGGCTGCTGGCAACCGCGGCGTCATCGGCCGTGCAGGAATCGCTGCTCGCCGACGGATTGAGCTTCTGGGACGCGGCGTTGCTCGCGCTGTTCTTTCCGCTGTTCGCGTGGATCGCGTTCGGGTTCATGAACGCCGCGATCGGCTTCGTGCTGTTGATGACCGGCGGGCATCCGGGGTTCGTCCCGACGCCTCGTCAGTCCGAACCGCTTGAGGGCCGCACCGCGATCCTGATGCCGGTCCACAACGAGGACATCGACGCGGTGTTCGAGCGGATCGCCTGGATGGCGCGCGCGATCGCCGCCGGCGGTGTCGCCGACCGGTTCGATATCTTTATCCTGAGCGATTCTGGCGAAGCGGCGGAAGCGGCCGAGGTCGCGGCGTGGGAGCGTCTCGCGCCGGCTCTCGACTGTGCGCTCTATTACCGCCGCCGGACCGTGAACGTCGGCCGCAAGCCCGGCAACGTGGCGGAGTGGATCCGGCGGTTCGGCGGCGGCTATCGCTACATGCTGATGCTCGACGCGGACAGTTTGATGGGCGGCAACACGATCATCGGCATGGCGCAGGTCCTCGAACGGCGGCCCGCGGTGGCGCTCCTCCAGACCGTGCCGGCGGTGATCAACGGCGTGACGTTCTTCCAGCGCTGGATGCAGTTCGCCAGTCGGTTGTATGGTCCGATTTCCACCGCCGGGCTGGTCTGGTGGTCGGGCTCGGAGGCGACATTCTGGGGACATAATGCGCTGATCCGGATCGAGGCGTTCGCATCGAGTTGCGGGCTACCCGACCTGCCAGGGCGCGCGCCGTTCGGCGGCGTCATCATGAGCCACGACATGGTCGAGGCGGCGCTGCTCCGCAGGCGCGGCTGGCGCGTGCACATGCTGATGACCGAGGAGACGTTCGAGGAATATCCGCCGACGCTGATCGACGCGGCGGTGCGCGACCGGCGCTGGGCGCAGGGGAATATCCAGCATCTCAGCCTGCTGACGTCGTCGGGGTTCCACTGGGTCAGCCGGCTGCAATTGCTGATGGGCGCGTCGGCGTTCATCACCTCGCCGGTGTGGCTGCTGATGATCGCGACCAGCGTCGTGCAGGCGCTGATCGGCGAGCGCAACATCGTCGAGGCGCAGACCTCGCTGCAGGTGCTGTTCGTCACGCTGTTGCTGCTGTTCGGGCCGAAGCTGCTGAGCGTGATCTGGGCGATCTCGAACGCGGAGCGGCGCGCGGGGTTCGGCGGGCGGCGCGGGATCGTCAGGTCGGTGCTGATCGACGTACCGTTCTCGATGCTGTCAGCGCCGGTGATCGCGTTGACCCAGACGATGGATCTCGCCGGCATATTGATGGGGCGAAAGTCCGGCTGGGCGCCGCAGAACCGCGATGCGCACGAACTGTCGCTGGCGGACGTTATGCCGCGGTATCGCTGGCATGTCGGGGTGGGGGTGGCGTTGTTGCTCGTGACGCCGTTCGCGCCGGTCACCGCGGCGTGGCTCGCGCCGGTGACGCTCGGGTTGTTGCTCAGTCCGTTCCTGACGATGCTGACCGCGAGCGAAAAGGCGGGGCGGTGGGCCTTGTCGCACGGGATGTTCGTCGAGCCGGGCGAGCATGTTTCGGTGCTCTCGCGGCCTTCGTTACCCGCGCACACCAGCGAACTCCCGTCATCCTGACGAAAGTCAGGACCCAGGGTAACTGAGCGTCCTCCGTCTTGGATCTGGATCCTGACTTCGTCAGGATGACGGCGCGTTACGCCCTGTGCCCGCTCAGTTCGGCTCCCGCATCCACCGCGAACCGGCGGTTCCAGATCGTCGCCGACGCCGACACCGCGGTCACCACCAGGAACGCCAGCGTGAAGTCCGCCAGTGCCGGCCGCGTCGCACCCGTCCCGAGCATTCCGACATGCAGCGACGCTGCGCCGACGCAGATGCCGAGCGACAGCATCAGTTGCTGGAACGTCGCGTAGAAGCTGGTCGCGCTGCTCATCCGTGACGAGGGAATCTCGTCATACGCGATCGTGTTGTACGCCGAGAACTGGAACGACATGAAGAAGCCCGAGATCATCAATACGCCGAAGATCACCGGGATCGGCCAGTCGGGGCGGAAGAGGCCGGCGACCGCGTAGCCCGAACTCGCGCAGAGGCCGCCGACGATCAGGCTGTTGCGGAACCCGAAGCGCCTGAGCACGCGCGGTGCGAGGCTCTTCATCATCAGCGAACCGATCGCGCCGGCGATGGTGATCGCGCCGCTCGCCGCCGCGGTCATGCCGAAGCCCAATTGGAGCATCATCGGCAGCAGGAACGGCTGCGCGCCCTGCGTGATGCGAGTCAGCGATCCGCCGATCACCGACAGTCGGAAGGTGGGGATCCGCATCAGCGACAAATCGAGGATCGGATCGCTGCGGTGTTTCGCGTGGCGAATATAGGCGACGCCCGCGACCAGCCCGACCGCGATCAGCACGATCGCACGCGAGAGTTCGCCGGTGCGGCTGGTCATTTCGAACCCGAACAACAGGCAGCCCAGCGAAACCCCCGACAGGATGAAGCCGGGCACGTCGAAGCGCGCCGGCTTGTCCTCGCGCACCTCGCCGATGAAGCGTGTCACCAGGATCACGCCGAGCAGGCCGATCGGCACGTTGAGGTAGAAGATCCAGCGCCAGTCGAGATAGGTGACGATCGCGCCGCCGACCGGTGGCCCCAGGATCGGGCCGATCAGCGCGGGCATGATCAGCCACGACATCGCCTGGACCATGTCCTGCTTGGCGACGCTGCGGAGCAGGACGAGGCGGCCGATCGGGATCATCATCGCGCCGCCGAGCCCCTGCAGGAAGCGCGCGACCATCATGAACGGCAGGCTGGTCGCCTGGCCGCACAGCATCGATCCGCCGACGAAGATGAGGATCGCCGCGCGGAAGATCGTCCGCGAGCCGAACCGGTCCGCAAGTCGTCCGCTCGCCGGAATGAAGATCGCCAGCGCCAGCAGGTACGAGGTCAGCGCCGAGCTCATGTTGGTCGCCGGCACGCCGAAATCGCGCGCCATCGTCGGCAGCGCGGTCGCTAGCACGGTCGAGTCCATCTGCTCCATGAACAGCGCGCAGGCGATGATCAGGGCGGTGACGCGGTAGTTGCTCGGTGTATGCGGCAATGCGTCCGGGTCCTTGGCGACCCGCGCGATCGTGTCGGCGGCGGGCATGATGCCGTCGCGGATTTCGCTGTTGATCGACGCCAGCCCGCGGCGACGCAGCCTCAAGTCTGCCACCCCCCGCCGAGCGCCTTGAACACATCGACCTGGCGATCGACCAGCAGCGCGTCGGACGCGGCGAGGTTCGCCTGCGCGGTGGTCAGCGCCGCTTGCGCCGTCAGCAGCGAGAGGAAGTCTGTGCGGCCGAAACGGTAGAGCGTACCGGCCTGGTCCGCGGCGCGCGCGGCGCTGGATTGCGCGCGGCGGAGGGCTGCGTTGCGGTCGCCTTCGCGCGCATAGGCGGACAGCGCGGTTTCGGTCTGGCGGAGCGCTTCGAGCGTGGTCGAATCGAACTGCGCGAGTGCCTGGTCCGCGGCGGCGCCGGCCTGCGCGATCTGCGCGCGGATGACCGGGCGGTTGGGGAAGCTCCAGCTGATCAGCGGCCCGAGCCCGAGGTGGAACGCGTTGGTCGATCCGAGCGAGGAGACCGGACCGGTGAACCCGGCCGAGCCACCGAGGCTGACCTGCGGATAGAGATTGGCGGTTGCCACGCCGATCCTCGCGGTGGCGGCGGCGAGTGTGCGTTCTGCGGCGCGGATATCGGGACGGCGGAGGATCAAGGCGCTGCCGTCGCCGATCGGCAGCGGGCGAGTGAGTGCCGGTGGTCTGGCGCAGGTCGCGACGTCCTTGGGATAGTCAGCGGGGGCACGGCCCATCAGTGTCGCAAGCCGGTAAAGCGCGGCGGTGCGTGTCGCGACCTGCGAGGGGATCAGCGCTTCGCTCTGGTCGACTGCGGTTCTTGCGCGTGTCACGTCGAACGCGGTGCCGCGGCCGCCGCGTTGCAGGCGTTGCGTGACGTTGAGCGTCTGGCGTTGCAGTGCGAGAATACGGTTGTTCGCGGCCAGCACCGAATTTGCCGTGCAGGCGGTGGCGTAGCTGCGCGCGGTCTCCGCGGCGACGGTCACGCGGACGTTGTCGCGGGCGGCGGCAACCGCCTCGGCATCGCCTTGAGCCGCCTCGATCGCGCGGCGGATGCGGCCGGACAGATCGAGCGGGTAGGCGAGCGTGATGCCGAGGTTGTAGTCGAGCGTGCCGGGCAGGCTGCCGCCGGTGGTATAGGGACGGTCGAGCGATGTGCCGCCGCCGAGAGCGGTCGACAACGTGCGGCCTGCGGCGACTTCGGCGACGACTGCGTCCGCGCGGCGCAGATTGGCGCCGGCGGCGCGGAGGTCGGTGTTGGCGGCGAGCGCTTCGGTGACGAACGCGTCGAGGCGGGCGTCGCCGTAGAGTTGCCACCAATGGTCGGGGAGGGGGGCGTTGGCGAACGCCTTTTCGTGGCCGCTGTCGAATGCGCCCTGGGCGGAGGGGCGGTTGACGACTGCGGACTCGGGGAGGGCGTAGTTCGGGCCGGCGGTCGTGCAGGCGGCTAGCAGGGTGGATGCTACCAGGGCAGCTACGGACGCAACCGCTTCCCTCCCTGGAAGGGAGGGGTCGGGGGTGGGTTGGCCTGCTTGAGGCACATCGGTGCGGATTTGTGGAAGCCGACCCACCCCCGGCCCCTCCCTTTCAGGGAGGGGGGAAGAAGGGGCGGTATCAAGCGACGCGGGGCGGGTACGGTCGAACATTATGCCGTTGTCCCCGGCGCAACCCGCGGTACGACCGTCACCGTGGCGGTGCGGCCCACGATCAGCCGCGTCCCCTTCGGGACGCTAGTCAGCTTCACCCGCACCGGAATACGCTGCGCCAGCCGCACCCAATTGAACGTCGGGTTCACGTTCGGCAGCAGGTTCGTCGTATTCGTCCGCTCGCTGTCGTTGATTCCGGCCGCGATGCTGTCGACGCGGCCGTGCAGCGCCTGTGGTTCGCCCATCAGGTGGACGATCACGGGGTCGCCGACCTGGATGCTGCCGAGCTTGGTCTCCTCGAAATAGCCTTCGACGCGGAGCGAATCCGTGTCGACCAGCGCCATCGCCTGCGCGCCCGTCGCGATATAGTCGCCCGGGTGGAGGTCGAGGTTGGTCACGATGCCGTGCACCGTCGCACGTACCGTCGTCCGCGCGAGGTTGAGCGCCGCAGTCGAGCGTGCGCTCTGCGCCTGCGCCAGTGCCGCCGACGCCGTGGCGACGCGCGCGACGTTCTGTTCGTGCGTTTCCTTTGCGACAAGATCGCCGAGCGCCAGATCGCGCTGCGCCTCGCGCCGTGCCTGCAACAGTGTGGCGCGCGCGCTCGCGATCGACGCGTCGGACTGCGCCAGCGTCAGCTGGAAGCGCGGGCGGTCGACCACGAACAGCACGTCGCCGGGCTTCACCGCCTGGTTGTCGTGCACCGCGACCTGCGTGACGAGGCCGGCGACGTCGGGCGTTACGCGAACGATATCGGCGCGGATATGCCCGTCGCGCGTCCACGGATCGGTCTCGTACCGCTTCCACAGCCACACCGCGACCAGCACCGCGAGCGCGACGATGATCAGCGTGACGGCCGAGCGACCCAGCGGGGCGAACAGCGATTTGAGGCGGGAAGAGGTCATGCGGAAGGTCCGGTCAGCAGGGCGAGCAGCCCGAGGATGAGGATGAACAGCGCGAGGTCGACGAGCGGTCGATACGTCACCACGCGGTAGGCGCCCGCGAACGCGAGCAGCCGCGTGGCGATGCCGGTTAGGATGACGGCGGCGACCGCGAGCAGCAGGATGCTCGGCAGATAGACGCCGCCGATCGAGATTTCGCCGGTCATGCGGCCACTCCGTAGGCTGGCGCTTGCGGGAAGAGGTTGCGGCGCAGCGAGGTCAACGCAAGCACGCCGGTGCGGTGGCGATCGGGCGTGCTGGTCGCGAAACCTCTCATCGCGGCGTCGATTCCGGCGAGCAGGTCGGGTTCGGGTGGCGCGGGTTCATCCGGACGTAACGCACGGTAATGCGCGCCGATACCACGCAAGACCGGCGTGATCACCGCGGCCTCGTCGGGGGAGCCATCCATCCGCAACTGCTTGAGTTCGCCGACCGCCACGCCGACGCGCAGATCGGTCAAGGCGTCGAGCAACGGCTTGCCCGGATCCTCGCCCTGCAACGCAAGGCGCGGCGCGAGCAGGCCGATGCGGTCTAGCATCCGTGCGATCCAGCCCGCGGCGTCGGGGCGGCTCATCGAGTCGCTGCGCGCCGCCAGTTCGCGCCAGCCTGCGCGGATCAGTCGCCGGGCGCTGGTATCCGCGCCGATCGTCTGGAACAGGCCGACCGTCATGACCGCGAACAGCGTGCCGATCAACTGCGCGATGCCGCCATTGAGGAACGCGTCGAAGCTGCCACTGAACCGATCGTTGAGGCCGACCGTGTTCAGCGCTCCGAGCAAGCCGCCGAGCGTCATCAGCAAGGTCGCAGGGCGGGCCAGGAACATCCCTCCGATCAGCATCGGCGGTGCGAGCACGGCGGCAAGCGTCACGAAATCGGTCACGCGCGGCAGGATGGCGAAGGCGTAGACGGCCGATATGACCAGCCCGATGATCGTGCCGTAGAAGAACGCGAGGATCGATGGCGCGGGGTCGTCGCTGTTGCCGAACAACGCGCAGCACACCCCGGCGATCAGCACCGCGCCTGCCCCGTCCGACCAGCCCGTACCGATCCAGAAGACGCAGCCAAGCAGGATGGTCGCGACGGTGCCTGCGGCGGCGCGCAGTGCGATGCCGCGGTCGCGGTGCAACGGTCGCTTGGCGATTCGGGCAAGCAGGCGGGCAACCGCGGGGGTGACCGGCGCGCGCGATGGCGAGCGCATCTGGTCGCGCAGGTCGCGCGCGTTGCGGTGCGCGTCGACCAGTTCGGCCAACCGCGCGAGCAGGCTGAGCCGCAACGCATCGCGCCAGATGAGCGTATCGCCCACCACCGGTTCGAGGACGCGGGCGCGTTCGATCAGTGCGTCCGCTGTCGCGCCACGCTCCGCGACGGGCGGCGGATCGCGCAGCCATTCGCGGACGTCCTCGATTAGCGCGAGCGCTTCGGGGCGGGGCGCGTCGGCACCGCGCTTCAGTTCGACGATCCGGTCGTCGACCGCGCTCGCCAGGGGCAGCAGCATCGACAGTTCGGCCTGAAGCGCGCGCAGGGTCCGCGTGCGGGGAAGCAGGCGCGCGGTGTCGAACGGCAGATGAATTGACAGCTGGTGAAGCTCGTTGATGTCGAGCGCGAGGCGTCGGCGATCACGGTCGAGTGCGGCATCGGATGCTCCCGCCAGCGAATCGCGCGACCAACGCTCGGCATCGCCCAGGATCGCGTCGATCCGCGCGAGCAGCGTCGCGGTCACGGTCTGCGGGAAGACGAAGCCGTGGATCAGGCTCCCGCACAAGATGCCGATCGTGATCTCCTGCACGCGCAACGCGGCGATCGTGAACACCGCACCCGGCGTCGTGACCGACGGAAACCCGATGATGCTGGCCGTGTAGCCCGCCAGAAGGAACAGATAGGCGCGCGGCGTCCGATCGAGCAGCGAGATGTACAGGCACAGCCCGAGCCACAGCGCGAGGCCGAGCGAAAGAAGCTCGGGCGCGTTGACCAGGTTCGGCACCAGCACCACCGCCGCGGCGGCGCCGAGCACCGTGCCGGCGACGCGGAACACCGCCTTCGAGAGCACCGCGCCGGCCAGCGGCTGCGCGACGATATACGACGTCGTCACCGCCCAATAGGGACGCGTCAGACCGATCCTGAGCGCGATGTAATAGGCCAGGAACGCGGCGATCAGGCATTTGACCGAGAAGAGCGCTTCCTTCCCGCCGAACCGGGTGAGGTTCATCGTGCCGGGCTCATCGCGCGTGATCCGCCGTGAACCGTGCGCCGAGCCGCTCCGCGACGTGCAACGCGGTGATGAGATCGTCGTCGGACACGCCGTCGAGCATCCCCGCGCGCAGGCTGGCGAACTTCGCCTCGATCGTGGTGACGAGCGCACGGCCGTGATCGGTCAGGCGAATACGACTAACGCGTGCATCGGCGGGGTCGCGGCGACGCTCGACCAGATTTGCGGCCGACATCTGGTCGATCGAGCGAACCAGCGAGGCCTGCGTCACGTCGAGTTGCTGCGCGAGGTCGGTTTGGCGCACGTCGTCGCCGAGCCTCCCTACCTGGACGAGCGCCCAGCCGGTCGACGCCGACACGTTCATGTCGCGCAACGCCCGATCTGCTGCCCGCCGCCACATCTTTGCGAGCGGCAGGAGGGTGCGAGCGTAGGACGACTCGAGAATGGCGCGGGGGGAAGTCATTAGCGTGCTAATTAATGACGATTCCTGATGCTGCAATGCGGAATCGGTTTGTGACGGAAATGTTAGGATTGAGTCGATGCCAAGCTAGCTCTGCCGTCCGAACCTGCGTTGAATTGAAGCCGGAGGCCGCACTGACAAAGCGTCCGTCATCCTGACGAAAGTCAGGATCCAGAGCAAAGCAGGGCAGCGCTCGGTTACGTTGGATCCTGACTTTCGTCAGGATGACGGGAGGAAAGCCACCTCGCATCCTTAAAGCCGGAAACTGTTACTCCACCGCCAGGATCACATGGCTGGCCTTGATCAACGCCAGCGCGCGCGTGCCGATCTGCAGGTCGAGCGCCTCGGCACTTTCCTTGGTCAACGTTGCGGTCAGCGTCTTGCCGAGCGTCAGTTCCAGCGTCACTTCGCTCGAAATCGCGCCGTCCTCGCGGGCGATCACGGTCCCCGCCAGCGTGTTGCGGGCCGATGTCCGCAGGGTCTCGTCACCGCGTCCGAGGATCACGAAGCTCGACTTGATCAGCGCGAGGGCGGTCGCGCCCGGCACCAGTCCCAGATCCTCGGCACTGCCGCGCGTGATCGTCGCGACGATCTCGACGCCATCCGCCACCGCGAGCGTCACCTCGGCATCGATCGTCCCCGGCGTCACCCGCGACACGGTGCCGCGCAGCACGTTGCGTGCGCTCGTCTTCATTCCGATTCCCCATAGCAAAGGCTTCAGCGACAGCCCGTTCGACACGCTAGCCTCGATCCGCGCCATCGCGCTCGCGAGTTCGGCCTCGGCGACCGCATAGCCGTCGAGCACCGCAACGCCCGCTTCGGTGATCGGGCTCGCGCCACCGTCCTTGCCACCCGCCGCGGGGAGCACGAGCGGGCGGTCGAACAGATTGTTCATCACCTGCACCGCATCCCACGCCGCCTTGTAGCTCAGCCCGACGACCTTGGCCGCGCTGGTGATCGAGCCGCCGTCGCGGATCGCACGGAGCAGCGCGATCCGGTCGGCGCCGACGCGGCCGGTCTGGTCCTTGGCGAGCAGGATCGTGGCGTGGAGGGCGGGGTCCGGCGGTAGCGTCATGGCCCCCTTCATACCTACTGTCGGATGCGGAAGGTAAGCCCGATCGTGCGCGGGTCGCTCGGCGTGGCGAGGATCAGGCCGGAATTGCCCGCCTGGATCGTCACGTTCTGGATGTAGTCCTTGTTCAGCAGGTTGCGTGAGAACACGGCGAGTTCCCAGCCGTCCTTCGAGCGGAAGCCGATGCTGCCGTTGACGATCGTGTAGCCTTGAATGACCGTGAACGCCGACCCCGAGGGATCGCCGAACTGCCGCGTGCGGGTGTTCGAGTCGACGTGGACGAAGCCGCTGCCGATGTCGGCGATCGGCTGGTTGTAGTCCGCGCCGAGCGTGTACGACCAGCGCGGCAGGCTCGACAGGCGCTGGCCGCTGAGATCGCAGAAGGCGGCAGTGTTGAAGATCCGCTCGATCGGGCAGGGGGCGGCCGGGTAGGAATTGAATTTGCCGTCCGCGTAGGCGACGCTACCGCGCAGCGAGAGGTTGCGCGTGACGAGCGCGGTCGCGTCCGCCTCGAACCCGCGGACGGTGACCTTCGGGATGTTGGCGAGGTAGGTGCGGAGCGCGGCCGCGGCGCGGGTGTCGGTGACGTTCGACTGGAAATCGGTGACGCGCGTGTAATAGCCGTCGACGTTGAAGATCAGGCGGTTGTCGAACAACTGCGACTTTAGGCCGATCTCGTACGCGGTGTTCTTCTCGGGGCGCACTACGGCAGTGCCGATCGCTGGCTGGTTCTGGTCGTTAAGCGGCAGGCCCGACATGTTGATCCCGCCGGACTTTTCGCCACGCGCGTAGCTGGCATAAGCGAGGATGTGGTCGGTCGCCTGGTACGCGATGTTGCCGCGTCCGGTCAGCGCGCCGTCCTTGTCGCTGGCGGCGTAGTTCTGGCCTCGCAGGATCGACAGCTTGGCCGCGTTCAACGCCGCGCTCGTGGTCTGGAGGCCGCCGAAGGTGAAGGTGTCGTACGTGCCTTCCTTCTCCTCATAGGTATACCGAAGCCCGCCGGTCAGCGTCAGGCGGTCGACCGGCTTCCAGTTCACTTCGCCGAACGCCGCGTAGCTGTCCGAGCGGAAATCGGTGCGGCCGTCGGTGCCGTAGCCGTCGAGCAGGTTGCTGGGTACGGCGGTTGCGGGAAGCGGTGGGCTGCCAGCAGGAACCGGCGTGGGGGTGGTCGTGCCGATCAGATAGCGTGCGGCGGCGGGGCCGTAGATCGAGATCGGGCGGCCGATCACGCGCTGGCGGAAGAAATACAGCCCGCCAACGTAGCTCAACTTGCTGTCGCCGTTCGAGGCTAGGCGGAGTTCCTGGCTATACTGGTCCTGGCGCGAGGGGATGTGCTGTTCGGTTTGGATCGGGATGCCGGTATAGTCGCGATCGTTGTCGGCATCCCAGTTCCAGAACCGCCATGCGCTGACCGAGGTGAGCGTCGCACCGCCCAGGTTCCAGTCGGCGATGACGCCGACGCCGCCCTCGTTGGTATCGACGCCGAGCGCTGCGTCGATGTCGGTCTTGCGGTCGTACGGATTGGTGCTGGGCGGTGCGTAGTTGAATTGCGCGGCGAGGCCGGTCGGGCCGCCGAACTGGCGCGTGGCGGTGCGGAACAACCGGCCGTCGGTGCCACTGCCGGGGCGGGTTGCGACGTTGTAATAGACCTGCGTGCAGCAGTTGCTCTGGAAATTGGTGAAGTCGGCGCTGACCTTCACCTGGAACACTTCCGAAGGGCGGAACAGCAATTGCCCGCGGATCGCCTGGTTGCCGATGGTGTTCTGGTCGCGGCCGGTGACGACGTTGTCGATCACGCCGTCGCGGCGCGTGCTGACCACCGAGACGCGACCAGCGAGCGTATCGCCGATGATCGGGCCGGAGACGGCGCCCTTCACCTGCAGGAAATTGTAGCTCGCATAGCTGATCTCGGCCTCGCCCTGCGTCGTGAAGGTCGGGGCGCGGGTGGTGATGTTGATCGCGCCGGCGGTCGAGTTCTTGCCGAACAGCGTGCCCTGCGGCCCGCGCAAGACTTCGACCTGCTCGATGTCGCTGAAGTCGAACGCGGCGGTGGCGGGGCGGGCGTGATAGACCTGGTCGACATAATAGCCGACGCCGGGCTCCAGTCCGTCGTTCGCCTGGCTGACCGCGACGACGCTGCTGCCGAGCCCGCGGATCGTGAATGCGGTGTTGCGGGGATTGGCCGAGCTGTAGTTCAGCGCGGGGACGAGCTGCGACAGTTGCTGCGTGTTCACGGTGTAGGAGCGGTCGAGCAGCGCGCCACCGACGACGGACAGCGAGCCAGGGATCTTCTGGGCGTTTTCCGCGCGACGGCGGGCAGTGACGATCACTTCCATCGAGGTGTCGGGGTCGGTGCTCGGCTGCGCGTTGCCTTCGGTGCGAGCCTGTTCCGGATTGGCGGCGCTGGCCTGCGCGGCTGCCATCATCGGCAGGCACGTCGTCGCCAGCAGCACGGCACACAGCCGCGTGAAATCATGTCCCCGCATTGTCGTCACCCCTTCGTTATATAGTCGAGCTACATAACGAGAAGTTTGAAAACGAATAGAGGGATTTGCGGACGCGCACGTACGCGCAACCGCACACCACCCCGGCGAAGGCCGGGGCCCAATTGGGGGACGACGCTTGGCGAGCGTCGCGTGCCATTACTGTGACCTTTCCAATTGGGCCCCAGCCTTCGCCGGGGTGGTACGGCGTCAGGCGAGGAGGGCGACGATTTCCGCAGCGATCTCGGCCGGCAAGCGCGACGCGCCGTCCGCCACCGTCGACACCGTAGCCCAGCGCCCCAGCAACCCAGCCTTGGCCATCGCCGCGTAATTCGTCCGCACCCGGTCCTGCAGCCCGGTATCCGCCTCGTACGCATCAAATGCGTCATCGGTGTAGGAGCGCTTGCGCTTCTTCATGATCAGCCCGCGCGCGATGTCGGCCGGCGTGTCGAGATACACGGACAGGTCAGGCTTCGGCAGCGCGAACGACCCCGTTTCCAAATCCGCGATCCACGTCATCATCGCGTCAGCCTCGTCAGCCGGAACCTGCGCCGCCTGATACGCCATGTTCGAGGCAATATAGCGGTCGAACACCACCACATCGTTCGCCGCCATCGTCGCCAGCAGATGATCGCGCGATTCCATCCGGTCGAGCGCATACAGCACCGCCGCCGCCCTGGGGGACGTGCCACGCGGCAAGGTGCCGGCCAGCATCGCGCCGAGCGCCCAGCCACCGACCGTCTCGGTATAGCGCGGGAACGACACGACGTCCGCAGTGCGGCCGGCGACACGTAACTGCTCGACCACCAGTGCCGAGGCGGTGGCCTTGCCCGCGCCGTCGGCGCCTTCGATTGCCAGGAGAAAACTCATCTCGTCGCTCTAGCAAGCCTTACCGACTCACCAAAGCCTGCAAATCGATCAGCCCGCGCAACAACGACGTCCCCCCCGGCGAGGCGATGTAGCGCGGCGTCCAGTTCGGGCGGAACTTCTCCTTGTACGCGCGCAGGCCGGCAAACCCGTAGAAGCGCTCGCCGTGGCGGAACAGGAAGGCCGCCACCTTCGACCAGGTCGGCGACAACCGCCGCGCCTCGATCCCCGACAGCGGCGCCATCCCCAGCGAGAAGTGCCGATAGCCATGCTCGTGGCCCCACAGCATCAGCCGCGTGAACAGGAAGTCCATGCCCCCCTGCGGCATGTCCTCGGCATGGCGCATCAGGTCGACCGACAACTCCTGCCCGTTCGGCGTCGCCCAGATATTGGCAAAGGCAACGATTCGCCCTTCGATCCGCACCACGGCACAATCGAATTTCGACAGATACTCGGGCTCGAACTTGCCGACGCTGAAGCTCTTCTCGCTATGGTCTTTGTCGGCCAGCCACCAGTCGGAGATCACCTGCAATTCGGCGATGATCGCCGGCATCTCGGCAGCCGGCACTACGGCGAACGCCGCACCCGCGCGCTCGGCCACACGGCTGGCCTTTCGCACGCTGCGCATCTCGGGTGTGTCGAGCGTGAAGCCGTCGAGCTCGACCGTTGCCTCCTCGCCGTATTTGACCAGCTTCAAGCCCATCTCGATCGCGATCGGGACGATGCGCAGGCCGATCTGGTAGAGCAACAGCCTCCCCTGCGCGGCATCGGCGCGGGCGCGGATCGCCCATAACAGCTCGGACCACGCCTCGCTCGGCCCGACCGGATCGCCGAGCACGATCCAGCTCGCGCCCTTGACCTGGTACATCAGGAACGCGTCGCCGCTGTCCGAGACCAGGAAGCGCTTGTCGCCGGTGAAGGCGAGCATTGCGTCGGTGCGGTCGGCATGTGCGAGCGCGGCGGTCGCGACGTCGTCGGGCAGCATGTCGTGGACCATCGGCACGGGCGCCGCCGCGAACAGCCGCCAGATCGCCGCGCCGATCAGCAGCAGACCGACCGCGAGGCTGGTGCGCAGGA
>Ga0308164_10001701_pt1 | contig 24441 bp, 24 predicted proteins | sample PhyTR2_FD_201031 | JGI IMG/M metagenome (GOLD analysis project Ga0308164, IMG submission 201031) | Phyllosphere microbial communities from UC Gill Tract Community Farm, Albany, California, United States - DLSLT.R2 | ecosystem: Host-associated > Plants > Phyllosphere > Unclassified | place: USA... | reverse complement strand
CCAAACCGCAACCTGCTGCTGTGGCGTGACAAGACCGTCGACGGTCTGAAAACCGGTCACACCGAAGAGGCCGGCTACTGCATGGTGTCCTCGGCCGTTCGTGATGGCATGCGTCTGATTGCTGTGGTCTTCGGTACCAACAGCGAGCAAGCTCGTGCTGCCGAAACCCAGAAGCTGCTGACCTACGGTTTCCGCTTCTTCGAAACCCAGACCTTCTATCAGAAGGGCACCGAGCTGGCTCAGGCCCCGGTCTGGAAAGGCACAGAGCGTCAAGTCAAAGCCGGTCTGGCTGAAGACCTGACCATGACCATGCCAAAAGGCGAGCTGAAGAAGCTGGCTGCCAGCATGACCATGAATCCACAGCTGGTTGCGCCGATCGCCAAAGGCGACGTCATCGGCAAGGTTGAAGTCAAACTGGACGACAAGGTCGTGCACAGCGCCAACCTGATCGCTCTGGACGCCGTCGACGAGGGTGGTATCTTCCGCCGCCTGTGGGATAGCATCCGCTTGTTCTTCTACGGTCTGTTCAACTGATCAACGATTGATCAAAAGCTGACCGTTGCTCCGTACGCCCCCGTCGCTGACCGCGCCGGGGGCCTGTCCGTTTTCCGGCTTACGAGGCCGTTACTGCCATGACAGATACCGAAGTAAAAGCACCAAAAATCGAATTTCCCTGCGCCGACTATCCCATCAAGATCATCGGCGACACGGGTGTGGGCTTCAAAGACAGAGTTATAGAGATTCTCGAGAAGCACGCCACCGTCGACATGAAGACCCTGGCCGAGCGCCAGAGCAGCAACGGCAAGTACACCACCGTTCAGCTGCACATTATCGCCACCGGTCAAGACCAGCTTTACGACATCAACAGCGAATTGCGGGCCACCGGCTTCGTGCATATGGTGCTGTGATGGGTGCGGTTCTGGGCTTTCGTGAACTCGGTCTGACCGACTACGAGCCCACCTGGCAGGCCATGAAACGCTTCACCGACGGTCGCGACCGCGACACCGCCGATGAGGTCTGGCTTGTGCAGCATCCGCCCGTGTTCACCCAGGGTCAGTCCGGCAAGCCCGAGCATTTGTTGCTGCCGGGGGATATCCCGGTGGTACAGGTCGATCGCGGCGGCCAAGTGACTTATCATGGCCCCGGCCAACTGGTCGCTTATTTGCTGCTGGACGTGCGCCGTCTGGGCTTTGGCGTCCGCGAGCTGGTCACCCGGATCGAGCACAGCCTGATCGATCTGCTGACCGGTTACGGTGTAAGCGCCGCAGCCAAGGCTGACGCACCGGGGGTTTACGTCGACGGCGCCAAGATCGCCTCACTGGGGCTGCGCATCCGCAACGGCTGTTCGTTTCACGGCCTTGCGTTGAACGTCGATATGGATCTGGACCCTTTTAAACGGATTAATCCCTGCGGGTATGCGGGGCTGGCGATGACCCAGCTGCGCGAACAGGCAGGTCCGATTGAATTTGCCGAGGTTAGTGCCCGGCTGCGTGCGCAGCTCGTCAACCACCTCGACTACGCTGAGCAGACGACCCTAACGGGCGGAATGGATTGATATGACTACTGCGTATGAGGCAGCTGACACTGTCTTGAATACAGAGAATGCCGTACAGACCCTGATCCCGACAGTAAGCGTGGCCACGCCTGAGCGTGTGGCTCGTCCGAAAGTGGAAGCCGGCGTGAAGCTGCGCGGCGCGGAAAAAGTCGCGCGCATCCCGGTGAAGATCATTCCGACGGTCGATCTGCCGAAGAAGCCAGACTGGATTCGCGTGCGCATACCGGTTTCGCCGGAAGTCGACCGCATCAAAGCACTGCTGCGCAAGCACAAGCTGCACAGCGTGTGCGAAGAGGCGTCTTGCCCGAACCTGGGTGAGTGCTTCTCCGGTGGCACCGCGACCTTCATGATCATGGGTGACATCTGCACCCGTCGCTGCCCGTTCTGCGACGTCGGTCATGGCCGTCCGAAAGCGCTGGACACTGATGAGCCGAAAAACCTCGCCGTTGCCATCGCTGACCTGAAACTCAAGTACGTCGTGATCACCTCCGTTGACCGTGACGACCTGCGCGACGGCGGTGCTCAGCACTTTGCCGACTGCATCCGCGAGATCCGCCTGCTGTCGCCAAACGTGCAGCTGGAGACTCTGGTCCCGGATTACCGTGGCCGCATGGACATCGCGCTGGAAATCACCGCCGCAACGCCGCCAGACGTCTTCAACCACAACCTGGAAACCGTGCCGCGCCTGTACAAGGCTGCGCGTCCGGGTTCGGATTACCAGTGGTCGCTGACCTTGCTCAAGCGTTTCAAGGAAATGGTCCCCCACGTGCCGACCAAATCCGGGCTGATGTTGGGCCTGGGCGAGACGGATGAAGAAGTCATCGAAGTCATGCAGCGCATGCGCGAGCACAACATCGACATGCTGACCCTGGGTCAGTACCTGCAACCGTCCCGTAACCACCTGCCGGTTCAGCGCTTCGTGCACCCGGACGTCTTCGACTGGTTCGCCGAAGAAGGCTACAAGATGGGCTTCAAGAACGTCGCCTCAGGCCCGCTGGTTCGCTCGTCGTATCACGCAGACGAACAAGCCAAGCTGGTCAAGTCGCTGCTCACGGCGGGTTGATCACAACGCTGTAGATGCGCAAAGCAAAACGGGCCGGATAGAAATATCCGGCCCGTTTTTTTTTGCGTGACGTTCACGGCGGTGTGGCCAACATGCATCGCCATAACCGCACACGCATTCCGAGGAGCCGGCTTGCTGGCGAACCCGGTTGCCCCGACAAACTTATGTCGTCTGACCTACCGCGTTCGCCACCGTCGTAACCTCCGGCAGCTCCTACAGGTGGTGCGCTCGCCTGCGGATGCTGGCTGAACAGTTACGGCTTGCGCAGTTGCTCCAGCAATTCCTGGGTGGGATACCCGTCCGCCGGCCAGCCAAAGGATTGCTGTGCGCTGCGAATCGCCTTACGCGTGTTGGCGCCGATGATCCCGTCAGGGGCGCCTGCGTCGTACTGTCGGGCCGAAAGCAGCGTCTGCAACTCGATACGCTCGGTGCGGCTCAGCGGACGATCGCCACGTGGCCAGCTGCCCTGCACATAACCGCCGCCATTGAATCGCTCGGACAGCAAGCCGATCGCCATCGCATAGGACGACGAGTTGTTGTACTTCAGAATGGCGCGGAAGTTATCCATCACCAGAAAGGCCGGGCCTTTGTAGCCAGCTGGCAGCAGCAACGCCGCCTGCTGTTGCTGCAAATTGGCTGGCAGCGCAGAACCGTTCGGCAGCTTCAGCCCCAGCTGTTGCCATTCACCGATGGATTTGCGGGTTGAGGCGTCCGCCAGCGCGTAATCAAATCCCTGAGCCAGTTGCACCTCGAAGCCCCAGGGCTGGCCTTTCTGCCAGCCGGAGCTTTGCAGGTAATGGGCGGTGGAGGCGAGGGCATCGGTGGGGGAGTTCCAGATATCACGGCGACCGTCGCCGTCAAAATCCACCGCATGGGTGTTGTAGGTTGTCGGTATGAACTGAGTCTGACCCATTGCGCCGGCCCACGAGCCCAACATGCTCGGCGCATCGATATCGCCGTGCTGAATGATCTGCAGGGCGGCGATCAACTGATCCTGGGCGAACTGTGGTCGGCGTCCCTCGTAGGCCAGCGTCGCCAGCGAGCGAATCACCGACTGAGTCCCCTGGAACTGGCCGAAGCTGCTTTCCATCCCCCATACGGCGACCAGTGCCTGGCGATCGACGCCATAACGCTGCTCGATGGCGCTCAGCGCGTCGGCGTACTGGTTGAGCAGAGCCTGCCCCTTGCGCACGCGTACCGCCGACATGGCGCCGTCCAGGTATTCCCACACCGGGCGGCTGAATTCCGGCTGGCTGCGATCGGCCTTGACCACGCTCATGTCCGGCGTGACGCCGGCAAATGCGTTATCGAACACCTCCGGGCGCACACCTGCGTTCAACGCCAGAGCCCGAAACTGGCTCTGCCACTCGCTGAAACTCATCGCAGGCTGGATTTCAAAGTTGCCGTCATCAGGCTGCGCAACTGCGCCTGAAGGCGTGGGCAGGTTCTTGACGACTTGCGCTGCGGGCGCGGACTGGAGAGGGGTGGCAACGGCAGCGGTAGGCTGCTCGGCACAGGCAACCAGCGCAAAGAGGCTGGAGGCGGCGATCAACTGGCGAAGGTGCCAGTGACGGGGAAAGCTTGGGGGCATTCTGGGGTCCACAGGGCTAAACCGGAAGGTGCAGACCTTAACATGCCGGCCCTGCTGGTGGGGCGTCAGTCAGTAACCTGAAGTTTTCAAGCCGCCATAACGGAAGAAGCCTCCCAGCTTTTAGACTGGAAGGCTTCGCGGCGGTAGCTGCCTTTGCCCTTGCCGGGTTGTTCCTGACGGCTGCGGAACAGTGGCTGGGCGATGATGGATTTGGCCTTGTTCGGCCGCTTTTTGGCTTTGCTCATGGCGTTCTCGCTCAAGTGGTGGGGTGCAGCAGCGGGGAATATTCTGCCAGTTCGGCGCCGCTGTCCAATTAACCTGAGCTATCGAAACGTTACAGATTATTCCGCCGGCAATGCCAGCCGTTGTCCCGCCATCAGCAGCGTCAGACGACTCAGACTGCTCCAGACCGAGCCTTGGGCCTGGCCTTTGATCTGCGCGTCGATGTGTTGGGCGTCCATCAACAGCTGGCCCCAGCGTCGCGCGGAGTGGCGTTGCAGGGCTTTGCTCATCAGCGGTTTGCGCTTGTCCCAGATGGGCGGGCGCGCCTGGCTGAAGGCTTTATCCAGCGGAATGCCCTGGCTGAACTGCAATGCCAGATTGGCCAGCACACGCAGCTCGCGGGAAAGCGCCCAGAGAATGACCGGAGGCTCAACGCCTTCCCCGCGCAGCCCTTCGAGCATTCGCAGCGCGTGGGCCGCTTCGCCATTGAGGATGGCGTCAGTCAGACCGAAAACATCGAAGCGCGCGCTGTCAGCCACGGCCGCCTGCACGGTCTCGACGGTGATCTGGCCCTCGTCGGCCATGAGCTTCAGCTTTTCGATTTCCTGAGCGGCCGCCAGCAGATTGCCTTCCACCCGCGCGGCGATCAGCTCGATGGCATCTGGCGTTGCTGCGAGGCCGGCCTGTGAAAGGCGCTGACGAATCCATTGCGGCAGCTGGCTGGCGTCCACCGGCCAGATCTGCACGAACTGGGTCTGCGGGCCCTCGACCAGCGCCTTGCCCCATTTGGTCTTCTGTGCCGAGCCGTCGAGCTTGGGCAGGCTGATCAACAGCAGCGTGTCTTCAGCAGGACGGCCGCAGTATTCCAGCAGTGCGGCGGCGCCTTTGTCGCCGGGTTTGCCGGACGGCAGGCGCAACTCCAGCAGCCTGCGCTCGGCGAACAGCGACATGCTCGCGCCCGCCATAAGCAGGGTGCCCCAGTCGAAGCTCGAATCGGCGCTGAACACCTGACGTTCGTCATAGCCTTGCTGACGCGCAGCCGCGCGGATGGCGTCGCACGCCTCCTGACATTGCAGCGGGTCATCGCCGCTGACGATGTAGACGGGCGCAAGGGTGCCTTGCAGGTGTTTGGAAAGCTGGACGGGGGCGAGTTTCATGGGTCAGAAAAGATCAGGGCCGGCGAACCGGCCCCGATGCCGTCACTTGGACGGGATTTCGATAGGCGACTGCTGTGGCGTCTCGTCGCGAATGCGCTGAGCCGCGGCTTCGGCATCCGCCTGGGCGCGGGCAGCGGCGTCGGCTTTGGCCTGCATCTCGTCAAGGCGCTGAGGTGTCAGCTGCTGCAGACGTGCCAGCACTTTCTGCACGAGGTCAGTGCGCATTTCCTTGCGGATCTGATCGGCTTCCTGGTCAGAGCCGATCAGGTTGTTGCCGTCATGTACGAAGATCTTCTGCGACTGCACGGAGTCGTCGAGCAGCAGAACGTCTTTACTGCCGTGGATTTCGTACTTGAGCACGGTTGTCAGCTCGTATTCGGCGGAGCGGCCGGAACCTGCGTAGCTGGCGGTGCGTTGAGTCTCGTCTTCACGGGCGATGAACAGCTTGTACTGCGCACCGGTGTAGACGTGCACGCCGCTGTTGGTCAGGGTCTGACGCAGCTGGGTGACAACGTCGCCGTAGGCGTCGCGCGCGCTCACGTCCAGTTCCTTGATCGACAGGGCATTGGTGCCAGTGCCGCGCAGCTGGAAACCGCAGGCGCTCAGCAGAACCGCGAGTCCCATTACCAGCAGATTGCGTTTGATCATCTTGTTGCTCCCTTGAATCCGTTAGAACCCGGCATCCCGGGTTCTTGAAATTTATGCGGCGCCTGCCTGCAGGCGCCCGATGATTGCGTTAGCTGGCGACGATATTAACCAGTTTGCCCGGCACTACGATGACCTTGCGGATCGTCAGACCGTCGATGAAACGCAGGACGTTTTCGTTGATCCGTGCAGCTGCCTCGACTTCCTCGCGGGTGGCGCTGGCGGGCATCTCGATGTGACCACGCAGTTTGCCGTTGACCTGAATCACCAGCTGCAACGTGTCCTGCACCAGTGCCGAGTCATCGACCACAGGCCAGCCGGCGTCGATGATCGGGCCGGAGTGGCCGAGTGCAGCCCACAGTTCGTGGCTGATGTGCGGGGTGATCGGGGCCAGCAGCAGCGCGACCGTCTCCAGACCTTCCTGCAACAGCGCGCGGTCCTGGGCAGAAACCTGCGGTGCTTTTTCCAGCACGTTCATCAGCGTCATCACTTGTGCGATGGCGGTGTTGAATTTGTGATGCTGCCCGACGTCCTGACCGGCCTGCTTGATAGCCAGGTGAATCGAGCGGCGAATGGCCTTCTGGTCGTCGTTCAGCGCGGTTTTGTCCAGAGCGCTTGCAGCGCCCGCCGTCACGTGGGCCTGAGCCAGGCGCCAGACGCGCTTGAGGAAGCGGTGCGAGCCTTCGACGCCGGAGTCAGACCATTCCAGGCTCATGTCAGGCGGCGAGGCGAACATCATGAACAGGCGGCAGGTGTCTGCGCCGTACTGGTCGATCATCGACTGAGGGTCGACGCCGTTGTTCTTCGATTTCGCCATCTTTTCGATGCCGCCGATTTCAACCGGCTGGCCATCGGCAATCAGTTTGGCGCCGATGATCTTGGCTTTGCTGTCGCGTTCGAACTCGACGTCCGCCGGGTTGAACCAGGTTTTGCTGCCGTTGGCTTCCAGACGATAGAACGTCTCGGCCACGACCATGCCTTGGGTCAACAGGTTCTTGAACGGCTCGTTGGAGCTGACCAGGCCTTCGTCGCGCATCAGCTTGTGGAAGAAGCGCGCGTACAGCAGGTGCAGGATCGCGTGTTCGATACCGCCGATGTACTGATCAACCGGCAGCCAGTGATTCGCGGCCTTCGGGTCGACCATGCCGCCTTCGTAGTGAGGCGAGGCATAGCGGGCGAAATACCACGAGGACTCGACGAAGGTGTCCATGGTGTCGGTTTCGCGCTTGGCCGGTGCGCCGCAGGTCGGGCAGCTGCATTCGTAGAACTCGGGCATGCGCGCCAGCGGTGAGCCCGCGCCGTCCGGTACCACGTCTTCAGGCAGCTTGACCGGCAGTTGGTCTTCCGGGACAGGCACGTCGCCGCACGTGTCGCAGTGGATGATCGGGATCGGGCAGCCCCAGTAGCGCTGGCGGCTGATGCCCCAGTCGCGCAGACGGAACTGGGTGCGTGAGTTGCCCAGTTCTTTCTTGAGCAGCGCGGCTTCTATCGCATCGAAAGCGCCCGCGAAATCCAGCCCGTCGAACTCGCCGGAGTTGATCAGTTGGCCGTGCTCGCCGTACGCGTCCTGCCAGGGCGCAGGGGTTTCATCGCCCGCGCTGGTGCGTACAACGGCTTTGATCGGCAGGCTGTACTTGGTGGCGAACTCGAAATCACGTTCGTCGTGTGCAGGAACGGCCATGACCGCGCCGTCGCCGTAATGCATCAGCACGTAGTTGGCGACCCACACCGGCAGTTTCTCGCCGGTCAGCGGGTGCTCGACGAACAGCGAGGTCGGCAGGCCTTTCTTTTCCTGGGTAGCGACGTCGGCTTCGGCCACGCTGCCGCTTTTGCATTCGTTGATGAACGCTTGCAGCTCGGGATTGTTCTGCGCAGCCAGGGTTGCCAGCGGGTGCTCGGCGGCAACGGCGACGTAGGTCGCGCCCATCAGCGTGTCGGGGCGAGTGGTAAAGACTTTCAGGGTGCCGGCTTCGCCGATGGACGCCTGGTCGTACGGGAACTGCACTTCCATGCCACGGGATTTGCCGATCCAGTTGCGCTGCATGGTCTTGACCTGTTCAGGCCAGCCCGGCAACTCGTCGAGGCTCTCCAGCAGCTCATCCGCGTAGGCGGTGATCTTGAAGTAGTACATCGGAATTTCGCGCTTTTCGATCACCGCGCCCGAACGCCAGCCGCGCCCGTCGATGACTTGCTCGTTCGCCAGAACGGTCTGGTCGACCGGGTCCCAGTTCACGGTGCCGTTCTTGCGGTAGATCACGCCCTTTTCGAACAGGCGAGTGAACAGCCATTGTTCCCAGCGGTAGTAATCCGGTTTGCAGGTGGTGATTTCGCGGGACCAGTCGATCGCCAGACCCAGGCTCTTGAGCTGGTTCTTCATGTAGGCGATGTTTTCGTAGGTCCACTTGGCGGGGGCGACGTTGTTCTTCATCGCGGCGTTTTCCGCCGGCATGCCGAACGCGTCCCAGCCCATCGGCTGCAGCACGTTTTTGCCTTGCATGCGCTGATAGCGGGCGATCACGTCGCCGATGGTGTAGTTGCGCACGTGACCCATGTGTAGCTTGCCGCTGGGGTAAGGGAACATCGACAGGCAGTAGAAGGTGTCCTTGCCTGGCTGTTCACTGACTTCAAAAGACTTTTGCTCGTCCCAGAAGGTCTGGGCGGCGGCTTCGATTTCGCGGGGCTGGTAGAGTTCGTGCATGGCTACTTTTGGCTGAAATGAGTGACCCTTGACCGCTTCTCGGCGTGACCGGATCAGGAGGCCTTCGCATGCCAGACGAGGCCGTCTGCATTGCGATGCATCCATGCCCGGTTGGGCGGAAGTGGATTTACAGGAAGCGCCGTAGCATACATGAGGCTACCAAGCCGAGGGAAACCCTGATTGCGTGCTCAAGACTCGGCATCTGCGGCATCCGCCGTTGGTCGCGGCATCGCGCCGGTTTTTGCAGTGGCGCTAAGCTCACTGACGGGGGTAAGTGTTTATCTTCAGTGAGGTGAGCGGATGGCAGAGCTGCAGCATGAAGTAGAGCAACCTGATGTGTATGACCGTCTGATCGATCGTCTGGGCCTGGCTCTGGACACAGCAAAAACAGCGGTGCGGCTTCGAAACGAATCCCCTGTCGAGCTTGAACTGCGTGGTTTGAGTCACGCCGAGTTTCAGTTGATCGAGGCTTACCTGGGCAGGCCCGAAGTCGTTTTCAACGAGGATTCACCGATCGTCACGAGGGGACGTTCCAGCACCTCACGGGAGCCTTCCGAGTCGATGCGAGCGCCGCATCCCCAAGCCAATGTCATCTGGCTCAAGGATCAGCGCCGAGCCAAGGTGTCGGCAAAGTTGAGTCGCTACAGTTCCACCAAACATTTCAAGCGTTAACTTCTGCGGGGGCTGACCCCGGCCAATCGAGCATTGCTGCTTAGCGTCATTGCTTCTAGGCTTCGGGCATCTTTGGAGATGCCCGATGCCCTTTCGTTATTTCATCAAAAATCTGCTGCTGCCTCCGGGCCTTTTCCTGTTGTTACTCGTGCTGGCCTGGTGGTTGAGAAATCGCCGGCCGGTGTTGGCGCGGGTGCTGTTTGTGATCGGCGTTGGCGGCATGACGGCGATGAGTCTGCCGATCGTGGTGGAGTGGTCGGCGAGGGGCATCGAAAGTATCCCGCCGCTGCCGCAAAGCGAGTGGGCGACGTTGGCCCAGCGTGCCGATGCCATCGTAATTCTCGGTTCTGGCCGCGAACGCAATGACCCGAGCTGGGGCACTGATATTCCCACGGGCGTTGCGCTGGAGCGCATGAGGTATGCCGCGCGTTTGTCGAAAGCGTCGGGTCTGCCGATCCTCACAACGGGCGGGCTGCATTACGGCGAGCCACCCAGCGAGGCGGCGATCATGGCTGACTCCCTGCGCGCCGATTTTGGTGTGAATGTCCGTTGGCAGGAAGGTGAAAGCCGCACGACCTGGGAGAACGCCAACATGACAGCCGCGATCTTATTGCCCCAGGGCATCAAGCGCGTGGTCGTGGTGACCCAGGCCTGGCACATGCCGCGTTCGGTCTGGAGTTTTGAGAAGGCCGGGTTCAGCGTCGTTCCGGCGCCAGTGGGATTCCTGAGCGTAGACAACGCCCGCCCCTTCGGTGGCTGGACGCCGGAGGCGAGGGCGGTGTGGCAGAACGGGCAATTGATCAATGAAGCGGCGGGATTGCTGGGGTATCGGTTGTTTTACCGATGACCTGAGCAGCAGGCTTCGGGACCCGCTGTCAACGCGCGTACCCCCTGACACCGCGCGCGCTGTTAGTGGGACCGGCTTTAGCCGGGAAAGCGTCAGGTGTCACACCGCAAGTCTGATGGTGTTCATGATGGCCTCTTCCCGGCTGAAGCCGGTCCCACTAATAGACCGCGTGCGTTCAGTCAGGCTGGAGCAACTCAATTGTGAGACTGCATGCATCCAGTCAGACCGGTGCTGCCCAATTGTAGGGTCGTATGCAGCAAGTGGGACTGGCTGCGGTTTTATAGTGGGACCGGCTTCAGCCGGGAAAGCGTCGGGTGTCACACCGCATATCTGATGGTGTTCAAAAGGGCCTCTTCCCGGCTGAAGCCGGTCCCACTAATAGTCCGCGTGCATTCAGTCAGGCTGGTGCAGGCCGACTGTGAGACCGCACGCAGTCAGCGGGACTGGCTGCGATTTAATGGTGGGACCGGCTTTAGCCGGGAAGGCGTCGTGTGTCACACCGCATATTTGATGGTGTTCATGCGGGCCTCTTCCCGGCTGAAGCCGGTCCCACTAATAGACCGCATGCGTCCAGTCAGGCGGGTGCTGCTCAATGGTGGGACCTGACTAAGTCAGCGGGACTGGCTGCGATTTAATGGTGGGACCGGCTTTAGCCGGGAAAGCGTCAGGTGTCACACCGCAAATGTGATGGTGTTCATAAGGGCCTCTTCCCGGCTGAAGCCGGTCCCACTAATAGACCGCATGCGTCCAGTCAGGCCGATACGACCCAATTGTGGATCGTGCGCAGTCAGCGCGATCTGCTGCGGTTTAAATTGTGGGACCGGCTTTAGCCGGGAAAGCGTCAGGTGTCACACCGCATATCTGATGGTGTTCATAAGGGCCTCTTCCCGGCTGAAGCCGGTCCCACTAATGGTCCGCGTGCATCCAGTCAGGCCGATTCGACCCAATTGTGGATCGTGCGCAGTCAGCGCGATCTGCTGCGGTTTAAATTGTGGGACCGGCTTTAGCCGGGAAAGCGTCAGGTGTCACACCGCAAATGTGATGGTGTTCATGATGGCCTCTTCCCGGCTGAAGCCGGTCCCACTAATGGTCCGCGTGCATCCAGTCAGGCCGATTCGACCCAATTGTGGATCGTGCGCAGTCAGCGCGATCTGCTGCGGTTTAAATTGTGGGACCGGCTTTAGCCGGGAAGGCGTCGTGTGTCACACCGCATATCTGATGGTGTTCATGCGGGCTTCTTCCCGGCTGAAGCCAGTCCCAGTGGGATGTCATCATCCTCCAGAAATCTCTCGATACCCAGTCACTATAGGTAAAGCGGTTCACTGCTTTTACTGTTCGCGTTCACAGCGACGGAGAGCGGCGAAATGCATGGAAGCAAACATGAACGGTCTTTGCGTATCGGTCGATATTCCCAACAGGGAAACGTCTATCTCGTTACCTCTGTAGTAAAGGATCGCAGCCCTCTATTCAGTGATGTTCAGACCGGTCGCCTGGTGGTTAAGGAGATGAAACGTTTGCACGATTCAGGCGTCGTGCATTCATTGGCCTGGGTGGTCATGCCTGATCATCTGCATTGGCTTTTTGAACTCAAGTCAGGATCGCTACCTGCGCTCATGCAAGCGCTGAAGGGCAGAACCTCATTCGCAGTGAACAAGGCACATGGTGCAAAGAAAATGACATGGCAGAAGGGTTATCACGATCATGGGGTCAGGTCCGATGAGGACCTCGTTGAAATGGCTCGCTATGTCATCAACAACCCAATCCGGGCAGGGTTAGTGATGCGCCCGGCAGACTATCCACTGTGGGACTGCGAATGGATGCTTGAGTGGGACTGCCTTTAGCTGTCCCACTGACACACCGAGTGCTCTTAGTGGGACCGGCTTTAGCCGGGAAGGCGTCAGGTGTCACACCGCATATTTGATGGTGTTCATGCGGGCCTCTTCCCGGCTGAAGCCGGTCCCACTAGTGGTCGGCGTGCATTCAGTCAGGCTGGTGCAGCTCAATTGTGAGACTGCATGCATCCAGTCAGGCTGGAGCTGCCCAATTGAGGGGCCGAGCGCAGTCAGCGGGGTTGGATGCGGTTCAAAATGGTGGGACCGGCTTTAGCCGGGAAAGCGTCAGGCGTCACACCGCATATTAGATTGTGTTCATGCGGGCCTCTTCCCGGCTGAAGCCGGTCCCACTAATAGTCCGCGTGCGTCAGTCAGGCTGGTGCAGCTCAATTGTGAGACTGCATGCATGCATCCAGTCAGGCTGGAGCTGCCCAATTGAGGGGCCGAGCGCAGTCAGCGGGGTTGGATGCGGTTCAAAATGGTGGGACCGGCTTTAGCCGGGAAGGCGTCAGGTGTCACACCGCATATTTGATGGTGTTCATGCGGGCCTCTTTCCGGCTGAAGCCGTTCCCACTAATAGTCCGCGTGCATTCAGTCAGGCGGGTGCAGGCCGACTGTGGGACCGACCGCAGTCAGCGGAGCTGGCTGCGCTCGAGGTATCACACCGCCTTCGCCATCCTCCCCGCGAAGAACGCCCAGCCGATCAACAGCAGCGACAGCACGATCAACGGCCACGAGCGCCAGTGCAGGTACGGCGTGAGGTTTTGCATTGGGGTGACTTCGCCATACATCACGGCGCGCTCGAACTGCGGCACGGTGGTGGTGATTTCGCCGAACGGGTCGATCAGCGCGCTGACGCCGTTGTTGGTGGCGCGGATCATCCAGCGCCCGGCTTCCAGTGCGCGCATCTGCGCCATCTGCAAGTGCTGCAGCGGGCCGATCGAGGTGCCGAACCATGTGTCATTGCTCACCGTCAGCAGCAAATCGCTTTGCGCGGAAAGCCCTGCGGCGAACTCCGGATACACCACTTCATAACAAATGAACGGCGCGATCTCATAACCCTTCGCCTGCAACAGCGATTGCCCTGACGGCCCGCGCGCGAAGTCGGACATCGGCAGGTTGAAAAAGGAAATCAGCCCACGCAACAGGTCCTGCAACGGCACGTACTCACCAAACGGCACCAGCTTCTGCTTCAGGTAAGTGCCATCGCCTTCGCCCGTTACGGTGATGGCGTTGTAGTAACGGTATTCCCCGTGAGTGCCTTTCTCACGCAGCGGCACGCCGGTGATCAGCGCCGAATCGCGCTCGGCCGCAAACTTGCCCATCATCGACAGGTAGCCTTCGACCGACTCCTTGAGCACTGGCACCGCCGTTTCCGGCCAGATGATCAGGTCAGCTTTTTTCGAGGTGAACGTCATGTCGCGGTACAGCGCGAGTTGCGCGTTGAGCGCCGCCGGGTCCCACTTCATGCTCTGCTCGACGTTGCCCTGCATGGCCGCGACGGTCAGCGGCTTGCCGGAAGGCTCGGTCCAGGCGTGATGTTTCAGCGCCAGCCCGGCAACCCACGGCGCCAGCAGCAACACAATGCCTGCCGCCAACCTTGGCGCGCGTGTGCGTAAACGAGGCAGGTTGCACAGCAACGCGGCACTCAGCGCGAGCACAAAGGAGATCAGCCACATGCCGCCCAGCGGAGCGAGCCCTTTGAGCGGCCCGTCGAGTTGGCTGTAGCCGGAATAGAGCCAGGGGAAACCGGTGAGGAACCAGCCGCGAAACATCTCCTGGCCGAACCACAAGGCGGCAAAGGCCAGTGAATCGGCCAGCGGCGCTTCATTACGGCGGATCCAGCGGGCCCAGATCCACGCCGGCAGGGCGAAGAAAAACGCCACCGCCGCGCAGAACAACACCATCAGGAAAGCCGCCAGCCAGACCGGCGCCTCGCCATAGGTGTGGATGCTGACGTAAATCCAGCTGGTACCGCCGCCAAATAGGCCAAACCCGTATGACCACCCGCGCCAGAGGGCTTGGCGCGGTGTGAGGTCGCGCAGACCGAGATAGAAAACCACCAGCGCGAGGATCGCCAGCGGCCAGATATCGAACGGTGCCAGGGCCAGGGTAATCAACGCGCCGGCCACCATGGCCAGCAGGTTACCGGGCCAGCCGGGGCGGGTGATCCAGCGCATTTACATTCCTTAAAACGGGCAGGGCGTTTACGTGCGGTTGATCGGGCTCAGGCGCAGCAAGTGAATACGACGGCTGTCGGCATTCAGGATGCGGAAACGGTACGCGCCGATTTCGGTGATTTCATTACGCTTGGGCAGATGCCCGAACGCGTTCATCACCAGACCGCCGACGGTGTCGAATTCGTCATCGGAGAACCCGCTGTCGAAGAACTCGTTGAAGCTCTCGATCGGGGTCAGCGCCTTGACCAGGAAGTCGCCACTGGGCAGCGGCTTGATGTAGCTGTCTTCCTCGACGTCATGCTCGTCTTCTATGTCGCCGACGATTTGCTCGAGCACGTCTTCGATGGTCACCAAACCCGCCACGCCGCCGTATTCGTCAATGACGATGGCCATGTGATTGTGGTTGGCGCGGAATTCCCGCAACAGCACGTTCAGGCGCTTGGATTCAGGGACGAAGGTCGCCGGACGCAGCAGGCTTTTCACGTCGCCGCTGCCACCGTCTTCCTTGAGAATCAGCGGCAGCAAGTCCTTCGCGAGCAATACGCCCAGCACGTCATCGTGGCTTTCGCCGATGACCGGGTAGCGCGAGTGCGCCGAATCGATCACGGCCGGCAGGAATTCGCGTGGGGTCTGGCTGGCCTTGATGCTGATCATCTGCGAACGCGGCACCATGATGTCGCGCACCTGCAGGTCGGCGACCTGAATGGCACCTTCAACGATGGCCAGCGCTTCACTGTCCAGCAGCTTGTTCTGATGGGCTTCGCGCAGCAGCTCCAGCAGCTCCTGGCGGTTTTTCGGCTCATGGGCAAATGCCTGGGTCAGTTTGCCCAACCATGACTTTTGCCCGTTGCTCGATCGGTCTTCGCTCATAGCCCTTACTCGTGGTCCTTGGCTGATGTTTCTGAATGGGGTGTGTAGGAATTGGGCGCTTCTGGATGGAGAGCGTCGACAGATTCGTCGTCTGCGTAGGGATCCGGATAGCCAAGCTCTGCAAGCAACTCCCGTTCCAGCGCTTCCATCTCTTCGGCTTCGTCGTCATCGATGTGATCGTAGCCCAACAAATGCAGACAGCCGTGAATGACCAGATGCGCCCAATGGGCATCCAGTGACTTGCCCTGTTCAGCGGCTTCACGGGTGACCACAGGCACGCAGATGACCAGATCGCCCAGCAGCGGAATGTCCAGCATCTCGTCGGGGACGTCGGCAGGAAACGACAGCACGTTGGTGGCGTAATCCTTGTGCCTCCACGTGTTGTTCAGCTCTCGGCCTTCGGCTTCGTCGACGAGGCGAATGGTCAGTTCCGAGTCAGCCGAACGCTGGCGCAGGCCCATTTCACACCAGAGGCGGAATTGGGCTTCGCTCGGGGCGCTGGCCTGACTCGCAAGTTGCAGATCCAGCTCAAGCATCGCGGTGACTGTCCCGTGAACCCTGGGGGGCGGCCGGATTGTCGTTGCGTTCCTCGTAGCGTTCGTACGCTTCGACGATGCGCTGCACCAGCGGATGGCGCACGACGTCCTTGGGCTTGAAGTGGGTAAAGCTGATGCCCGGCACGTCCTTGAGCACGTCGATGACGTGGTTCAGACCGGATTTCGTGCCCTTGGGCAAGTCGATCTGGGTGACGTCACCGGTGATCACGGCTGTGGAGCCGAAGCCGATACGGGTCAGGAACATTTTCATCTGCTCGACGGTGGTGTTCTGACTCTCGTCGAGAATGATGAAGCTGTTATTAAGGGTACGACCACGCATGTAGGCCAGCGGCGCGACTTCGATCACCTGCTTCTCGATCAGCTTGGCGACGTATTCGAAGCCGAGCATTTCGTACAGCGCGTCATACAGCGGGCGCAAGTACGGGTCGATTTTCTGGGACAGGTCTCCGGGCAGGAAGCCGAGCTTTTCGCCCGCTTCTACGGCAGGACGCACCAGCAGGATGCGGCGAATGGTCTCGCGCTCAAGCGCATCCACCGCAGCGGCCACCGCCAGATAGGTCTTGCCGGTACCGGCCGGACCGATGCCGAAGTTGATGTCGTTGGCGAGGATTTCCTTTACGTACCGCTGCTGATTCAAGCCGCGCGGGCGAATCATGCCTTTCTTGGTGCGCAGAGCGACGCCGACTTCGGCAGCAGGGTGGTTGTCCAGCTCTTCGACGCCGGATTCCTGCAGGAACAGATGGACCATGTCCGGGGACAGCTCGGTCGCTTTCGTTTCCCGATACAGCCGGCGCAACAGGTTCTCTGCCGAGGTGGTTTGTTTGCGCTCGCCGATCATCTCGAACTGGCCTCCGCGATTGCGGATCTCGATGTCCAGGCGCTGTTCGATCAAGCGCAAATGCTCGTCGAATTGCCCGCACAGATTGGCGAAGCGGTGAGCCTCGATAGGTTCGAGGGTAAAGCGATGTGGTTCGATAGGTGCGTTCAAAGTGGTTTTGGGCCGCCCGACGGCAATGTGAAGTGACGTGAAGGATAACCCCTGCAGGCAGTGTCCGGAAGGGTTCGCTCACTAATGGATAAATGAGCTGCGCAGACGCCCGGCAGGACACGCTCTAACAGACAGCCCGCCGGGCCCGCGAGGCGAATCGCGAGCCGGGGCAACCGACGTATGGCGGCTGTCCGGCCCCTGATTCAACGCCCGGGCCTGCACACAAAAAAAACATGCGTGGCGACTACATTGGGGCGCTTTGGCTTATTGCAACAACGACCCGCGCAGCGAGTGGGGTTGGGCGCTGTCGATGTAGACGTCGGTGAACTGGCCGATCAGCCGGGGGTTGTCGCAACGGAAATTGACGATCCGGTTGTTCTCGGTACGGCCCTGCAATTCGCCAGGGTCCTTCTTCGAATAATCGGTCACGAGAATGCGCTGCACGGTGCCGGCCATTTTGCGGCTGATGTCCAGGCCCTGACGGTTGATCAGGTCCTGCAGCTGCTTGAGGCGTTCTTTCTTCACTTCTTCCGACGTGTCGTCGGCCAGATCGGCCGCGGGTGTGCCGGGACGTGCGCTGTAAACGAAGGAGTAGGAGAAATCCATGCCGACGTCTTCCACCAGCTTCATGGTTTGCAGGTGATCCTTCTCGGTTTCGCCCGGGAAGCCGACGATGAAGTCGGAGCTGATGCAGATGTCCGGAACCGCCGCACGCAGCTTGCGCAGGCGTGACTTGTATTCGAGCACCGTGTGATTGCGTTTCATCGCCGCGAGAATCCGGTCGGAACCTGATTGCACGGGCAAATGCAGATGCTTTACCAGCTCCGGCACTTCGGCGTGAGCCTGAATGAGGCTGTCGGAGAATTCCAGCGGGTGCGAGGTGGTGTAGCGAATGCGGTCGATGCCGTCGATGGCGGCAACCACGCGGATCAGTTCGGCCAGGTCAGCGAGGCGCCCGTCGTGGGTCGTGCCGCGATAGCCGTTGACGTTCTGGCCCAGCAGGGTCACTTCACGCACGCCGTTCTCGGCCAGATGAAGCACCTCGTTAATGACGTCGTCGAACGGCCGGCTGACTTCTTCCCCGCGGGTGTAAGGCACCACGCAGAACGTGCAGTACTTGCTGCAGCCTTCCATGACCGACACATAAGCGCTCGGCCCATCGACACGGGGCTCGGGCAAGTGGTCGAATTTTTCGATTTCGGGGAACGAGACGTCGACCTGTGGCAGGCGCGTGATGCGGGCCGCGTCGATCATTTCCGGCAGACGGTGCAGCGTCTGGGGGCCGAACACCACGTCGACGTAAGGCGCGCGGTCGCGGATGGCCGCGCCTTCCTGACTCGCCACGCAGCCACCGACGGCGATGACCATCTCGGGGTTTGCCAGCTTCAATTCGCGCCAGCGGCCAAGCTGGGAGTACACCCGGTCCTGCGCCCGCTCGCGGATCGAACAGGTGTTGAGCAGGATGACGTCAGCGTCTTCCGCCCGTGCGGTGACTTCCAGTGCTTGATGTTCGCCCAGCAGATCGACCATGCGCGAGCTGTCGTACTCGTTCATCTGGCAACCGTGGGTTTCGATGTAAAGCTTCTTGGCCATGCGGGGGTTCATCAGGTGATTCAAAGAACCGCGCATTATAGGGATGCGGGCCCCGGCTTCCTAGCGTCGTCTAACCAGCGGCATGCTATAGTTCGCGCCCTTTTCAAAACGCTGACCACTGCCTGCCTGTTATGACCAAACGCGAAGCTCCAATCTACAAGGTGATTTTTCTCAACCAGGGACAGGTGTTCGAGATGTACGCCAAACAGATCTATCAGAGTGATCTGTGGGGTTTCCTGGAAGTGGAAGAATTCGTCTTCGGCGAGCGCACCACCGTCGTGGTCGACCCCAGCGAAGAGAAGCTCAAGGCGCAGTTCGATGGTGTGGTGCGCAGCTTCGTGCCGATGCACTCCATTGTGCGAATCGATGAAGTCGAGCGGATGGGCACAGCGAAGATCACTGAAGCGCGTCACACCGGCAACGTCATGCCGTTTCCGATGCCGATGCCGGACAAGTAATCCAGGTCAGGGCTTGGCGCTGTCATCAGGGAAGGGCGCAAACGGTGTGCGTCCTTCAGCCGTTTGCAGCTCCGCCAGGTATTTGCGGAAGATCTGACCGAGCACTTGTGTGGCCACTTCCAGATCTTCGCGCTTCATTTGCGCGGATACTTCGTCCGCCTGATCCAGCGCATCTTCCGAACCGTTGACCGCGGCCATTTTCAGCACGATATACGCCTGAATATTATTGGCCTGCACCCCTTCGCCACGAAAGAACATCAAGCCCAGTTGGTACTGCGCCTGGGCGTGCCCCTGCAACGAAGCTTTTTCGAAATAGTTGAGTGCCTGGGGCAAGTCACGAGGCGCACTTTTGCCCTCGTAATAGAACTCCCCCAACTCGTATTGCGCCTGCGCATCCCCATCCTGAGCCGCCTGCTGACAAGCGGACAACGCTGCTGGCAGGTTGTCTGGCTGGGTATTGAGGGTGCAACGACCCACCGCCGGGATCAACAACGAGTTGCCACCTGCATTAGCCAGCAGGGGATGAAGAAGCAACAGGCAGCCCAATGCAAGGGCGCGGCCGGTGCGATTCATGGAAGTCGACTTACCTCTGAAAAAGGTGCGGGCATGCCCGTCCAGCTAAACGTGCTGGCTGCGCATTATGAAATAAGCGAGGGCAACCTTACAAAGTCTTTACTGATTTTCTGCTGCGCGGGCCTTACAACGCTGAATTCAGGAGGTTTTGCCGCTGCATAATGACGCTTTCGGGCCATGGCTGCTCCTGAAAACGCTGGCTGATGCACGTTTGCTGCCGCTACGCGCCAGATCGCGGGACAAGCCACGCTCCTACAAACCTTCCATTGCCCAGCATACGGATGCAGCGCAGCAAACACTGTGGTGTAGGAGCGTGGCTTGTCCCGCGATCGGCTGCGCAGCAGTCGTAACACCAGACGGCGCCGAGGCCCGGGCGGAATCCCTTCCGCCCGGTCTGCCCGTTACTTCAGCTGGACGAACGCCTTTTCTGCGGCGTCCAGCGTCTGCTGCAACTCTGCCTCGCCGTGGGCGATAGAGGTGAAGCCGGCTTCGAACGCGCTTGGCGCCAGGTACACGCCGCCTTCCAGCATCAGGTGGAAGAATTGCTTGAAGCGATTGGCGTCGCTGGTCATCACATCCTGGAAGGTGACGATTTCTTTGGCGTCGCTGAAGTACAGGCCAAACATGCCGCCCGCCTGGGTGGTCACGAACGGGATGCCGGCAGCGTCGGCGCGCTGTTGCAGGCCTTCCAGCAGGCGCGTGGTGAACGCACTCAGTTCGTCGTGGAAACCCGGGCGGCTGATCAGGCGCAGGGTGGTCAGACCCGCCGCCATCGCCAGCGGGTTACCCGACAGCGTGCCGGCCTGATACACCGGACCCAGTGGCGCGATGTGCGACATGATTTCGCGCTTGCCCCCGAAACAGCCGACCGGCATGCCGCCGCCGATGATCTTGCCGAACGTGCTCAGGTCCGGCTTCACGCCGTAGTAAGCCTGCGCCCCGCCGAGGGCAACGCGGAAACCGGTCATTACTTCATCAAAAATCAGCACCACACCGTGCTCGTCGCAGGCTTCGCGCAGGCCTTGCAGGAAACCCGGCGCAGGCGGCACGCAGTTCATGTTGCCGGCTACAGGCTCGACGATGATGCACGCCACTTCCTGGCCGACGTCAGCCAGCATCGCCTTGACCGCGTCGATGTCGTTGAACGGCAGGGTCAGCGTGTGCTTGGCGAAGGCCGCCGGTACGCCGGGCGAGCTCGGCACGCCCAGGGTCAGCGCGCCCGAACCGGCTTTCACCAGCAGGCTGTCGGAGTGGCCGTGGTAGCAGCCTTCGAATTTGATAATGCTGTCCCGGCCGGTAAAACCTCGGGCCAGGCGGATCGCGCTCATGGTCGCTTCGGTGCCGGAGCTGACCATGCGCACCATCTCCATCGACGGCACGATCGAGCAGACCAGATCGGCCATCTCGGTTTCCATCGCGGTCGGTGCGCCGTAGGACAGGCCGTGTTCCAGCTGCTTGCGCACGGCATCCAGCACGTCCGGGTGGCTGTGGCCCAGAATCATCGGGCCCCACGAACCGACGTAATCGACGTAACGCTTGTCGTCTTCATCGGTGACGTAAGCGCCGACCGCGTGTTTGAAGAACAACGGCGTGCCACCGACGCTTTTGAACGCACGGACCGGCGAATTGACACCGCCGGGGATGTGTTTCTGGGCATTGGCGAAGAGGGTTTCAGAACGGGACATGATGAGGTCTCTGTTTGAATCGGGAATGAATGAGTGCGTAACCGGCCTGATTCAGAATCAGGCGGGCTTGAACAAATCGTTGAAGGCGCGGGCGCGGCGGGTGACTTCCTGGGTGGTTTCCGCGCCGAACAGCCCGTGCACGACGGCCAGCAGATCGGCGCCATGGGCCACCAGCGGCGCGGCGTTTTCCAGGGTAATGCCGCCGATCACCGCAATGGGCAGCTTGATGCGTTTGCGCGCCTGGCTGAGCAGGTCGAGGCTGCAGGTCGGTGCGCCGGGTTTGGTCTGGGAATTGAAGAAGCGTCCGAAGGCGACATAAGAGGCGCCGTCGGTCTTGGCCTTGTCGGCCAGCTCCAGCTGCGCGTGGCAGGTCGCACCGACAATGGCTTTGTGACCGAGCAGGGCGCGGGCGTCCGGCAGCGAGCCGTCGGTTTGCCCCAGATGCACGCCAACGCCCAGGCGCGCGGCCACTTCGGCGTCGTCGTTGATGATCAGGCGGGTCTTGTAGCGTTCGCACAGTTTGAGCAGCGCCGAGGCCTCGCGCAGGCGGCGGGTCTCGTCGCCGGATTTGTCGCGGTATTGCAGCAGGGTCACGCCGCCATCGAGGGCGGCTTCGACGTAAGACAGGAATTTGCCGGCCAACAGCTGGCTGTCGGTCACGGCATACAAGCCACGTAATCTCATCAAGGTGCCTCTTTTTCGTGGCGTTACGAGCAGAAATCCAGCGGCAGGCGGCGCGGAACGAATTGTCCCCGACCCAGCTGTTCGGCATCGCGCAGCGTGCGCCAAGTGTAGTCCAGCGCCATTTGCACAGCACCGATCAGGTCCTGACCTTGGGCCAGTCTGCCCGCCAGTGCGCTGGCCAGTGTGCAGCCGGAGCCGTGGTAGCTGCCCGGCAGACGCTGACAGGTAAAGGTGCGTGACTGCCCGCCGCGGATGTACAGGCGGTTGTGAACTTCGTGCTCATCGCCATGGCCGCCGGTGATCAGCAAGTGCTCACAGAACGGCAGCAGCTTCTCGGCGCACTCGTCGGCGGTGCCCTCAGGGAGCTCGGCCAGAATGCGCGCTTCCGGCAGGTTTGGCGTGGCGATGGTGGCCAGCGGGAGCAGACGCTCGCGCATCGCGTAACCCACTTCGTCCTTGCCCAGACGCCCGCCGCCACCGGCGCGCAACACCGGATCGCAGACCATCGGCAGATGCGGATGCGCCGCCAGCAGTTCGACGACGGTGTCGACCATCTCCAGCGAACCCAGCATGCCCAGCTTCACTGCTGCGACGGTGGAATCGTTGAGCACGGCATTGGCTTGCGCCAGCACCCACTCGCGATCCAGCACGCGAAAGTCAGTGACGTTCACGGTGTCCTGAATGGTCAGGGCGGTGACGGCGGGAGCCGCGTGGCAACCTTGGGCGAGCAGGGCTTCGATATCTGCCTGCAAGCCGGCGCCGCCACTGGGGTCGTGGCCGGAGAGACAGAGGACAACAGGGCGGGAGCTATAGATATTCATGGTGCGCGAGCTTACCACTAAAGTTTTTGCCGGTCCCACTGAGTGCGCGCCCTGCCTTTAGTAAGACCGGCTTCAGCCGGGAAAGCGCCAGTGCAAACCCCATCATTTTTGCGGCAGGACGCATGCTGTTAGTGGGACCGGCTTCAGCCGGGAAGGGGCCGGTGCGTACGCCATCAATTTTGCGGTGAGGCATCTGACGCCTTCCCGGCTAAAGCCGGTCCCACTAAGTGCATTGCGTTCAGCCAGTACCACTAGGCAATTTTCTGGCTTACGCCACTTCCACTATGCGCACGCGGTGATTTAGTGGGATCGGCTTTAGCCGGGAAGGGGCCGGTGCGTACGCCATCAATTTTGCGGTGAGACATCTGACGCCTTCCCGGCTAAAGCCGGTCCCACTAAGTGCATTGCGTTCAGCCAGTACCACTAGGCAATTTTCTGGCTTACGCCACTTCCACTATGTGCGCGCGGTGATTTAGTGGGACCGGCTTCAGCCGGGAAGGGGCCAGTGCGTACGCCATCAATTTTGCGGTGAGACATCTGACGCCTTCCCGGCTAAAGCCGGTCCCACTAAGTGCATTGCGTTCAGCCAGTACCACTAGGCAATTTTCTGGCTTACGCCACTTCCACTATGTGCACGCGGTGATTTAGTGGGACCGGCTTCAGCCGGGAAGGGGCCGGTGCGTACGCCATCAATTTTGCAGCATTGACCAGTCCGTAGGAGCCGGCTTGCTGGCGAACCCGGTTGACCTTTCCCTGCTGTAGCGCCTGACACAATGCGTTCGCCAGCAAGCCGGCTCCTACGGTGAGATCGAGGACATCCAGTGGAAGCTGAGATTTAGATGGTGTCATCGAGCTATCAGTCGCTATCCTGTGGCGCTTCACCTGTTCCGCCAAAAGAGTAAATGCAAGTGCGTTGCCCGCTGACCCTTTCGACCGCTACAGCGCTCGCTCGCAGAATTGCGAAGCCGTCCCACGTTTCCGCGGCGGCTTGTGCCCGTCATCAGTACCAAGGCGATGTCCCATGCGTCTGGTGATGATCGCCCTGTTCTGCCTGTTGCCGATGTTTGCCAGCGCCGTCGATTTCGATGAGAACACCCGCAGCCTGGCATTGGGGCGCGACACCCAGGTGTTCGAAGACCCCACCGGCGATGCCACCATCCAGCAAGTCTCGTCCCCCGAGGGCGCCGCACGCTTCCGCCCCGTGGCCGGTCAATCGCTCAACGCGGGGTACTCGCGCTCCGCCTTCTGGCTGAAAGTGCGTCTGACCTATCGTCCCGCCAACCCGCTGGCGTCCGCCGACTGGCTGCTGGAAATGGCCTACCCGCCGATGGATCACGTCGATCTCTACCTCGGCGACGGCGACGCGCGCCCGCGTCTGGCCTGGCAGACCGGCGACATGCTGCCCTTTGCCAGCCGGCAGATTAAGCAGAACAACTACGTATTCGATCTCAACCTGAACGCCCACGAGACCAAGACCGTTTACCTGCGCGTCGCCAGCCACGGCTCGGTGCAGGCGCCGCTCAATCTGTGGGCCAGTCACGCCTATATAGAAGAGCAGCCGTCGCGCCTCTACATCCTCGGCATGATTTACGGCGTGCTGGCGGTGATGCTGATCTACAACCTGTTCATCTACCTCAGCGTGCGCGACACCGCGTACCTGTATTACATCCTCTACATCACCTTCTTCGGCCTGTATCAGGTGTCGGTCAACGGCGCGGCGATCGAGTATTTCTGGCCGGACAACCCGTGG
>Ga0308164_10001697_pt1 | contig 24485 bp, 23 predicted proteins | sample PhyTR2_FD_201031 | JGI IMG/M metagenome (GOLD analysis project Ga0308164, IMG submission 201031) | Phyllosphere microbial communities from UC Gill Tract Community Farm, Albany, California, United States - DLSLT.R2 | ecosystem: Host-associated > Plants > Phyllosphere > Unclassified | place: USA... | reverse complement strand
CTTCTTCCAGCGGTAGAACGTCTGCTCCGAAATCCCCATCCGCCGGATGACTTCGGCCACCGGTGTGCCGGTTTCCGCCTGCTTCAGCGCGAAGGCAATCTGCTCGTCGGTGTACCTAGATTTCTTCATTTCCAGCTCCTTGCCCGAAGGCTTCTCAAGGCCGGAAAACTCTCGCTCAAAATGGACTAAAAAACAGGGGGACGTCACTTGCGGGCAGAGCTCGACACGTCGATCTCGGGCAAGCGGGATTATTTAATTAAATAGCTCGTTCAAACAAAACATCTACGTCGACAAGGCTCCCAGTATTGGGATCAGAATATCCTCTACCGATAGACGTTATTTTGAAACCGCGTTCTAAAATGTGAGGAATAGCATCTTGAAGCAAGTATGCGCCTTGATAGCTTGGCGTAAGAGGTAACTCCAATTCCAAAAGCAGCGCCTCGGATAGAAGATTTGTTGCTCCGGCGATAGCTTGCTTTTCAAAGCCCTGAACATCAATTTTGATGGCAAGCCTTTTGTACGTCGGCATAGCGAGGTCATCCAACCTAGCAACTGGAACATCGATTGTTTCTGCGATTTTCGCAGAGGGAATTGCGGCGGTTAATTCGTGAGTTGGCTGCAGTAAGGAGCTGCACACGCTGTCGATCGAAACATTGAATTTTGCAATCGACGCCTCTTCACCGGCAGCTACCTGATAACCGGACCATTTTAGATCATTTTCCATCGCCTGCCTAAGAGATTCAAAGGCAGCGGGTAACGGTTCGATAGACACAATGTGCTCAGCAAAACCTTCGTGTCGAAGGGCTTTAGCATACTGTCCGGAATTTGCCCCTACGTCCAATACTGCATCAATCTTTAATCTCCTGAACGCGACGGCCCTGCCAAACTCGTAAGTTTGGTTGGCTGGAGACGATACCTGCCCGGCAACTGCCAAGGCTCGTCGTGCGATAGTACGCATAGCAGTTTTCATGACCACTTTGTGAAGCCAGCAAGTGAACCTGACAAGCCCGAATTTTTTGGGAAATTTCCAGATCTGACTGTGCGGCCTCCCTGGAGCTTCATGACTTTGAGCTGCTGCCGGTTTTGTCGACACCAAGATTAGGTGTTTTCGCAATCGGGGGGTGACAGTGCCACGACGGAAGTTTAGCCAAGAGTTCAAGCGGGAGGCGGTAAAGTTGGTCCGCGATCGGGGCGTGTCGATGGCGCAGGCCGCACGCGATCTGGACCTACGCCAAAACGTACTGTGCAAGTGAGTCTGCGAAGCGGAGGCTGATCCCCAGTTGGCGTTCCTGGCAACGGCCAGATGAAGCACGAGCAGCGGGAGATTGACTGACTGCGCTGCTAGTTGGCCAAGATGAAGGCCGAACGCAGCATCTTTGACGTCCCCCCTGTTTTTAGCACAATCTGAGCTAGACTTTCTCGCCTTGGGACGTCTTCGGACAAGGAGCTGGAAATGAAGAAATCTGGGTACATAGACGAGCAGATTGCCTTCGCGCTGAAGCAGGCGGAAACCGGCACGTCGGTGGCTGAGGTCACCCGGCGAATGGAAGTTTCGGAGCAGACGTTCTAGCGTTGGAAGAAGGTGTACGGCGTTCTCTGCGTCGGCGAGCTGCGGCGCCTGAAGACAGCTCGAGGATGAGAACCGGCAGCTGAAACAGCTGGTTGCGGACCTTAGCCTCGACAAACATATCCTGCAGGGCTCGATGGCGGACAGTTATGCGCGCTGACCGTGGTCGACGCCTTCACCGCGAAGCTCTGGCGATCAACGTCGACCAGGGCATCAAGGGCGAACAGGTGGTCGACGCGATGGCACGGATCTCGTCAATCCGCGGCGTCCCCAAGACCATTCGCGTGGGCTATGGTCCGGAATTCATTTGAAAACACTCGACGCTGGGCGTACAAAAACGGCGTGACGCTGGACTTCAGCCAGCCGGGCAAACCCACCGAAAATGCCTCCGTGGATTCGTTCAGCGGTCGCCTTCGTTATGAGTGCCTGAACGTACACTGGTTCCTGTCATGACCGACGCCCGAGCCAAGATCGAGGCCTGTCGGCAGGACTATAACGAGAGCCGTCCTTACACATCGCCTGCTGGATGACGCCGGTCGAATATGCTGCTGCGACGGCCGCCAAAGTGGCCGAATGAACGCCGGAAACTCACCCTCAGGTTAGATGAAAAACCGGGAGACCCTTAATGTTGGGGTGGACGGCTCCCAACGGCATCGCAATGTGCCAGATTGAGCTTGTCGAAAGGCTCAACGAGGGAGACCGTCCATGGAGAAGGTTACACGTATTGGCGTAGATACGTCAAAGAATGTCTTTCAGCTGCACGGCGTCAACGCAGAGGAGGAGCCGGTTCTTCGAAAGAAGCTGACCCGCCCAAAGATGATCGCGTTTTTCAAGGATTTGGCCCCGACCGTCATCGCGATCGAAGCATGCGGCAGCGCGCATCACTGGGCCAGGCAACTGAGTTCGTTTGGGCATGAGGTGAAACTGATCGCCCCGCAGTTGGCAAAACCTTACGTGAAGCGTGGAAAGAACGATGCGGCCGATGCCGAGGCCCTTTGTGAGGCGATGAGCCGGCCGACGATGCGCTTCGTGCCGGTCAAGACTGCAGACCAGCAGGCCGCGCTGATGTTGGTCGGCATGCGCGACCGGCTGGTCCGGAACAGAACCCAGCTCGCCAACGCGATCCGCGGCTATGCTGCCGAGTTCGGGCTTACGGCAGCCAAGGGCATATGCAGGGTCGAGGTACTTCTCACCGATATTGCCTGCGATAATACCCTGCCACAGCTCGCCCGGGACCTGTTTGCGCTCCATCGACGTGAATATGAGCTGCTGCAGGTAGAGATCGAGAAAGTCGAAGCCAGGCTCATGGAATGGCATCGCAAGGATGAATGTAGCCAGCGCCTTTCCCGGATACCGGGCGTGGGTCCGACCGGCGCATCGTTGTTGATGATGAAGACGCCCGACCCCAGGCTATTTAAGTCAGGGCGCGATCTCGCCGCCTGGATGGGCCTCACGCCCAAGGATCATTCCACGGCCGGCCGAGCACGCCCCGGTGGGATAACGCGCGCCGGAGATGAGCTCCTGCGAAGCGTACTGGTCAATGGTGCCACCGCTGTTCTAAAACAGGTTCGTGCCGGGCGCGGCAGGAATGCATCGCCATGGCTTCACAACCTTCTGGAGCACAAGAAACCCAAGCTTGTAGCTGTTGCGCTGGCAAACCGAACCGCCCGCATCGCCTGGAAGATGATGGTGAGCGGTGAAAGCTATCGGGCAACGCCGGCTCAGCCAGTTTTGGCAAAAGCAGCTTAACAGATTGGCTTGTCATGGCGAGCAGATACAGAATGCTACCGTGCTGAGCTGATGCGGGATCTTGCAGGGAACGAGTAGGTGGACTGATCAATCGATCCGGGATGCGGGACACTCCGAGCTTTCCACTGGCCCTCCGAGATCGTCTTGGTGTTTGGAAGTCGCATCGCGAATACCATCTTGGCCAGCGGACTATATGCGCCGCATCAACAGGTCGGACATATAATGGCAAGCGATCTGATCAAATACCCGCTCAAACCTCTTGCAAGAGGGGGCCGTCCACATAAGGTTAGCGGTTATATATCCATATTTTCCTGGCAAGCGCGAAAAACGCGAAAGCTACAAGCGAGCGTTCGCCACGGACTTTTGGCGGGTGAGCGGGTTATAAGCAGGACCGGTCGCGATATAATTATGCCATTATGTCCGGGCACGAGAGCAACTTTACAAGCTATTCAGGAGCTGAAAGCTATGCGATGGCCATAGATATCCTTCCGAAGCACGAAGATCAGCATGCGCTCCGATAAGCCGTTGCCCCGCCGTACGGTTTGCTGCGTCTTCGTGCCTTCAATTAGAAAATTGGCAAACTAAATTTGGCCCGCCTGCGTTACTGCGGGCGACGACCGGCGGTGCGCGCCTGCTCGTCCGCTACCACGAACGGCGAGGTCGCATTGGCCAGCGGATCGTAATAGCGGTCGATCCGGTTACGGATCCGTGTCTGCGCACGGCTCTGAATTCGGCTGGTGATCCGACCCATCGGCTCTATGCCTGCATCCTGTTTAATCTGCTCACGCGTTTGGCGCTGGCCGGTGAACGTAATAATTAACTGATCGGTCGCTGGCGCGGTAGAAGCGTCGTTTTGAGAATAGGGCATTACGCCCCTCTCTACATCCCCAATCTGTCCATAAGCAACTGTAGGTATAATCGCCATGGCCAGTGTCATCACAAACCGCATAATATTCATCCTCGTTCTGATAGCGTTCTGGAGAAAAGCACTGCATAGAGTGATTATCCTTACTAGCCTGCCGGGCGCAATCGAACGCTGGTGATCTGTCCGCTAACCCCAGATGGTTCTTCGGACGGCCGGACCGCAAACGTCAGCTGTTGGGATGGGCAACCGGCGGGTACAATGAAGTTGCCGGAAAAATTGCCGTCATTCTGTGCGGACGGGGGTACATTAACCCGGCCCAACTCACGCCCGTCAGCACATGACAGCATCCAGTAGAGCAACGTCCTGCCCGACCGTTCGATATTAGCGCTTCGTCCGGTTAGTGCATACGTACCCGGTGGCAGCAACTGGATCTGGCGCAGCACCGTCCCCCCCAAATTGACGGGCACTAAGAAATTGAAGACACCGTTCTTGCCGTTGCGTTGGATTTCTGCTGAAATCCCGCTGTCGGTTACCGGTGTCCAGTCAAAAGGCGAGGATATTGTGCGGTTCGCCGCAAATTTGGGATCATTTGACATGCGTCGGGAAGTACCCGGCGTTAGAGCCGCATAATAGTCCCATGCCGCGTCAAGATGGTTTTCCGACAATAGCCGGGTTATAAGCGCCGCGGTCGCTATATCAGAAATAGGCACCCGGTGGCGGTTAAGCGCGGCGAAGAACGCCGCCGTCGCCGGTGCATCTGGGCCATTGCCCGCCACATAGGCGACGAACAGATCATTCCATGCCGGACGTGTCGCCATCCTGTTCGCCAATGCGGTGCGGATGGGCGCGTCAGCGATCGCCGTAGAGAGAACAGGAAACAAGAGGTCCGGTGCAACGCGCGACGTCCGCAGTGCGACATCATAGTGGTGCAGAGCAATAGTAATATTGCTACGTTTGACTGCGTCTTCGATGGCCCACAGCTGCGTGCGCAATTCGCGGCGGGAGAGCTTTTCCGAATAGGCAAAACTGCGCAATGCCACCGCGCGATCGCCACGGATATCAGCATTTATGCCCAGCGTCGCGGCGGCGGCAACGGCGGTCGGATCCAGGCGCAATGCCGCTTGCGCCAGAAGATCAGCCTCGGCGCGGTCCACCATGCTCGCTTCGGCACCGGACAACTTTTCTGACAACAGCGCCCCGATCCGTCCGTCCCATGGTGCCAAAGCATAAGCTAGCTCGGGCGCGCTACCACGAATTTGGTAGGCATACGCGTGCGTCACCGCCCCGTAGCCTAAGCCTGCCATGACTGCCGCCAGTGCTATACGTACACCCCATTTGACAGAAGTCCGCCCTAGAGGATTGCCGCGCTGCTGCACTATTCCCGTGCCTTGGCATCGGCATCGCGGTCCCGACCATAGCCATAGCCATACTCATACCCGTAGCCGTAATGCGCCTTACTCGCATCGAACTTTGAAAGCACGCCGCCGAAGATATGGGCGTTTGCCGCCGCCAGTCGCGCCAGCGCAGTCTTAACAAGCGTCGAACGAATACCGTGCGATTCGATGGTATAGACAACTCCTTCGACCCGGCTTGCAATCAGCGGCGCGTCGGCCAAACCCATTACCGGCGGACTGTCAATCACGATATGATCAAAATGCTCATGTAACCGTTCGATCAGGAGGGCGAGGCGGTGGCCGGTCAGCAGTTCGGCGGCGTTAGGCGGGGCAGGTCCCGCCGCCATTGCTGTTAGTCCCAAGTCTTCCATTTTGAATAGTAGCGGAAGAACATCATCATGCCCGGCCAGGAAGTTGCTGAGGCCGCGGTCGTTCGGCACCCTGCCCAGATGATGTACCGATGGCGAACGCATGTCGCCGTCGATTAGTACCGCCGACTTGCCGCTGCGGACCAGCATGGTTGCGAGCGCCAGTGCGGTCGTCGACTTGCCTTCTGCGGGTCGCGTTGACGTGACTGACAGCGAACGGGGAACGCCATGTTCGGTGGTAAATGCCAGGTTGGTCTGTACTGCCAAATATGCGTCGACCAATTCCGACTTGCGGTCGAGCAACGCTTCGCGCGGGGTAACGCCTTCAACCTTGGGCACCGATCCCAGCAAAGGCAGCCCCAGCCGTCGTTCAATCTCAGCTGGATCAGCGATCGCCTCATCCATCTGTTCGAGCGCAAACGCCAGTACCATACCAGCTCCCAACCCTGCTAACAAAGCTATGGCCAAGTTGATGATCAGTCGCGGAGAGGATGGCCGCTGTGGAACATCGGCTTGATCGACTACCGACACGTTATTTACCCCAACACCGCCGGCGACCCCGATCTCTTTGAACCGCTGCAACAGCCCATCGTACAGCGCGCGATTGGTATCTACCTCCTGCTGAAAAATATTGTACTGAATCGACCGCCGCCGTAGGTCTAAATAATTGCCCTTGAGCTGTTCGACACGCTCGCGCAACGCACGTTCACGTTCCGCCGCGCTACGGTATTCGGTCTGGATTGAACCCGATACGCGTCGTTCCTCGTTGGCGATGCTGCGATCGAGCTGATCGAGTTGCGACTTGAGCGCGCGTGCAGCAGGATAGCCTGGCTCAAACTGGGTCATCAACTTCTGGTATTCTGCTGCGTATTCCGCACGTCGCTGCCGTAGGGTATTGATGGCTTGGTTGCGTAGCGCTTCCGATGAGGCTCCAGCGGTCCCCCCCTCGTGATAGCGCGCTTCCGCGGCAATCCGTTCGGCAGTTGCTTGGCTTAGTACCGCATTTAGAGACGCCAGATCGTCGGCAACGATCGACCGCTCAGCCGTTGAGCCGTTGGCGTTCGCTTGCGCGGGTAGGTTAATTATGCGTTCGCGCGACGCATAGGTGACCAGCTGACGTTGGCTTTCATCAAGCAGTTCCTTCTGCCGCGCCAGCTGCCGTTCCAAGAGATTGCGGCCATAGGAGGTCGCCTGAACTTTGCGTTGTAGATTAGTCTGAATGAACGCGTCGGACCATGCGTTGACGACTTTTGCCGAGAATTGGGGGTCAGGGCTAGTAAAGCGGATATCGACAAGGCGCGACAGGCGGGTCGGCACGATTGTCAGATGCTTGCGCAGGATCTCGCCCGCCACCCGCTGCCGGGTCGCGCGGCCTGCCGCCGGGTAGCGGCTATTTATCAACACGAACGCCGGTTCGTGAGACGACACGCCGAACCGTTCATAGAATTGGGGATCATCAGTTAAACGGAGCTGCGTCGCAACCCATTCGGATAGTGAGCGGGCTTCCAGCAGGCCATATTGCGTCTGGTAAAATTCCTGATCGGCGACGCTCGTTTCGCGCTCGACACCCTGGAAGTTAGTGACCTGATTGGCTTCGCGTGTAATTTCGATAGTCGCCGAAGCCGTGTATTTCGGCGTCATTAGCAGGGTGGCGATTAGCCCAAGTACGAGGAATGCGACCACCGTGGCAATAATAGCGTATCGCCGTCGCATCGCGATGCGCAGATACTGTCGGATGGCGGGAATATTCTCCGCCTCCGAAGGAAGGGGCACGCCTGTTAGGGAATTAGTGCGCGGGGCGAAGAGCACGGGATTCATGGCGGCCGAACCTTATTGAATGACCGCGATCAGCGGTGCCGCCAGAAGCGGAGAAAGCGAAACGAAGTCGCGGAACATGCGCCGCTGCGGTGAATCGCCAACTACGATCATGTCGTTGGCGTAAATGGGCGGGTCGTCATATTCTCCGCGCCGGATCGCCGCGACGTTGTAAAGGCCGGCCATGCGTTGGTTGCCTACGGTCCGGAGAATAACAACGTCTTCCTGCCTCGCGAATTCCGACAATCCCTTAGCAGAGGCGATGACCCGCATCAGTGTCATTTGGTTGGTAACAGGGTACAGGCCTGGTTCGACCACCTGTCCGTCGATGGTAACGACCTGGCTGACCGAATTTTTGATGTTGATGGTAACTTCGGGGTCGCGGACATAGCGGGCGCGCAAGGCAGTCTCAATCGAACTGGCAAGCTCATGTGCCGTCTTACCGCGTGCGTCAAGCGTGCCCGCCAGCGGCATCGCGATCCGCCCACTGGAGTCTACCTGCATCTCGCGGCTGAGGTCTGGGATGTTGAACACGTCAACCTGGATCGTGTCCAGCGGACCGATAAGCGCCGGGCGGTCGGCCGCGGTTAGGTCGGCACGGTTCGGCGGGGGCAACATCGCCGAACCATCGACGACAGTTAGTCGCTGGGTGGATTGCAGAGGCTCATGACCGGCACACCCAGCAAGGGCGCTCATTATCAAAAAAGCGATACAGAGCTTACGCATGCGCTGGGATCATCCGCAGTGGATAAAATAATAGGTTGCGGTCCTATAGGTGCTGGAAACCCTCGGGTAAAGCAGGGGAACCTGCCGATGAGGAGCATCTCGCGCCAGCGACCCGGCGACGCCGCACAGATTGCTGTCACGCTGTGACCGTGGCAAAGCGAACCGATATAGTCCTCCGCAAATCCTATAAGCAAAGCAGCTCCAGATATGCTCAAAACTAAATTCAGTCCGTGGCCGAGTTTCAGCAAGGAAGAGCAGGTCGCCGTCGCAAAAACCTTGGAATCTAACCGAGTCAATTACTGGACAGGTGGAGAAGGTCGTGCGTTCGAACAGGAGTTTGCGCGGTGGATCGGCACATCCCATGCGGTGGCGGTCGCCAACGGTACGCTTGCGCTCGACCTTGCGCTGAAGGCGCTAGGGATCGGTCCGGGGGATGAGGTGATCGTCACGCCGCGCACCTTCATTGCATCGATTTCCACCGTGGTTACCGCTGGCGCTACGCCGGTCTTCGCCGATGTCGACCGCGACAGTGGCAATATCTCGCCCACTACCATCGCACCCCGGATCACAGAGCATACCCGCGCCATCATTCCAGTGCACTTAGCTGGCTGGCCCGCCGACATGAACGGCATACTAGCACTTGCACAACCGCGCGGCATTCGAGTTGTGGAGGACTGTGCCCAGGCGCACGGCGCAAAGATCGGCGATCGGATGGTCGGTTCGATCGGCGACATCGGGGCATGGTCCTTCTGCCAAGACAAAATTATGTCGACTGGCGGCGAAGGAGGTATGGTAACTACAAATGATGTTGATCTTTGGACGGCCATGTGGTCCTTCAAGGACCACGGCAAGAGTTGGGAAGCGGTGTATGAGCGAGCCCATCCCCCGGGTTTTCGCTGGGTTCATGAACAGTTCGGGACGAATTGGCGCATGCTGGAGATGCAGGCTACGATCGGGCGGATCCAGCTGCGGCGTATGGTTGACTGGACGGCGCGACGGACCGTAATCGCACGGCAGCTGCACGCCGTCCTCGCAGCGTTTCCTAACAGCGTGCGTGCGCCGCTGCCCCCCGAAGGCATGACCCATGCCTTCTACCGTCTCTATGCCTATGTTTGCCCCAAAGGACTGAAGCCCGGTTGGGACCGAGACCGCATTGTTGCCGAGATTACTGCGCTCGATGTGCCGGCCTATCAAGGGAGCTGTTCCGAGGTTTATCTTGAAAAGGCGTTCGACAACACGCCGTGGCGCCCCGAAACGCGACTGCCGATTGCGCGCGAGCTGGGCGAAACCAGCCTAATGTTCCTGACTCATCCCACGATCACCGACGCGGAAGTCGCTAAAATGTGCGACGCGGTGCGTTCTGTGCTGAAGCAGGCAACGGCCTAGACCGCCGACTGTTCGATCCCCGGTCCGGCAGAGCTGGGGATCAGTCACGCCGCAGCGGGCGGGCAGGATTGCCAACCCACGTTTCACCCGCCGGAACGTCCTTGGTCACGACCGCGCCCATGCCAATCACTGCGCCGCGCCCAATCCTCAATGGCTTGTCCGGTGTCCCCTGCTTTAGGATCGCGCCCGTCCCTATGTAGGCATGATCGTCGATATGCACATTGCCGTTGCACTTGGCACCAGGCGCGAACGTGACATAGTCGCCGATTATGCAATCATGTGCGACATAGGCATAAATGTTGGCGTGGAACTGGCGGCCGATACGAATGTCTGACGTCAGGTGTACAAAGCCGCACAGTATCGCGCCCTCGCCGATCGTCACATTGTCAAGGATAACGACATTACCTCCGCTAACCCCGATGATCGCGACATCTTTCTTTCGGCAGAGCGCTTCTAGCTTTTCGCGAACTGCCGAATTGGCAATGGCAAGGACACATGATTTCTTCGGCTCAGGTCGCGCTATAAAGGCATCGAGCGTCAGAATGTCCTGTCCATTCGCCATCCCGTCATCAACGTAGACGAAACTGATCTTCGCGCCAGCATATTGCTGCCGCATCAGCGGCATGATTTCCCGGCCAAAACCGCTAGCCCCATAAATGGCAATGCAATGCATGGTCGTTCCTTCTAGGTTATTCGCTTTTGTCGCCGATGAACCGCGACATCGTCGATTCGCCTTCGGCGCTGATACCGTCGCGGGCAAGCACCTTCCGTACGGTTAGCCATAGTATTTTTAAGTCCAGCAAAAAGCTGCGATTATCTACATACCAGACATCTAGCTCAAACTTTTGATTCCAGCTTAATGCATTACGTCCATTCACCTGAGCCCATCCGGTGATGCCGGGGGTTACGTCATGCCGCCGTGCCTGTTCGGGCGAATACAGCGGAAGATAGGCGACCAGTAGCGGGCGGGGGCCAACGAGGCGGATGTCACCACGCAGCAAATTCCAGAAGGAGGGCAGCTCGTCGAGGCTGAGCGAGCGCAAGATCTTGCCAAGTCGGGTCAGACGCTGCGCGTCGGGTAGCGGGACGCCATTAATGTCGCACGCGTTGGACATGGTGCGGAATTTGAGCAGTTCGAATATTTTGCCGTGCAACCCGGGTCTGGGTTGCCGGAAAAATATCGGAAGTCCTAAATCAAAATATACTAGGATCATTAGCATTAGAAAAATTGGTGCTAAGACCGGAAAGGCGAGCAGGACCAAGGCAATCTCAAATATACGCGGCATCGGAAATTAAACCCGTTCTAGAATAGGTCAGGCGGCGTTACTGGGGTGGCGAGATTGAAAGCCGTTATATTCGGGCACCAGCGTCGTCAGGAGTTCAAGCGAAGCTTCGCGATCTCCTCGAGATAGCACATCCTGTAAATCGTCGAGGTAGCTGTTGAGGATTGGCCAGTCGATATGTGCCTCGCGCGCCTGCATAATGCGCGCATGGTCGGTAGGACGCGGCGAATTACCGATCAGCAACTCCTCGTACAGCTTCTCTCCTTTGCGCAACCCGACCTCGCAAATTTCTATATCGCCATCCGGATGGGTCGCGTCACGGACGCTAAGCCCCGAGAGATTGATCATCGTACGTGCTAGGTCGTAGATTGAGACTGGTTGGCCCATATCGAGAACATAGACCTCCCCCCCCTCAGCCATGGCCCCGGCCTGAATGACGAGTTGCGCGGCTTCAGGAATCGTCATGAAATAGCGAGTCACGTCCTTATGTGTCAGTGTGACCGGACCGCCCTGTCGGATCTGGCGTTGGAATCGGGGGACGACCGATCCACTTGAGCCCAGCACATTGCCGAACCGCACGATCGCAAACAACGTCCCGCTCCCCCGCCCGTTCAACGCCTGAAGGATGAGTTCGCAGACGCGCTTGCTGGCTCCCATCACGTTGGTCGGCCGCACGGCCTTATCAGTACTGACCAAAATGAAGTTCCGGACCCCAACACGATCCGCATGCAGCGCGCAGTGCAGTGTTCCGAGGATGTTGTTGTGCATGCCCGCGATCACGTTCTCCTCAACCAGCGGAACATGCTTGTAAGCCGCGGCATGGAACACCGTATCGGGTTTCCAGCGATCGAAGAGCCGTTGTGCCGTGTTATAGTCGGCAATACTACCCAGTTCCGCGTGAATCGCTAGAGGCCCGCCGAGCAGCCCCCGCTTCTCCGCTTCGCGAAGTTCTTCCTCGATTGAATAGAGTGCGTGTTCAGTCATCTCGATGAGGATGATGTCGGTCGGCTCCAGTCGGCTGATCTGGCGACAAAGTTCACTGCCGATCGATCCGCCTGCACCAGTCACCATCACCGAACGGCCGGTCACGGTCTTGTGCAGCAGGTGTTGGTTTGGCGGCACGGGCTCACGCCCCAGTAGGTCAGTAATCTCAATCGCACGTAGATCGCCAACGGAGATTGAACCGTCGAGCAGATTGCTGATCGCCGGCAACGTAAGCACGCGGACACTGATGTCCTCAAACTTGCGCACCATCTTTTCGCGCTCCTGGCGAGAGATGCGAGGAACCGCCAGCAGGATCATGTCGACCTCATGTCGGTTGATCAGCTCCGCAATATTGTCTGCTTTGTATACGCGCACCCCGTCGAGGTGCTTGCCCGTCATATGTGTATCGTCGTCAAGATAGCCGCGCAGCAGCATATTACCTTCGTGTCTCAGCGACAGCGCGAGCTGTCGTCCCGACGACCCCGCGCCATAGATAAAGACTCGCTGCCGCTGCCCGGGAAAATTCTTCTGATTGAGCAGGTCGAAAAACGCATAGCGCGCAACGAGTCGGCTCAGGATTAGGAGGACCGCAAACAGCAGCGGTTGAATGACTGCAACCGTACGCGGCACGCTGGGAACGATGTTGGCGAGCGATAGCGCCACTAAAATCACGCCCATCATCATGCACGATGTCGCGATGTTTGCCATCGTGCGCGCTCCCATGAACCGCACGACCGAGCGGTAAATGCCAGATAGCGTGAAGATCGTCAGCCACGCCGCCAGACTTACCACGATAACGGCAAGCACGGCTCGACTGGACAAAACCCATTCACCTAACCGCAGTGAAAAGGCAATCCAGACCGCGATCACGCAAAGTAACGCATCGTTGACCATGACAAGAGAGGACTTGACTGTGCGGCCAAGACCTACAAGGTAACGCAGAATAGCGATAACGGTGGGCTCTATAGTATTCCAAATGCTGCTCACAACGTCACTCTCGCACTACGTTATTTTCCAGTGTTTTGGAAATGGGATTATAGTCAAAGGATAAGTTTTGTCCCTACAACATGACGTCGCCCTTTACAAATCGTTGTGGGATCAATCGAGCGGGACCGACGTTGACGGCACGTTTATGGAGCCCGTCGGGCCGTTCGCTGTCATGCTGAAGGATGGATTATAATGCCAGATTTGCGCCCATCCCGCCGTAACGTATTGACATTGCCGTTTGCACTGGCGGGAAGCGGCCTGGTGTTCCCTCACGCCTGTGCCGCAGCGTCTTCCACGATGCTCACTCCGGAAGATTTCGGAGCGATTGGTTATGCTACGCGGGCGCAGGCGGCACAGGGTCACGATGCAACAAAGGCGCTGCAGCGTATGGCGATTCAAGCAGCACGGCGCGGGGTGGCGTGCGGCGGAACGCGAGGCCGGTGGTATGTCGCAGGCACGATCGACTGGCCGTCAGGATCTCACGTTGTCGGACTAAAACTCCTGACCGGTCCCGGTGCAACTGACGCCACACCGTTCACTATCGCCTCGATAAGCGCGCCCAAACGTGACCTTGCCTTCATTGATTGCATGGTGGACGGCAACCGCCGTAACCAAGACTTGCTCCAGACTTCAGGTGGCGATGGTCGCCGCTTCGGGTGGCTGCTCAGCGGCTACCGCCCTGGCGCTGTAAAAGGCGTTACGCTAACGCGATGCCGGGCATGGAATTGTGCGACCGATGGGTTCGCCACGTGGTGCAACGGGGTAGAGCAGGCACCCGGCACCGGCTATTTCTTCGGCGACATCCAACTTGTTGATTGCGATTTTCGGTGGAACGGTCGCCACGGAGGCTCGCTGATGGGAGTCGATGGGTTTCGGATGCAAGGTGGATACTTAAAAAATAACGGTAAAGATCTTGTCGTCTCGCGCGCCTCGCCCGCATCAAACGGCGCTCGCGCTCGCGCGCTGGCGGAAGTAGGGGGCACGCGTCGCTATGGCCGGCCTTGGGATTGCGAAAGTTCGTTGCCGGGAGAAGGCTTTCGCAACATTACCTTCGCTAATGTTGACATGCGCGGCAATGTCGGCGGGTTACTGTTCCATCATTATTTCTATCGAGATGGCCGGATCGCGAGCAATCTACGGGTCGAACACTGCCTGCTATCCGATCCGGAAGGGCAGACCACAGGCGATGGTTCACTTCTATTCTATGCAGTCGACGCTCAGACCGGCCGCCCTTTCCAGGACCGGACCGTGGCGTTCGACGGTATCGAGGGGATCGATAACCAGTATGACCGCCACGGTATCGCGGTCTATTCCGCCGATCATGTCGTCATCGTGGGCGGACGTGCGATCATGACCGGTCCAGGATACTGGGGGCACTATGCCACGATAAGCCAAGGCGGAGGCAACCTGCGGATCGATGTGCCCAGCAATCGACATCGCATCTGGCGCGTTGAGGGCGATCGTCAGGGATTGGTAGATGGACGATTAAGCAGCGGTAAGATCGAGGCTAATTCCGCCTCGTAGGTTGGAACGCCACAGATCCTTCGGAAGGGCCGCCCATCGCGTACCCGGGAACAGGCCATCGCACGGTTCAACCCGTCGGCGATTGCACCCTCGTCCTGAGACACGGTGAAAATACCCTCCTCACTTTGAGGTAGGCTAGGATGGTGGAGGCTTACGAAGGGAATACCGAGTAGGATATATTCATAATATTTGGTCGGTTCAGCATATTTGGTGTTCAGCCGATTCATCCGGCCCGCAATATTTTGGTAAGGATACAGGCATACGAGCGCCGCTGCCTCGGCCCACAGCCGTTGCAACAGAACCGGGCGTGGCACGGGACCAATAATGGTCAGCCGCTTATTCGCCGGCAACGGTATAGCGCGGAGCATGTCTATATATGCCGGGTCTTCGTGGTTACCGATTAGTTCGAGTTCGCGTGCTTCCGACTGCGCGAAACCGCGGATCAGCAGGTCGAGCCCTTGATAATGCGCAATCAGCCCACCGTACATAATCTTATACGGGTTTGGCGCACGCGGAACGGCGTGGAGTGCTAATATTTGCTCCGCGGTCTTGCGATCGGGCACGTTGCGGATGATGGCGTCGGGACGGCGCGCGATGACGGCACGCAGGCGGGCACGATATTTGTTGACCTCAACGACATGATCTACCGCCTGCAGCAGGCGATTGGCTACTGCCTCCATCCGGCCATCGCCGTCTAGTTCATAGGCGAAGACGATGGTCTTACCCCCCCGCAGTAACCAGAAGGGCCACGAAAAAAGGGCGGAGCGCGTTCCCACCGTTATGATCACATCAGTTTGGCTGCGCGCACGCAACACGCCGCACCAGAAGGTCAGCGCGCGCTTCAGCCCACTCCTAACTGGTGAGCGGATCGACTGGATCTCTATACCATCCTCGTCAACGAACCGCTTGTCCGACTCGCCGACGTACAAGACTTGCACCTCGTGCCCCTGCGCGCGCAGAAAACGTGCCAACGAGAAGGCGACACCATAGACGCGTTCGAGATTGGCATAAGACCATATACTTATATTCATGACATTCCCGGAGCGACCACGACAGGGGTCAGTCGCTTGAGCCTGACGAAAGATGCAAGCGAAACAAAGAGGAGGAAGGCAGAATAGGCGCACAACCGCGCTTCGGCAAAACCGTCGGTCGACCGCTGCACGAGCAACATTGATGCGGTAAGAAATACGACACACCAGAAAATATTTCCGAACGCCGTGAACTTAAAGTGGCCAAGACCGGTCAGCACAGTTCCGAAGGGAAACGCTAGCGCGCTGAACCAGCCCGCGCACAGTAGTACGACGAACGGATATTCAGCTTCGGTTAGGCGATAGGCCGACAGGAGAAATGGGCATGCAGTCATCAGCCCCAGCGCGGGTATCAGCGTCAGCGCGAAATTCAATCCGACGATGCCCCACGCTTGCTGACGGAAGCCAACGAGGTCGCCGGTTTCGACCCTGTGCATAAGATGCGGCAGGATGATCTGGCTCACAATGGCGGGAACGAACAGCAGCAGGCTGAGCCATTGTTGTGCGACTGTGATGACCGACGTATTAATTGGCGTGCGCGCCGTAGTGAAGATATATGTTAAAACGATCAAGTTGGTTGGCTCTACTACCGACGAACCGATGAGCGAGGGCGGGACGCGCCCGAGCATGACGCGCCACTGTGTGAAACGAGCTGTCGCGTCCTGATCCCTCGCGACAGTCTGCCGGAACAGTAGACCTGCCGACAGGATGCCAACTAATAGCGTCCCGCCCGCGACGCCGGCTGCCGCCGTAGCTGGATCGACCGCGAGCAGGACCGCGACAATTTGTCCCGCGCCGAGCAGAAGGCTGCTCAGCATGGCCTGCCTATAGGCGCGTTCCGCGATCAGCCCCGCAAGCGTCACCGCTTGAATGCAGAAACCCGATGCCATCACCGTCAGGAGGACGGCGAAGTGCGCCGAGTTTAGCCCTGGCGCGGTGACCCCGGCCGACAACCATACGACAGCGGCAACTACGATCACTGTTGCAATCGCCGTCGTCACTAAGAATAGGATCGGCCAGATGCCGTGCTCGGCGCGCGCTCGCGCGCCCGCTATGGCCCCTGTCAGCGGCAGCGAAAAGCCCGGCGCGATCGCCAGCCCGAGGATGCTGCTCCATAGGATCACTGCAGACACCGTCGCAAGACCACCCGGCCCGAATCGATGCGCCACCAAAAGCAGTGCGCCGATTTGCAGGACTCTATTGCCCCCCGCCCCGACGACGGACAACATAGTGCCTTGGATCAATGAACCGGGAACCGCTACCTTGGCAAGAAGGCGACGCGGCAATCCCCGTGTCCTGCGATCTAGGAACGAGACGAAAGTCACCCCTGGGCGATCCACCGCATCACCCTGCCATGATCCGCTCGACGATCCGGCGGGCAGCGTGCCCGTCGCCATAGGGGCTTCCGCCCTTTATCATATCGGCATAGGCGATCGGATCGTCCAGCAGGCGGCGAGCCTCTGTCAGCAGGTGATCCGCCGACGGCCCGACTAAGCGCGCACTGCCTGCATCGACGGCCTCGGGCCGCTCGGTCGAATCGCGCGTCACCAGCACTGGCTTGTCGAGGGCGGGGGCTTCTTCCTGGATGCCCCCGGAATCGGTGATGACGATATAGGCGTGTTTCAGGAGATAGACGAAAGACAGATATTCCAGGGGTGGAATGAGATGTACGTTGCGGGCACCCCCCAGCATCTCGTGCACGACCTCTTGAACAGAGGGGTTGAGGTGAACCGGATAGACGATGTCTACATCGCCACGTTCCGCCAGTGCCTTGATCGCGATACAGATCTGGCGCAGCCCTTCACCAAAGTTTTCTCGGCGGTGACCGGTGACGAGAATCAGGCGGCGTTCGTGGTTCAGGAACGACATGCCCTGCCCCGCACTTTCGCGCAGCGCTGGTTCCTTGTCGAGCCGGTCTACGATGCTGTACAGCGCGTCGATCACGGTATTGCCGGTGACGACGACACGATCTGGACGGACGTTCTCAGCCAGCAGGTTGTCCTGCGACCGCGTGGTCGGCGGAAAATGAAGGCTCGTAATCGGGGTGAGCAGCCGGCGGTTCATTTCCTCGGGCCAAGGCGACATTATGTTGCCTGTCCGTAATCCGGCCTCGACATGCGCCACATTGATCTTGCGGTGGAATGCCGCGAGTCCAGCAGCGAACGCTGACGTAGTGTCGCCCTGCACAATGACCCAATCTGGGTTAGTTTTTGCGAGAATTTGGTCGACAGCCTGCAAGACATTTGCTGAAAGTTCGGAAAGTTGCTGTCGAGGCCGCATAACATTGAGATCGAATGCGGGTTTGATCTTGAATAACCCAAGCACTTGATCGAGCATCTCGCGATGTTGACCGGTGACGCAGGTAATATGTTCGACGCCGGGTTCTGATTCGAACGCACGGATAACGGGTGCCAGTTTTATTGCTTCCGGCCGCGTCCCAAAAATGCTCATCACTTTCATCGAACACTTCCTTTCGGGAGCTGCGTTAGCGGATGATGCCCGGCATACAAGAGGCGACAGGGGCAATATCCCGTTTTAGAAAACGTCCTATCCGACCGGGATGCGACCGGCACTGAACAAGCGTAGGGCGTCCCTTGCCGCGAGCATCGGGTTTACGATAGGTGGCGCAATGTCTCCGGAACCCGCCAACCCCGCCGCTCTCTCTCCGACAGCACGGTCGAAAGTCAGCGAGACCGCACAGCGTATCTGTATCGTCGCTGCCATGGTTGCGGCACTTGTCCTTCACTCGACGGCTACCGTGTTCTGGGGTGCCCGTCTCGGCCTGATCGCTATATTTCTGCTCGTATTCGTGTTGGCGTGGACGGCATCGCAAAGCCGGCGCTACTTCATCGTCTATGCGGTGATCCCGATCGTAGTGTGTTGTACGATTCTATGCTGGTGCATCATTGCCCCTCTGCCCGGACGGGAGATAGAGGGGCTGCCGGTTACCGACCGGCTCAACTATTACATGCTATATTATACACCACGACTGTTCTTCTATACCGATTATGAGAAAGGCTTCTTGACCCTTATCGCACTGTGTCGACCGTTTGTCGATTTCGCGACTTTCTTGGTTCTGTGTGTTACGATAACGCTGCTCGGCTACCTTCGCGTTCTCTCGGTACTGAAGCGCGAGGCGTATTTTCCGATCCTCCTGTGCTTCGGACTAGGTTATTTTTCATTCTGGAGTGGGGTGCTCAATATCACCCGGCAGTTCCTAGCTGGAGGATTAGTACTAATCGGTATCAGCCTGCTGCTCTCCAATATTCGTTCGTCTGGCCGTGCGCACCTGATCTGCGTGCTGATCGGCGTCCTTGCCATATCGATTCATTCGTCTGCGGCAATTATCTTTCTTTTTCAGTTGCTGACGCTGCTCCGTCGGCGTGACCGGCTAATAGTAACAATATGGATTGTCGATTTAGCACTCTTCGCAGCAAATTTTGCCGGTCTCAATCCGCTAAGACCATTAACGTCCCGCATCTCTGCGTTTCGGCGGTACGATATTGATGAAGCATCTGCCGCCGATCTCGTCAACATTATGAATACTGGCGTCGGCACCGGCAACCGTCCGGACTGGGCCCTGTTTCTGTTGCTTCCAATCTTGCTGTATTACAGCTTCCGCTTCCTGCGGAAACGTTCGGACGTGTCGCAGGACGATCTCAGTTGCCTAGCTCTGTTCTATACAACGCTGACCATTCCGTTCTACGCAATGAGCTACCTGATCTATGCCGATCGTCTGGCTTATTATGCCTATCTAACGGTACCGCTCTTCTTATTGGTCATAGCGTCAGCACCGGCGATGAAGGCGTATCGGACGGCAATTGTCGCGGGGATGGCAGGTATAGCTATCTCACAATTCGCACTGGGGTGGTACGGGTATACGCCACTGTTCTGGTCAGGCGGACTAATTCGGGTGGGGTGATACCCTGATTGGGGTTAACGTTGCACAAAGCACTTGCGTACCGCAGACTTAAGAGTGCGCGGCACGAACGCCGCCGCTATGCTGCGCATGACCCCCTTGTACGATGTAGGCCGGCGATAAGAGAAATATCGCAATACGATCCGTGCAGTAGTCCGCGCGGGTTGGTTCGACGATGCGAGAACTGACCCGCCGTGCACGCGATACTCGACCAGCGGCTGTGCTACGCTAGCCACGGTCCCGTTGCGCACGATGCGTTGGAGGAACTCATAATCCTCCGCTCCGACATAGCGTTCGTCATAGCAGCCTATTGTCGCAAAAACCGACGTCCGCAGGAACCATGTCGAATGGACGAAAATGTTGCGGACGGCGAGCGCTCCGACGAGATCGTCTGGAACGTCGCCTGATGCATCCCAAAGTCGTTTGCCGTCACCATCTATCACATGGACGCCGCTGACCGTCAGATCAGCTCCGGTAGCATCAGCCTTGGCGCGTTGTAGCGACAATCGGTCCGGCATACTAAAATCGTCCGCATCCTGCCGGGCATAGAAGGTATAGCCCTCGTTCAGTACGAACTGCGCAGCAAAGTTTAGAATGCCTATCAAGCCGATATTATGCTGCATTCGGCAATGGACGAGATTGTCGATGACGGGTAGCCCTTCGAGTGGTACGCCTCCATCCTCAACAAGCAAGATGTCGTGCGGCTCGGCATTGCGTGCAAGCGCCGCAAGACACGGCTCAATCCAACGTTGCGCATTGTAGCATGGCAGCACCACAAGAATTCGAGGACGCGGCGCGTCCCTTGTACGAAAATCACGGACGCGACACGGCACCATCCGAGTGCCATGGGTAATCCAATAGTCAGCTGAACTCACGGTGACATTTCCGGCATTAGGGGGGCGACCATGACCTGGTAGATACGTTCGTTCGCTTTGACCTGATCAAAGTCTTCCTCCGCCATCCGGCGGCTTTCATTCCCCATCGCGGGAATTATCCCAGGGTCGACACAGAATTTTCGCATGGCATTCGCAAGGCTCACGGCATCACGCGGTTGCGCGAAAAAGCCGTTCACGCCAGACAATACCGTCTCGCGACACCCCGGAACGTCAGTGGTGACGACGGGGCGTCCCATCGCCATCGCTTCTTGCGTGCTGCGCGGCACGCCTTCTCGATAGGACGGCAGTACATAGACCGAACAGTCGGCGATAGCTGGACGGACGTCGCAAATCTCGCCCAGCCATTTGACACTACCGTCCGCAGTCAAAGCCCGAATTTCGTCTGTTGATATCCCGCTGGGGTTGGCATCCACGCCGCCAATGAGCTGAAAGCGAGCCGCCGGAAAGTCCTTGAGCACAATCCGTGCCGCGACCACGAATTCGCGCACGCCCTTTTCGCGTAGCAGGCGGCCGATCATGAGGAACGATGGCGGGCCATCCCGGAACGGTGCTACATTGTAATATGACAGATCAACCCCGATACCACCCAACAGGCTGGCTTTGTCAGGAGATACAATCCCTCGTTCAACAAATTCGGCGCGATCGTCCGGGTTGAGAAACAATACACGATGCGCGCGTCTTAGCGCGATCTTTAGTAAAGTGATGGCTACTTGCCGCGCCACCCGCTTCTTTGTTCCGTCGCGGCCGTCGTCGGTGAACAGGTAGCCCAGTCCTTCCACCATCGCGATGCGGCGCGGAACACGCGCGATCGCAGCGGCGAGGCCGCCATAGATATTCGGCTTGATAAAATAGGTTAGGCTCACGTCCGGCATCTCGCGGCGCAGCCATGCGGTGAGATCGCGCAAAGTACGAAGGTCGGACAGCGGATTCTGGCCGGTACGCTCGATCCGGTAGGTTCCAAGCAGCACACCCAGCATGACGAGTTCCTTCTGCTGCGCGCTCGAGAACTCGGGTGCCAGCACATGCACGTCATGTCCGCGTTCAACCAGAAGCCGCAACAGGGGGCCACGAAACCGGATCAGAGAATCTGCAGAATTCGATATGATCGCAATCTTCATGACGCGTAGATTGCCATATGTATCAATCCTTTATCGGGCGGGGCCTTGCCAATCATTGCCGAAGCGCTTGTGCTGTCTGGATTTGGCTCCAAATCGTCAATGGGGTCGCTGGGTAAAAGGATGACCTGTCATCGTCAACTCGCCGCCTCCTTTCGGGCCATGGCAAACAGTTGGTTTCGCTGGGCAGAAATATCGCATAAGGCGATACCGATATGCTTCCTTCTCCGCATCGCTCGACCCCGGGTTTAAAACCCAGTATATCGTTCGTCTTAGTCTGCGGGATGCTGGTCGTTCTGTCTGTGGCAGGCGGCGCGTCGCGTAGCGACGCGCTGGGACAGATAGTTGTGCGGGCGGGAGCATGGGTTAGTCTGATCCTCCTGTCACTGATGGGCGAGCGCCCGTCGCTGGATAGGGCGCGGCCAGTGCTAATCTTGTTACTCGCCACGATCGCGCTTCCCCTACTGCAACTTATTCCCTTGCCGCCCTTGATCTGGCAAACCCTTCCCGGTCGGGAGAGCTTCGCCGATGTGGCCCCCCTAGTTGGTCGGCCGCTGCCGTGGCGGCCACTAGCTATCGTTCCCGGCACGGCCATTAACGCTATGTCCTCGTTGGTAGTGCCGCTCGCGATGCTGCTCATTTCCGCATGCCTGAATGACAAGGAGCGTTCGCGTCTTCCCGGCTTGATGCTGATCCTGGTCATCGCTTCGATGCTGCTGGGACTCGCGCAATTTTCAGGATTGGGATTCAACAACCCGTTGATCAACGAAACCGTGGGGCGGGTCAGCGGCAATTTCGCAAACCCCAATCATTTTGCGCTGCTCATGGCGATCGGCTGCCTTCTTGCTCCAGCGTGGGCTTTAGGTGATGCGCGTCATACTAACTGGCGAATTCCTGTTGCCCTTGGACTGCTACTTTTACTGACGCTCACGATCCTCGCCAGCGGGTCGCGCGCGGGAATGTTGTTTGGCAGCGTCGGGCTGTGCCTAGGATTATACCTACAGCAATCCGCGATCCGCCGGCTGACGCGGGGCTATCCGCGTTGGGCGTTCCCGCTCTTGATTGTTGCCGTCCTAGGGCTGATCGTGACGTTTGCATTCATCAGCTTTTCGCTTGACCGCGCGCAATCGCTCAACCGGTTGTTGGAGGTAGAAAGCGGTCAGGACATGCGCGTCCGTGGATTTCCCGTTGTTGTCGCCATGATCAAAGAATATTTTCCGGTCGGCGCCGGTATGGGGGGGTTCGATCCCTTGTTCCGCCTTCACGAACCATTCAGCTTGTTGAAGATTTTGTATTTCAACCATGCGCACAATGACTTTATGGAAATCGTCTTGGATGCCGGTTTTGCTGGACTAGTTTTGCTGCTGGCTGCATGCGGATGGTGGGTGCTGCGCGGTATCCGCGTGTGGGTTACCGAGCGGGATTTGCCAGAGTCGGCCGAGGGCCGACTGGGGTGGGCGATCCTGCTACTGATGCTGGGAGCCAGCGTGGTAGATTATCCCGCCCGCACTCCGTTGATGATGGTGATGACAGTGTTTGCAGCGATGTTGCTATCTGGTCGGACCTTGCGTCGCGAAGGCATACGATAGCTTAGGTGTTTGATCCCATTGTTGGATGGTGTGATCCTTTCGTTGGAATGGAAGGAAGCCGTATGGGACAGGTACGTCACGGGAGCGGACTACCACGCACGCCGTCAGAGCAGCAATACAGCGATCGCAAGCTTCGCTCTCGACGCTGAGCCAGGAGCTTGGGATCAACCCAAAGACGGTGGCGAAATGGCGGAAGCGGGCGACGGTCGAGGATTTGAAGACCGGGCCGAAGGCCCCTCACTCCACGACCTTGAGCCAAGCCGAGGAGGCAGCGGTCGTCGCATTCCGGCGTCACACATTACTGCCGCTCGACGATTGCCTCTATGCATTGCAGCCCTCGATCCCGCATCTGACACGGTCAGCGCTGCACCGCTGCCTGCAGCGGCACGGCATATCTCGTCTGCCGGACATCGAGGGCGACAAGCCAAAGCGCCAGCGCTTCAAGCGCTACCCGATCGGCTTCTTCCACATGGATATCGCCGAGGTTCAGACTGCCGAAGGCAAGGCTCTCCTGAGCTTGTCGAAGGGCTCTACCCTGTTCGTCGGCATCGACCGCACCAGCAAGTTCGCCGTCACCCAGTTGGTCGACAAGACTGATCGGCGAACGGCGTGGGAATTCCTTGAACACCTGCTGAAAGCAGTGCCGTACCGGATCCACACGATCCTGACTGACAATCCTGTCCTGAGCGAAGTCGAAGGGGGCATCCAGTTCGCTGAGCAGCCGCGCAATCGTAACATTGCTTGGTCGCGGCAGATGCGCCTCGACATGATCTGCGAGGCCAGCGGCATCGAGCACCGGCTCACCAAGGCTCTCCCGAGCTTAGTCGAGGGGCCGAACCATCCCTGGACCAACGGTCAGGTCGAGCGGATGAACCGCACGATCAAAGAGGCAACCGTCAAGCGCTTCCATTACGATAGCCACGAGCAATTACGGGTGCACCTCGCCGACTTCATGGCAGCCTACAATTTCACCCGTCGGCTCAAGACGCTCAGTGGCCTCACGCCTTACGAATACATCGCCAAGATCTGGACGTCAGAGCCGGACAGGTTCATCGTCAATCCGATCCACCAGATACCGGGACTAAATATCTGGACTCGGTAGGGTAGGGATCGATCCTACCATCATCGACAAAGCCGGAACAATACCATTATGACAATAGCTGTGTCCGATAAACATTATTCTCGGACATAAGGGTAGCGTGTCAGAATTAAGCGTGTCACACGCTTTTATATGGCCGCTTCCCGCACACTTCGACCCATGCCGCTCGATCCGGACCTTAGTTCGTCGCG
>Ga0308164_10001696_pt1 | contig 24514 bp, 20 predicted proteins | sample PhyTR2_FD_201031 | JGI IMG/M metagenome (GOLD analysis project Ga0308164, IMG submission 201031) | Phyllosphere microbial communities from UC Gill Tract Community Farm, Albany, California, United States - DLSLT.R2 | ecosystem: Host-associated > Plants > Phyllosphere > Unclassified | place: USA... | reverse complement strand
TACCGAACTGGATGCTCTCGATCAAGCGTTTGAGCCGTTTGGGGTCGTTGCGCTGGGCGGCGCTGATCATGCGTTTGGCAACCACGCCGGTTTCGTTGGAGAGGGTCAGCATGATGCTGCCGTCCAGGCGTTCGATACTCAGGTTGACCCGGTATTGAGGTTGAAACGCTTCGCTAATGCATTGAAAGGGATTGTCCATGGCGTTCCACCTGACTATTTCAAGACTGCAGTAATTGACTGGGCGTGATCACGATTAGTTCGCCGCTCCAGACCACTGGTGGGTCTTCAAGCTCCTTGCTGGCAATTTCACTTCGAGATTCAAACGTCGATTTGGTGTACAGATGTACCAAAGCAAGGGGCATGCCGTTTTGTAGGACAACTGATTGACGGGCATAAAAAAAGCGAGCCACGTGGCTCGCTTTTTTTCATTGACCGTTCGATCAACTATTGAGGACCTGCTGGTTCTCCAGAAATTCTTCTTCGAGCAACGCACTTGCTTCGCTGCCTTCAGTGGATTTGCCCGTAGGCGCACGCTTGGCGCGCAGTTTGCCGAACAGGTGTTCAAGGGCGTGTTCGAGTTTATCGGCGGCGCCATCCACAGCCTGGTTGAGGGTTTCGGCCTTGTGGGTGACGGAAATAGGTTGGTGGCCTTTGGGTCGCGCTTCCAGCTGGCAGCGTTTGTCTTGCGGCCCGGCCTTGTCGCCGTTCTCATCGCGCAGGTGAACTTCGATGCGGGTGAGGTCTTCTTCGTAGCGTGACAGCGTGCTTTCCAACGTGGATTTTACCCACTCCTCCAGTCGAATACTGCTTTCAATATGATTGTCGCTATTGACTTGGATTTGCATAGTTCAGCCCTTTTTCAGCTAGCTCGCAGAAGCAGGCGGACCAGCGCGACGCGCGGGGATTTTCCGACTGCCTCTACGTACAAGGTCGGGCAGTGGGGCTCACATTTCAAGCCCCTGAACGAGATAAATATTTAACGAACGTTTCAGAAAGCCACGGAAGTCTGGAGATAGACGGTTCGCGGCTGCCCCACGTACTTGCCTTTGTTGTTGTCGTCGAACGAGCGAGTGAAGTACTCGTGGTTGAAGATGTTCTTTACCCCCACGGCGACGTTCAGGTTCGACAGGCTCGGGCCGAAATCGTAGCCGGCGCGAGTGCTGAACAGCATGTAGCCGGGGATGCGGCCGGTGCTGCCGTCGGCACTTTCGGCCGCGGTATTGGCGTTGTCGGCGAACTGGCTGCTCTGGTAGCTGCTGTCCAGGTTGAGCTTCCAAGGCCCCTCGGTATAGGAGACGCCCAAGGTGCCCTTGCTCTTCGAGGAGAACGGCACACGATTGCCGTGGTTCGGCCCAGCTTCGCGGATAGTTGCGTCCACATAGGCATAGGTGGCGTACACCTCATAACCGGCCAGTGCCGGGTTGATACCGTCCAGCGCGTAGTTAACGCTGGCTTCGATGCCTTGGTGGCGGGTCTTGCCGCGCGCGATCACGGTGTCGTTGGTCTGGTTGCTGTCGTACTGGTTGTCGAAGTTGATCAGGAAGGTGCCCAGCTCGGCCTTCAGGCGGCCATTGTCATAGCGGGTTCCGAGTTCCCAGGTGCGGGCCTTTTCGGGCTTCACTTCGTCGCCGGCCACGCGGTTGGGCATCTGGCTGTATTGCACGCTGCCGAACGAGGCCTCGGTGTTGGCGTACAGGTTCCAGGTGTCGGTGAGGTGGTACATCACGTTCAATGCGGGCAGTGGCGTCTCGTAGTTGCCCTGGTACTTGACGTTGGTCAGCAGGTTGGTCTGCTGGGAGTCGATGAACTCGTAGCGCACCCCGGGGGTGAACGTCCAGCGGCCGATATCAATGCGGTCGTCGATAAACAACGCATGGGCTTCGGTGCCGCCGCGGGTGTCGCGGTCGTTGCGGCTGTCGGTGGTCGGCAGCTGGCCCGAGGCGATGGGTTCGCGATAGCGCAGTTCGTGGCCCGCTTCGTTGATGTAGCGGTAGCCCATGCCCACTTCATGCCAGCTGTCGCCGAGGGCGAAGCCTTGGGAGAAGTGGGTTTCGATGCCGCGCACCCAGTATTCACGGGGCGACAGCGACATGAAAGTGCCCTGGTCCAGGTAGCCGCTGCGCAGGGTGTTGGTATAGAAACTGTTGACGGTGAACTCGCGGGCGTCCTGCTGGTAGCGGTAGCCGACGTTGAACAGGGTACGGCGGCCCCAGAATTTGTCGTTCAGGCGCGTGGACTGGTATGGGTCGGCCTTGTAATTCGCAGCGCTCAGGCCGCCGGGCATGTCGGCTTCACCTTCGTAGTACTGGGCCATGGCGTGCACGCTGTTGGCTTCGTCGAGCTGGTAGTTGCCCTTGAGGATCAGGTCGTCGATTTGCGTGTCGCTGTGTTCGCGCCAGTCGCCGCCGCGTACGCCGGAATAGAGGATGGCGCCGCCCAGGCCGTTGGCATTGGTGCCGCCGGCCAGCAGGTTGCCGGTGCTCTTGAAGCCGTCATGGCTGGACGAGGGCGCGGTTTCGGTCAGGATGCCGGCCTTCACGGTGGGCTCTTCGGGAATGGCGCGGGTCACGAAGTTGACGATGCCGCCGACGTTCTGCGGGCCATAGCGCACGGCGCCGCCGCCACGTACCACGTCGACGGCGTCCATGTTGCCCATGCTGATGGGCGCGAACGATAGTTGCGGCTGGCCGTAGGGGGCGAAGGGCACGGGGATGCCGTCCATCAGCACGGTGGAGCGGGTGGCCAGGCGTGGGTTGAGGCCGCGGATGCCGAAGTTCAGCGCCATGTCGTGGCTGCCGGTGCCGTTGTTGAGTGGCGCGTTGACCCCAGGGATACGGTTCAGCACATCGCCCGCGCTGGCGGCGCCGGTGCGCTCGAAGGTTTCGCGGCGGACCACGTCGCGGGCACCGGGGTGTTCGAAGACGTTGGTCTGGTCGGCCTGGCCCAGCCAGTCGCCGACCACGGTGGAAGCGCCCAGCTCGATCGGGCCGTTGCTGGCGGCGCTGGCGGCCACCGGGGCTTGCTCCAGGCTGAAGGCGTTGGCCCCCGATGGCCGCGCTTGCAGGCCGGTGCCTTGCAGCAGCTGTTGCAGGCCTTGTTCGAGGGTGAATTGGCCGTTCAAGCCGGGGCTCTGCAGGCCACTCACCCGTTCCGAAGGGAAGGTGATCAGGGCGCCGGTTTCGCGGCCGAACTGGTTCAGTGCGCTTTCCAGCGAGCTGGGGGCGATGTGGTAGCTGCGGCTGCTCATATCGGCGCCATGGGCCAGCGGCAGGCCGGCCACGCTAAGGCTGGCGCCCAGCAGCAGGCAGCGCAGGGAACGGGCGAGCGGGGTGGGGGTGAACGACATGGTGTGGGCCTGCAAGGGGTCGGTGAAAGGGGGAGTTACCCTCTCTGTCACGCGAGGTCGGCGAAACGGCTCACGTCTTTGCACAATTATTTTCAGCGGCTCTAATTTTCAGCGGCTAGGCGCGGGCCTCGAGGCTGACCCAGTAGCGGGTGGTGCGCTTGACCCGCAGCGGCAGCGCCACTTCGAGCATCTGCAGGATGCGGTCGGTGTCGTTGAGCGGGTAGCTGCCGGAAATGCGCAGGTCGGCCAGGCGCGGGTCGCACTGCAGGTGGCCGCGGCGGTAGCGGCCCAGTTCGTTGATGAAATCGCCGAGGCGCATCTGTGTGGCGATCAGCATGCCGTCGACCCAGGCGCCGGTGTTGGCGTCGGTGGCCACGGGCGGCGAGCAGGTGCTGGCATCGAAACTGGCTTGCAGGCTGGCCGCCAAGCGCAGCGGGTAGCCACGTTGCGCCTGCGGGCTGAGGCTGGCGATACCTTCCAGTACGGCCACTTGGGTGCGCCCGTGCAGTTGCCGAATATCGAGGCGCCCCTGGGACGCAATCACTATGCCTTGCGCGGTGGTGACGTACAGCGGGCGCGGGTCGGGCGCCAGGCGCAGGAGGATTTCGCCTTCCAGCAGGTGCACCAGCCGGCGTTCCTGGTTGAAGGCGATATCCACCGCGCTGGCGCTGTTGAGGTGCAGCTGCGAGCCGTCTTCCAGGGGCATCTGCCGGCGCTCGCCAAACGGGCTGCGGTAGTCGGCCAGGAGCGGCGGCAGCAGTTGCTGTTGGCGCAGGCCCAGCCCGGTGGCACTGGCCACGCCGAGCAGCAGCAAGGCTTTCAGCGCACGGCGGCGGGCGGCTGACGGCGGCGCCTTGAGGGTGGCGTGGGCCAGTGGCGCGGGCACGCCGCGCAGCCGTTGGTTGACCTGCTGAATGTGCTCCCAGGCGCGGCGGTGCTCGGCGTCGGCTTCCAGCCAGCGTTGCCAGGCGGCCTGGTGCTGCGGGTCGGGGCGGCCTTCCTGCAGCTCCACCAGCCAGTGTACGGCTTGCTCGGCGACCTGGCTGGAGAACCCCGCCGCGCGGTTGTTCAACGTCGCCCTCACAGGGCGAAGTAGCAGCGCATGGCTGCCTTGTTGAGGTGGCGTTTGACGGTGGCCAGGCTGATGTTCAGTTCGCGGGCGATTTCGCCGTAGCCGAGGCCGTCGACCTGGGCCAGCAGGAAGGCGCGTTTGACCGGCACCGGCAGGCCGTCGAGCAGTTCATCGAGTTCGGTGAGTGTCTCGAGGATGATCGCCCGGTATTCCTCCGACGGCGCCAGCTCTTCCGGCAGTTGCGCGAGGGCCTGGTAGTAGGCACGTTCGAGATCCTGGCGGCGGTAGTGGTTGAACAGCACACGCTGGGCGACGGTGGTGAGGAACGCGCGGGGCTCGCGGATGGGGGCGTTGTCCCGGGCGGTGAGCAGACGCATGAACGTGTCCTGCGCGAGGTCGGCGGCCGAATGCGGGCAACCGAGCTTCTGCCGCAGCCAGCCCTTGAGCCAGCATTGGTGCGCCACGTAAAGGCCTTCGACCGAGGTCGACGAGGGTGCGAGGGGTAGCGACAACGGGATTTCTCCGACGCCCGGAATGCGTAAAAGAATAAGAATTGTTCGCATTGTAGGCGGCACTGATACTTTTCGGCAATGGTTACCTCGCGGCAGCTGGCTATGATGAATCCATCTTTGCGTATGAGAATATTTATCATTAGACTTGGCGCCTGTTTTCACGGCGCGCAGTGGATGCCCGCTCTCCATTCTTAGGGGGCCTTGATGGCCAGCAGAACTTCCGGGGTGCCGTTGGCGTATCGCCTGGCCGTGACCTCACGCATCCTTGCGGCGGCGTTGGGTGGCTATGCCGTGGCCGCACTGTCGAGCATTTTCATCGCCTGGACCTTGCCCATGGCCCGGCCAGAAGCGGTGGTCAGCAGCATGATGCTGGCGTTTGTGGTGTACCTGGTGGCGGTGTTGTGGTGCTTCTCGTGCCGAAGCGCTTGGCGTGCCTGGGCGGGTTTGCTGCTGCCAGGCCTGGTGCTGGCGATCGCCGATGGCGTTCTTTACTGGGTGAACCAGCCATGAAGGAAGGGTTGCGGCAGTCCATGGCGTGGTTGCATACCTGGGCGGGGCTGGTGTTTGGCTGGCTGTTGTTTGCGATCTGGCTGACCGGCACGCTGGCGTATTTCCAGGACGAGATCAACCATTGGGCGCATCCTGAAGTGCCAGTACGGGCGCTGGATGCACGCGCCAGCCTGGCCAGTGCGCAAACGTTCATGCAGGCCCAGGCGGCGGATTCGCAGCGCTGGTTCATCAGCCTGCCCGACCATCGCAACCCGGAGATGGGGGTGATGTACCAGGTGCCAGGCAAGACCGGGCGCGGCAGTTTTTCGCGCAACCTGGTCGACCCGCAGTCCGGCGCCAAGCAAGAGACCCGCGAGAGCCGCGGCGGCGAGTTCTTCTACCGCTTCCACTTCGAGTTGCAGATGGGCTATCCGTGGGGCCGTTGGCTGGCGAGTGCGGCGGCGTTCGTGATGTTTTTCACGCTGGTGAGCGGGATCATCACGCACAAGAAGATCTTCAAGGAGTTTTTCACCTTCCGGCCGGGCAAAGCGCAGCGCTCATGGCTGGACGGTCATAACGCGATTGGCGTGCTGATTCTGCCGTTCCATCTGTTGATCAGTTACAGCAGCCTGGTGATTTTCATGTCAATGATCATGCCGGCCAGTATTCTCACCAGTTATCACGGCAAGGTCACTGATTTCTACGCCGATGTATTCCCCAGTGCGGCGGTGGCTTCAGCGGCGGCGACGCCTGCGCCGATGCTGCCGTTGACGCAGTTGTATGACACCGCCGTGCAGAAGTTGCCGGGCGCTGGTTTCTCCCGTGTAGGGGTCGAACACGCTGGCAACAGTAATGCCACGGTGGAGTTCACGCCTGATGACAGTGGCAGCATCGCTTATCGCGCGGCCGATGGCCTGGTGTTGAGTGCCGTGACGGGCGAGGTATTGAGCCGGCCGCAGGACACGCCGGTGCCGATCATTATCGGCGCGGGTTTCTATGGTTTGCACATGGCCCATTTCGCTGGGCCGGTGTTGCGCTGGCTGTATTTCCTCGGTGGCATTGGCGGTACGGTGCTGATCGGCACAGGGCTGGTGATGTGGCTGAACAAGCGCCAGCTCAAGCATGCCAAGGCCGGGGTGATGCCGTTCGAGCTGCGGCTGGTGGAGGTGTTGAACTTGGCGAGCATGGCCGGGCTGCTGTGGGCCATTCCGAGTTTCCTGTTGACCAACCGGCTGCTGCCGATGGCCATGGAGGGGCGCAGTGACTGGGAAGTGCGGATGTTCTTTATCGCCTGGGGCTTGTCGTTACTGCATGCGCTTTGCCGCCGCGGCAAGCGCGCCTGGGTGGAGCAGTTGCTGGTGGCAGCGGGGCTGATGGGGGCGTTGCCTTTTGTCAGCGCGCTGACCACCGACCATGGCTTGTGGCAGTCCATTGGCAGTGGCGACTGGGCTATTGCCGGGGTCGACCTCACGGCTTTTGCCGGCGCATTGTTCCTCGGCTGGACGGTGCGCAAGTTGCTGAAGAAGAAAGCCGCTGCGCCTTCGCGCAAGGCCGCCACCCGTGAAAGCGTGCCGGTGCTGGAAAGCGAGGCTAGCCGATGATGCCGGCGGTGTTGTTGTCTTACGTGGGCTTCACGGCGCTGTGCCTGGCCATGGAAAAGCACCATGGCGAGCTGCTCAGGCGCAAGCCTTCGCCGCTGCACAAGCGCGGCTTGGCGGTGGCGGGGTGGCTGCTGTTGGCGCTTTCCCTGGCACTCGCGGTGCAGCAGGCCGGCTGGGCGTTCGGGTTGGTGAACTGGACGGCGGGGCTGATGGGCAGCGCGGTGTTGCTGGTGTGGTTGTTGCCGTATCAGCCGCGGTTGGCGTTGGGGATTGCGGGGGCGAGTCTGCTGATTGCGCCGTTGACGGTTTTTGGGGTGGTTTAGCGATCGCTGCACTGTGGAACGCGACGTATAGCCAAAGGCTTACACGCGCTGGTGGCATTTGGCTCTATTGCTCGGGCGGCGCACGCAGTAATCTAACTCCATCAACAGCGACGCAGGATGTGCCGCTGGATCAAGGATGATCGACCATGGCCCAGAGGGCCGTCGGCAGGAGCTGAATGGTCTTGGAAAAAACCCGCTTCGGCGGGTTTTTTGGTTTCTGGGGTTTGGCCATGAGTGGCCGCGTCACTCCACCTTCGCCAACACCTCCTGAAACCGCAACAAGCGCCCCGCATTCCCCAGTACCAGCAAGGTACTCAAGTTGTGCAATACCGCCGCAATCATCGCCCCCGCCACGCCGAGCAAACCGAACGCCGCCAGGGCGACGATGGCCAGGGTCCAGCCGAGGCCGATGACGACGTTGACGTGCAGGGTGTGCCGGCAGCGGCGGCTAAGGCGCACGCAGGTGCCGAGGCGGCGCAGGTCGCTGCCGATGAGCACGATGTCGGCGGAGGCGAGGGCGATGTCGGCACCGCCGGCGCCCATGGCCACGCCGACGACGCCGGCCTTTAGGGCCAGTGAATCGTTGATGCCGTCGCCGACTACCATGGGGCGGAAGCCCTTGGCGATTTCTTCGGTTACGCGGTTGAGCTTGGTTTCCGGCAGGGCCTGGGCTTCGATGTCGGTGATGCCGACGGTGGCGGCGACTTCGTCGGCGACCCGTTGGCGGTCGCCGGTCAGCAGCAGTTGGCGGCCGAGGCCCAGTTCGCGCAGTTCGCTGAGAGCCACGCGGGCTTCGGGCTTGATGCTGTCGGCGAGTTTCAGCCAGGCGAGGAACTCGCCGTCCAGCGCCAGGCCGGCGATGGGGCCGCCGTGGTCCGGTACCGCAGGGGTGGCGATGCCCAGTTGGCTGAAGAGTTCTGGCCGGCCCAGCGCGGCGTCGCCATGGGCGGTGCGGGCGACGACGCCCAGGCCTTGGCGTTCGTGAAGGTCGTCGAGCGGCAGTTGCTGGTCCTTGCCGACCAGGGTGGCGAGGGCGCGGCTGACCGGGTGGCTGCTGGCCGCGCCGAGGCTCGCGGCCAGGCGCAGTACCATGGCTTCGTCGGTATGGGGCGAGCGCTCCATGCCTTGCAGGCGCAGGCTGCCGAAGGTCAGGGTACCGGTCTTGTCGACGACCAGGGAGCTGAGGTCGGCCAGTTCTTCGAGGAAGGCGGAACTGCGGATCAGGATGCCGTGGCGCGCGGCCACGGCGATGCCGGCGATGGCGGTGGCGGGGGCCGACAGTACCAGTGCGCACGGGCAGGCGGCGACCAGTACGGCGAGCATGGCCTGGGCGTCGTTGGTGACGAACCAGGTGACCGCCGCGATCATCAGCACCAGCACCATGTAGCTGCCGGCATAGCGTTCCAGCACCCGAGTGATGGGCGGTTTGGAGCGTTCGGCGTTCTGCATCAGGGCGATGACCTTGCCGAGGGTCGAGGCGCTGCCGGTGCGGGTCACTTCGAGGCGCAGCAGGCCGTCGAGGTTGATGGCGCCGCCGAACACTTCCATACCGACCACGGCTTCCACGGGGACCGACTCGCCGGTGATGGGCGCGGTGTCGAGGCTGGCCTGGCCGCTGAGGACCTTACCGTCGGCAGGGACGCGGTCGCCGGCGCGCACTTCGACGATATCGCCGGGCTGCAGCAGGCTGTTGTCGACTTCGTTGACCGTGCCGTCGGCCAGCACTTTGCGGGCATGGCTGCGGGTCAGTTGGCCGAGGGCATGGATGGCTTCCTGGGAGCCGATCACGCTGCGCTCTTCCAGGACGTGGCCGAAGATCATGATGATGGGTAGCAGGGCGGCGGTCATCAGGTCGCCGGTGGCCCAGGCGCCGAGCATGGCCAGGCCGATCAGTTGGTCGGTGATGCCGTGCAGGCTGGGGTGGCGCAGGCTGTACCAGGCGGAGCGCAGCACGGGCACGGCGACCAGCAGGGAGGCGGCGCCGAGCAGCAGTTGGCTGACGCCGCTTTGCTGCGGGCTGAACCAGCGCCACACCAGGCCCAGGACCAGCAAACCGAGGGCGAGCATGGCCAGGGTCAGCTGGCGGGCGGCGCTGCGTTGTTCGGCGCGGGTCAGCAGGCTGGGATCGTCGGCGGGCTTGGCTGCATTCGAATCTAGCGTATCGGCGCTCATCGGTCCGTTCCCTGCAAAATCAAATGATCGGTATCCGCCGGGTTCACCGTGGTGACATTGCCGGCCTGGCGCAGAATGCTCGGGATGCGCTCGCGATAGAGGCGCAGCAGCAAGTCGGGATCGGTCGCGGCCGGGTTGGCCTGGGCCAGGCTCTCGATGGTCGCGGTTTGCGCCTGGGCCTTGGCCAGGCGTTCGCTGGCCTGGGCGTGGGCGACCTGCAGGCTGTGGTCGGCCTGTTGGGTAGCGGCCTGGGTGGCCTTGGCGGCATCGGTGCGAGCGTTGGCCACGGCTTGGTCGGCCTGCTGGCTGGCGGTGAGCACGGCGTTGAAGGCTGCCACCGCAGGCGTTGGCAGGCTCGATTGCACGTCCACCCGATCAACCGTGATACCGATGCCCAGGCCGGCCTTGGCGAGGTCGGCCAGTTGCTGGTTGATGCCTTGCACCAGGTCGCCGCGCAGGCGCTCGCGGCGCTCGGCGGCCTGGCTGTCGCTGCCCATGAGTTCGGGGCGGGCGACGAGGATGGTGTCCAGGTCGCGGGCGGCGCTCAGGGCCACGGCGCTGCGAGTGACCAGGCGGTCGAGCGCCGGCAGCACGTGGTCGCCCTGCAGCACGTAGGCGTAGGGGTCGCTGACTTTGTAGTACGCGCGCACATCCAGTTGCACCACCCCGGCATCGCCGGTCAGCAGGTAGCCGGAGCCCGCCAGGGCGTCGCTCAAGGGCTCGGCGTAGCTGGCCAGGCGCTCGGCCTTGAGCGCTTCGGCGGAGCGCAGCAGCGGCTCGACGTGGCGCTCGATCACGCGGTCGGCGGCGGGCAGCAGCACCACCTGTTCGAAAGGTTGTGGCCAGGCCAGCAGCAGGCCGGCGCTCTGTACGCGCTCGAGGGCGCCGAGGCGCAGCACCACGGCGCGGTCCTGGGGGGCGATTTCGCGGATGTTGGACATCGCCCAGGCCAGCGCCGCGACCAGGGTCACGCCATACAGGGCGAGGAAGGCCAGGCGCCCGGCCTGTTGCCAGGGGCTGGCGTCGAGTGGCGCCTCACTCATGGTTGCGCGCCGCCGGCTTTGGGGTTGAGCGCGGGCGGGCCGTCGACCAGTACGCGGAACGGTGCGGCGTCGGTGCGCAGGACCAGGCGGGTGCCGGGGGTGATGACCGTGTCGAGGGTATCCAGCGAGCGCAGCAGGCTATACAGCTGCGGTGCGCGGGCATAGGCGCGGCCGTAGATCTGCGCGGCTTCGACTCGCGATTGCGCTTCGATGTCGGCGGCCTTGACGCTGGCGTCGGCCTGCAGGATGCGTGCGTCGCGCTCGGCGCCGGAGCGGATTTGCGCCGCCTCGCGCTTGCCGATGGCGGTGCGTTCGGTGGCGATGGTTTCGCGCTCGGCGCGCATGCGGTCGACCGTGGCGTTGAGGGTAACCGAGGGCAGAGTCAGGCGTTCGATGCCGACTTGGGCCACGCGCACGCCGTAGGTGGCGAGCAGTTGCTGGCTGATCTGCTGGCGCAGCTGGGCTTCGAAGTCGGCGATGCGCACCTGGCTGGCGTCGGTGTTGATGAGGCTCGACAGGTCGAAGCTGCTGGCGGTGGTCTCCAGGGCCGAGCCGACGAAGGTACGAATCTGCCGCGCGGCTTCATCGGGCTGGTTCTGCACGGCACGCATGAAGCGTTTGACGTTGTCGGGGTCGCCTTGCACCTGCCAGGCCACATACGCCTGGACGATGATGCGCAGGCCGTCGCGGGTGCCGACGTCCTGCAGGCCGCTGGAGGTGGTGCGCAGGCGCAGGTCCACGGGAATACTTGCTTCGAAGGGGGCCGGCCAGCGCCAGTTCAGGCCGGGCTGCAGCAGTACCCGCGCCGGGTCGCCGAAGCGGGTGATCACCGTGGCTTCGCCCGAATGCACCTGCACCAGGCTGGCGGCGGCGATGGCGAACAGCACCAGCAGCGCGGCCAGAATCAAGCGACGCCACACCGGCGCGCCACTGATAGCGTTGCCGCCATGGTGATGGTGGTGATGCCCGTGCCCGCCATGGTCATGGTCGCCGTGGTCGTGATGATCGTGGGAATGCAGCAAACTCAAGGGGCGACTCCTCAGGGGGCGACCTTGCCCGGCGACACGGGGTCGACGGGCAGGGCGAAGGTGCGCAGGTCAAGGGTGGGCGCCTGGCCGCCGCCGAGGCGGTGGTCGAGCACCAGCAGTTTGGCGTGGGCCAGGCCCAGGCTTAGCTGGCTCAGGTACTGTTCCAGCAGGAACGCCTGGCCGGCGCTGGCGAAGGCTTGTTGTTCGGCGCCGAAGCGGCGGTCGGCGGCTTGCGCTACGGCGTGTACTTCTTCGGCGCTGGCGTTGGCGTTGTCCTGCAGGGTGCTGGCCTGCAGTTGCGCTTCGTTGCGCTGCTGGCTGGCGGCGCCGCGTTCGCGGGCGATCAGCGCCTGGGCGGCGATCTGCGCGGCCTGCACGCCGTGGTAGGCGTTGGCGGCACCGGCCGGCGGGTGGATGGCCTCGACCACGGTGGCGAGGATTTCCACGCCGCTGTCCAGTTGCTGCAGGTCGCGCTGCACGGCGCTGCCGATTTCGCTGGCCAGGTCATTGCGCTGTTCGCCCAGCAGTTCATCCAGGGTGCGGCTGGCGAACTCGTGCACCAGCACGCGGCTGGCGGTGCTGCGGATCAGGCTGGGAATGTCGGCGCTGTGGTAGGTGGCGGCCAGGGCCTGACGATCGTCGAGGCCGATGCGGTAGACGAAGCGCACGTCGAGGTTGACGATCTGGAAGCCCTGCTGGCCGCCCTGGCCGCTGGCGATCACCTGGGCCTTGTCGTTGACGTGGGTGGCGTCCCACAGGCGGTTGGCGCTCTCTGGCGCGGGGCCTTCGGCCGGGCTGTCGGCCGGTACGCCGGCGCCGGCCTCGACGCTGGTGGCCAGTTCGTGCACCTGGCCGTTCTCGATGGCCAGCACCTGGCCGAAGGGCCATGGCAGGCCCAGATGCAGGCCCGGCTCGTAAACGGTGACCGGCTCGCCGAAGCGTTCATAGATGCCACGCCCGTCCAGCGGCACTTCGCGCACGCCACTGAGCGCCCAGCCGATGGCGACCACCACCGCCAGCACCGGCACGAAGGCGCGGCGCATGAAGGTGAACGCCCAGACCTGGCGCAGGTCGATGCCGAAGCGGTTGCGCAGTTCGTGCTGCAGGGCCAGCAGGGGTTGGGGCGGCCAGCGCAGCAGGTTGGCGACCAGGCTCTCGGCCTGCAGCCGCGGCTCCACCCGAGGCTGGCGCGGGCTGAACAGGGAGGCGACCGCGCGAATCAGCAGCTCGACGGCAACCAGCCCCGGCAGCAGCCCGGCCAGCACCGCCAGGCGCAGCGGCCATAGCGCTTGCGGGCTGCGCAGGAACACCGCCAGGGCGCTGAGCAGCAGGGTCGCCAGCAAGGCCCGCAGCAGTTGCGCCAGGGCCCGTGCTTCGGGCCATTGCTCGCTGCTTTGCTGGGCCAGTTGGCGTTCGAATACCAGCAAGCCGAACGCCAGCAGCAACAGCAGGCCGGCGCCGAGGTTGCCCAGGGCCGAGGTGCCGCTGGCGGGCAGGCTCAGGTTCCACACCTGGTCCAGGCCGAGCAGTGCCAGCAGGGCCAGGCCGGCCAACCATAAGGTGGCAGCGCCGACCTGCGCCAAGGCGCGGCGGCCGCCGTTGCCGATGCGCTCGAGCAAGCGTTCGTACCAGCCGCCTTCTTCGGTGCTGGCGATGGGGGCAACGGTGGGTTGCGCCAGGGTGCCGATGGCGATGGCCCGCCACTGGGCGATGCGCCGCGCCGCCTGCAGGCCGGCGAGCACCGCGCAAGCGCTGGCGGCGTTGACCACCAGCACGACCGGCCAGATCGAGCCTGGGGCAAACAGGCCGATGAAGAACGCCAGCACCACGCCCACCAGCGCCAGGCTCGCAAGCACCACGCCCAGCTGCAGCAACCGGCGCGCCTGCGGCAGGGCGGCTTGGAAGCGCGGCAGGGCAGCAGGGCGGACGCCGTCGGCGTCTAGATCGATACGCATGTAATGGGGGGACCTTTCACGCTAATGCCCAGGCAGCGAGACCTGCTGGCCTGGCGGAGCTGGTTTTCAGGGGTGTAACAGTATAACGATGCTCATCGCCCGGGCCATGATGCTACTGAGTATTACATCAAAATTTCATTTAGCGACCGCCGGCCGCTTCAGCCGCGCAGGGCCTGGCGGAATTCGCCGGGCGTGACCTTCTGGGTCTGGCTGAAGCGATGAGCGAAATGGCTGGCGCTGGAGAAACCGCAGGCCAGGGCGATCTCGCCCAAGGGCTGGGCGGTGCCTTGCAACAATCCCCGCGCCCGCTGCAGCCGCCGCGCCAGCACGTACTGGTGGGGCGGCATGCCGAAGCTGCTGCGGAACATGCGCGCGAAGTGGTATTCCGACAGGTTGCACAGCTGCGCCAGGCTGCCGAGGCTGAGGGCTTCGGCGAGGTTGGCCTCGATGTACTCCACCAACCGCCGACGCTGGTGCGCCGCCAACCCGCCCTTGAGTTGCAGGCCGTCGCGCAGGCCGACCTGGGTCAGCAGTGCGTGGCTGAGCATTTCGTGGGCGAGGCTGCTGGTCAGCACCCGCTCGCCGGGCTCCTGCCAGTCAAGGCCGATGAGCTGGTGAAAGCGCGCGGCCTGGGCCGGGTCGTCGAGAAAGGTGTTCTCCTGCAGTTGCACGGCGCGCGGCTCGCGGTCCAACAGGGTGACGCAGCCATGGGCAAACTGCGCTTCGCCGAAGTACAAGTGGGCCAGGCGAATTTCACCGTTGATCACCCATTCCGAATCGTGGCCGGCGGGCAGGATGCACAGCTTGCCGGGGCTGCCTTTCTGGTCAGGGCGCTCGCGGCGAAAGGTGCCGGTGCCGCCGGCCAGGTAGCACGACAGCGTGTGGTGGCTGGGGCCATCGTAGCGCTGGGCGTCGTGGTGGTTGCTCCACAGCGCCGCCGCCATGCCGTCGCCCAGCTCGGACGAATGCTCCAGGCGCGAGTTGCTGGAGCCATTCAAAGCCTGGAAAACCTGGAGGTGGGCGAGTGCGGTCATGGTGTTCTGGTACGGCTGGGTGAGTGTGCCCATGCTACTTCGCGCGTGGGGCTTTGCCACCCCCGTTCGGCACAAAAGCGCAAGAATATGAAAGCGCAGGTACGCGGGCTGCGTGGAGACTGCAGGCCTGTCTTTGGAGAACGCACCATGAACCTCGGCCTGTACCTGCTCACCGTTCTGATCTGGGGCACCACCTGGATCGCCCTGAAGCTGCAACTGGGGGTGGTCGCCATTCCAGTGTCCATCGTCTACCGCTTCGGCCTGGCGGCGCTGGTGCTGTTCGTGATCCTGCTGGTCGGCCGGCGCCTGCAGCCCATGGGCTGGCGTGGCCATCTGATCTGCCTGGCCCAGGGCCTGTGCCTGTTCTGCGTCAACTTCATGTGCTTCCTCACCGCCAGCCAGTGGATTCCCAGCGGGCTGATCGCCGTGGTGTTTTCCACCGCCAGCCTGTGGAATGCGCTCAATGCGCGGTTGTTCTTCGGGCAGAAGGTGGCCAGCAATGTGCTGGGCGGCGGGCTGTTGGGTTTGGGCGGCCTGGGGCTGTTGTTCTGGCCGGAATTCAGCAGCCACCCCGCCAGCGCGCAAACATTGCTCGGCTTGGGCTTGGCGCTGTTCGGCACCCTGTGCTTCTCGGCCGGCAACCTGCTCTCCAGCCTGCAACAGAAGGCCGGCTTGCGGCCCATGACCACCAACGCCTGGGGCATGCTCTATGGCGCGGGACTGCTGACCGCTTGGTGCCTGCTGCGCGACATTCCGTTCAACGTCGAATGGAACACCCGCTATATCGGCGCGCTGCTGTACCTGGTGATTCCGGGCTCGGTGATCGGCTTTACCGCCTACCTGACCCTGGTCGGGCGCATGGGACCGGAGCGCGCGGCGTACTGCACGGTGCTGTTCCCGCTGGTGGCGTTGAACATCTCGGCGGTGCTGGAAGGCTACCAGTGGACGCCACCTGCCTTGGCCGGCCTGCTACTGGTAATGGTCGGAAATGTCATGGTGTTTCGTAAACCTCGGCCGCCGGTGCTGTTAAAGTCGGCGCAAATGAATGGCTGACGAAGGCTTCAATGACGTTGATCAAGACCGCAGGCGCGGCAGCCCTGGTGCTGTTGCTGGGTGCCTGCAGCAGTACTGACAGTACCCGCGGCGCGACGGCAACCACCGTCACGACCAAAGCCAATGCTGCCGGTGGCACTACCGTTACGACGATCAAGACGCCCATCAGCGAGGTCCCAGCGGCGTTCACCGGTCCTTGGCAACGCCAGATCGACGCGGTGCTTGCCGACCCCGCCCTGGATGGCGCGCAGGTGTCGCTGACGGTGCGCGACGCCGCCAGCGGCAACACCCTGTATGCCCGCGAGCCGCGCAACCGCGGCGTACCGGCCTCGAGCCTCAAGCTGGTGACGTCGGCCGCCGCCATGGCGGTGCTGGGCCCCGACTACCGTTTCGCCACCCAGCTCGCCAGCAACGGCGCCGTGCGGGGCGGCGTGCTGGACGGCAACCTCTACTTGCGCGGCACCGGCGACCCGACGCTCACCCCTGACGACTACCGCCAACTGGCCGCCACCCTGGCGCGCAGCGGCGTGCGTAGCGTGCGTGGCGACCTGCTGCTGGACGATACCTGGTTCGACAGCCAGCGCCTGGGCAGCGAATGGGCCAACGACGATGAAAGCGAGCCGTTCGCGGCGCAGATCTCGGCGCTGAACCTGGCGGTGGATGACCGTTACAACGTCGGCTCGGTGCACGTGACCGCTACCGCTGGCGCCCGCCCGGGTGCACCGGTGAGCCTGGCGCTGGATCCACCCACCCGCTACGTGACCCTGGTGAACAGTGCGACCAGCGGCGCGGGCGCGGGCCTCAAGGTCGAGCGCGAACACGGCAGCAACCGCATCGACGTCAGCGGCAACCTGGCGTTGCGAGCCATGGACGCCAACTGGATCAGCGTCTGGGAACCGACCGGGCTGGTGGCCGACGTGTTCCGCCAGGCGCTGCAGGCCGAAGGCATTATCGTGCAGGGCCAGACGCGCCTGGGCGTGGCCACGCCGCCCGGCGCGCAGATCCTGGCCGACCACCGCTCGATGCCCCTGGCCGAGTTGATCCGCCCCTTGCTCAAGCAGTCCAACAACGGCATCGCCGAAGTGCTGCTCAAGAGCATGGGCCGCCAGACCGCTCAACAGGGCACGGCCGCGGCGGGGATCGAGGCGGTGTCGGCGTTTCTCAGCAGCCAGGGCATCGATGCCGAGCAGCTGCGCCAGTTCGATGGCTCGGGCCTGTCGCGCCGCAACCTGATTTCTTCCCAGTTGTTTACCGATGTGTTGCTGGCGGCGCGGCGCCAGAGCTGGTTCGCGGCGTGGTTTGCGGCGCTGCCGATCGCAGGCACCGGCGATCGCATCACGGGCGGTACCTTGCGTAACCGCTTGAAGGGCACCACGGCGCAGAACAACCTGCACGCCAAGACCGGGTCGATGGGGGCAGTGTCTTCGTTGACGGGGTACGTGACGGCGGCGGATGGGCGCCTGCTGGCGTTTTCGATGGTCAGCAATAACTTTCTGGCGTCGGAGGGGCGGGTGAAGCGGCTGGAGGATCAGGTGGTAAGGGCGTTGTTGGTGAGTGGCGACTGAACGCAGGCAGCTCCGTTGGCCCTGCTGGCCTCATCGCGAGCTGCGCTCGCTCCAACAGGCGCTAGAAAACCCGTTGGAGCGGGCATAGCCCGCGATGAGGCCCACAAGCCTGTTGCAAAAAGCACCTTGAGCTCAATCAGCCCTTGAATACCTGCGGGTTCACCAAGTCCTGCGGCCGCTGGCCTTTCAGCGCCGCCGTCAGGTTATCCATCGCCCGCTCGGCCATCGCCGTGCGCGTCTCGTGGGTCGCCGAACCGATATGCGGCAAGGTCACCGCATTCTTCAGCTGGAACAATGGCGACTCGCTCAACGGCTCCTTCTCGTACACATCCAGCCCCGCACCGCGAATGGTCCCGTCCTGCAAGGCCTGAACCAGCGCCGCTTCATCGACGATCGGCCCGCGGGCGATGTTGATCAGGAAGGCGCTGGGCTTCATCAGCTTCAGCTGCGCGGCGCCGATCAGGTGGCGGGTCTTGTCGCTGAGCGGCACCACCAGGCAGACGAAATCGGCTTGCGCCAGCAGTTCTTCCAGGCTGCGAAATTGTGCGCCCAGTTCTTGCTCCAGCTCGGCCTTGCGGCTGTTGCCCGAGTACAGGATCGGCATGTTGAAGCCCAGGCGGCCGCGGCGGGCGATGGCCGCGCCGATGTTGCCCATGCCGACGATGCCGAGGGTCTTGCCGTGCACGTCGCTGCCGAACTGCCCTGGGCCGACCGAGGCCTTCCACTCGCCGGCCTTGGTCCAGGCGTCCAGCTCGGCGGTGCGGCGGGCGCTGGCCATGATCAGCGAGAAGCCGAGGTCGGCAGTGCTTTCGGTGAGCACGTCGGGGGTGTTGGTGAGCATCAGGCCGCGTTCGTTGAAGTACGCGACCTCATAGTTGTCGTAACCCACCGACACGCTGGAGACCACTTCAAGGTGCTTGGCCACCTCCAGCTGCTGGCGGCCCAGGGGCCGGCCAGCGCCGATCAGACCATGGGCCTCGGGCAGCGCGGCGTCGAACTGGGCGGCGATGTCGCCCTTTTTCGGGTCAGGCACTATCACGTTGAAGTCTTGCTGCAGGCGCTCGACCATGGCGGGGGTGATGCGGCTGAAGGCAAGGACGGTCTTTTTCATTGGGCTTGTTCTCGGCAGACGCTAGGGGAAGGCCAAGGTTAGCAAGCTATCGAACTACGCGGCAAACCCGTCAGATAGCCATGTGCAGTTCGTGGATCTTCAGATCCGCTTCGTGGGCCGCGAGCATGTCCGGCAGGGAGGCGCGCAGGTACTCCACCCAGGTGCGAATCTTCGCGTCCAGGTACTGGCGCGATGGGTAGATGGCGTAAAGGTTGAGCTCGCCGGAGCGGTACTTGGGCATCATCCGCACCAGGCTGCCGCTGCGCAGGCCGTCGATGGCGGCGTAGATTGGCAGCACGCCGATGCCCATGCCGCTGCTGATGGCAGTGGTCATGGCGTCGGCCGAGTTGACCTGGAACGGCACGTTGGTGATGTTGACCATTTCCTGGCCGTCGGGGCCATCGAACAGCCATTTCTCCAACTGTTGCACCGGGCTGATCAAGCGCAGGCAGGAATGCGCCGGCAGGTCGCTGGGCTTGTAGGCCATGCCGCGGGTCTGCACGTATTCCGGCGAGGCGCAGGCGATGCTGTAGGTGATGCCCAGGCGTTGGGAGACAAAGCCCGAGTCCGGCAGCTCGCTGGCCAGCACGATGGACACGTCGTAGCCCTCGTCGAGCAGGTCGGGTACGCGGTTGGCCAGGGTCAGGTCGAAGGTCACATCGGGGTGGGTCTTGCGGTAGCCGGCGATGGCGTCGATCACGAAGTGCTGGCCGATACCGGTCATGGTGTGCACTTTCAGCTGCCCGGCCGGGCGCGCATGGGCGTCGCTGGCTTCCGCCTCGGCTTCCTCGACGTACGAGAGAATTTGCTCGCAGCGCAACAAATAGCGCTTGCCCGCTTCGGTCAGGGCGATGCGCCGCGTGGTGCGGTTGAGCAGGCGGGTCTGCAGGTGAGCTTCGAGATTGGAGACCGCACGGGAGACGTTGGCGGTGGTGGTGTCCAGTTGCACGGCGGCGGCAGTGAAGCTGCCGGCCTCGGCGACGCAACTGAACGCGCGCATGTTTTGCAGGGTATCCATGTGTCACTCTCGGGATCGACGGCAAATTGTCGCACGAAGTTACAATTTCGTCTTGTGAAGAACGTCGTATTATCGCGTTATCGGTAACAAAGAATCACACATAAGCCCGCTTATCGCTTTGTTCGCCGCCCCCTAGAATTGCGGCTCCTAAGGCCCCCTCTCTACCTTTCTCCCCGGGAAATCGCCGCAGTGCCGCCTCGCATCATCAGCAAGCTGAATGCTTTCAGTGTTTTGGCCCTTACCTTGACCATCAGCGGCTGTATCGGCACCGGCGGCATTGCCCCGCAAAGCCGTTCCCTGGCGGCCGACAGCCTGGCTACCGATGCGGCCATCCAGGCGGCCGCGCAGGATGCCCATTGGCCTGTGGCCCAATGGTGGCAAGGCTACGCCGACCCGCAACTGGACCGCTGGGTGCAGTTGAGCCTCCAGGACAGCCCGAGCATGGCTGCGGCATTGGCGCGGGTGCGCCAGGCCAAGGCGCTGGCCGGCGTGACCGAGGCGGCGGAGGCGCCGCAACTCAATGGCAAGATGGCCATGAACCGCCATAACTGGCCGGCGGACCAGTTCTACGGTCCCGGCGAGCTGTCGGGGGCCACCACCTGGGACAACACCTCGGCCTTGGGCCTGAGCTACGACCTCGACCTCTGGGGCCGTGACCGCAATGCCAGCGAGCGCGCCGTGGACGTGGCCCACATGACCGTGGCCGAGGCGCGCCAGGCACAGCTGGAGCTGGTGAACAATGTGGTGCGGGTGTACATCCAGCTGTCGCTCAACTACGCCCAGCGCGACATCGTCGAAGCGACCCTGGCCCAGCAGCAACAGATTCTTGACCTGGCGCAAAAGCGTTTGCAGGGTGGCATAGGCACCCATTTTGAAGTCAGCCAGGCCGAAACGCCGCTGCCCGAGACCCATCGGCAGGTCGATGCGCTGGATGAAGCCATCGCCCTCGATCGCAACCAGCTGGCCGCCTTGGCCGGCAAGGGGCCGGGCGACGGCGCGAGCTTGCAGCGGCCGACCCTGGTGCTGGCTACGCCTCTGAAATTGCCCTCGGCGCTGCCGGCGCAACTGCTGGGGCAACGCCCTGATGTGGTGGCGGCGCGCTGGCAAGTGGCGGCGCAGGCGCGGGGCATTGATGTCGCCTACGCCGGCTTCTATCCCAACGTCGACCTCAGCGCCAGCTTCGGCTACATGGCCACGGGCGGCAGCGCGCTGGGCTTCCTGACCGGCAGCAAATCCAGCTACACCTTCGGCCCGGCCATCAGCCTGCCGATTTTCGACGGTGGCCGCCTGCGTGGTCAGCTGGGTGAGGCCAGTGCCGGCTATGACCTGGCCGTGGCCCATTACAACCAGACCCTGGTGAAGGCGCTCAAGGATATTTCCGACCAGCTGATCCGCCGGGAGTCGATGAACAAGCAGCAAGGCTTCGCCGCCGAGTCGGTGGCGTCGGCGCAGAAGACCTACGACATCGCCATGATCGCCTACAAGCGCGGCCTGACGGATTACCTCAACGTGCTGAATGCCCAGACCCTGCTGTTCCATGAGCGCCAGGTGCAGCAGCAGATTCAGGCCGCGCGCCTGAGCGCCCACGCCGAGTTGGTCACCGCTTTGGGCGGCGGCCTGCGGGCCGGCAACGACGCACCAACCGCCGAACGGACCGAGGCCCCGGCCACCCCAGCGGCGCTGCAAGCCCTGGACCGCCTGCGCGGCGACCAGTGAGGCGGCGACCATGAGCGTACTTTCCGCCCCGCGCCGCTGGTTCGCGGGCCTACCCTGGCGCCGTAGCGCGTTCGACTGGCTGCGCAGCGACGGCGTCACCTGGGCCTATGTCTTCAAAGTGCTGCTGGCGGCCTTCATTACCCTGTGGCTGGCCATGCGCCTGGAGCTGCCGCAGCCGCGCACGGCGATGATCACGGTGTTCATCGTGATGCAGATCCAGAGCGGCCATGTGTTCGCCAAGAGTTTCTATCGCTTTCTCGGCACCCTGGCCGGGTCGGCGGTTACGGTATTGCTGCTGGCGATCTTCCCGCAGAACACTGAACTGTTCTTGCCCAGCCTGGCGTTGTGGATCGGCATCTGCTCGACAGGTGCCATGCGCCACCGCAACTTTCGCGGCTACGGCTTCGTGCTGGCCGGCTATACCGCAGCGTTCGTCGGCCTGCCGGCCTTGTCCCACCCAGACGGCGCTTTCATGGCCGCGGTGTGGCGGGTGCTGGAGATTTCGCTGGGGCTGATCGTCTCGACGTTCGTCAGTGCCGCGGTGTTGCCGCAATCGGCCAGCGCGGCGATGAACAACGCGCTGTATCAACGTTTCGGCGCCTTCGCCGGCTTCGCCACCCGGGCGTTGCGCGGCACCAGCGAGCGGGCGCTGTTCGAAAGCACCAACGTGCGCTTCATCGCCGAGGCAGTGGGGCTGGAAAGCCTGCGCGGCATCACCGCCTTCGAAGACCCGCACATGCGCCGCCGCAGTGGCCGTGTGAGCCGTTTGAACAGCGAGTTCATGGCCATCACCACGCGCTTCAACGCCTTGCACCAGTTGATTGAGCGCCGCCGCCCGCAGGGCCACGTGATTGCCGCCCTCGACCCGGTGCTGCTGGGCTTGGCCGATATTCTCGAGCGCTATGCCGGCCGCGGCCTGACTCTGGAAGACGCCGCGCGCCTGGTGCAGGCCCTGGCCGAGTACCAGCGCGAGCTGCCGGCCAAGGTGCGGGAGTTGCGTACGCAGTTCCTGGAGCAGGCACCCAGTGCCACGCAATTGCTGGATTTTCATACCGCCAGCGAGCTGCTGTTCCGCCTGGTCGACGACCTGCAGAGCTACGCCGAGACCCACGCCTCGTTGGCCGATCACAACCACGAGCGGGAGCGCTGGGACCAGCCCTTCATGCCCCAGACCAACTGGATCGCCTCGCTGGCCTCGGGCATCCGCGGCGCCACGGTGGTGCTGTTGCTGGGCAGCTACTGGCTGATGATGGCCTGGCCGAGCGGCGCGATCATGACCCTGGTGGCAGCGGCTACCGTGGGGCTCTCGGCGGCCACGCCGAACCCGCGGCGCTTCTCCTTCCAGATGGCCTGCGGAACCCTGCTTGGCGCGGTGGTGGGCTTTGCCGAGACCTTCTTCGTCTATCCCTTCATCGACGGCTTCCCGCTGCTGTGCGTGACGCTCACGCCGGTGCTGATGTTCGGTGCATTCCTGGCGTCGCGCCCGCAATACATTGGTTATGGTGTGGGGCTGCTGATCTTCTTCTCGATCGGCTCGGTGCCCGACAACCTCACGGTCTACAACCCCTACAGCTTCATCAATGACTACATCGCGATGATCATCGGCATGCTGGTGTGCGCGGCGGCGGGGGCAATCATTCTGCCGCCCAACGCGCGCTGGCTGTGGCGGCGCATGGAGCAGGACCTGCGCGGCCTGGTGGTGTTCGCCATCAGCGGCAAGCTGCGCGGCCTGGGTACGGCGTTCGAAAGCCGCACCCGCGACCTGGTGCACCAGGCCTATGGCCTGGCGGCAGGGCAGCCCCAGGTGCAGCGCGACTTGCTGCGCTGGGCGCTGGTGGTACTGGAGGTGGGCCAGGCGATCATTGATTTGCGTCGCGAGCAGGAGCGCCTGCCGGTGCACCCGGCCTACGCTGAATCGCAGCCGTGGCGCCAGGCGATCCGGGTGCTGGGCCGTTCGTTGATCCGCCTGTTCATCCAGCCCAGCCAGGTCAACCTGGAGCGCAGCCTGTATGCCGTGGACCAGGCCATCGAGACGGTGCAGAACGCCGACGAGCCCCTCGGCCCGCACTTCGATACCTCGGTGCTGCGGCGGGTGGCCAGCTACCTGCACTTCATTCGTACTTCGCTGCTAGACCCTCATTCGCCCCTGGCCGCGCTGGTGCCCGGCGCCGTGCCCGCAGGATTGCCCCATGCCTCGTGAAATCGCGTTCCACGGCGTGTACATGCCGACCATGACCCTGATGTTCCTGCTGGCCGCCGGGGTGGCCTGGGCGCTGGACCGGTTTTTCAGCAGCCTGGATGTGTACCGGTTTTTCTGGCACCCGGCGTTGCTGCGCCTGTGCCTGTTTGTCTGCATCTTCGGCGCCATGGCGCTCACTGTTTACCGTTGAGACCTGACTGATGAAAAAGCTTTTCAGCCTGATTGGCACCTTGCTCATTCTGGCCGCCGCCGTGTTCATCGGTCGGGCACTGTGGGTGCATTACATGGACACGCCCTGGACCCGTGACGGCCGGGTGCGCGCCGATATCATCAACGTTGCCGCCGACGTCTCGGGCTATGTGGTGGCGGTGCCGGTCAAGGACAACCAGTTGGTGAAGAAGGGCGATGTGCTGCTGCAGATCGACCCCGAGCACTACCAGATCGCGGTCAAGCAGGCCCAGGCGCTAGTGGCTTCGCGCAAGGCGACGTGGGAGATGCGCAAGGTCAACGCCAGCCGCCGCGCCGACCTCGACGCCTTGGTGATTTCCAAGGAAAACCGCGAAGACGCCAGCAATATCGCCAGCTCCGCCGAGGCCGATTATCAGCAGGCCCAGGCCCAGTTGGACGCGGCGCTGTTGAACCTCAAGCGCACCCAGGTGCTGGCCACGGTGGATGGCTATGTCACCAACCTGAACGTGCATGTGGGCGACTACGCTCGCACCGGCGACGCGAAGATGGCGGTGGTCGACCGCCATTCGTTCTGGGTGTACGGCTACTTCGAAGAAACCAAGCTGCCGCATATTCGCGTGGGGGACCAGGCGGATATGCAGATGATGAGCGGCGAGGTGTTGAAGGGCCATGTGGAGAGTATTTCGCGCGGCATCTACGACCGCGACAACCCCCAAAGCCGCGAGCTGGTGGCTGATGTGAACCCGACGTTCAACTGGGTACGGCTGGCCCAGCGCGTGCCAGTGCGGATTCATATCGATGAAGTGCCGGAGGGGATGCTGCTGGCGGCGGGCACGACGTGTACGGTGATTGTTAAGGAATAAGTGCGTCTTGCGGTGTGGCTCTGGTTGCGAGGCGCCGGGGTGATGCGTTGTGCGGTGTGGCTCTGGTTCCGAGGCGCCGGGGGGATGGGGCGTGCGGTGTGGCTCTGCTTGCGAGCCGGCCTTGGGGTTCCCGCCCGCCATTGGCCCTTCGCTGCGCTACGGGTTCCCGCGCTCCGGCACGCTTCCGGGGGCACGCCACGACGGGCCGTCCCTGGCCCATCGTG
>Ga0308164_10001693_pt1 | contig 24535 bp, 27 predicted proteins | sample PhyTR2_FD_201031 | JGI IMG/M metagenome (GOLD analysis project Ga0308164, IMG submission 201031) | Phyllosphere microbial communities from UC Gill Tract Community Farm, Albany, California, United States - DLSLT.R2 | ecosystem: Host-associated > Plants > Phyllosphere > Unclassified | place: USA... | reverse complement strand
CGGTTGGCGTCGGGACGAAGGGCGTCTTCTACGCCCCTCGCCCTTCGGTCGATGGGTTCTCCTTCGCCTGCGGCGCGCGTCGAACAAAGGGCGGTGCAGGCAGAAAGGGGGTCCGATTATCACCGGCAGCGGGGGGTAAATGTCACCGGCCGAGGCTTGCACAGTGCAAGGCCCGCTAGGGGTAATGATCACCGGCAGGGGGGTCGGATTCACACCGGCAGCAGGGGGTAAATGTCACCGGACCGACTGTAAATAAAAAGCCTATAAGTGTTTACAAGTGTTGACGAATGACGCCCCCGCGCGTAGTGTTTCTAAGTCGGTTCGATCGAGCCGCCCGGCACCCAGCGACGGCAATCGCGACGGTCCCGGTTCAGTCCATGCAGGGATGCAATCATGTTTGACGCTACGAAGCCCGAAGCCCCGCTCCCCGTCATCTTCTATTTCGACAAGGCGGAAATCCTGCGCGAGTACGAGGCGTTCACCGTCGAGCCGACCACGGTTCGGATGCAGAGTGGCGAGGAATCCCCCGCTTGGTCGATCGTGGCAAAGCATCGCTTCACCAGCAATCGCGGCCCCGTCGCACAGTTCGACGTTCAGCTTTACGCCGAGGTATTTTGCGAAATGGCGGCGATCGTCGCGGCCCACGTCTAACCGGGATCGGGGGGGCAACGCCTCCCCGGCCTCGAAAGAATTGCAGGACCCGGCTTGCACAGTGCAAGACACACGCGATCAATCGGGCAATCCGCCCGTAAATAGAAACCGCGAAAGTGTTGACAGGTGTTGACGAGTCCAAGCTATTCCCTTAGTCTTTCTTTGTCGGCACCAACGATCCGGCCCGGTTCAGATGCGACGGCAAACGCCAACGATCCGGCCCGTCCATGCAGGGACACCACACGATGAAAACCCTAGTTGTAATGAATGAAAAGGGCGGGGTTGGGAAAACCAACATCGTCGCACATGCCGGATGGTATTTTTCCGAACGGCTCCGCACGCTTGTTATCGACCTCGACCAGCAGGCCAATTTGACAACAACCCTTGGCGCGAATCTCGCGACGGTTGAGAGCGTCGAATTGTTCGCAGAGGTGACACAGGTTCCCAGCGTAGGCGCGTTGACCGTGACGCGATCGACCCGCGACCTGTTGGGCGTTGAGGGTGCCGACCGCAGTTGCATCGAGACGTTCCGCGACAGTCTGGCGAGCATGGCCGACGACTACGACGTTTGCGTGATCGACACCCCCCCGGCCCTCACCAATCGGACCTTTGGTGCGCTCCTATCGGCCGACGCGATCTTGGCACCGATCGGGATCAACGATTATTCGATTCAGGGCGTGGCCGAGTTGTTACGGGCGATTAAGGGCGTGTCGGCACACTACGACCGCCCCGAGCCGCTTTTTCTTGGTCTTCTCCCGTCGATTTACGACCGCAAGAGCAAGCGCGAGCGCGAGCTATTCGAGAGCCTTGCCGAACAGGCGGGAAAGCTACTCTTCCCCGGCATGGTCGCCAAGCGCGACGCCTACGCGAAGGCAGCAAGCGAGAGCGAACCCGTGTGGAGCATGAAGGGCAGCGCAGCCCGTGACGCAGGACACGAAATCCGCGGTGTGTTCGATCACGTCGCGCAGCAGATGGAGTTGGGCGCATGAACAAGCCAGTTACGAAGCCCACGAAGGCTAAAGCGCAAATCAGTGCCGGGGCGTTTGGCGCGCTTCGCGCAGCCAGCGGTGACGACACCAGCGGCGAGGCAATCCGCATCCTCCTATCGAACATTGACGAAGACCCGAACCAGCCCCGCAAGCACTTCGACGCCGACGAATTGCAGAGCCTTGCCGACACCATCAAGGAACATGGCGTTGTGCAAGCAATCGTGGTGCGTCCGCCCGTCAATGGCCGCTACACGCTTGTTGCTGGCGCCCGGCGCTGGCGTGCATCCAAGCTGGCAGGCGTGGCAGATATTCCCGCCATCATCCGTAAGATCGAGAACGACGACTTCGCCGCCCAGGTCATCGAGAACCAACAGCGATCGAACCTCACTAATTCGGAATTGGCGGATGCGGTTGAGCGCTTCGCGGGTGAAGGTCGCACGACGAAGCAGATCGGCGCGATTTGCAACTTGAAGGATTATCAGGTTGCCGCGTTCCGTAAGGCTGGCGAGTTTCCTACCGAGTTACGCGCACGCCTCGACACGTCCGACATGCGCGCCCTGTATGATCTTTACCGGCAGTGGGTGAAGACGCCCGACGCGGTAATCGCCGCCCTCCCCGACGTGTCGGAGGCTTTGACGGTAACGGACGTGCGCCGGATCGTCGGGACCATCACGGGCAAGGTTGAGGGTTTCGCCGCCTATCAGGGCAAGGGTGCAGCCCCAGCAGCCGAGGCACAGACGCCAGCCCCGGCCCCGATCGCGATCGAGACGGATACCAGCCCCGCGCCGGTTGTCCCCCCGGCCCCGACCAAGGAGGACGAGGGGCAATCATCGTTCCTCTCCCCGGCCCCGGAGAAGGCCAAGGAGAGCGAACCGGCCTTGCACAGTGCAAGCCCAGCCCCCGCGCCCGCGTCGCCGCCAGCAGCAGCCCCAGCCGCGCCCAAGCCGGTTGCCGAGCAGCAGAAGCCAGCGACGCCCGCGACGATCACGGTTGCCCCTGTGTTCATCGTCAGTGTTGCAGATGGCACCGAGGGGCGGTTGATCGTGGACAAGAAGGCCGAGACGCCCGGTTGGGCTTTGGTCGCTTTCGCGATCCAGACCGAGGAAGTGGACCCGGCCGAAATTACGTTCGTTCGGATCGAGTAGAGGACATGGGGCAGGCTATGACACGAAAAGGATCTAGCCCGCCCCCGGCCCGCCCCGCTTCGGCGCGGCGGGTTCTTTTGCTTGTGCTGGCGATCGTCGTCGGGGTGCCGATTTGGCTTGTGATGGTCGCAGCTACCGCGCTCTTTGCGATCATCCGACCTATTGCCGCCCCAGCATCCGGCCTTGTGATGGCGGGTAGCGCAATCGCCATTGCCTACTGTGCCGCAAAAGGGTGGTGGCCCGAGGCCGGGCAAAGCGCGATCATAGCCGCAGTATCCGGCGCTGTGTTCTTTGCGACGACAGCCCTTGCGGATCGGCTTGGGCTGGAATCACACCCCAGCTTCCCCGCGCCCCCGTGGTGGTGGTGGATTTGATATGCGCGACCCGGAACTGGACGAGCTACGCGCCAAGGTGGACTGTCGCACGGTCCTAGAGCGCGACGGCTGGAAACTGGACGCGCCCGAAAGCACGACACACGCCGTCAAGTTTCGGAACGGCCCGGCGCAGATCATAATCGTTACCCATGAGGGACGCGGGTGGTTCGACCCGATCAACGACCAGCGCGGCGACGTGTTGGCACTCGCCCAGCGTTTAACGGGCGGTAACTTCGGCCATGCCCGCCGCGCGCTTCGCCCGCTGGCAGGGATCGCGCCAACACTCACCCCCACCTTTCGCGATCGGTCCCAGGTGGCACCGCTAGACGCCGGGAAGACGTGGAGCCGCGCGCTAGCGTTGCAGCCGGGTTCGCAGGCATGGCGGTATCTATCTGGCGAACGTGGCTTGCCCGCAGCTACGATCGCACGGGCCAATGATGCCGGGCTATTGCGCGAGGGTATCTATGGGACCGCTTGGTTTTTGCATCGCCTTGCCGATGACGCCCCGGCCGGATGGGAAATGCGTGGCCCGAAATACAAAGGGTTCGCAAAGGGTGGCGACAAAGCCCTGTTCTGGATCGGCCCGATACGGGAAGCGCGACGGGTGGCGGTGACGGAGAGCGCGATTGACGCCTTGAGCCTCGCGACGATTGAGCAATGGCCCGAGGGGACCGCATACGTTTCGACAGGTGGCGGATTTGGACCCCCGACCGCCGAGACGTTCAGCCGTTTGCTTCCGTCGTCTTGCCGGTTGGTAGCTGCAACGGATCGAGGCCAAGGCGGCGATATACTGGCAGAGCGATTGCGGGAATTGGCGGCAAGATCATGCGCCGGGTTCGGTCGGGTCAGATCGAGCGCCAAAGATTGGAACGACGAGCTACGAGGTCGGATCGAGTAGCGGAGGCTTGCACAGTGCAAGCCGTGTCATTTTGTGCAGGCATCGCCCTCCCCTGATTTTGCCCCTTCCTACGGCCCTCTGTGGGTGAGAGCGGTGCGGGGCAAAATCAGGGGACGACGACGCGCACCAACAGGGGGAAAAGCACGCGCCGTCGAAGTGAGAACGGACAGCGCGGCTAGACGATCCTTGCACAGTGCAAGGCCGAGAGGGTGTCAGCGAGAAACCCCATTGCCTCCCTCTTGCCCAACTCAACCCTAGAACCAGAAGAAGAAGATAGGGGATAGGGACTAGGGCGGGATATGTTAGGTGGTGGCAGTGTATTACAGAAGGGCAAGTGATGGCCGGGCGGAACGGGCAAGAGCTACTTTCGACATGGGTGCCGACTGACGTTGCACAGGCGTTCAAGAGGCAGGCGCGGGACACGGAGGGCGGCACGTCGGCAGCGTTGCGGCGGATCATAACCGAGGCGGTTGAGGGCAAGCCGCCGACAGCGCCGAAGGGGGCAGGAGCCAGCAGTCAGGTAAGCGTCAGACTGAAAACAGACGAGCGACGAGCGCTTGCGCTTGTCGCGCGAGAGCGGGGCACGACCCCGGCTAATTGGATTCGATCGCTTGCCCTTGTCCATTTGGCACGCAAACCAGCGTGGAATGAAAGCGAGTTGGAGGACTTGCGACGGCTCGCTTACGAGGTCGCGGCGATCGGCAGCAACGTGAACCAGATCGCACGGGCCTTGAACGTCGCGGTTCAATCCGGGGTGTTTCCTCCCCACCAGCATCTAGCGGCCCAGGAAGCGGCAGAGTTGGTTCGCAGTCAGATGCACCGGCTGACCGCCGCAATCACCGGCAATTACGATTATTGGGGTTTACCGCAGGACGAGCGGCCAACGCCGACACCGGGCGCACGCGAGCGCCGAGACGCCTTGGCAGAGGATGCCGAAAGACGCCGGAAACTACGACCCCGCAAACGGCCTGCCCGGTTCAAAGAGGATGAAGCCTGATGTTGCTCCTATGCCTAGCTATCGCCCTGCATGACGTTGATGGGCCAATACGGTGCCAGACAGGCGAGACGATCCGGCTTGCCGGAATCGGTGCAACCGAGTTGGACGGCTCGACACGGCCGGGACAACCCAGCGTGCCCGGCGACCCATTCGCCCAGCGCCGGGCGATGGCGGTTGCGATCGGGGGCGGCGTGGGAGCCGACAATCGACGGCTAGAGGGCAGCTTGCGCTTCGCGCAGCCCGTTCAGTTATCGTGCGAGGTGACTGGCCGCAGCTATACCCGCCTCGTTGCGTGGTGTCGCTTGCCTGATGGGCGGGACGCTAGTTGCGTGGCGATCGGTGCCGGTGTTGCGGTCCGATGGGCGCGGTTCGATCCGCAACAGCGATTAGCGCGGTGCCGACGATAGCCTTGCACAGTGCAAGGACATTGCCCCTCGCCGGATTGCTAAGTTCGCGTTATGTTCTCCCGCTTAAACAGACGATTATGTTTGCGTAAGAAGGGAAGCCCATGTTGCCGATGTCACGGCCAATTCCGATCGCGGAGGTGCCCGAAGGGCTAAAACTCCGTATCGTGGCATCGGCGGGAGCAGGATTCCCGTCACCAGCGCAGGACTACGAATGTGACGCAATAAGCCTTGTCGAATTGCTTCGACTCGACCGGGCCGCGTCGTTCGTTTTCCGCATATCGGGGTGGTCGATGTTCGACGCCGGTATCTACGATAAAGACGTGGTGGTGGTCGATCGAGACACCACGCCGAGTAACGGGCATATCGTCATAGCGATTGTCGATGGCGGCTTCGTTTGCCGCCAGCTTGTCGTACGTGATGGTGCGGCGCTGCTAGAGCCGCGCAACAGTCAGATGACCTACCCGCTGACACCAGCCGACGACATTGAGATATGGGGCGTCGTCCGCGCGTCCGTTCGCGACTTCCAGAGGTAGCGGCATGTCGTGGGCCATAGTCGATATCACGAATTTTTACGTTTCATCCGAAAGGGTTTTTGACCCCTCGCTTCGCGGCGTGCCGGTAATCGTCCTCAGCAATAACGACGGATGCGCGATCGCTCGGAGCGAGGAAGCCAAGGCGCTGCACGTCAAAATGGGCGATCCTGTTTTCAAGATGCGCGATCGGATTGCGCGTCACGGCATCCAGCTTCGGAGCAGCAATTACGAACTGTATGCGGACATGAATAAGCGGTTCAACGCGATCCTTGCCGAGCATACCGATACGATCGAGATCTACTCAATAGACGAGAGCTTTTTTCGCCTGCCTGTTCTGGCGAACGGCATGGGGGACGTGGCGAGCGCGCACCGCGTCCGTGCCGCCATCCTGCGTTCAGTAGGACTGCCAACCCGTGTGGGGCTTGGTCCTACCCGCACGCTTTCTAAGGTGGCGAACGCCCTAGCTAAAGCGACCGAAAAGGTATGGGGCGGCGTCGTGGACCTGCACGACCAGGCACTACGAACCCGGCTGTTTTCGCAATGGCCGGTCGGGGAGGTATGGGGCATCGGCAAGGCACTTGAGGCCCGGCTGCTACCGTTAGGCGTCCGTACTACGGCGGACCTTGCCGCCTTGCCGCCAGCCGTCGCGCGCGACGTGGGGACGGTAGTGCTGGAAAGGTTGGTGCGGGAGTTGAACGGCATCGAGTGTTCGGACTTTACCATCGAACCCGAGGCGATGCAGGGCACAGCCGTAACGCGCCAGTTTGGCGAGCCTGTCACAAGTCTGGACGAGCTGCGCGAGGCAATGGCGCGACGCGCTGCGCGAGCGGCCGAGAAGATACGCGATAAAGGATTGGTCGCGTCACGGATCATCGCTTTTGCACATGGCAGCCGATACCGGCCTAATCCGCCGTCAGCATCGCGATCGGCGCGATTGTCACCGCCGAGCCATGACCCCCGCGTCATTATCGGCATGGCGTCGCGCATGGTCGAATCTATGTTTCAGCCGGGCGGGGTTTATACAAAGTGCGGCGTGCTGCTGGAGGATTTACAACCGGCCGGGGCAGGGCAGGCCGACTTGTTCGCCGCGCCCGATCCAAGGGCACCCGCGCTACTGGCGGCAATGGACGGGCTTAACGCACGGTTCGGTCGCAACACGATCGCGGTAGCAGCGCAGGGCTACGGGCCACGCAGCTTCGACACCAAGCGCAGTCAGAAATCGCCATCGTGGACGACCAACATTGCAGAAATCCCGATCGCGCGATGACGCTTAAGCCGCGCAGATCATCCCCGGCATTAGGTCGCGCATGAGTACCGCACGATTTGAGACGACGATGGATTACGCCCGGCACCGCGCAGATATGCGTATCGTTTGCCAGTGCGGGCGGACGATCAACGTCCCATTCGCTAACGTGCTGAAGCTATTTGGCGGTATGCCCCAAGCGATGCCGGAAGCGGCTGCACGGCTAAAGTGCAAACGCTGTTTCCAGCGTGGGAAAGCGACCGTTACCCCTGTGCCAACAGTGCGTAGGTAAGACGAACCGTTGCCGATCACGGGGGCGTCAGGCATCTTCACGACATGACAAAACCCGACCCATTCGAGCAATCGGCGCAGATCGTAGAAGCCTTTGCGGAGTCCGAAACCGACGAGCGCGTTTTAGACCTTCTAAACCGGATTGCCGAGGCGATCCGGGATCACGCAATCGACAGTTAGGACCGGCCCATGTGCAACCGCGCTCGAATGTCTGGTGAGCCGGAAACGCTTTGGGGATCGGCCGCAAAGCTGTTTCGACCGCGCCCGCGCGACAATCATTTTCGGCCAAGCGAGCTTCGCCCGAAAAGCCGCAACTACGTCGTGCGCGAGGAAGGCGGGGAACGCGCATGGGACGTAATGACGTGGGACGTTACCGGCGGCAAAGCACCGTGGCCCATGACGAACGTCCGCAACCTCGCGTTGAAACAGTGGCGGGCGTTAGCCGAGAAGCCGGAAAATCGCTGCATCATCCCGTTGACGGAGTTTTGCGAGTTCACCCCGGAGGCGCACGACCTGGACGACGGGAAGAAGCCCCTCAAAGGCGAAATGTGGTTTGCGGTCCCTGATCTTCCGGTGTTTCCCGTTGCCGGGTTCTGGCAGCGCACGGAGGCGGGTGACAGCTTCGCGATGGTAACGTGCGATCCGAATCCGCTTGTCGCGCCGATCCATCCCAAGGCGATGATAACGATTCTTGATCCGGCCGACGTCGATACGTGGTTGCGCGGTAGTTATGACGATGTGGTCAAGCTGCAACGGCCATTCGACCCGGATCGGATGACGGTACGCGGGCCAGTATTTCCGACGCGGAACAAGGCCACAGGCTAACCGCCTTCGTGCTTTCGAGTAGCTTTGACGGGGGGCGGGCTTGCACAGTGCAAGCCCGGTGCCTCTACCGGCCCTTGGGCCGCGTAGGAGCGTTATCGCCACGATCGGGGCCGGATGGCCGCGACGGCTCTTGAACGCGCTGTGCGGGCGTTGCTGTGCCAGCAGGGGGCAGGGGGGAGCCACGGCCGGGATGCTGATCGCGGACCTTTTGCAGTTCGACCGCCATCGCCTGCTTGCGAGTTAGCGCAACCGGCATTTCCGCGACGAACCGGCGAATGTCGCGGGCAAGCTGGCGATCAGCTTGCGGGCCTTTTTCCAGTTCGTCGGCATGGCCGAGGTAAGCCCGTTTGATCGAGTCTTGCCGGGCCTGAATGTCACGGCTCCAATCATGCGGAGCAGGGGGCTTAGGCCCGGCTGTTTCCTTTCGCACTTCGCGCTTTTCCGCTGCGCGCACGCGGGGTTCGTTTCCCGTGCGTTCGACGCGATGAACCGGCGACCGACTTGCTTTGCGAACATGCCCGCGCGCTTGGCGCGGCGTAGCTTCGGCCTCCACGCCCTGCCGGCGCAGTTGATGGGCAAACCGCTCGCGGTACTGTTGAAGATCGGCCGGGCCGGGTGCGAGGCGCTTCCCGTCGTACCCTACAGCGCGAACCGTTACGTGGACGTGCGGATGGTCGGTGTCGTCATGGCGGGCCATGAGATAATCGTATTTGCCGCCAAACGTTTCGCGCGCCCAGGTACGGGTTGCAGCTTCGACCCTATCGGGCGGGGTTCCGGGTGGCATTGATAGAATGATGCCGACGCTTTGGGTCGCGTTCTCGGGGTTCTTCCCCTTTGAGCCAAAGTCGTTTTTGGCGACCCAATCGTCATGCAGCCCGCGCAGGGCATCACGATCGGTAATCCGCTCACCGCTTTGCGTCTCGCCGTGCAGTTTCCCGTTTCGCGTGATGTAGTCCATGTGGGCTTTCAGATGCCCCGCGCTGCCGCGCGATCGGCCTGTAACCTTCACCATGACTTCCGGGGCCTTGTTGACGATCCGCGCCAACCGGGCTTTGCCAGACGGCGACAGGGGACGGGATTTCCCGCCCCCTGCTAGTTTCACGTCTTTGCCGTGAACGGTGTTTGCCAACCGCCAGACGTGATCCTCACTATCGGCCATCTGCTACCGTTCCTTAGCGCGACAGCTTGCGCGACGGTTCGGTAATGTCGGCATTGCGCGTCGGCTCTTGAGCCTTAGCCGGTTCGGCGCGTGCCGGTGCCGGTTCGGGTGCCGAGGCGGTACGCTTCTGTTCGGCCGAAAGCACAACGGGGCCTTCGGCCTTCTCCTTTTTCACCAGTTCGGTAGCGACAAAAGCCTTCATTTCAGCCTTCGCTTCGGTGTTGTGCTTGTTCATTTGCCGGTCGATTTTCTCACCCATCGCAGCGAGGACCAACCGGCCGTCAGGCGACAGTTCCTTGCGCGCTTCCACCAGCGTCTTGCGGTTGTCTGCGAGCGTCGGGGGAGCCTGATCGCCCTTGGTCGGCGCAGCCTTATCCGCGCCCTTCTCTTGCGCTTGAGCGGGCTTCTCGCCCGGCTTTTCAGGCGTGCCAGTACCAGCCCGAGCCGTTGCGTCTCTCATTGCCGGGTCGAGTGTCGATGCGGTCGGGTTGTTCGGCGTCACTGGCGCCGCTGGCGCCGCAGGCGTTGGAGGGAGCGGAGCGCGGACTTCGTTCGATAGGCCGCGTTCCTCGCGACGCCGATCCGCTTCCTGCCGGTCGGGATCACTAGGCCGGTAGCCGAGTGCTTCGATACCCCGCGTCTGCGCCTCGATCCATGCTTCCCGCTTAAACTCCGCGGTGCCCTTCACATCGACCGATTGCCAGCCTCGCGCGCTGGCAATGTCCATCATCGCCTTAACGGTATTGAGGTCTTCGCGCTTCGTGCTGATCGTAAATTCCGTGGCCTTCATCGCTAGGCCCTGTTGCTTGTAATCATCGAAATAGCGGCGCTCGCCGCCCTTATCGTCGATGAAATACGCCTTCGCGATGTTCTCCGGTTCGGTTGTGTAGGCGGCAGGCTTTTTGCCGTTGCCGCGATCGACCACGGGTTGAAGGCGTGCAGCTGCATCATCGAGCGTCGCTTGACCGGGTTTCGCGTTAGGAGCGGTGCCCCGATCAATCACGGGTTGCAGTGTTGCGGCTGCATCTTCCAACGACGTTCGCCCCGATTTGGCAGCAGGCGGTGGAGCGTCAGGGCTTGCACTGTGCAAGCCTTGTGCGCCCGTCGAGCGGACAGGATCAAAGACTTGCGTAATCTCATTGTTGGGGCGCGTCGCATCGCGCAGGCGGTCAGCAATTCCCATGATCGGCTCCCGAGGTTGGCAAGGCAGAGATAACGGATTGCGCCCATGCCTTCGTTTGGGCGGTGTCGGCGTCTGTTAGCGTACCGCTGTCGCCGGGGGTTCCGGTCGGCAGCGCGTCTATCAGCGCCGTCAGTTCGATAAGCGTCTCACGCACTACGCCCTCACGCGCGGCTTTTACGCGCGTGGGGAGCAGGAAATGAACGCCCGCAAGGTTTGGAAATGTCATGCGGCTTTTCCCCTTCCACGGTTGAGGGTTTCGACAGTCGGCACGGCGTTTACGATCGCCGCAACATGCGCCTTGGCGTCGCCAAGTGCGTATTGACTAAGATCAATATCGGTCCCGAGGATCGAGCCGATAAGACCGTCCGCTTGGTGCGGCTTGAGTTCAGGCGCAGGGATCGGCAGTTCGGGCGACGTAGCCGGTAGCGGCAGGCGCGGCGCGCTATCACCCGACCCCGAGGCATTGCCAGCAGGAGCCGCCCCAGCTTCCTCGCTGTCACCCGTCGCCTTTTTGCGTGCGCGCTTTTTCGGTGCCGGTGACGGTGCCGCAGCGGGTGCCGCTTCGGCTTCCGTAGGAGGCGCGGCTGGTGCCGGTGCCGGGGCAGGAGGGGAAGCAGGGGCGGCAGCAGCCGGTTCCCCCTGCCCTGCGATCGGCTCGAAACCCTTGCCCTGGTCTAGCCGCACAGTGACTTCGATAGGCTGGACGACAGGTGGCGAACGAAGCAAGCGCGTAAACGTGTTGTCGAGATAGTAGCGGATACGCTTTGCGCTGATCGGATACATGCCCGGCCGGATCAAGATTGCGTCTGTAGGATCGAGACGAACGATCTCTTGCGGCAACAGCAAGGCGCGGCGCTGATCCGTTTGCGTCACGTTCAGCTTATCCCGACGCATGACACGCCAGAAGCGCGGGCCTGATCGGCTTGCAGCTTCTACCGTATCGTAACCGAGGCGTGCCGAAAGTTCTTCGGAAAGTTTAAGGTCTTTCGTACCGAACACGACTTCTAGGCCGCAGTTATCAAGGATCGCTTCGGCCTTGTCGGGTCCGTACAGATCGCGGTCGCGAAGCTGTGCCTTACTTTGCATGATGAGCATTATTCGGATGTTGTATCCGGCGACAAAGGCAAATGCGTCAGCAAGCACCGGCATCGGGCCAAGCAGTGGAAATTCGTCCAGCAGCAAAAGGACTTGATGCTTCGCGGCCGGATCATGTTGGGGCAACGTCCGCACCGTCAGGTCAATTAGCTGTTGGAAGAACAGCGCCAGCAGCGGGCGCAGCCGAGCAATGTTGTCCGGGGTGACGCCGATATAGATCGCGTGCAGGGAGTTACGCAGTTCGCGGAGGTCGAAATCGCTTTCAGCCGTGGCGGCGTCGATGCGCGGATTGAACCACAACGACAGCTTGGCGGTGATGGTTTTGCGGATCGAGTTTACGAGGTCGGCCGAGCCTTTCAGGTAATCCTCTAGGGCCTTCACCGTCGCTTCGGTGTAGGGCTTGCCCGCCTGCCGTCGCGCTTCAATGCGCTCAAGCATTGCTTGCGCGCCGTCCGAGCTAGACAGCAGCCGCAGCACTTCCCCGATCGTCAGGGGCATTTCCGGGGATTCGGCAAGAAAGCCAGCAGCGCCGGTAAACGCCGATCGCGCGCTATCGGTCCAAAAGGCTTGATCGCCCGAAACGTGCGGGAAGATCATTTGCGCGATGCGCTGAATATCCTCGAAAGCGTCGATCGTATCCCGGCGCACATAGGACAGCGGGTTATAGCGAGCCGTTGCGCCATTGGGGGCGAGCGGATCGAACAGAAAGACCTTTTGCCCGGCCGCTTCACGGATGCCCGCTGTTGCGGCCCAATTCTCTTTCTTCACGTCGAGACAGACGAGCGTGGACTCATAGAGAAGGCAATTCGGGATGACCAAACCGACGCCCTTACCCGAGCGGGTCGGGGCATAGCAGGCGACGTGTTCAGGCCCGCCGTAGCGCAGATAATGGCCTTTACGGTCCTGCCCGACGTACAGACCCGCAAACTTGCTGTAGAACCCTGCCTTGACCAATTCCGCCTTACTGGCGAACCGCGTCGCGCCGTGCAGTTCTTTACCACCTGGCAGCTTACCGCCGCGAAGTAGCGCAGCCGCTGCAATGAGGATCGGAAAGGCGGTAGAGACGCCAGCGGCGACCTTGAGCCACAGGCCGACACTCGGATGCGAGAAGCCGTAATAGCTGGCGTATTGGTAGAATTGCAGAAACGGAATTGTATCGGCCGTAAGCATCCCGGTCGCGCCGAGAAAAATAGTCGAGGCGAGGACATTCCAGATCGCCGCGATTACTGCCAACACAAATAGGCCCGCCAACGCTTTCGCCGGGGCGGGCCAGTTTGAAATCCCTTGCATAATGCCTCCCGTCAAAGAGCTATTGGTGAACCGGGATGATGTCCGCAGGCTCGAAATGGACTTCCTCGATCGCGAAGCCTTGCGGCCCCTTGTGGCAATGCACCACCACGTCGACCAAATCGTCTAGCAGCGTCCGCACATCGGCATCGGCCAGATACTTTCCGGCTTCATGTTGTTTGACCATGAGCCGCAGAGCGTCGAACGCGCCTTTCGCGCTTCCCGCGTGGCATGTCGTGATCGAGCCCGGATGCCCGGCCGCGACACTACGAACGAACGTGAACGCGGCACCGTCGCGCAATTCCTGCATCAAGATGCGATCGGGCCGCATACGCAGCGCCGCTTCAATCAGATCCTCCGATGCGACGCGCGCTAGGCCCTGATTGCCCTTGGAGTAGAACAGATTGACGATGTTGCGTTGTGGCAGGCCGATGAACTCGGCCGTGTCCTCGATCGTCACTAGCCTTTCATCGAGCGGGATCGACTGAATCAACGCCTTTGCAAACGTCGTCTTACCCGAGCCGGTATCGCCGGTCGCAATGATCGTCTTTTTCGATCGAACCGCGAGAGGAAAGAACCGCTCCCAATCCCGAGCATCTTTCAGCGCCAACAATTCGGCATCGGCCGGATGCACGCGCTTGGAGGCGGCAACCGTCCGTTTGAACAGACCACCAGCCGCCAGCCCCGCGATCGTCGGGGCAAAGCCCGAGGGGCGGCGGATCGTCAGGCTGAACCGGCCCGCGCCGACCGCCGGGGGGCGGCAGATTTGCACGCGCTGACCGTCAGGCAGGACCGAACCGCAAAGCGGGCGTTCCGGCCCAACGTCCTGTTGCGACATGGACGCGCAAAGCGTCGCAATCATATCGAGGCGCGAATAGGTCAGGTCGGGGAACTCGTGCCACTCCCAGCCCGAGCGTCGTTCGACGCCGACTTCCCCCGGCCGGTTGATGACAATTTCGGTCACATCGTCTTGCGACAGAAAATCCGCGATCGGACCCAGCAGCAGACGAAGGGTGTTTTCACCCGGCCTCATTACTGTCCGCCCCCGACGTAGCGCGGCTGTGCTGGCCCCACCTGATATACGGTGCTGAAATCCAGATCGCGAGCAACGAAGATGCTGACCAATTCGCCCTGGTTCTTACGAACCGTGGGGGGAATGTTGGACGAACCGCGCACGACCTCGCCAATAACGCTCGACGTTGACCCGGTGTTGATCGTCGTCGTGCCCGACTTGGAAACCGCCGCCTGCCCGGCCTGCAATCCGCCGTCCACGACCGACATAAGCAGCGCCGCGCCGAACTTCTGGAAGAAGTGACGATCGACAGCACCGGACAGACCGGAGCGGCCGAGAGGATCACTCGCAGGGCTATCGAGATTGACGACGACACCTTGCGGCGTTTCCGCCCGCGTCCACACGACGAACATGCGTTCGACGCCTTGACGCACACCGCCTTGGAACTGGCCTACGACCTTCGTTCCGCGATCGAGCAACGTCAGGCCGGTCTTACCCTGAATGTCCTGCGGGATAATGCACGTCACGAAGCCCGGCAGCGTAGATTCCATCGCAGTTTGCAACGTGCAGGGAATGAGCGTGCCCGTCGTCAGCAGATAGGGTTGGTTGCGAAGCACGTTCGCCCGCACGCCGCTAAGCTGCGTCGTCTGCATACGAGCGCCGAGGCTGTCGCCTCCCTCCTGCCCGCCTTGACCGCTAGCGCCACCCGGTCCGCCTTGCTGGAACCCGGCCGGGGAGAATCCCCCGCCCTGCCCCTGCCCGGCCGCACCCATTGCGCCACCCATACCGCCGATCGCGCCGCCCACGCCGCCACCCGAATTATAGACGAGCAGCTTTGCAGCAGGGCGTGGCGTCGGCACTTGCGCCATCTGTGGCGAACCTTGCGCGCCTTGCGCCGGGAAGCCCGGCGGTAGCGGTGGTGCGGTATCGCCCGGTAGCGGCGGTGGCGTCGTCACAGCAGCGACCGGCGGGGCCTCATACCGGACTTGCGATTGCACCGGCAGATCGGGAGCAACGGCGGGTTTCAGGTTGGGTTGCGCCGAGGTCAGGAAGATCGCCCCGACCGCGAGCGCGCCCGCGCCGAGCATAAGCCCGACGCCGACGTTTTTACCCATGCCGCTTTTGGTGCCCGCCACGTCCGAAACATGACGCTCGCCATCGAGCGTTGCGGGGCCTTCGGCGGGGGCGGGTTGTGTGGTGCGCGTGTCGGTCACAGGCCGGAACTCCTAACTGTGCGTGCAAGGTCGGGCGTGCCGGTGCCGGTACCGGCGTTGCGGCCGATCGGATCGAACCCTTGGTTTAGAACGCTGATGACTTCCTGCCCGTCGCGCAGGACGAATTGCCGCGCCGTTGTCTGCACGACGGCCAGCTCGTTGATTATTGTGTACGGCACGATCGTTTCCGAGCCGTCAGGCGCGAGAGTGTAGATCGTTGGTATCCGCATATTGCCGGGGAAGCGGAACGCCGTTTGACGGCCATTATCGCTAACTTCGGTCGGTTCGAGCATGACCGAGCCACGCGCGACATAGCGCCAGTTCCGCGGCCCTTCGGCCCACGACAGCGCCAACCGTTGTTGCGTAATGCGTTCCAAATCACGGGCCGCTGCCTGTGCTTCCGCAAAAGCCTGCGCCGCGCGTGCTTCCTCTGGATAGGTGAAGTTGACGGCATAGATCGCGGAGGCAGCACCCCGACGAGCAGCGACCAAAAGGAACTGATACGATCGCGTTGAACCGTCAGGCCGCTTTGTCACCACTTGCGCGTTCGTCGGCCGACGGATGGCAGTGGGCTTGAGGAAAAGAATATTGCCGGTCGGTTGTGCCAACCACGCGTCGGCATCACCGATCGCAACGGCGGTAATTTCCTCGCCCAGCCCGAACGTAATCTGTGTCGAATTGGTCGGTGTGCTGATTACGCGGACAACATTCATAGAGTTGTAGGCGACGACCTGGACATGAGCGTCATACCCAGCCGAGCGGGGCTTTTGCTCCGCAAAGGCCGGGGTGGTCAGCAGCGCGGCGGCAACGACCGCCAAGAGTGGGCGGTTCATTGTGTGAACTCCTGATCGGCCCGGTACGACGTAACCACGAAGCCGAGCGGGTTGACGTTGAGAGCAGACGACGAGAGCTTGTTGACCGAGAAGTCGAACGCGATCGTCGCCACCATGCGCTTTTCGGGCAGCGCGACGCCGCCCCGCTTCTCGATCTGGACGAACCGGACCTGCCCCAGCTTCGGGCCGAGCATCGAGGTCGAAACCCACCGAACCGACGACGAGCCATCCCGACCAAGGACGACTTGCGGACTGTTGGGATTGGTCCCCCGGAAGTCCTGTTGATATTCGTTCTGGACGCCCGGCGAAGACATTAGCGCAACGGCGTTGAACGCCGTTTCAGCTTCGGCCGGGCTGTAGGTCTGGCGGAGGCGAACGTACTGCCACAGAAAATAGCGCGTCGTCGCGTCGCTTGCGGCCATCTTGCCGCCCGTCACGTCATAAATGCGCTCGACAGACCCACTGGTGTTATCGACGCGGAAGACGAGTGGCACGACAGTCTTGAGTGGCGCGAGAGAAGCGGTTGCAGCCATCCCGGCGATACCGGCGACAGCGCCGACCCCGGCAATAACGTAGGCGATTACCGCGCTACGTCGTGCCGACTTCACCTTGTCCGCCTCATAGCTGGCGACCTGTTCAAAGTAGGCCGACATAATGGCCGGATCGGCTGGCAGTTGTCGGGCCTGAAATGCCCCTTCCGGGGCCTTGTTGCGCGATAGCATGTTCATGCCCCTTCACCCGGTAGAGCGGCCGGGGCCGCTGGTTGTGCAGCCGGAACGGCCGATTGTTGGACTTGTGGCGACCGCACAGGCGGCAGCGGTGCGCGAGGTCCGCGCAGATCGTCGCGGGTTGGGGTCCACTTGCCTGCGTTGAGCGGGCGATACTTGCCCGATACTTCGGCAAGTTTCGGATGACCGCCGGCGCAAGCCGACACCGCCAAGGGAATAAGCAGTAGGGCGAGCCGTCGAATCATGGTGCGTTCCTTAGTGAAGACGGATTCCGGTCTATGAGGCATGGGTTCAGCCTCCCCGGTCGGAGAGCGAACCGCCGGTTGTCGGGCGGATGCGGGAAGCGACAGAACGGTATCCAGCAGCAGCCATGCGGCCACCAAAGCGGCCCACAGCATCGCTTGCGCCCAGGACACCGCTACGGCCGGTCCTGCCACCACCACCGCCGCCAGCACCGCCACCACCACCGGCCGGGCGGCCGGTTGAACCGATGGTTGCCTGCATACCCCGCGCGATAGCGCCGGTATGGAAGGTCAGACCGCCAGACAGTGACGACGCGAGGCCGGGCAGTTGCAGGGCAACAAACCCCGCAACGCCAAAGAAGATGATACCGGACAGAAGGACTTGGATGCCCTCAATGTCGCTTGTCGCCGCCTTCGTGGCGACGGTGCCAACGACAATCTGTTCGGTAAGGAGGATGATGTAGAGCAGCACGATCGTAGTGATTTGCAGGATCACGCATGAGATAAGCGCGCCAATCCAGCGTTCGAAGATTGCCCGCGTGGCCGGGAACAACACCAGCGGAATTAGCAGCGGACCAAGAGCGATGTAAATCGCAAGCGTCACACGCGAGATAAGCCAGATTGTAAAACAGAATACGTTTGAAACAATCGCGGCGAACCAAAACAAGATGACGGCAAGCTGTGGCCCAAAGTCATGCCACGTCAGTTTTTTCCAGACTTCAAGGCCAGCCCGCCAAGCCTTGATCCAACCATCATCGAAGCTATTGGCGCTAACCGCACCCATTCCCGGCGAGGACGTTAGAGCATCCTTGAGGCTTTCCGGCAGGGTAAGGAAAAAGAAGTTATAGACCCACTGTTGATAGATGCCCGAGCCTGTCAGCAACCAAACAATGATTGCCATTTTCAACATGCGGGGGAGCAGCGTCGACATGGGGGCCGGGGCTTCACCGCGTGCAATGAGGAAGCCGGTCAGTGCGACGTACAGTACCAGCGCAATTTTAAGTGGCGCTGCGACGTAGGCTAGAAACGAATTGGAGACTTGCGTTACAGCCGTCACCAATGGCGTTTCCACCTGCGAGACGATGTAGGCGAACATTTTCCACTGTACGTCGTCCATCGTGACTATCTCCGAGCCGCGTTTGCTTCAATTTGAAGCGAGCGCTTTGCAACATCGCAATACTGTGTTTCCGGCGCGATACGGCAAAGGTTGATCTTGTTGGATCGCATTTCTGGATTGTTGCGCCAGAAGTCGGGCGATGCCGGATTGAGAGTACCAGTGCGCGATCGGGCTTCACGTAGCGCAACCGTGACTGCCGCCTGATGGGCGTTGATGCAGTCCGGGTTTTTGCGAAGCGTGCCGGGATCGTCCAAACATGCGAGTTCAACTTGCGCCCGAGCCTTCGGATTGGCTGCGTACCAAGTAACCGTTTGCGGCGGTGTTTTGCCGCTGTTTGGACGAGCAGCCGGTGCGGTCTGCGGAGCCGTTGCAGGCTCCGCATTTGCTACCGTCATGCCGATGCCGGTTCCAATGCCTACACCGACGAGTAGGACCGCCGCGAACGCGCCAAGGCGCGTCCTCGGGGCTTGCACTGTGCAAGGATTGTCCACGCTCAACCCCCGCGTGCCTTGGCTTCTGCGATCATGGATTCGACACGCTGGCGGCGTTGTTCGTTCGAGCGTTGCTCGGCGTTACGCTCCTGCGCGGCCTGCCACATTTGCAGGGATTGCGCCTGCACCTGTTGGGCTTGGATATAGGCTTGCTCTTGCTGGATACGGGCCGAAATGTCCGCGACCGACTTCGCATCCTTCGCGCCCGCAAGCTGGCCTTCCAGCCCTTGGAGTGCGTTAATGCGCGCCGTTGACGACTGATAGAGGCTGTTCGCCATCGCCTGTTGGTTGGCGATGCTTTGCCCGTTGCGCGTCATTTCCTTAGCGGCGAAGTCGTCACCGGTCGGCGTATAGACGCGGTTCTTATCGAGAAACTGTTGAGCCTGTGCGTTCAGTTGCTCGCCATTCAACAGGTCCTGTACGCCGTTGCCGGTAGGCAGTGCCTGCCGTAGCTGCTGCGTGTTGAACTGCTGACCAAGCTGGTTCAACGCCTGATCGGGAAGGTGCGAAACAGAGTCGAGCGTGGACTTCGCAGTCGCAAGCTGTTCCTGCATTTTGGCATATTGCTGTTGAAGCTGGCGGACCTGTTCCAGCGCTTGAGCATAGTTGGACGGATCATATACGACCCCGCCAAACTGTGCGGAGGCAGGAGCCGCCACACAGAGAACGAGTGCAGAGACACCCGCTAGAATAGACTTTCGCATCATCATCTCCTTCTCTCCCTCAAAGCCCAGAATTAGGCCGACGCTTGTCGCCACTGTTCGCGGAACAACGGCAACCAAGCCGCCGGGTCCGGTCCAACATCGGCAATCAGACGTTCCACAAGGCGAACAGTGCTTGCCCGACCGGACAGCACCGACACCAAATCATCGAGACCCGCTAAGTCGAGTTCGCACGCAACGGACGTAGTGCCCTGCTTGAGCAGGAACCGGCGTCCGCCCACCGTCAGGTCTTCACGGACAGCCAGGTATTCCGGCTGTGTGAGGCCCAGCCCGTCGCGATAGTCTTTCTCGCTCGCACGACTGTTCGGCATGAGGATTTGCGTGGGGCATTGCTCGATGATCGAATGTGCGATCGGGCTTCGCAGCGCGTCCGCTGGCGATTGCGTCGCCAGCAGCACCAAGCCGTTCAGCTTTCGGATCGTCTTGAGCTTGTCGTTCACGATGTCCCGGAAACCGGGATCGAGCAGCACTTTCCAAAATTCGTCGATCGCGATCACGATACGGCGACCATCCAGCAGCGTTTCAACGCGGTGGAACAGGTAGGAAAGGATCGGGCCGCGCGTCGTGGCGTCGTCAAGGAACGAGGTCACATCGAACCCGAGGAACGGGGCATCGAGCGAAACCGTATCCGTGTCGTTGTCCAGCACCCAGCCCAGCGAGCCGCCCTTGCACCAGCGGTCCAGCTTCGCGCCCGGCCCTTCCGGGTCCGACTGTCCGAGGAAGGCCCGCAACTCGCCAAACGAACGGGCTTCCGGCGGCAATTCCATAACTGCCTGCACGCCGAGCGAGAGCCGACGCTCTTGCTCCGGGGCGAGTTCCTTGCCGGGATCGAGGCCGACGAGCGCTTTGACCAACTGTGCGATAAACTCGCGATCGGCAGGGGACGACGACAGCGCCTTGAGCGGTGCAAGGCCGGTCGGTTCACCCGATGGCAGGACAAGGTACGTCCCCCCAACAGCACGGGCGAGAATATCCCCGCCGCGATCCTTGTCGAAGAAGACGACTTGCGCGCCCTGCCGTTCGGCCATCGCGAGCAGGAAAAGGGTAATTGTCGTTTTACCCGAGCCAGCAGGCCCAGCCACGAAGACGTTGCCGAGGTCGGTAACTGTGCCCGTGGGCGCGTGGAGGTGGAAACGGTACGCGGTGCCGCCCGTGGAGCGGAACAGCGTCAACGGCGCACCCCAATGACCCTTCGCCTTCCCGGTCGGGTAATTGTGAAGGCTCGCCATAGCGGCGAAGTTTCGCGAACTGATCGCACCGGGCCGAACGCGTAGCTTCATGTTGCCGGGAAGCTGGCCCCAATAGGCCGCTTCCAAAGCGAGATCCTCCCGCGCCACGACCGCGCCACTTTCGGCCAGATCACGACGGGCACGCCCGGCGACTTCGGCCAACCGGGGCAAGCTATCCGCGAACGTGACGAGGGTTAGATGATGATCGCCCATCGCGAAGACGTTGGACGCGAGCATGTCGGACGCTTCCGACAGCGCGGCGGTTTGACTTGCCGCCTTGTCGTTGGCGGATACCATCTGATTTTGCTTCCGGCTCATAACGCCTTGGGCCACCTGTTTATTCAGGAAGCCGAACGTCTGCGTCAGAACCAAGCGATAGGGCGCAGCTAGAACGGCATCGAACATGCCCGGCCACGTCGTCGCGGGATACTCCCGCAGCGCGAACGCGGCTGCATAGGACGACCCGCTAACGCCTCGAATCTCGATCGCTTCACGGCCGACGATCACGCGATCGGTATAGATCGCGCCGCCCAGGTGGCCGTTGACCAAGGGCACGGACTGGTGTTCGCCGGTCAGGATCAGCTTGAGAGCTTCGGCCGCTTCGGAGAACATCACGCCGTTAGCTTCGCGCAGCATGAGGTGCTTGGCACCGTAGGCGTGCAATTCGTAAAGCAGCGTCGATAGAACTTGCGCGAGTTGATCGAGCGCAGCCGGCGACGCCGCCCGGTTCCGATCGCCACGCTTGCGGCGGGTGAACAGGGAAAGCACGTTGCCGTCCAATACCTTTGTTGAACCCGTGGGGCGCAGCAGGACGGACAGGAACAATTCGTTGCGGTAGAGCCGGTTGCTCAACAGTTTTTCGCGGTACGCAGCGTCAAGATCGCGCGCGAACTCGCTCTTACATTCCGCATCGGGATAAATGGAATCGTCGGCCATCGTGCGGACGACGTGCGTTGCGAGAACAAGCCGCTCCGAACTGATGTTGCGGAGCAGGATATTCCGTTGCGCGTGGCGGCTGTTGACCTCGCCGGGATCGGCCAACTCAAACTCGATACCGTCGAGCCGCATCATAGCCAAAAGCGAGCCGTCATCGAGCAGCAGCACCCCTTCGGATGCGTGCCCGATGAACGGCACATAGGTATCCGGTTCCCGCTCCCGCGAGGCACCCTTGATCTTAAACATGCGTGCGGACCTCTCGCGGTTTGCGGGCCGGTCGGAGGGGCGTCGGGCTAACCGACGAACCGCCCCAAAGATCGGTGTTACGGGCGCGGGCCTTGGTTTCTGACCAAAGCCTGATCGTCTTGAACATATTATAGTCACGGCTGACGAGGGCGCGGATCGTGTAATGAACGACTACGCCGATCACCATGTAAAGAGGATTGCCCATCATCACGAAGACCACCGAAGTAACCATCGCGTTCAGACCCATCGCCTCGATTGGCACGCCCTGCCACATGGCAGGGCGTGTGCAGGCGAGAAACAACGGGTCTTCTGTCAGACCTTGGTTTTCCAATTAACCGGCTCCGCCGCCAGTGATCTGACCGACAATCCAGCTTGCCGAGAAGATCAACAGCACGCCGATGATAACGGTGCCGAGCGTCCGCATACTGGCCGCGCCGAACATCCATGCAATGCCGGTGCCGACGATCGCGATAACCGCAATCAGCTTGCCGACGTTGCCGGTGATGACGTTGACGATGTTCTGCAAAAACGTCTCGACGTTGCCAGCGCCGCCCGCAGACTGTGCGTAGGCTGGCGAGGCAGCAAGCAAGGTGCCGACGATCGCGAACGTCGCGAGCGTGCGAGTGTCCATGTTGCGAGCCGACTTGAAGCACCGGGCGGCAAGCGCCGAGGGTGCTCCACTGATACGCATATGAGCCGACGCCGAGGCGGTCGCCAGACGTGTCTTAAGAGATTTGGACATGGGGGGTTCGCCTACAGTTGGAGGGGTTAGAGGGGTTGGCAGGCCAGCAGAGCGAGCGCCGAGGCTTGCACAGTGCAAGCCCGCAGCGCCGCCAGCATCGGGACGGCCCGCCGGGCGTCCCGATGAAGGGGGGGGAAATCAGATGCGCGTCACATGCCACTTTCGGAGACTCCGGCAGGGGCAGCTTGCAGCATGACAGGAGCAGGCCCGACAGGCCCGGCAGGCGTTGGAGCCTGGGGCGACTGTTGCGGTTGTGCTTGAGGCTGGACCGGCGCCATTTCGCCGTTTTCGCGACGATACCGCGCCGAAGCGTACATATCCCATGACGGGGGCGCAGGAGGTGGCGCGGGGGGCTGAACGATAACCGCCCCCTCCCCTCCCTCTGGCCCCGCTACGACGACGGGAGAGCCGCCAAGGCGGATAGCGGGCACAACCTGTTGCGCCGCATACTGGACGCGGCGGACATAGCCGTTCGTGAACCCGCGTTGTTGATTGCCGGTGTTGTAGTGCGAGAGCGCCCGCAGCAGCGTGACTTGGCTGTCCTCGCTACCGGCAGGCCGGTAGCCCTCCACCAGAACGCGCGAACCGCCTGCCATACTCTTGCAGGCGTCGAAGGCGTCAGCGACGGACATACGCAGTCCGCGCAGGTTCTTGGTGTTGATTTGCATCACGCCAAGATCGAGCGAGTGACCGCGCGCGATAAGCGCGTTCGCAGTCTGGACCGCCTGTTCTAGCGACGCCGGGGCGTAGGATCGGTGAGCCGTGTTGTCACCGATCGCCAGCGTGTTGAACGAGCTTTCAGCCCGCGCAACCGAGGCGAGCGTATCGACGTGAACGGAGGGGCCGCACGTCAGGGCCAGTTGGGTGAAGGCTGCGATCGACAAGATCATGCCGCAGCCCTCGCGCTAACGTCAGTCGTCAGGACGTGGCGGCGTACCGTCTGTTTCGAGGCGGTCGAGTAGAGCGGTTGAACTAGGCGCGTTCGACGCGAGCGCACGGTAGCGCGGCATGTCAGGATCGCCCTTGACGTAAACCGGAATGACGCCCCGGTAGCCGAAGTCCTGCCGAATGAGGACAAGCAAGCGATCAAGATCGCGGTAGGTGCGGTCTTCCTTGTCGCCCCATGTTCGTAAGGGAACGAAACCACGTCGCCAGCTTGGACGAATGAACGCCAAGTGTTCGGCGTTTGGCTCTGCGCTTGAAGATACGACGAGGACGTTACGAAGCCTGCCGCCTTCGGCAATGCAGTGTTTGATTTCGCCCTCGACCAGTCCCTTTGACAATGCACGCCCCCAATAGACGACCGCTGCGCGATCGTTTCAGTCTGGACACCGGCAGGGGCTTGGGTTGGCTCTCTCCCGGCATCGTTACACGACGGAGTAAGCCGGGACGCGCGGGCCTTTACCGGCACACACGCGAAATCCCTCTCCGTCACAGGCTGCATAGCAGCAAGCGACCCGGAATAGCGAGTTTCAAGGTTAATTGTCTTGGCGGGCTGCACTGGAAAAACCTCCGTCGTCCGATCCGTCATACTTGTAGCCCCAAAGGCGTTTTTAGCAAAACACCTTTTTCATTTTTTTCATGCGGCGGCCATGTTCGCTCTTTGTTCTTATAACACTTCCGTTACGTAATCCAACATTGCAAGCAATTTCTGGCGAAATACGGCCTATTATCCCGCGTGCGCGCGAAAGGCCCATATCCGATTATGTTCCGGGTTGCTTTTGGGGTTTTCATAAAAACACCAATGCGCGTAGGGCGGGCGCAATTCGTTCATCGGGGTTTAAGCACACGCGCTTTTCGCCCCGGCACAGCAATTCCATCTGGAATTGACGTGGACGCGTGTTCAGGCGATTGTGCAGCCTGTTTTCGATGTTTTCTGAAAGAAGGATTCGGACGACCCGGAGTAACCGAGCCAGAAAATGAAAAAGCCCCGGCGGGAACCGAGG
>Ga0308164_10001692_pt1 | contig 24540 bp, 19 predicted proteins | sample PhyTR2_FD_201031 | JGI IMG/M metagenome (GOLD analysis project Ga0308164, IMG submission 201031) | Phyllosphere microbial communities from UC Gill Tract Community Farm, Albany, California, United States - DLSLT.R2 | ecosystem: Host-associated > Plants > Phyllosphere > Unclassified | place: USA... | reverse complement strand
TCGCGCACCGCGTGTGCGCTTCGGCCAGGTGCACCTGTACAACAACTACCACGTGGGCAGCACCAGCCACAAAATCTACCCCTTCACCTACGCGCATGGCATGGGCAAGAGTTCGAAGATTTTCTCTGAGCAGAACGCCTTCGAAATCAGCGGCATCAGCGGCTGCGACAAGATTGCCGCCGACTACGGCGGAAGCACCTACCGTGACAGCGGCTCGCGCCTGAATGGCACAGCCCTGAGCTGCCCGTGGAGCACCAGCATCGGCTGGACCCCGCCTTACAGCTACAGCCCGCTGAGCGCCGACAAGGTGGCTGCCGACGTCAAGGCCAAGGCTGGCGCAGGCAAAATCTGACGCTGACGTTTGACCTGTTGAACAGAAGGCCCTCTTGATAGAGGGCCTTTTGCATGGCACATCAACCGACCAGTTGATTGATCTCGATGATCGGCAGCAGCACTGCCAGCACGATCACCAGCACCACACCGCCCATCACCACGATCATCAGCGGCTCGAGCAATGCCGTCATGCCCATGGCGCGACGCTCGATGTCACGTGACAGGGTCTGCGCGGCACGCTCCAGCATCGGCGGCAACGCGCCTGTTTTCTCGCCGCTGGCAATAAGGTGGATGAGCAGCGGCGGAAAGACCTTCTCGACACGCAAGGCTGCGGCCAGATTCACGCCTTCGCGCACCTTGGCGGTGGCTTCGGTAACGCTCTCGCTGAGACGGTCATTGGACAGGGTCTGACGCGCCGCATCCAGCGCGCGCAGCAAGGGCACACCAGCGCCGCCGAGAATCGCCAGGGTCGAGGCGAAGCGCGCGGTGTTGAGACCCAGCACGAAGCGACCGATCAATGGCAAGCGCAGCACACGTGAGTGCCAGCTCAGTCGCGCCGAGGGATTGCGCAGGTAAATCCGCCAGCTCCAGACGCTGATCGTCAGACCCAGCAGACACAACCAACCCCAGCCACGAATGAAATCACTGGCGTTGAGCATGGCCAGCGTGAGACCCGGCAAATCCTGCCGTGCCTGTGAAAAGGCGCTGACCACCTGTGGCACCACGTAACTGAGCAGAAAGATCACGATGGCAATCGACACCAGCCCTACGACACCGGGATAGATGAACGCCGTCAGGATCTTGCTACGCAGGCCGTTGCGCTCTTCGATGTAATCCGCCAGACGCTCCATGACATGCGCCAGATCGCCCGACTCTTCACCCGCTGCAATCAATGCCCGGTAAATGTCCGGGAAATCACCGGGGCGCGCAGCCAGGGCTTCGGCCAGACGCATGCCGCTGCGCACATCGCTGCGCACCGCGCCAAGGGTCTGGATGATGTGTTTACGCTCGGCCTGTTCCAGCGTGGCAGTCAACGCTTCATCCAGCGGCAGTCCCGCACTCAGCAGGCTTGCCAGTTGGCGCGTTACCGACGCCAGGTCAGTGTCCGAAAGCCTGGCGCTGAACAGTCCGCGCCCTCCACTGCCCGCCCGGACCGTTTCCGGCTCGACCTGCAACGCCGTCAGCCCACGGCTGCGCAGAACGCCGAAGGCGGCGTTGCGGCTGTCGGCCTCCAGATGCCCGGATTCGATTCTGCCCTGTGCATTGGCGGCTTCGTAGCGATAGCGATTCATCAGACGTCCCGTGTCACGCGCAGAATTTCTTCAGGCGCCGTGGTGCCACTGCGCACCCAGCGAGCGCCATCCTCGCGCATGCTCAACATCCCGGCATGGCGTGCAACCACGCGCAAAGCCTGTTCGTCGGCACCGCTGTGAACAAGGCTGCGAACAGCGTCGTCGACACAGAACAGTTCGTGAATACCGGTACGACCGCTGTAGCCGATCTGATTACAGACCGCACAGCCCACCGGACGCCAAGTACCGGGCACTGCCGGGTCTTCCTGCTTGCAGTGCGGGCACAGACGGCGCACCAGACGCTGGGCAAGCACGCCCAGCAGCGACGAAGCGAGCAGAAAGGGCTCGACCCCCATGTCGATCAGCCGGTTGACCGCCGACACCGAATCGTTGGTGTGCAGCGTCGCCAGCACGAGGTGTCCGGTCAGGGACGCCTGCACGGCGATCTGAGCGGTTTCCAGGTCGCGAATCTCACCGATCATGATGATGTCCGGGTCCTGACGCAGGATGGCGCGCAGCGCCAGGGCGAAGGTCATGTCGATGCGGGTGTTGACCTGAATCTGGCTGATGCCCGGCAGGTCGTACTCCACCGGATCCTCGACGGTCAGAATGTTGCTGGTGCTGGCGTCCAGTCGTGCCAGCGCGGCATAGAGACTGGTGGTCTTGCCGCTGCCGGTGGGCCCCGTAACCAGCACGATCCCATGGGGCTGACGAATCAGGTGATCGAGTCTGGCGAGCAGGTCCGGGTCCATGCCCAGGGTTTCCAGTTGCAGGCGCCCCGCCTGTTTGTCCAACAGGCGCATCACCACGCGCTCGCCATGGCCGGTGGGCACCGTGGAGACACGAATGTCGATCGGTCGTCCGGCCACCCGCAACGCGATTCGTCCATCCTGCGGCAAACGTTTTTCGGCGATGTCCAGTTGCGCCATGATCTTGATCCGAGACACCAGCGAACCATGCAGCGCCTTGCGTGGCGACACCACGTCGCGCAGCGTACCGTCGACGCGGTAGCGCACCACGGAATGGCTTTCGTAGGGTTCGATGTGAATGTCGCTGGCCTCGTCCCGCGCCGCCTGAGTGAACAGCGCGTTGATCATGCGGATCACCGGCGCACCGTCCTGCGCATCCAGCAGGTCAGTGATTTCCGGGATGTCCTGCATCAGGCGATCCAGGTCTGCCTCGCTCTCGGCCGCACCGACCACCGCAGCAGCACTGCCGGTGTCGGCGTAAGCGGCTGCCAGCAGCCCGTCCATCTGTGCGTCGTCAACACGCTCCAGAGTGGCCGGCCCGAACTGTCGGCGAGCCTCGTTGATGGCCCAGCCGGGCGTCGATTGGCACATGACCAGCACCGCCCCATGCTCACTGCGCCGCAACAGAATGCGCTGCGCCTTGGCCCATGCGTAAGGCAGCCCGGTCATGGTGCGGGGACTGGCACGGCGCGAATCGTCGCGCGTGGCATCTGTCCTGGCGCGGGCACCGATTCGGGAATCGCTTTCGCCGCTGGCGGCAATTGCGGCCCTTGCATGTCCGGCAACGCCCAGTTGCGTTCCGGCTGCAGGCTGCCCTGAGCCCGGCGCATGTATTCGTAGCGATTGAGCGTGATGCTGCGCCCCGCGCCGCTGTCACGAATGATGTAAGGCCGCAGGAACACCATCAGGTTGGTCTTGGTCAGCTGACGCCGGTCATTGCGAAACAGCACGCCCAACACGGGAATGTTCGACAGCCAGGGCACTGCGTCATTGCTTTGGTTGTAGCCATCCTGAAGCAGCCCGCCGAGGACCATGATCTGCCCGTCATCGAGCAGGATGCTGGTGTCGATGGCGCGTTTGTTGGTCACGGTTCCAGCGTCGACCGACGCACGCTGATCAACGCTGCTGACCTCTTGATAGATGTCCAGCTTGACAGTACCGCCCTCGGAAATCTGCGGCCGTACATTAAGCTTCAGACCCACTTCCTCGCGCTCCACGGTCTGGAACGGGTTGTTGCTGGTGCCGCCTCCGCCAGTCACGTAGCTGCCGGTGACGAACGGAATCGTCTGGCCGACGAAGATGCTCGCGGCTTCGTTGTCGAGTGTCAGCAGGTTCGGCGTGGACAGCACGTTGCTGCCGCCTTTGCTCTTCAGCGCTCGCGCCAGCACCTTGAGGTCCAGCACCTCGCCGATGCCCGGAATGGTCACTGCGCCTTTCACCACGCCGACATTCAGCCCCGGCGGCAGCACATCGATGGTCGTGCCGCCGGCCGGGTTACTGACCAATCCACTGCCGCCCAGATTGGCACCCCCGAACACACCGCTGCCACTCAGGTTGCCGGTCTGCCATTGCACGCCGAATTCGTTGGCATCGTCCTCACTGACTTCGACGATCAGGCTTTCAATCACCACCTGGGCACGTCGCTGGTCCAGTTGGTCGATCACCTCACGCAGGTTGCGGTACAAGGGTTCCGGCGCCGAGATCAGCAGGGTGTTGGTGGTCGCATCCGCCTGAATGGTCACCCCGCCTGCGGTGAACGCCGTGCTCTGATCGCCCTGCTGACCGCTGACTCCCGTATTCGCTGTCGCGCCACCGGCCTGACCGTAACCGTTGCTGCCTGTGCCACTTGCCGAGCCACTGCCACTGGAGGTGCTGGTAGTGCCCTGCCCTTCGTTCTTGTTGCCCATCCCGCTGAGCATCGCCCGCGCAGTGTCGGTCGCGCCGCTGTCGCTCTCGCCCGTCAACAGACCGCGCAACGCCTGGGCCAGTTTGCCCGCCTGGGCGTTGCGCAGGTAGACCACATGCAGGTTGCTGGGATTGCTCTGGGCGTTATCCAGTTTGTAGATCAGATTGCGCGCCAGTTCGGTACGCTCGGGGCTGCCTGCGCGGATGATGATTGCGTTGGAGCGCGGATCGCCGATCACGCTGATCTTCTGGGTCGGGTCGCCGCCTTGGGTGTCCAGCAGCTCACTGACCATCCCGGCGATGTCCACGGCAATGCCGTTGCGAACCGAAACCACGTCGGTATCGATGGCACTGGGTGTGTCGATGCCGTCGATGATCTGCGCGACGCGGGTCAGGTTTTCCGCGTAATCGGTCACCACAATGGTGTTGTTGCCGGGATAGGCATTGATCGGGTTGTTCGGCGACACGATGGGCCGCAGGACCGGAATCAGGTTGACCGCGTTTTCGTACTGCAGCCGAAAGGTACGGGTCAGCATGCCGTTGCCGGCCGGTTTGTCAGGGCTGTAGATCGGCCCGCCCAGCAGTTTGGCATCCGCCTCGGGCACCACATGCGCGACACCGCCCACATCGACAACGCTGAAACCCTGCATGCGCAAGGCGGACAGCAGCATGTCGTAGGCCTGAACGGCAGGCACCTGACCTTCGCTGACCAGGGTCAGGGTGCCGGTGACGCGTGGATCGACCAGAAACTGCTGGCCGGTCGAGCGAGACAGCGCACGCACGACGGCCTGAATATCAGCGTCGACAAAATTGAGTTGCACCGGTTGATTGCCCAGCATGCTGCGCGCTGCGGCAGGACTGCGGCCGCTGTTCTGCCTGCGGGGCGTGCTGATCGGATGCTGCACCCTGGGCTGACTTGGCACACTGGTCTGCGCACGCTGGCGATCAAGCAAGGCGTCACCACTGCGCTGCGTGTTGGCCAAGGGCTGGCCCAGTTCGCTGTCCATTGGCGGGGGTGGTGTCGAGTGGGTGCATGCACTCAGCGCCAGCAGCACGAAAGGCAATGCCTTGCGACACGGGCGCACATCATTGAAGCCTGACCACTTCATAAAGCTTCCTTGCTGGCGCCTGGCGCCTGATCCATGCGAACGATCCCCGACAAGTGACCTGCCGAGGCTTGTGCGGAGAGCCCGTCTGCGCGCTGCAGTCGGGCCTCGGTAACGTAAAGCGAAAACTGTTGCGGCTGCTCCAGCAACCACTGCATGACGCCATCGGCCGGAGCCTGATTGAACGTCAGTTGCCAGGCCGAATCGCCGGTTTCGGAATCAGCCTGCAACCGATAGACCTGCTCCAGCCCGGCGGCCTCCAGACTGACGCGCAACGCCTGCTCCAGGCCCAGCCCTGACACTTGCGCTGGCGGAGCTGGCAGTTGCTGCAGCAACGTTTCGAGGGTTTGTTTCTGAGTACGCAGTTTGGGCGTCTCGGCCTGCCAGTAAGCAATTTTCTGCAACGGCGGCTGGATCAACAGCAGCCACACCACCAGACCCGACAGCACCCAGGCAGCGCCGGTCAGCAGTTGCCTTTCCCGCCGCGTCAGGCCAGACCAGCCTGTCGCTGCACGGGTACGCCAGAATCGCCAGCGCGCTTTCGCAAGGTTCAGCCCGGTTCTACTCATGATCGTCGCCTTGAGCTTCGTCGCTTTCGGCCGAAGTGGATTCAGCCAACGGGCTCAGCGTCCATAAACGCTCCTGGCGACTGACACCCAGCCCGACCTGTTTCAGTGTGTCCTGCCAGGCGCTGTCGACGGGAACCTGCGGTGTCTCGTCGAGCAGTTGCAACTGCAATTTGTCCCCGGAGAACGTCAGGCTTTGCAGGCTGCCAGCCATGAAGGGCATGCCCTCCGCAGCCTGATGCATCAGGTGAGTGAAGCGCTGACCGGGATTACTTCCGGCACCGCCCTGACGTGCGGCCAACTGCTGACGGGCTTGCTGCAAGGGGTTGAGAATCACCGGCAGTTCTGGAAATGCCTGCTTGACCCGCTGACTCATGCCGACCTTGAGCGCCTGTCCTTGCGCAGCCTCGCGAGCGGCATAGAGGTTCAGCCCCAACGTCCACACGGCGACCGCCAGCACGCAGCAAATCAGAGCGGGTGTCCAGCTGGACGCCTGGCTGGCTGTACGGCCAAGCCCCGCATGCAGACTCCAGCCGGGCGCGACGCCGCTCAGCGCCTGCTCTGCCGACAAGGTCTGCGCATCAACCGCTCCGTCATGACCAATCCAGCAAAGCTCGCCACCCGAAACGAGCCGTTCATCCAGTTCGTCTTCAGCGCAGGGCTGCACCACGGCGTGATCGAGACCGTGACGCAGCAGCCAATGCTCCTCCAGTAGACCTGCGCTGATCTGCCCTGCTACAGGAACCGGCAGACCGAACGGCGCCGGATACAGCCCACGCAATGGCAGGCGCATCTGACTCAATAACCCGTTCAGCCGATCCAGTGACTCTTTTGGCAGCCAGGCGACCTGTACATGACCTTGCGCGTCGCGGGCGCTGTGGGCGATGTGCATCTGATCGCTGTTTCCGAGCATCAATCCTTGAGCGGCGCAGATGACGGCAGCCTTGAGACGCGACCCGCTCAACGGCGGAAGATCGATACCGGTCAGGACGCTGTCCAGCGGGTGCAGGTAGCATTCAACGCCCGACGTCTTCGGCCCTGTGGCCAAGGCTGACAAGGTGCTGTGTCCGCTTTCGGTGACACGGCCTGTTCGGTCCAGACGAGCGAATGTCACCATGGTCTCCCGGACCAACTCAGTCAGGGGCGGCAAGGCGATACGCAGGCGGCTCATATGCCCACCCGCGACCAGATGACCCGTGGCAGCGTGTCGCCGGCGCGATGGAGCAAGGCCTGGATTCTGACTTGACGCTGCTGGGGGCGTGCCTGCCCGCGCAGCATGAACCATTCACTGGTGACACCGACGTTGAGGTTGTCGACCGTCAATTTGGGTACCCGCAGCCGGTTGATCAGGTCGCCCCGGTTGACGAACCACACACCCCTGTCGCGCTCGGACACCACCGCCTGCGCTCTGGACAACGACAGGCCGGGAATGACCGCCGCCAAAACCTCGGCGCTGGCCGTGTTGCCGTTCACCCAGGTGTTGCTCGGCAGGACACTCACGTAGTAGTCGAGACGCGTTAGCGAGGCTTCGGTGAGTCCGGCCATGCCACGCAGGTCTTCGAGGCTGCGCAGCATCGGCTGGGTGGCTGGCAGAAGCGTTTGCGCGGTGCCGGGCGAAGTCACTCGACCGCTGTCGAAACTGCTCGCCGAGCCCGTCGACATTGACGTGGAAAGCAGCCTTGGATAGGACGCGATGACCCGCTGACTGATGCGCTGGGCGAGTGTGGCATCGATGCCGATCAGTTCGCACAGCCGTTCGAAGCTGCGTTGCTGCCCGATATCTGTCTGCTGATTGACCAGCAGATTGCGCAGATTGAACTTGCCCTGCTGATCCTGCAATTGCCCTTCGAATTCACCCGGACCGGCATTCGACGCGTCGATGACGATCGGTCTGGCCCAAGGTTGATCAAGGCGCGTCGAAGCGTCCTGCTGACGCGAGTCCCACAGCAGTTGGCGACTGATCTCAAGCCCGCCCAACAACTGCTGACTGCCCTGCACACGCGATTGTTCGGCTTCAAGGCTGCGAGTCAGCACGCCCTGCCGAGTGAGCATGCCTGCCGCAATCACCGCCACGATTGCAGCGATCAGCAACGCGCTGATGATCGCCGAGCCACGCTGTCGGGACGCAGTGAAAAAGACGTTTCTCATGGCGGCGCTTAAAGCTGCCAGGAGCCGATATCGGCATTCACGCCGTCACCCTCCGGCTGGCCATCGGCACCGAGGGAAAAAATGTCCACCTCGCCGTTGACGCCAGGATTCAGGTAATTGTAGGGGCGGCCCCAAGGGTCATTGGGCAGTCGTTCAAGGTAGGAGCGCCAGTTGCTTTTACTGACATTGGCCGGGCGCTCGACGAGCACCTTGAGGCCCTGATTCTGAGCGGGATAACTGCCGTGATCGAGGCGGTAAAGCTTGAGCGCCTGCATCAAACCGCCGATATCCTGCCTGGCTGCCGTAGCGCGGGCCTGATCGGGGCGGTCGAGTACTTTGGGGACCACGATGGCCGCCAGAATACCCAGAATAACGACCACAACCATGATTTCGATCAGGGTAAAACCAGCCTGGGCGCGATGGCCTGCAGGCCGCTGCGTAACGCGCGCGACTTCCATATCTACTTCCCTTGATAATCCTTATCAGCGCCGCAGTGTAACAAAACTATAAAACGGGACGAGGGAAATATTCAGTGATTTGCGTTCGCATCAGAACGGTGGACCAGTGCTATTCTGCGCCCCTGTAGTCCGCCAGGAGGCACCATGCGACAGACACACAAGGAACGTGGTTTCACACTCGTCGAGGTGCTCGTCGCGCTGGCAATCATCGCCGTCTCCATGTCGGCAGCGGTGCGTGTTGCAGGTGGGATGACGCAGAGCAATGGCCTGCTGCGTGACCGAGCAATCGCCCTGCTGGCCGCGCAGAACCGGCTCGCGGAATTACGTCTCGAAGGTCAGCTCAAGGCTGGCGTGAAAATCGTCGATTGTGATCAGGGACGCCTCCTGCTGCGCTGCGATCAGACCTTGGTCGCCATGGCCGGAGGCACGCTGATGCGCGTGAACGTGCGGGTATCGGAACGCGAGCGACAAGGGCCGCCGCTGGCGCGTCTGGAAACGATACTGGGTCGCCCCTGGGTCAAGCCGCAGTGAGCCACTCAGCGGCGTATCAGGTCCGGCAGCCCGGAGACCTCGGAGAGCGTGCTGACCTTGATTCGGGTCTGCTCCGATCCTCGCTCGATCACCACGCCGTCAGCTTCTATCGCGACCAGACGCACATCCCTCGCCAGTCGCTCGCCCGCCATCACGCTGCGCGCCGGACCATCATTGAGCCGGATGACCGCCACTGCACCTCGCGCGCCCGCCATGACACCGGACACACTGATCTGCACTTGCGAAGGCTGATTGGCAAACCATTGGCTTGCCGGGCTGGCGGAACCACCTTCCTGGGTTACGCTCGTCTGCAAGGGCGCGGACGACTGAGCCGATGTCATCAATAATGAAGACCAGACCACCACGCCTGCCAGCGCCGCAAGCAAGGCCGCTGACTGCAACAATCGCGGAGCCGATACACCAAAAGCAACTGCCATGACTGAACCTCCTGTTCGTCTGGAACCAGAGTCTACATCAGACTGCGCGTCGGTATAGCGGCTCAACCAAGGACCCCGGCTTCATGACCATGGACAGGCAACAGGGCTTCACCTTGATCGAACTGATGGTCGTGCTGGTCATCATCGGCATCGCCAGTGCCGCCGTCAGCCTGAGCATCAAACCCGATGCCGACGCACTGCTGCGCAAGGACAGCCAACGACTGGCGCAACTGCTGCAGATCGCCCAGGCCGAGGCCCGCGCCGACGGCCGCCCGATCACCTGGCTGGCCGATGGCAAAGGCTTCGTTTTTCAGCGCCGCAACGCACAAGGCACCGGTTTTGATCACTTCACAGACGACCCGCACCTGCATCCGCGCAAGTGGGAAACCCCCTCCATGCGCGTGCAGATCCAGCCTCGACAATCCGTCGTACTGAACGCCGAATGGATCACGCCGGCGCTGCACATTCGCCTCTCCGATGGCGAACACACGCTGGGCGTAGAACGTTCGGCCCTGGGCCAATTGAGCGTGGTCAGTGCGCCATGAACAAACATCAGCGTGGCTTTACCCTGCTCGAAGTGATGGTCGCGATTCTGCTGATGTCCATCGTCAGCCTGATCGCCTGGCGCGGCCTGGACAGCGTGACCCGCACCGACGCCCGACTGCGTGAAAACACCGAACAAACCGAGTCCTTATTGCGAGCCTTTAACCAGCTGGAGCGCGACATGGCCCTGCGCGCCAGCATCGAAATGCAGGAACCGGACCTGGACGGCGATCAGAACGACCGACCTCAGGCCCCGGCAGCGGTCAGCGTGCGTGCCGCTGACACAGGCGACTTTCGTCTGGACGTGATTCGCAGTGCCGCCGTATCGGGCGAAGGTTTGCAACGCGTGCGCTGGTGGCTGAAAGACGGAACGCTCTATCGGGCCATGGGCCTGCCGAGTGATCGTTATCCATTGCCTGCGCCCAAGGAAGGTGTTGCGGTGCTTGGGGGTATCGTGGATATGCAGACACGGATCTGGAAGGCGGACAATGACTGGCACACGCTTGATGGTAATCGGGAGAATAATCCTAAAGGGATCGAGATTCGATTGACTTGGGAGACTGGTCGGGGGCGGGAGGAGTATAGGAAGGTGGTTGGGAATTTAGATTGATGTGTAGTGGTCAACTGATCCCGGACACGACGTTAAGTTTTTTCTCGTACTGAGCGGGTGCCAGTCCATCATTGAACTGGTGTGGCCGAACCCAGTTGTAGCGATGCATCAGATAATGACTGATATCCCGCTGTGCCTCTTGGGCCGTCCTGTAGCCCACGGCGGGTTTGTTTCATTCCGGCTGGTTTCGTTGATCAAGCTAGCCAACGCGCTTGATACCGCCCCGCCCAGCGCACAAGCCGAACTGTTTTGACTACTGATGCTGGCCCCGCTCGAACAGTGAGCATCCTCTCCATACGGTAGTTAGAAAACTCAGGCGGCCATAGTTAACATCAGTTTTTTTGAAAAAAAGTAATCGTGGGCCCGTAATCCTGATTCATGGCATTTGATCCGCTCGCGCTGGTCGTGGTAGAGACGTGAAGAGGGTGGCTGTACCTAATCGTTCCGCCCGGCGTTTTTTAACTGCTTGAACGGATCCCAATCATTAAGACTGCGTTGATGTTTATTTCACCACTGCGCGCCCTCAGAACCCACGTCAACACCGACCCAAGGCTGCTGTCAACGGTGTGTAGCGCTCAAGAAAACTCTATTTTTGCAGTTTTGGCTTTCAAGAATGCTCGATTAATCATGCCATCATTAATGTAAGGTACAAAACCAAGCCTATCCCCCATATCAAAGCTTTTCTTGTAACCGCCCAATCGCTCAACATCACCTGCTATTGCCAATGCAGCCAAGTGCCGAAGCGGCATCGCGCCTTTACTGTCAGTCGGCAGATTTCTATAAACCATAAGGCCGGACTCAATATGTTGAGCGCGCGCCCAAGCTATGGCTTTCTCAGAAAGCCTGAGAACGTCATCACTCGAAAATTTGGGCAACTTTTCCGGGGGTTCATTACTGACTATTACCGGCGAGTATCCATCCTCCCCTCCCCACACAAAAGCAACAGCCTCCGAGAATTCCTGGGTCGACACCGATGGCATAAGTGACACGCGAAAATGGTCCGAACGCTTCCCCACAGATGGGATTATCTGGACTTTAACCCCATCAACATCTGTCACGCAAAAATAATCCCCGACTTCATCCTGGTTACAAACCCAACCCTGCCCCACCAAGATTGAAACAACATCTTTTTCTGTCATCACTTATCACCTGGGAAATTCATTACCTCAATAGGGATACTCTTAGGATCACCTTGATCCTTTAGTGGCACGCCTGGTGTCAGGCCGAAATTTTCGGTAACCTGCCCTCTTGGAATTGCAGTCCCCTCTTTTATTTGAGGGAAAATTTCTGAATGACGAACACTCAAATCCGCGCTCCCTGCCTTGACCCCAATAATTCTCAGGATTCCATCAGCCGCTTCAGCCGAGATCTGTGACCTACAACGACCCGTTCCGCAGTAGCTGCGAATGATATTTCCTTCTCGCCGACTCTGACCCCTTGGGACGAACGTAGATATTTTATGTCATTCGCTATATTCAAGCCATGACCATAATGATCTTTGATGGTGACTTTCGAATCTGTTGCAGTGCCTTTTACAACGACTTAAGGTTTTATAAAAGCAAAAACCTCTCTAAAGACACTTTCAATATCTGGCGAAGCTTCAAGGTGAGCAAGCGCTTCGTCCGGGGTTAAAGGCATGTCGTAAGGCTCAAAACCTCGACGAACAGCAACACCATACAGCGCACCCTCGTCACCATGCGAATGATCCCAATAGGGCAGTGCGATCCTGATCAGTTGCCATAAAATCATTGCTTAGACGGATCATAAACTACTGCCTCAGACCCACATAAGGATCAGCTACGGAATCACCAAACTCAAGAATAGCCAAGACTATTTCCTCTTCAATCTCTGGCAAAACACCTTTCTCTTTCTGCGTTCGGCAAAAAACATACAGATCCTGCAGCCCTAGCCTACCGCACAGAACCAATATATTTTCAGCCGCAGCCAGATTATTACCGTCCCACTAACCTATCAATATTGATTCAATTCTGGCTCTTACATCGTTTCTTAATACGACATACGTATGCCACTGGCGATCAGCCAACTCCAATAGAGCCTCTAAAAAAATTCTTTTGTCACACCTACCGTTCTCGTAGCACTCAACCATGCGAATAAACTCTGCCAGCAATTCCCCACCAGGCATATAATCAGGCAGACCATGATAGTACGCCAACTCTTTCATCTTGATACCCTTCACCCAATCAACGCACCGTGCATTACCCTTGAGACGAAAGCGCTTATGAGCAATCAGCCATCAGACCAATATACCCGGTCAATATTCATAGCCCTCAGCAGCAGAAATTATTTTGCTCGCATCATTCATGCCTGTCATTTTACGTCCTTCCGCTCGGATGCTTCAAAACATCCGAGCCTTGATGGCGTTCCACTAAAGAAACTACATTCCCTTTAAGCTTTTCTTAAGTATTTCATCACACCCGATCAGCCACGCCACTCTCTTTCTTTAACAAACCGTCAGCAGCGGGATCAAAATCTTTCGACCAGATGGTTGTACTGTCGTATAAAGCCCTTTCAAGTCTATACGTCTCCTGAGTCCGGACCAATCGCTTAATCGGTCGGAAAACTACAACGCCTTGCTGCTGTAGCACCGCTCACAGGCCATCCCACAACAGACCTTTGACCACCCTGGCCCAGATCGAGCGCAAACCGCCGAAATGACGCTACTGTCGGATGACCATTGCCGCAACGTGTGGCTCAAGGAAAGGTTTTATATCTCTTTGCCCTGGAGGGCAACTACAGCATGATGGCGCATGCGATCACCACACGGCCCGCCGGAACCGCTCACCGTCCTGAGCCTATTTTAAACACCCAAGGAAAACCCCGTTCAGCCGTACTAAAGGCCTAACCAGTAAAGGCGGGGCAAACCACAAAAAACAACGCCATTTGGCGTCCACAAAATAATCAGGGGAACGCTGTAATGAGCTATCGCGAGCAAAGCGACGAAAATGAACAGCGATTCCAGCAGGCGATCGCAGATCAGCTCGGCATTACCGCCGAAGAACTGGACGAGTGGGTCATACTGGAAGAGGAAGAGTTTACTGACGAGGGAGCACTGGTCAGTCATTTCGTCGAGTTCGACAAGAACACCCCGCCGGACATTCTGGCCAAGGTTGGCCTTGCGCATAAAGGCCCGAAAGTGAAGTACCTGAAACCGATAAACACTGTCCTTCTGGAGGATAATGCTCATCGTGTACTGGACGCAGAAGGGGTGGGACCTCTGAAGGAATTCAGCACCCCGCAACATCAAACGCAGACGTCTTCCAAAATCATCAAGCGGCTACTAATCGGTTTGGCTATCGCCTTGAGCGCAGGCGTGGCGACGGTGGCGTGGATAATGCACTCGTTAGGGCCGATGCCATCCTTCGGCTGAACTACCTGAGCATTTCGGCTAGCACGCTTGAGGCTCATGGCTCCTTGTCCAATTCACCCATTGGACGGGATGCTCGCGTGAAGACCGCAATCTCCCCACACATCACCCAAAAATCGCAACCGTCTGCCGCCCCCTCAGCACCAGCTCACCCCTCTCACTCCAGATTTCCATGTCTTGAAACGAATAACCGCCAGCCGCCACATGGCTTGAGGTCTTAAGCAAAAACCACTGGTCCGGCACAGGCGCGTTGATGATATCTACCGCCCAGGTGATCGTGCTGAGCGGCACGTGGGCTGTCAGGGTGGTGATGGATGCCGGGGGCAACGCGTCTGCCAGTGCGATGAGCGCCACCATTGGATCGATGCCTTGCGCCTCATCGTGCCTGACCCACATCAACAGTTCGGGATCAGTTGCTCCGGAGAACGGCAAGGCCCCACCGACAGGTCTTTTCTGGAAGTTGTGGGCACAGTTGGGTGCGTGTGGTCCTGCATCCCACAATGAATAATCGTCGGGGTGGCTGACGGCGGGTCGTTGTGAATAATCGTGGAGAATCCGGCTGTCACGCGAAGCGGCAAACACCATCGTCATGTGCAGCGCCAGTTGCGCTGACGAAAAACAGTCGGTGTTCATGACGGTGACTGACTTTCCCTGACGCAACACGGTTGGCTTGAAGATCTGCTCGTGCATGGCAGGACCGACGAAGGTGATCTGGGCAGACTTCAATGGCGGCAGGTCGGGTCCGCCCGCCTGCATCGCGGTTTGCAGCGCCAGCGCGGCGGTCAGCCCGCCATAAACCGTTCTGCCTTGCAGCCAGTTTTCGGGGGCGATGAAGGGGCTGGAGGGATCGAAGCTCTGGAATATCTCTGCAAGTGAAGCCATGGTCTTCTCCTGAATCACATCAATCGGGATCAACACAGCACCAGCGCCCAATGAGGGTGGAGTCGAGCTTACCTGACCAGACTGAATGAACGCTGAACGCACCCTCCTCCAGATTCAACGTCAGAGCTCATGGCCAGTGGCACTGAACCACCGCATTTACGACAGGATGCGCATCGATCTGCAACAGCGAAGCATGAAATGTCGGTCGCGAGCCACGCAGGTCGTCACGCGCCCCGCTCCATCGGCTTGCGATGCTGGCCAGGATCTCGACCGCGCCGGGTGCTTCGGGATGCCAATGTCCCGGCTTGGCGAACAGATCGCTGAACATCTGCCAGTGCCAGTAAAGGCGTAACCGCGCGCCCGACTCCAGCTTGCGGTGAGTCGCCTCATCACCATCAACCAGCCAGCGTTCCGGGAAGTCGATGATGGCGCTGGGTATGTAGCAGTTAGTGGCTATATAGATAAGCGCCCGGAGCGCTTGCGACCGCTGGGGCGCTGCACGCGGCAGAAGGCCGGCTTCCGGAAACTCAAGCCCCAGGTGAATCAGGATTGCTGCACTCTCGGTCACGACGGTGCCGTCGGGCAGCACCAGCACAGGCACCTGCATCAGGGGATTGACCTGTTTCAATGCTTCCTTGCCGGGGCCCTCTTCCCAGGCGCAGGCGTCGATCAATGTGTAGGGTGTAGCGCAAAGCTCAAGCGCGACCTCGATGGCTGCCGAACCGCAGCCCTTGGCACCGTAGAGCGTGTACATGGCTGATATCCCTCGCAAAGAAGATCAAGCCTAGCTGACATCAAAAGACCATGCAGACCGCTCGGCGACTATGAAAGGCATCGGAGCGTTGTCGCAACAGCCCTCCTTCACGCATCATGCAACCGCCCTCTTCTCGATGACTTCCATGAAACGCTACGAAAAATTCGCCGCCGACATCGCTGAAATGATCCGCAGCGGGATTCTGCCACCCGGCGAAAAAGTCCCCTCAGTGCGTGTGGCGAGCCGTACGTATTCGGTCAGTCCGACAACGGTTTTCAAGGCTTACTATTTGCTGGAGGACAAAGGACTCATTCAGGCGCGTGCCCGTTCGGGTTATTACGTGCGCGAGTACGGCCCGCAGACCATGACCGAGCCCGAGCTGGTCAGGCATGTGAGCGAAGGGACGGAGGTCAGTGTCAGCGACCTGATCTTTTCGGTGCTGGCGTCGCTCAAGGATCCAGACACCGTTCCGTTCGGCTCGGCGTTTCCCAGCCCTCATCTTTATCCGTTGCCACGCCTGGCGAAATCCATGGGCATCGCCGCAAGAGCGCTCACCCCATCCACCATCATCAATGACATGACCACGGGAAACGCCGAGTTGCGTCGGCAAATCGCACTGCGCTACATGATCAGCGGTGTGCGGCTGCCAGCACACGAACTGGTGATCACCAATGGCGCCATGGAAGCGCTGAACCTGTGCCTGCAATGCGTCACCGAGCCTGGCGATCTGGTTGCCATCGAAGCGCCTGCCTTTTATGCGTGCCTGCAGGTGCTGGAACGCTTGAAACTGAAAGCCGTGGAAATTCCGGTGCATCCCCGTGACGGCGTGGACCTGGATTCGCTGCAGGACAGTCTCGGTCGATTGCCGATCAAAGCCTGCTGGTTCATGAGCAGTTTTCAGAACCCGCTGGGCGCGAGCCTGACGCCGGAAAAGAAGACCCGGCTGTATGAGCTGCTGGAAATCCACGACGTCCCGTTGATCGAAGACGATGTGTACGCCGAGCTGTATTACGGCAGCACTGCGCCGCAACCGGTCAAGAGCCTGGACCGCAGTGGCCGGGTCATGCACTGCGGCTCGTTTGCCAAGACCCTTGCGCCGGGCTACCGGGTTGGCTGGGTGGCAGGCGGACGTTACGCCGAGCAGATCAATCGCCTCAAACTCATGACCACTATTTCGCCCTCGGTACCTGCGCAGGCGGCGATTGCCGATTACCTCAATCATGGCGGTTATGACCGGCATCTGCGCAAGCTGCGCGACACGCTGGAAATTCAACAAGGCGCCATGCTCGCCGCAGCGGCTCGCTACTTCCCGGCGGGCACTCGCGTGACGAAACCGGTCGGCGGCTACTTTCTGTGGTTCGAGTTTCCCGAACACGTGGATTCGCTTCGACTGTTTCAGGAGGCCTTGGCGCAAGGCATCAGCCTGGCGCCGGGACCAATCTTTTCGCCCTCGCAGCGCTTTCGCAACTGCGCACGCCTGAATCACGGCAGCCCGTGGGACGATCGGTGCGAACAGGCCATGGCAACGCTGGGCCGTATCCTCGCTTTATTCCGGGATACACCCCACATCTGATCCCTGTTTTTTTACGCTTTCTGAATCTGTACCAGTTTTCACCTGCGTCCGATAATTGCCCTGCGATCCACACCGATCAATCAAGAGGTTCTCATGGGCAAGATGGCATTGGGTTTACTGGCGTTTCTGGCATTCACGATTGCGGTGGGCCTGCTGGGGACGATACCGCCTTCCTGAGGCTGGACCTGTCGAACCTGTCGAACAGCAGCCAGTAAAGAATGGGAATCAGGCCCAGGGTCACCAGTGTCCCCAGGGCCAATCCACCGATGATCGTGATTGCCATGCCTTCCCACAGCGGGCCGGCAAACAGCATCAACGGCACCAGCCCGATGATGCAGGTCAGTTTGGTCATCACGATAGGCCGCAGGCGTTTGACGGCGGCGTTGACCACCGCTTCGTGCACATTCAGGCCGTGCTCGCGCTCTACATCGATCCGCTCAAGCAGCAACACCGCGTTATTGACAATGATGCCCGCCAGCGACAGCAGGCCGAAGGTTGCCATGAAGCCAAACGGATAACCGGTGATGAGCAAGGCGCACGCCGCCCCGATCAGCACGAACGGCACGCTGGTGATCACGATCAGAAGTTTGCGAAACGAATTGAACTGCCAGACGAACAGCAGCAGCATGCCCACCAATGCATGCGGCATGTACTGCAGCAACGCCTGATTGGCGTCGGCAGAGTCCTGAATCTCCCCGCCCAGTTCGATGCGGTAGCCCACCGGCAGCTTGATTGCTGCAACTTGCGGAGCCAGGCGCTGGACAATGGTCGTCGCCGTCAGCGAGGGATTGTGTCCGGTCACGGTGATGGCGCGCTCCATGTTCCTGCGCAACAACGTAGACGCTTCGGACTGTGGCTCCAGAGTAGCGACTGTCGACAGTGGGACAGGACCTGAACCCGAGGCCGGGTAGATAAACGTCGTGTCCAGATCATTGCCGGAGGCTCCGGCATCCTCAACCGCTCGGGCCACCAGCGCCACCGTGGTCTCGCCATCCTGCATCGACGACACGGACAGACCACCATTATGCAACCGCAGTGCCTGAGCGATGTCCTCGCTGCTGACCCCTGCCAAGCGCGCCTTGTATGGATCGACCACCACCTCATACCGCAGCAGGCGACTGCGCCAGTCGTCCTGCACGTCAACGGTGCCGGGCAACGCCAACAGGGCCTTCTCAAGCTGACCGGCCGCCTGGCGCAACACCTCTTCGTCCGGGCCGATGATCCGATAGATCGCCACGCCTGCCTCGGTGGTGCCCATGGAAAAACGCTTCGGCTGTGCCTGGACTTCCGGATGTTGCTGCAGCAGGAACCGGCGTGTTCTGGCAATCACCGCATCCAGATCGACGCCCTTGCGCACGCTGACCGTGAAGTAGGCAATGTCAGGGGCTGGCAAGGGTGGGTTGAGACCCAGCACGATTCTCGGCCCGCCGTCGGCGACATACCCGATGCTGTCGACCACATCCCTGTCATTGCTCAGCCACTGGCTGATGTCACGCACGGTCTGCAAGGTCGCTGTCGAGCTGCTGCCGGGCTCCATCGTCAGCGGAATCTGGAACTGCAAACGGTCGGACTTGGGCAGAAAGTCATAGGGCACGTGGGTCAGTACCACGACCGCACCAGCCAGCAAGCCGAGCATGCAGCCCAGAAAGATGAAGGGGTAATGCAGCAGTTGCTCGATGACCGTGCGATAGCCGCGGTAGAAACCTGAAGCGTACTCGTCGGGTGCCGGTGCGTCTTGATCAACGGTCGGCGCCTTGGCGAAGTAAAAGCACAACAGCGGCGTCACGGTGATGCTCAGCAGCCAGGAACTGATCAGCGTGGTCGCCAGAACGATCGCCAGCGAACGCAGGTATTCGTTGGTGCTGGTCTGCCCGAGAAAAAACGGCGAGAACGCCAGCACGATCACCAATGAAGAGGTCAGCAACGGAATCGCCAGCGTACGTCCTGCGTCCTCGCACGCCTGCCATCTCGCCTCACCGGCATGCAGCCGTCGCTCGATGTCCTCGGCAATCACGATACCGTTATCGACCAGTAGCCCGAGGGCCAGGATGATTGCCGCGATCGACACGGTTTGCAGCTCGATGCCCAGCGAGCGCATCACAATGAGCGTCGTCAGGATCGTCAGCGGAACGATGGCCCCTACGACCAGCCCGGTGCGCCAGCCCAGAAACAGCATGACCACGCACATGACGATCACCACGGTTTCGCCCATGACGTGGTACATCTTGCTCATCTCGTTCTGCACCACATCGGCCTGGAACGTCACGATGTGCAGGGCAAAACCGGCAGGCAGTTGCTGCTCAAGTTCGCCCAGACGTGCGCGAAGCGACGTGCCGAAGGCCTGAACATTGAGTCCCGATTGCATCGAGACGGCCAGCACGACCGCTGACTGTCCCTGATAGATGGCCGCCGTTTCCGGCGGGTCGACAGGGGCTACTGACACCTTCGCCAGAGATTGCAATGGTACGCGCTCACCGCTCGCCAGTTGCACGGGAAACCGCCGCAGTTGCTCCAGAGAAAGGATTTCGCCACTCACCGACAGCGTGGTGCTCTGCGCACCCACAACCGGATTGCCGCCCAGCGCAATTGCATTCTGACCCTGCAACTGTTGCAGCACCTGCTGCGGCGCTAGCCCGGAAGCACCCAGCGTCTGGTGGTCGAAATCAAGGTAGATGCGTTCATCCTGCAGGCCGTACAACTCGACCTGATCAACCCCGCTCAGACCATATAACTGATCGCGGAGACGTTTGATGGGGCCGCGCATCTCACTCATGCTGAAGCCCGGCGCCGTGACGGCGACCGAGGCGACGGCGACACGGCCGAAGTCATCGTCCACCAGCGGACCCTGAGTGCCGGGCGGAAAGCTGCCGCTCAGTTCGCCCACCTTGGCCCTGAGCCGTTGCCACAGCGCGGGGAGATCCTTGACGCTGTCATAAGCGGTGACCTGTACGATCACTCGGCCCGGCTTGATGGTCGTGACGATGTCCTTGATCTGCGCCAACTCCCGGATCCTGTCTTCCAGCGGCCTTGCCAGCAACTCCTCCGCGCGTTCGACGGGCAGACCCGGCAACGCCACGCTGACCAGCGCATCGCGCACGGTCACGGACGGTTCTTCCTGAGAAGGAAAACCCAGAAAAGCCAGGACACCGGCAATCAGGATCAGGCCAGCGGCAAACAGCGTGAGGCGACTCGCCCCCATGGCGTTACGGGTAATGTTCATGGGGCGCTCTCAGTCAAACGGGTCGTGGGTTGGAACAGGCTGACGGTCTGTCCGTCCTGCAAAAAAGCAGTGCCGGCTGTTACCACCTGCTCGTTTGCGAACAGTCCCTCGGTGACAACCGCACGCCCTTCCCTGAAGGCGCCCAGCGTGATGTTTCTGATGGCAACCGTGCCAGGCGGCTGATAGACAAACACCTGCGCAGCTCCCTTGCTCGTCCCCATCCACAACGCTTGAACCGGTATTGATAAGGGCTGTACGCCCTGCTCGGGCGTCATTTGCACCAGCAGCGTCACGCCACTGGCCACTGATTCGGCAGGATCGAGCAGACGAAACAGGCAGTTGCGCACCAGTCCGTCCTCGGAACGCGGCGAGACGCCTTCAAGCACCAGATCAAACCCGGCAGACGATCCTGAGGTACGCGAAGCGTGCGCCCGATCGCCGACTTTGAAATGGCTGGCCTGTTCGACGGGAACCGCTGCCATCACTTGCGGCCGATTGCGCGATTCCACCTGCAGAACCACCTGCCCGGCCGCCAGCATGGCGAAACGGTCGGCACGGCGCGCCACGACACGCCCGGAAAAGGGAGCGATCAACTGACTGCGCTCGGCCTCCCGACGTGCCAGAGCAAGCTCGGACTTCGCCCGCGTCTGCTCTGCCACAGCCTGGGTCTGCGCAGCACGGGCTGCCTCCACAACGCTTTCGGCGACTCTGCCAGCGGCCAGCAGATTTTTCTGGCGTTGGTAGTTGAGCCCACGCTCCGCAGCCTGAGCCGTCGCAGCGCTCAGGCTGGCCTGGGCCTGCTGGAGCCGCAGCGCGGCGGGCTGACGATCCAGCGCCGCGAGCACCTGGCCCTTTTCGAATGCATCTCCGATGTCGACCCGCAGCTCGGCCAGCGTACCTGCCGATTCAAACGCCAGGCTGGCGCTGTCAGGCTGGCGAACGACGCCGGAAAAACGCAGGCCTTCGCCCGCTCCGCTTCTGACAGTTTCGACTTTTACCGCCCGAATGACAGGCGCCACTGCGGCAGGCTTGTCGTCGCAACCGCTCACCAACACCGCCAGCAGAACAGCGCCACAACCCACGCCCAAGCGCTTCATCAGGCCGGGCAATGTCATGAAATGGAATCGCATGGCAGGCCTCTGACGGTCAAAAGGCGTAGTTCAAAGCAAGCAGACCGCTCGCTTCGGCGTCCGTCTCGACCAGCGGGCTGCCGCGGGTCTGATCGGTGTAATGCGTAACACCAACGCTGGTAACCGTCGACCAGTGATCGTCGAAGCTGTGCTGCCAGCTGAGCGCCGCGGAATACGCATAAATGCCGCTGTCGGCCGTGAAACGGGAAAAGCCGGTGCGCTGGCTCTGGATCGGGCTGACCCCGAAATAAGTCTGGTTGTAGCGACCGTCTCCGGCGTGCGCGTCGATATCAATAGCCACGGTGTCTGACTGGCTGTGGTAGGCAATGCCTTCAAAGCCCAGACGGTAGCGATTGCCGCGCCTCTCGCCTGCCAGGCGCAGTTCGGCTTCGCCGCTGACGGTCAGCCAAGGCAAAAGCTGCTGGGAAAGCATGAGGTCAGCGACCGTCGCACCACCGACCGTCCCCATGCCCTTGAGCTCGTTGGAGCCCGGACGGTTTGTGCTGTTTTTCTCGGTACGGCCGAAGTCATAGTTGAGCGCAGCACTGGCACCGAAGCCCGACGGCGACTGATACTGCAGCCCCAGCCCTCTGAGGCTGTCAGCGAACAGAATGCCGCTCTGTACGGTGAACATCGGCAACATCTGGCTGCGGTATTCGTCAGCGCCCATGTAACGCGGCACGACGCCCATGCCCAGTCCCAGATTGACATTGACCTTGTCGCCCAGCAGCGATGAGCCGGAAGCGGCATCGTCGGCGCGTGCCTGACCGGCCAGCACCACAGCAGCAGTGGCAATCAAAACCTTGAACAGCAAGGGACGTGACGGGATGCAGATGTTCATGACAGTCATGGGGTAACTCCAGGTTGAGTCAGGGGGGAAGAAGTGACAGGTTCTGCGCCGTGCAGGACGCGATAGAGGTCCAGGCGGTTCAGTTGCAGATCGTGCAGAGACTTGCGAAAGGTGGCGTCGGCCTGGGCGACACGAATGGCCGATGCCAGCGGCGCGCTGCGGTCTGTGTTGCCCGCCTCCAGTTCGAAGGCCATGCGCCGGACCTTTTCCTGGACCAGCGCGACACGCTTGACCTCATCACGCACGTGATCCAGCGCCTGCTGGCGGCGGGTCAATACATCGGCCATTTCGCGGAAAGCGATCTGAATGGTTTTCTCGTAGTCGGCGACGGCGATCTGTTTGCGCACCTGTGCCAGGTCCAGGCTGGCGCGATTGCGACCGCCGTCGAACAGCGGCAGGTTCAACTGCGGACTGAACAGCCAGGCACCGCTGCCATGACTAAACAGGCTGCGCAGGCTGTCGCTCTGCACACCGACTCCTGTGCTGAGCGTGATGGACGGAAAAAAGGCTGCGCGGGCTGCGCCAATGTTTGCGTTGCTGGCCTTCAACGCCTCTTCCCGCTGGCGAACGTCGAAGCGTTCCAGCAGACGTCGAGACGGCAGGTTCATCAGCCATGCAGGCGTGTCGATCGCAGCGGCGGTCAGGTGTGCAGGTTCGAGCGTCATCGACGGCAACGGCGCCGAGTAGCCGGTCAGAAGCAGCAATGCCTGGGAGGCGCTGGAGTGATCACCGATGGCATCCTGCAGTTGCTGCTGCGCGCTCAGCACCTCCAGGCGCTGCATGGCAACGTCGTCGAGGGAAATGGCGCCCGCGCGCTGCTGTCCCTCGGCCATGCCGAGCAGCATCGAGCGCGTGTCACTGATCGTCTGCGCATCGACCTGCAAGGCGGCCGCCATGCGCTCGGCGAGCCAGGCCTGCGCCACTTCGTATACCAGAGCGCTGCGGGCGGCCTGCTGGCCATGAAGCGTGGCCAGATAGTCATGCCGCGCTGCGTCGGACAGGCTACGCAGGCGACCGAAGAAATCCAGCTCGTAATTGGAAATGCCCACGGAGGCGACGGTGATGTCCTGGCCGTAACGCTCGTCGGCGGCCTTGTTGTCGAAGTGCTGTCGGTCACGCTCGAGCCCTGCGGCCACCGTCGGAAAACGATCCGCAACGCTCAGGCCGCGCATCGCCCGGGCTTCCTCGACGCGCAGACCGGCGATGCGAAAGTCGCGATTGAAGTCCAGCGCCGACAGCACCAGCGTGCGCAATTCACCGGTTGGAGACAGCTCGGTAATCAGCGTCTCTTCGTCGGACGTCAGCACCGTTTGCGAAGGCGATGCAGCGGCTGATACAACGCCGGATGACACCGTGGCAGGGACAGGTAATACCGGCTGCTGATACTCGGGTGCCAGGGAGCAACCTGAAACAGTCAGCACCATCAGCCACGCCGCGCACCACCGCAGGGAGCGATGCCGGGAAACGCGGATAGGCTTGGACAGCAGCGTGAGAGTGGGCATAGGATCTGTTCGCGACAGTGGGGTCTGAACGCAATCCTGAACGTCGACTATCAATAAACCGTTCGTGAACTATCAAGATTTGATCAAGAGGCGGCCCTGTGTCAGGAAAACGTATTCTGGTGGTCGAAGACGACGCCGACAGTGCAAGCATTCTGGAGGCCTACCTGCTTCGGGACGGCTTCATCGTCGGCCTCGCGGAAAACGGCCAGCGCGGCATCGACATGCACCGACAATGGAGGCCCGACCTGGTGCTGCTCGACGTGATGTTGCCGCTGGTCAGCGGCACCGATGTGCTGTCGGCAATCAGGCGCTGCAGCGATACGCCGGTGATCATGGTCACCGCCATGGGTGACGAGCCGGAAAAACTCGGTGCACTGCGTTATGGCGCGGACGACTACGTGGTCAAGCCATACAACCCCAAGGAAGTGGTGGCGCGGGTGCACGCCGTTCTGCGCCGTGCACAACCGGGTGGCAGCGCCGAAAGACAGCTGCGCTACAAGGATCTGGTGGTCGATCTCGACGCCGTCACGGCGCGTATCGAAGGGCTGGAACAGGAAGAGACGCTG
>Ga0308164_10001690_pt1 | contig 24546 bp, 24 predicted proteins | sample PhyTR2_FD_201031 | JGI IMG/M metagenome (GOLD analysis project Ga0308164, IMG submission 201031) | Phyllosphere microbial communities from UC Gill Tract Community Farm, Albany, California, United States - DLSLT.R2 | ecosystem: Host-associated > Plants > Phyllosphere > Unclassified | place: USA... | reverse complement strand
CATAATTTTTGTCCATCACGTCGCTGGTGCTGTTGCGTAGCAGGCGGATCACTTCCGTCGTCGGCGCCATCGCCAGCACCAGCACCGGTAAAATCAGGTGGTTCAGGACGCTGATTATCATCTCATGACGCCAGGGCGAAGGACTCATCCAGGCATCAATCAGCGCAAAGCCAGTGACACTCTGCACCGGATAGAGCAGGTCGTGACGACCGGACACCGGCAGCCAGCCCAGCGTCAGCGAGAAGAACAGCGTCAGCAGTAGCGCCAGCCAGAAAATTGGCGCAGAAAAGCCGATCAGCGCCAGCGCACTGATGGTTTTGTCCTGCCATTTATTGCGCATCACGCCGGCACAGATCCCCAGCGGGATCCCGACCAGCAGCGCGAACAGAAACGCCAGGATGCACAACTCCATGGTGGCCGGGAAAACTTCACGCAATTGCAGGCCAATCTCCTGACCGTTGGTGCTGGAGACGCCGAAATCAAACTGCAGCATCCCTTTAAACCAGAACCACCAGGCGTCCGAGAGCGCCGCGCCTTCCAGCGGGGCGTCAGGTGTAAAGTAGCTCAGACTGAAGCTCACCAGCGACAGCAGAAACAGGGTAATGATCAGTAGCAGCAGGCGCCGCAAAATATAGATAATCACTTACTTTTCCTTATCGCTTTCACGATAAACCCCGGCAAACGAGGCGTTGCCAAACGGACTCAGGACCAGCCCTTTAATATCATGACGAAACGCCTGCAGTCGCAGAGAGGATGCCAGCGGCAGCACCGGCAACTCCTGCGCCAGAATCTGCTGCGCTTTGTCATAACTGTCGATGCGGCCAGAGAGTTGTTGTGATAACAGCGCATTCTGCAGCGTTTCGTCAAAGGCCGGCGAGCACCAGTGCGCGTAATTGGTCTGCGAGCGAATCGCCGCACAACTGAGCAGCGGCCGGAAGAAACTGTCTGGATCGTTACTGTCGGTGGCCCAGCCTGACAGTGTCAGATCATGATTCATCGCCATCAGCTGCGCCTCCTGAAAACGGCCCTCAACCGGCACAATGGTCAGCCGGACGCCGACCTGCGCCAGATCCGCCTGCAACAGTTCGGCGGTTTTCAGCGGGCTGGGATTCCACGACTGCGACGCGGCAGGCACCACCAGCCGCAGATGCAGATCGCTGATGCCCAGAGCCGCCAGTGCGGCACGGGACTTCTCCGGATCATAGCTTGTGATGCGCGCATCATTATCATATGCCCATGAGGCGCGAGGTAATATCGAGGCGGCGGTTTCGGCGGTGCCGTAATAGATTGACTCCATCAACCGCTCATTGTTGATCGCCAGCGCCAGCGCGTGACGCACCTCAGGGCGGTCGAGCGGCGGCTTACGGGTATTAAAGGCCAGATAGGCGATGTTCATGCCGGGACGCAGCGTCATCCGCAGGCGCGGGTCATCGCGCAGGATGGTGAGCTGGCTGGCCGCGGGATAGGCAAGCACGTCACATTCACCGGTCAGAAGCTTGGAAAGCCGCCCGGTGCCGCCCGAGCCGAGATCGATCACCGCCTGTTGCAGACGCGGCACCCCTTTCCAGTAGTGAGGATTGCGCGCCAGGCGGATGTACTGACCGGTGCGGTATTCGCTGAGCTGATAAGGACCGGTGCCAACCGGTTGTCTGTCCATCTCTTCCTGCCGGCCCTGCGCGGTGAGCTGGTCGGCATACTCTTTCGACAGCACTGGTGCATAGTGGGTCGCCATGTGCCACAGAAACGACGCATCCGGGCTGTTCAGCCTGAACTCAACCGTTCTGTTATCGATTTTCTTCACGCTCTGCACGGAGTCTGAAAATTGCAGACTGTCAAAGTAGGGATAGTTGCCGCCGTTGACGTTGTGCCAGGGGTGATTGCGGTCAAACATCCGGGCGAAGCTGAACACGACATCGTCGGCGTTCAGCGCCCGGGTGGGGCGAAACTGATTCGTCTGCTGAAACTGCACGCCGCTGCGCAGATGAAAACGATACGTTGCGCCGTTATCGCGCACTTCCCAGCTGGACGCCAGATCGGGCTTGAGACGATAGGTGTAAGGATCGACATCCAGCAGGCGGTCATAGAGTTGTGCCGCCAGCGTATCGACAGTCAGCCCGCTGCTGGCCATCTGCGGATTAAAGGTGTTCAGCGTGCCGCTGACGCAATAGACGAAGCCGGTCTGGCGGATATCACCCGCAGGCGCTGACCACGCAGGGGCACTCAACACGCTGAGACTTAGCAACAGCGAACATAATAGTTTTGACATAGAACTCAACGATTTTGAGGCATTAAACAGAGTGTATCGCAAAGCGGGCATTGTCCCAAAACCTGCAACCGCTGCCAGACTGATTTTCATCATCGCGGCGGTAAAAAGAGCGCACAGAAGGTGTGGTAATGAGAAAAATTCTCAATAACTTGTTTACAGATGATAATAAGAATGATTATTATTCATCTGCGCTTCGACGGTGGCTCTGCCGTAGAAGAGCACGACATTGCTCACATTGCTTCCAGTATTGTTGCCCGCCTGTTGGCGGGCTTTTTTTTGGTTTTTATAGAGTGGCATGCCTGCCTGGACGGGGAAGGGAAAGCTGCTGAAAGAACCGGCGCTTTAAATGCGGTGTGGCGATGAAAAAAGGGAGAGAAAAGTCAGTTAATGCTGATGTTATCTCTGCTGGCCTCCCGTTTAGCTAAGCGGGTCCTGAATTAAACCGCACTTAACTATTACAAAAACGCAGGTACTATAAGCTCATCTTCTGGTCACCCACTTCCTGGCAATGAATAAATTCCAAAAAAACGTTCAGGCTTTTCAGCATACATCCTTTCGCTATCTTTTTTTTGGACGCCTGTTCACCGTGCTGGGCAATGGGATTGCACCCATTGCGCTAGCTTTTGCGGTACTGGATATTGGCGGGTCTGCTTCTGATTTAGGGATAGTGGTTGCGTCCCGTTCACTGTGTAACGTGCTTTTCCTGCTGGTGGGCGGTGTTGTCGCCGATCGCTACTCACGCAGTCGGGTATTAGTTTCATCGGCAGTAGTTGCCGCTGTTTCTCAGGCTATCGTCGCCTGGTCTGTACTCGATGGCTCAGCAACTGTCATTAGCCTGACTTTGCTGGGTGCCCTGAATGGTGCGGCGGCAGGCATCGCACTGCCTGCATCGTCTGCGCTGGTTCCGCAGGTAGTTCCTGCAACGGATTTGCGTCAGGCTAACGCGTTAATTCAGCTGGGTATTTATGGCGGTACGGTAATGGGGGCATCGATGGGGGGAATTATCACCAGCGCTGTCGGGCCGGGCTGGGGGCTGGCAATTGATGCGCTGGGTTTTGCCGTTTCCGCACCGCTCTATTTCCTGATCCGTGTGAAATCGAATAAAGCCGCGGCTTCGCAAGGCAATATCCTGCGCGATATCAAAGAAGGCTGGGCAGAGTTCGCCGGACGAAGCTGGATTTGGTCGATAGTCCTTCAGTTCGCCATTATCAACGTCGCTTTTAATGGCATTGTGGTGGTACTTGGCCCGATGATTGCCGACGCCTCTTTCGGACGGGCGCGATGGGGAATTATTGTGGCTGCTCATAGCGTAGGTTTAATTGCAGGTTCATTTCTGGCTATGAAATGGCATCCACGTCGTGATCTCTTTATTGGCGCGATGCTGGCAGGTCTTTACGCACTCCCAATATTTATGCTGAGCCAGAATGCGCCAGCAGTACTGCTGATAGTAGGGTTCTTCACTGCTGGCATGTCATTGGGCCTGTTCGGCGTAACCTGGGCGCACTCATTACAGACTCATATTCCACCGGATAAGCTGGCTCGCGTGTACGCTTATGATGCGATGGGTTCCTTTATCGCCATTCCCTTTGGACAACTGGTCGCGGGTCCGCTGGCAACACACTTTGGTATGAGTGCTGTATTGCTGATGTCAGCACTGGCCGTGGTGATGGCTACCGCTGGCGTCGGTCTGGTTCCTGCCATCAGGCAACCTGAAAAAATGGGGACTAAGTCGCACAACACATAATGGATAGGTGGCTCAACGTGAAAAACAGCCCGGTTTATACCGGGTTGTTAATTCACAAAGCAGAGAAAAATCATAGGTTGGGGCGGCGTTAATTAACTCTCTGCTTTTATATCGTGCTTCTTCATCATTGCGCGCAACTGATGATAGGTGACGCCTAATAAGCCAGCCGCACGGCGTTGGTTATAACGTGCCTGTTGCAGGCTGGCTTCCACCAGATCCCGCTCCTGCTGATTCTGCCATTGACGCAGATCCAGCGGCAGGGCAGGCAGCGCGCTGGTATCCGCCTCCTGACTGGTCCGGATGACAGCAATCGGTTCAGGGCGTGAAGCAAACGGGTTGATAATCACATTATCCAGCGGCTGCTCGCTGCTGTTATGACGATAGACCGAGCGCTCCACCACATTTTTAAGTTCGCGAACGTTGCCGGGCCAGTGGTAATCAAGCAGAGCCTGCTGTGCCCGTGGGGTAAAGCCGGGAAAAAGTAACAGGCCGAGCTCGCGACACATCTGGATAGCGAAATGATCGGCCATCACCAGTATATCGCTGCGTCGTTCGCGCAGTGGCGGTAACTGCACCACATCAAAGGCCAGACGATCCAGCAAATCGGCGCGGAATTTTCCCGCCGCCGCCAGCGCGGGCAGGTCTTCGTTTGTCGCACAGACCAGTCGCACATTTACCTGCAGGGAGTGATTGCCGCCGACTCGCTCCAGCTGTCCATATTCAATTACCCTGAGCAGCTTTTCCTGAACCAGCATCGGTGCCGTTGCCAGCTCATCGAGAAACAGCGTGCCGCCGTCAGCACGTTCAAAACGGCCAAGATGGCGCTTCTGCGCGCCGGTGAAGGCGCCAGCCTCATGACCAAACAGTTCAGAATCGAGCAGGTTTTCATTCAGCGCGGCACAGTTCAGCGAGATAAACGGCCCCTGCCAGCGGTCAGAGAGATAGTGCAGTCGGCTGGCGATCAGCTCTTTGCCCGTTCCACGCTCACCAATCACCAGTACCGGTTTCTCAAGAGGAGCCAGTTTGGAAACCTGCTCCAGCACCTCAAGAAAATTGTTTGACTCCCCCAGGAGATTATCGCTAGTGCCTGTCATGATGAATTTCGCCACCCCTTAATCATTTTGACTATCTTAAAACAAGCGGGAAAGGCTGTAAAATTTAAAATATGATAAAAATCAATAAATTATAAAATTGGCACGCATTTTGTATTAACTCAGCAGGACTTCACGTTTTAAAACATTAAAAGAGGAACATCATTATGGGTATTTTTTCTCGTTTCGCCGACATCGTTAATGCCAACATTAATTCTCTGCTGGAGCGTGCGGAAGATCCGCAGAAACTGGTCCGGCTGATGATTCAGGAAATGGAAGACACCTTAGTTGAAGTGCGCTCCACCTCTGCACGCGCACTGGCTGAAAAGAAACAGTTGTCACGCCGTATTGATCAGGCGGAGATTCAGCAGGCTGAGTGGCAGGAAAAAGCGGAGCTGGCGCTGCGCAAAGATAAAGATGATCTGGCCCGTTCGGCGCTGATTGAAAAACAGAAACTGACCGATCTTATCGCCTCCCTGAAACAGGAAGTGGGTCATGTTGAAGAGACGCTGGAGCGCATGAAAGGCGAAATCAGCGAGCTGGAGAAAAAACTGAGTGAGACACGTGCCCGCCAGCAGGCGTTGACGCTGCGTCATCAGGCGGCCTCTTCATCACGCGATGTTCGTCGTCAGCTGGACAGCGGTAAGATCGATGAAGCAATGGCACGGTTTGAATCTTTTGAACGTCGCATCGACCATATGGAAGCGGAAGCAGAAAGCCACGGTTTTGGTAAACCAAAGACGCTGAACCAGGAGTTTACTGACCTGAAAGCGGACGATGAAATCAGCGAGCAGCTTAATGCGCTGAAAGCCAAAATGAACCGCAGTGAGTAATCATCGACGTTGCGATAAGTGATTAAGGAGAGTCAATGAGCGCACTTTTTTTCGCCATACCGTTAACGATCTTCGTGTTGTTTGTCGCACCGATCTGGTTATGGCTGCATTACAACAACAAACGCAACGGCGGTTCGGAACTGTCGCAAAGCGAAATCCAGCGCCTGCAGCGCGTGACCCAGGACGCGCAGCGGATGCGCGAACGTATTGACGCGCTGGAAGCGATTCTGGACGCCGAACATCCAAACTGGAGGCAGCCATGATTAAAGGACGCAAGTTGTGGCGCAAGCCAGATGAAGGGAAATTTATGGGTGTCTGCGCAGGCCTGGCAGAGTATCTCGATATTCCGGTTCGTCTGCTGCGTGTCATCGTGGTGTTATCACTGTTCTTTGGCCTGTTTCTCTTTACGGTGATCGCCTACTTTGTGCTGGGTTTTGTACTGGATGTGAAACCCGCCTCTGCCTCCCAGACTGAGCGCCAGCCCAGCGCCAGTGAACTGCTGGATCAGCTGGAGAGCACCCTGCAACGGGATGAGCGCAGCGTGCGCGACCTGGAACGCTATGTGACGTCTGAAACCTTCAGCGTGCGCAGCCGCTTCCGCCAGATTTGATTCTGCTACTGTTATTGCCGGGCCTGTCTCAGGCCCGTTCGCTCACTCAATGGAGGTGTTGATGTCTTTTTCGCGATCCACTGCTTTTCGTCACCGCGCGGCACCTGCATTGAAGTCGGCCGCTAAATTCATCATTATTAATGCTGTTACCTACGGTCCCGCCGGTGTCACTGGCTGGGCAGTGAAATCGGTAGCGCGACGCCCGTTACGTCTGCTGCTGGCTGTGGCGCTTGAGCCATTGCTGAAACGCGTGATGAACCGGGTGGCATCGCGCTTCATCAGGGAGAAAGATGAAAAGACTGCAAACTGAATTGATGGCGTTGATGAACCGTGGCGTTGATCGCCACCTGCGGCTGGCGGTAACCGGATTAAGCCGCAGCGGCAAAACCGCCTTCATCACCTCACTGGTTAATCAGCTTTTAACCGTTCACAGCGGCGCGCGTTTGCCGCTGTTTTCCGTGGTGCGGGATGAGCGCCTGTTAGGCGTAAAGCGGGTACCCCAGCGTGACATGGGCACGGCCCGTTTCACCTATGACGAAGGGCTGGCACAGCTCTACAGCACGCCGCCTGCCTGGCCCACACCCACCCGCGGCGTCAGCGAAATGCGACTGGCGCTGCGTTATCGTCCCAATGATTCGCTGCTGCGTCACCTGAAAGAGACTGCGACACTCTATCTGGAGATTGTCGACTATCCCGGCGAATGGCTGCTGGATCTGCCGATGCTGGCGCAGGATTATCTCGCCTGGTCCCGGCAGATGAACGGTCTGCTGCAGGGCGATCGTGCTGAGTGGGCAAAGCCCTGGCGTACCCTCTGCGAAAAACTCGACCCGCTTGCACCCGCCGATGAAACCCAGCTGGCAGAGATTGCCGCTGCCTGGACCGACTATCTGCATCGCTGTAAATCTGAAGGCTTACACTTTATTCAGCCCGGTCGCTTCGTGCTGCCTGGCGATATGGCAGGCGCTCCCGCGCTGCAGTTCTTCCCCTGGCCGACGGCTGATGAAGCGCAACTCACTAAGCTGGCGCAGGCGGACAAGGGCAGTAACTTCAGCATGCTGCAGCAGCGGTTTAACTACTACTGTCAGTATGTGGTGAAAGGTTTCTATAAAAACCATTTCCTGCGCTTTGACCGCCAGATTGTGCTGGTTGACTGCCTGCAACCGCTTAACAGCGGACCCCAGGCGTTTAACGATATGCGGCTGGCACTGACGCAGCTGATGCAGAGTTTTCATTACGGTCAGCGAACCCTGTTTCGTCGGCTCTTTTCACCGGTAATCGACAAATTGCTGTTTGCCGCCACCAAGGCGGATCACATCACCAGCGATCAGCACGGCAATATGGTGTCACTGTTGCAGCAGCTGGTGCAGGATGCCTGGCAGAACGCGGCGTTTGAGGGGATTAGCATGGATTGCATCGGGCTGGCGTCGGTGCAGGCGACGCAGAGCGGGCTGGTCGATCACCGGGGCGAGAAGATCCCGGCCCTGCGCGGAAACCGGCTGGATGATGGTGAGCCGCTCACCGTCTATCCGGGTGAAGTCCCGCCGCGTCTGCCCGGTAATGCCTTCTGGCAGCAGCAGGGGTTTCAGTTTGAACAGTTCCGGCCGCAGCAGCTTGACGTCGATCGCCCGCTGCCACATATCCGCATGGATGCCGCGCTGGAATTTTTATTGGGAGATAAATTGCGATGAGTGATCCGCTGAAGCCGCGTATCGATTTTGCCCGTCCGCTGGACGAGAGCAGCGCCACGCCGCTGCGCCCGGCACAGACTTTTGAAGCGGAAGCGCAGGCGGCGTTTCTGGCGGTGCAGGATGAAGAGGTCGCTGTCGAAGAGGAAGGCGCAGGTGAACGGGCGGTGGAGGCTGCGCTGAAACCTAAGCGCAGCCTGTGGCGCAAACTGGTGACCGCTGGCGCGCTGCTGTTTGGCGTCAGCGTGATTGCGCAGGGTGTCCAGTGGACACATGACGCCTGGCTGGCCCGCGACTGGTTTTCACTGGGCAGTGGCGTGGCGGGTGGTCTGATCGTCCTGGCGGGTGTGGGTGCGCTGACCACCGAGTGGCGCCGTCTCTATCAGCTGCGTCAGCGCGCCGAGGAGCGGGATGTGGGCCGTGAGCTGCTGCACAGTCATGGCATCGGCAAAGGCCGGGCCTTCTGCGAAAAACTGGCGCAGCAGGCAGAGCTGGATCAGGCGCATCCGGCCCTGCAGCGCTGGCATGCCTCGCTGCACGAAACCCACAATGACAGTGAAATTGTCCGCTTATATGCGCAACTGGTGCAGCCGGTACTGGATCGGCAGGCGCGGCGCGAAATCAGCCGTCATGCTGCTGAAGCCACGCTGATGATTGCGGTCAGCCCGCTGGCGCTGGTGGATATGGCGTTTATCGCCTGGCGTAATCTGCGGCTGGTCAATCGCATCGCGGCTATTTACGGCATTGAGCTGGGTTACTTCAGCCGCATCCGGCTGTTCCGTCTGGTGCTGCTCAACATGGCCTTTGCCGGGGCTTCCGAACTGGTGCGGGAAGTGGGTATGGACTGGATGTCGCAGGATATCGCCGCCCGGCTTTCCACGCGCGCCGCGCAGGGCATTGGCGCGGGTTTGCTGACCGCAAGACTGGGCATAAAAGCGATGGAGCTGTGCCGTCCACTGCCGTGGCTGGAGCAGGATAAACCACGGCTCGGCGATTTCCGTCGTGAGCTGCTGGGCCAGTTGAAAGAGGCGTTGCAGAAGGGCGGTAATAAGTCAGCCTGACGCTCTCGTGACAAATTAAAGGCGGCATTGCCGCCTTTATTCTTTAGTGTGGCTGGCGCAGCACTTGTCGGGAGTCGATGACCAGACACTCACCCGGACAGCCCGACTCATCAGTGATCACCGGATCCGCTGGCAGCGTGTAGGCCATTCCATTTTTCTCCCTGATAAAATGCGCCATCCCGCCGAATGTCCATGACATGCTTAACCCCAGTCCGCCGAAGTCGTCATATTTCCGTAGCGTCGCAACCTTGGGCAGATACTCCCCGGTCAGCCGATAATAGAGCGCACCCTGAAAATCTTTAGGTACCTGCTGAGTGATTGCCTGCTCAAGCAGGGCAAATTCTTTGCGGGCGGGTACCGAGTAGCCATTAATCAGGTGACTTATCGACAGCGAGGCGGCAGCTATCACCAGCAGTGCATAATAGGTTTTTTTCCATTTTAACTTTTTACTGATTTCAAACAGGCCCAGGATAAACGCGCTGGTGGTGATCAGCGCACCGGCAATCAGGGTCCGGTAGGCCGCCATACTTTCACTGACAATCAGATTAGGCAGCGCGGCAATCAGCAATAAGATAAACATCAGATAAAATTTGTCATTGCCCGCTGCTTTAATTTTCTTAAGTCCAAAGCCAATAATGATCGATGAGATGATCACCGATACTGTTTTTGCGCCGAGGTCAAAGTTACAGATAACGTTCTTAAGGTATTCGCTGAAAAACCATTTCAGTTTAACCGGGACGTCGTAGCTGAATGCGGAACGCGGCAGCGAATGGCCATAAATCTGTACGGGCAGTACCTTCGAGGCAATGAGCGCTGCGAACATTCCTGCGCCCAGCACCATCAGAGAGATTACCGCACGCTTCTTATCGATTTTCCGTTCTGAAAGGCACAAATCCAGTGCGGCAAAGAAGGTAAAGCTCATCGCAGCCGGTTGATAAAGACAGAAGGCCATGGTCAGCAGGCAGACCGCTATAATGCGACCTGTGATGCCCGGTTTTATCGAGAAGCGGTAGCTGGCACCTGCCAGCAGAATTGCAGCGATATAGGGAAAGCAGGATGCCCATGCAATATAAACCTGGAATGAGGGCAGCAGACAAAGCAATAACGCAAAGGTGATCCGCTGAGCCTGATTTTCCAGCAGCGCATATTTCTGACACAGGGTATAGATGTAGTATCCGGTAAAGATGAGCAGAACAATTGCGACAGAACGCAGCAGTGCCAGGCGTTCTACGCTCTCCACCAGAAAAGAGGCGCTGTACTGAATAATGCCATATACCGGCCTGCCGGATAACGTGTCCCAGTTTAGAATACTCAGCTTGTCAAAATTAGCCCAGTAGAGGTTCGTCCAGTCATCGGTGTAGGCGTAATGGGTTAAATAAGCAGGACTGTAAGCAATCAGGAAAACTATCACAAAAAGCAAAAAGACCTGACGGCGGGTTATGCCGGTATCAGTGGCGATCATCTGTCATCCTTATTAATCTGTCCATCTTCTCTGCCCCTGAGTGGGCAATTTAGTCGGTATTCTGAGGGGAGTTAATTTTTGTCGGCGCGGATTTTCGCAAAATATAGCGAGGACGATTTTTGGTTTCCATGTAAATGCGGCCGATATATTCACCCAGCACGCCAATCCCAATAAGCTGAACGCCACCAAGAAACAGCACGGAAACCAGAATAGAGGGGTAGCCTGGCACCGGGTTACCAAACAGCAACTTATCCAGGATCATCCAGAGTCCATATAGAAAAGCTAGCGAGGCCACCAGAAAACCCAGATATGACCAGATGCGAAGTGGAACCGTAGAGAATGAGGTCAGTCCCTCCAGCGCAAGATTCCACAGCTTCCAGCCGCCGAATTTACTGTGGCCCGCGATCCGCTCAGTACGCACATATTCTACGATATCAGTCTTTCCGCCGACCCAGCTCAGAATCCCCTTCATAAAGAGATTCTTCTCGGGCAGCAGCTTAATATTCTCGACAACTTCACGCGACATCAGCCGGAAATCACCGACATTCTCTTCTATCTGCGGATGGCTGATACTGTTATGCAGTTTATAAAACCAGCGGGCGGTTTTGCGTTTGAGGTGGCCATCGGCACTTCTGTCCATCCGCTTGGCAAGAACAATATCAGCACCTGCCAGCCACTTGCTGATCATCTCAGGGATAACAGTGATGGGGTCCTGTAAATCCACATCTATCGGGATAACGGCATCGCCGGTTGCGGCTTCCAGGCCGGCAAACAGCGCGGGTTCCTTGCCGAAATTACGAATAAACGACAGGCTACGTACCAGCGGATCGCTCTGACTCAGTTGGGTAATCAGCGCATGCGTTGCATCTGTGCTGCCATCATCAACAAAAACAATCTCAACCTGCCAGGCTGCCAGCGCTTCATATTTTCTGACCGCGTCATAAAAAAGAGGGATGACCTCCTCTTCATTAAATACCGGTACCACCAGAGAGATTTTCATTATTCTCCTTTAAATACGATAAAGCGGGAAAAAAGAAAGCCACACGCCAGACTGATAGCCGATGAGGTGATCAGCGTAATAATCGGATAGAGGCCGAATCGATCAGCCAGATAACCGATGCTGAATGCCATCGCGCCCATAAAAACGACGTAAAGAATATATCGCCACGCTGTCGCCTGCTGTTTAAATGTCCAGCGCGCATTAACAAAGAAAGAGAAGGTAACGGCCAGGCAAAAAGCAATCAGGTTCGCGGTCGACTGGAACAGCCCCAGACTGAGGCAGATAAAAAAGGTCACCCAATGAATCAGGGTATTTACCAGACCCACAGTCAGATATTTTGCGAAGAAAGTCAGCATTTTATAATCATTTCTAATCGGTTGGGAAAAATATACAGCAATCCGCCAGCAATCAACAGTCTGGTGCTGACAAAGGCTGACAATCAGTGAGGGCTCGGCTGATCCAGCAGGGCAGTACAAAAGTCCGCCATACGCGCCGGAGCTGTCAACTTTTCCTGACAGATCCCTTTCTGCAGGTGCGCGACTTAGCGTATTATTGTCTTATCTGAACCTGATTAAGGCGAACGCAATGCGTCTGGAAGTGTTCTGTCAGGACCGACTCGGTCTGACGCGTGAACTGCTCGATCTGCTGGTGGCACGCAACATTGATTTACGCGGTATCGAAATCACGGCGCTGGGCCGCATCTACCTGAACTTTTCTGCACTGGAATTTGACGCCTTCAGCAATCTGATGGCGGAAATCCGGCGTACACCGGGCGTAACAGATGTGCGCACGGTAGCGTACATGCCCTCTGAACGCGAGCATCGTGCGCTGAGCGCGCTGCTGGTGGCGATGCCGGATCCGGTTTTCTCCATCGATTTAAAAAGCAAGGTTGAACTGGCTAATCCGGCCGCACAGAACCTGTTTAATCTCGATGAAGAGAAGATGCGCAACTTCAGCGCCGGTAATCTGATTAACGGCTTCAACTTCATGCGCTGGCTGGAGAGCGATCGGGTTGAAGCGCAGGCGCAGCATGTGGTCATTGAGGGCCGCGATTTTCTGATGGAAGCGCGTCCTATTTATCTGCCAGGCGAAGAGGGCCAGAATGACAGGCCGGTAGGAGCGATGGTGATGCTGAAGTCGACAGCCCGCATGGGTCGTCAGTTGCAGAATCTGGTGGTCACCGATGAATCGGAGTTTGACCATATCATTGCTGTCACGCCGAAGATGCGTCAGGTGGTGGATCAGGCGCGTAAACTTGCGATGCTTGATGCACCTTTACTGATTGTTGGCGACACCGGCACCGGGAAAGATATGCTGGCACGCGCCTGCCATCTGCGCAGTGCCCGCGGCAAGAATCCCTTCCTGGCGTTGAACTGTGCCTCTCTGCCCGACGACGTCGCCGAAAGCGAGCTGTTTGGTCATGCCGCCGGAGCCTATCCGAATGCGCTGGAAGGTAAGAAGGGCTTTTTTGAGCAGGCTAATGGCGGCTCAGTGCTGCTGGATGAGATTGGTGAGATGTCGCCGAGAATGCAGACCAAGCTGCTGCGTTTTCTCAATGATGGCACCTTCCGCCGCGTCGGTGAAGAGCATGAAGTGCATGTCAATGTGCGGGTAATCTGCGCTACGCAGAAAAACCTGATTGAGCTGGTGCAGCGCGGGGAGTTCCGCGAGGATCTCTTTTACCGGCTCAATGTGCTGACGCTGCAACTGCCGCCTCTGCGCGATCGTCCGCAGGATATTCTGCCGCTGACCGAGATGTTTGTTGCCCGCTTTGCGGATGAGCAGGGGATGGCGCGTCCGCGACTCTCGCCGCAGCTTAACGCTTTTCTGACTCGCTACGCCTGGCCTGGTAACGTGCGTCAGCTGAAAAATGCGCTTTATCGGGCGTTAACCCAACTGGAAGGTTACGAACTGCGTCCGCAGGATATCGTGTTGCCTGAACAGGCACTGGATGTGTCACTGGGTGATGAGGCGCTGGAAGGGACGCTGGATCAGATCACCAGCCGTTTCGAACGGTCAATTCTGACGCGACTCTATCTCTCCTATCCCAGCACCCGAAAACTGGCAAAACGGCTTGGTGTGTCGCATACGGCGATTGCGAATAAATTGCGGGAGTATGGTCTGGGGCAGAAGCGCACCGAAAGCGAATAAGTGAAGGACTGCAGGTGAGAAGTGGGTAAGCTGATTATCCGTTGGATATGGTCGATAGAGTCTGGCCCATCTGGCTTTGAGGCTGAGCCTGCTCAGGGAACCGGGTCAGATCGGAAAGACGCAAAAGGCGTCATCCCTGACACGCTCGGCACGCGCCTTCCCTGGCGCGTGACGCTTTCCTCTTCTGACCCGGTTCCCTGTGCGTTGAGCTTCTTCGTTGCTGCCAGAACCACCCTGATACGGGCTTGCCAGCAGTTTGAAGCGGATAACCTGGTTATCCGCTTTTTTTATTACTTCAGCGCGGTCAGCGCAGCGTCATAATCAGGCTCAGTGGTGATTTCATCAACCAGCTGGCTGTAGATCACTTTATCGTTCTCATCCAGCACAATTACGGCACGTGCGGTCAGACCTTCCAGCGCACCATCGGCAATTTCCACGCCATAATCATATTTAAACTCTGAGCCGCGCAGCGTCGACAACGTCACCACGTTGTTCAGGTTTTCTGCGCCACAGAAGCGCGACTGGGCAAACGGCAGATCGGCAGAGATGCATAACACCACGGTGTTATTCAGTTCGCTTGCAGCCTGATTGAACTTGCGCACCGATGAAGCACAGACACCGGTATCTACGCTCGGGAAAATGTTCAGAATTTTGCGTTTTCCTGCATACTCAGAGAGCGCGACGTTGACCAGGTTTTTCGCTACCAGCGTGAAAGCTTTGGCTTTATCGCCAGCCTGAGGAAACTGACCAGCAACCGGTACGGCGTTACCCTGAAAATGAACAGTCTGAGACATAGTGATTCCTTTTAATGATAAAAAAGATCTGACACAAAACGGCTAAAGATAGCCGTTGTTTATGACATAAATGTTAAGGGTTTACGAGTTCAATTGTGGAATTTAACGTGGCGGTCTGCCACTGCGTCGCACATTGTGGAGTGGAAATGAGAACGGTAAAAAGTTATCCCGAAGCCTGGCCGTTGCACACGCCGTTTGTCATTGCCCGTGGAACCCGGACTGAAGTCAAAGTGGTGGTGGTTGAAATTGAGGAAGACGGAGTAAAAGGCGTTGGCGAAGCGACGCCTTATGCGCGCTATGGTGAAAGCGAGGCGTCGGTGCTGGCGCAAATCGCCGCGCTGCTGCCCGCGCTGCAACAGGGCATGACGCGCGAGGCGTTACAACAGGCGCTGCCCGCCGGGGCGGCGCGCAACGCCATTGACAGCGCACTATGGGATCTCGCCTCACACCAGCAGCAGAGCAGCCTCTGGCAGCTTAGTGGCGTGACCGCACCGGAGGATGTGGTGACCGCGCAGACCGTCAGCATTGATACTCCCGAGGCGATGGCCAGCAGCGCGCTGGCGCTGTGGCAGCATGGGGCAACACTACTGAAGATTAAGCTGGATAATAATTTCATTACCGAACGGCTGATGGCGATTCGCGCCGCCGTGCCGGACGCGACCCTGATTGTGGATGCCAATGAATCCTGGCACGCCGAAGGTCTGGCGGCGCGCTGTCAGCTGCTGGCGGACATCAATGTGGCGATGCTGGAACAGCCCCTGCCAGCGGGTGAGGATGCGGCGCTGGAGAACTTTATCCATCCATTACCGATCTGCGCCGATGAGAGCTGTCACACCCGTGACAGCCTGGCGTCGCTGCGAGGCCGTTATGAGATGGTCAATATCAAGCTGGATAAAGCGGGCGGGCTGACCGAGGCGCTGGCGCTGGCCGATGCGGCTCAGCAGCAGGGGTTTGCGGTCATGCTCGGCTGCATGCTCTGCACCTCGCGGGCTATACGCGCCGCACTGCCGCTGGTGCCGCAGACTCGCTTTGCCGATCTCGACGGGCCGACCTGGCTGGCGGTGGATGCAGAACCGGCGATTAAAGTGCGCAACGGTCAGCTGATCATTGCTGCCAGCGCAGCAGATTAACCATCATCTCCAGGTAGGTTTCAGTGGCTTCATCCACTGAAATCACCGGCATTTCAGCAGTGACGCAGGGCAGGCTGAGATCTTTACACCAGCTGCCGAATGAGCCTGGCGTGTCATAACCAACGCTGCTGACCCGCGGAAGGCCGGTGTGGCTGGCCAGCCAGCCACCAATCTCTGCCTGATGCGGGTCGTCAATACAGCCCAGCGGTTCATGCCATGAGACGATCCAGCGTGGTTTCAGCTGATGAATCAGCGCACAGAGCGCCTGGGTTTCCGGTTCAGAAGCCGGATGAGTCCCGGTCGAGAGCGCCACATCACGCTCGTCGGCAGCGCTGTTCCAGCGATACACCGTCTCGCCTGACTGCCAGTTCGCCGCCGGAAAGTTGCGGTTGAGATCGACGCCGTTTGCGTTCGCGCGCAGTCCGAGCTGACAGCCATCAGGATTGACCGCCAACACCACGTGGTGCCGACGCATTCCATCAGGCAGCGTCCGTAATGCGGCGGAGAGGGTGGCGATGGCCGCATTCTCATCACCGTGAGTGCCCGCCAGAATCAACCCGCTCTCGGGATCGCCCAGCGGCGCCGGAAACCAGAGCAGCGGCGCGCCCAGCACTGAGCGGCCATACTGCTGATAGGGGACGTCCAGTTTGCCGCGCAGGGGACGTGGATGGAGTGGCGACATAGTTACTTCCTCAAAGGGTTTTACTAAAAGTAGCGGAAAAGCCGTGCGCGGAAAATAGCTATTTATCTGTCAGCCATTTGCGCTAAAGTGCCCTGCACAAGTTGCATCGGCAACAGACTGATGCAGCGCTTCTTTGGGGTAAAGGAGTGATAATGGTCAAGACCTTTCGCATGACGCTGGCAGCAATCAGCCTGAGCAGCATCATCACACCCGCCATCGCGGCGAATCCACCCGCTGGCGCACAGCTGGCTGAACAGCAGCAGATCGTTCGCCATATTAAAGATGAACCCGCTTCGCTCGATCCGCTTAAAGCGGTAGGACTGCCTGAAATTCAGGTGATACGCGATCTGTTTGAAGGGCTGACCAATCAGGATGCGCAGGGCAAAATCGTGCCGGGCGTGGCGCAGAGCTGGAGCAGCAGTGATAACAAAACCTGGGTCTTTACGCTGCGTAATAACGCGCGCTGGTCGAACGGTGATCCGGTCACGGCTCAGGATTTTGTCTACAGCTGGCAGCGCCTGGTCGATCCGAAAAACAGTTCAGCCTTTGCCTGGTTCGCGGGCTTAAGCGGTATTCAAAATGCGGCAGCGATAACCAAAGGCGAAATGACGCCCGACAAGCTGGGTGTGGTCGCCCAGAGTAAAAACCAGCTGAAGGTGACGCTGGATCGTCCGGTGCCGTGGTTCCCGGCGCTGGTGGCTAACGTGGCGCTTTTCCCGGTGCCGCAGAAAATTATTGCGCAACAGGGTGACAGCTGGACGTCACCCGGCAAACTGGTGGGCAACGGGGCCTATCAGCTCAGCGAACGCGTAGTGAACGAAAAAATCGTACTGACACGTAATCCTCACTACTGGGATGATGCCCATTCGGTGCTGACGAAAGTGACTTTCGTGCCGATTAATGAAGAGTCGAGCGCCACTAAACGTTATCGATCCAACGATATTGATATCACCGAATCCTTCCCGAAAAACATGTATGCGCTACTGAAGAAAACTCTGCCCGGAGAGGTCTACACACCTGACCAGTTAGGCACCTATTACTACGCGTTTAACACGCAGAAAGGGCCAACGGCCGATGTGCGGGTTCGCAAAGCGCTCTCCTGGTCTATCGACCGGAAAGTGATTGCTGAAAAAGTGCTGGGCACCGGTGAGAAACCGGCGTGGCACTTTACGCCAGATGTGACAGCAGGCTTTAAGCCACTGCCCACGTTCATGCAACAGCACGATCAGAACAGCCTGAATGCACAGGCTAAATCGCTGCTCGCTGCTGCCGGTTACGGTCCCGGCAAGCCGCTGAAACTCAAACTGCTCTACAACACCTCTGAGAGCCACCAGAAGATTGCGATTGCTGTGGCCTCAATGTGGAAAAAGAACCTCGATGTGGATGTCACGCTGGAGAACCAGGAGTGGAAAACCTATATCGACAGCCGTAACAGCGGAAACTTCGATGTGATCCGCGCCTCGTGGGTCGGTGACTACAATGAACCCTCCACCTTCCTGAATCTGCTGACGTCGGGCAACAGCAGCAACATCGCGCGCTTTAACAACGCGGATTATGATGCGGTTATCGCCAAAGCCAGCCGGGAGACCAGCGATCAGGTACGTAACAGCGATTACAACCGTGCCGAGCAGATCCTGGCTGAGCAGGCCCCGATCGCCCCCATCTATCAGTACACCAATGGCCGCCTGATTAAACCCTGGGTCAAAGGCTATCCCATCACTAACCCTGAAGATGTCGCCTACAGTCGCGAACTGTGGATTGAAAAGCACTGAGTGCAGGTGGCCGGTCAACCGGCCACCCTCTGACATCTTTCTACACAGCCCGGAGATTGCAACTCAACACCGTCACGCTAGACTGTATCGTATTGATTTTAGTAGTGAGGCGATGGTGTGGACGTAATTGAAGGAAAAGCGTTACAGGTTTCAGATGCCATAATTTCCTGCCAGCTGGATGGCAAGGGCGGGATGATCCCGATTGCTGAAGATGAAGTCATCCAGTGTGAGCAGCCCTGCTGGCTCCATCTGAACTATACCCACCGTAAGAGCGCGGAATGGCTGCAGTCGACGACACAAATCCCTGATGCCGTGCGTGACGCCTTAGCGGGCGACAGTATGCGTCCACGCGTCAGCCGGCTGGGCGACGGCTTTATGATCGTGCTGCGCAGCGTCAACCACAACAGCGATGCGCGTCGCGACCAGCTGGTGGTGATGCGGGTATTTATCAACGATAAGCTCATCGTCTCGACCCGGCGGCGTAAAGTTTCTGCCGTCGATGAAGTCCTCACGGATTTGCAGAATGGTAACGGCCCGATTGACTGCGGCAGCTGGCTGGTCGATATCTGTGATGCCCTGACCGATCACACCAGCGAGTTTATCGAAGATTTACATGACAAAATCATTGAGCTGGAAGATGCGCTGCTTGACCAGCGGATGCCGGCACGAGGCGAACTCGGCCTGCTGCGCAAACAGCTGATTGTGATGCGGCGGTATATGGCACCGCAGCGGGATGTCTATGCGCGGCTGGCCAGTGAAAAACTGGCCTGGATGGATGACACCGAACGCCGCCGGATGCAGGAAATCGCCGATCGGCTGGGACGCGGGCTGGATGATCTGGATGCAGGGGTGGCGCGTACCGCGATTCTGGCTGATGAGGTTGCTTCTGCGATGGCGGAGTCGATGAACCGTCGTACCTATACCATGTCACTGATGGCGATGATTTTTCTGCCAGCCACCTTCCTGACCGGCCTGTTTGGCGTCAACCTGGGCGGTATTCCAGGCGGCGAATGGCGATACGGTTTCTCTATCTTCTGTCTGCTGCTGGTGGCACTGGCCGTCGGGGTAGCGGGGTACCTGCGCAAACGGCGCTGGCTCTAGCGTTATGCGTAGCGTATCGGTTATCTGCGCTGAAAATCCCGTAAAGGACGCAAAAGCTGATCGACATCAAGAACCCATTGTCGCTGCTGACGCAAACTCTCTCCCGCAGGTGAATGCAACGTCAAGCGATGGGCGTTGCGCTCCATATTGTCTTACTTCCTAATTTAGAATTAATGCATAGCACATTTAATTCGAAACATGCCGGCCCGTGTGCCGGCTTTTTTTTTGCCCGCCTGGCTGTAACGCCGTTCCTTACCTAAGCTTAAAGTCCATTCGCAACAAAAGGAGTACGGCATGAGCGCGATTCTTAACAGCGAGCCGATCCCCACGGATCCGATCCCGATTCCTGAGCCTATTCCTCAGCCACAACCCCAGCCTGATCCGCCGACAGATCCGGAATTTCCGCCGATAATGGATCCACCACCGCACCGCAATATATAAAAAAAGGGCGTGCTGCCAGCAGCACGCCCTTAACCTTTTCAGCACTTATTTAATCTGAATCACATCCAGACGCGCGCTGGTATCCGGGGCATCCTCTTCATCAGCCCGCCAGCCAACAGGCTGCAGCGGCAGAGATTCCCGGTCAAAGGCGAGATCCCCGCCGTCAACCACCGCATCGCCATGCTTAATGCCTTTAAAATCGAACAGGTTGATATCCGCCATATGTGACGGCACCACATTCTGCATCGCGCTGAACATGGTTTCGATACGGCCAGGATAGCGCTTATCCCAGTCACGCAGCATATCGGCTACCACCTGACGCTGCAGGTTCGGCTGAGAACCGCAGAGGTTACACGGAATAATCGGGAACTGACGCGCTTCTGAGAAGCGGATGATATCTTTCTCGCGGCAGTAAGCCAGCGGACGGATCACAATCTGCTTGCCATCGTCGCTCATCAGCTTTGGCGGCATGCCTTTCATTTTTCCGCCGTAAAACATGTTCAGGAACAGCGTCTGCAGAATGTCATCGCGATGGTGGCCCAGCGCAATTTTAGTACAGCCCAGCTCAGTCGCGACGCGATAGAGGATGCCACGACGCAGGCGCGAGCAGAGTGAGCAGGTGGTTTTGCCTTCCGGGATCTTATCTTTGACGATGGAGTAGGTATCTTCTTCGATAATCCGATACTCAACGCCCTGCGACTCAAGATATTCCGGCAGGATATGCTCAGGGAAGCCCGGCTGTTTCTGGTCGAGGTTAACGGCAATCAGGCTGAAGTTGACCGGCGCGCTTTTTTGCAGACTGCGCAAAATTTCCAGCATGGTGTAGCTGTCTTTGCCGCCCGACAGGCAGACCATGATGCGGTCGCCTTCTTCAATCATATTAAAATCTGCAATGGCTTCGCCGACGTTACGACGCAGACGTTTTTGCAGTTTATTGAGGTTGTACTGTTCTTTCTTGTCAACCGTTTGATTATCTTGCATTTTTACCTATCTCAAAATCCAGAAAGCGTAGCTAAAGGGCAAATTGCCGTGCGCGTTCAGCCAGACACTTCACTGCGGTGTCACGAATATGCAGCGTATGGTACGGATTGTTGCCGCGAATGCCAGTACTGGAGTGAAGTAATCAGCGGATAGCCGCCCGGGGAATCCGGCAGAGACTACCCGTTAAGGGAGCAGCGACGTAAATCGATGCGGCGGTACTCAGTGAAAAAAGAGGGCAGGCCTTACCAGGTCATCACCCAAAAATTGCGGGCTGATGTGTCACGGATAGCGTTCAACTATGCGATGTCAGCTGGCTGGCACCTCTTTCCACTGGCAATCGATTTCATCATTGTGCGCAGAACAGGATGGCAGTGATGCCTGGTAAGCATCAGCCCGCGCATTCTCTTTTTTTGCCGCACAACCCGCAGTCATAAAAATGATTGAGATAATTAACAGATATTTCATCAGAGCGACCAGTAAGCAAAAAAAAGAGCATGCACCGCTATTAATCAATCATGCATAAACGGAGTCCTGTTTATGCTTATCTGATTTGAAAATTTTATTTGAATTGTTGCTATAAATCTGCAGGGAGTTAAATATCCTGATGCACTGTTAATTTCATTAACGCCTGAATCTGAAAAACACTGCTGTTGAATATGCGTTGACACTGCCGGGTTATAATTGTGAATACGTAAGATGCACAGGCATCACTGTTTTTTTGTATCCCATTAAATCTGAATCGATTTTACTGGCACATATCGCCACGTCCAAAACTGTTGCTTTTCAAAGCAGACGGGCGAAATTAAAGCCATTAAAGTGAATGTGAAAGTTAAAAAGGGCGGCTTTAATTTTTACACTCATAACTGTTTTTCCTGAGAGACTTGCTGTGACTTCATCGTTCCGCACATCATGGTAATGCGGGCAGCGTAACAAATCGTTAAATTGCTGGCTATATATGTGAATAAGGACGGAGCAAACTTTAAATTCGATGAGACATCCGGTAAACACTCACGATATAAAAAATTATGGTGTCCGATTTATATTGACGATGATACTCTTTTTACTCTGCTATGTTGCAGTCATGTATTGCGGCGTTTTGTTGCTGGTAAACCGACACGGATTACTGCATTTCCTGCTGCACTGAATTTATTATTGCTAGCCACAGGCTTTAAAAATCCAGCGATAAGCATGATGTAAAAAATGTTTGAGCACTTCCAGCAAACTTTCAGCGCCTTCCCCCACCAGACACTGTCCGGTCTCAAGCGCATTATTTACGGAATTACGATGATCCAGGATCATCATGATGGTCATAGCGCCCGCAATCAGCGTAAAGATAAGCATGCTCAGTACCGGCCAGCTACTTTTACGTACAGAAGCGGACAGGGTTTCGTCACGATGGTCAGAGTTCTGGCGCATTTTTCACCGGATAAATGGTTACCTTAATAAACAATCACGGATTATGACATTAATTCCCGGCGGGCTCTATATCTCAGGTCAGGCTGCATGATGATGATAATAGATGAATCTGATGCAAAGGGCAGAAGGCAGTGCGTACCGATAACTCCCTTCTGCAACGTCCTGGCGCTGACCGGCCTGTGTTCAGCAGGAATGATCTTTATGTAGAGAGATTTACATCATCTCCAGCGACTGAACTCCTTTGATCTCCATGACCTTATCGTAGAGGTGAGCATCGTTTGATTTGCGGGACAGCGTCACCTGAACGCTGAGCTCACACAGACCACTCTCCTCATCCCGGTTAATCACCGTCACATTGCCATAGCGAATGCCTTCCCGCTGCATGACCAGCAGCACCAGCGGCACACTTTTGGGCTTAAGAAAAACCAGCAGCGTATGATGTTTACCGATGAGAAAATGGCTCAGGCGGCGGAACACTTCCAGCACCACCAGCGCCAGCACCGTGCCATAAATGCCGATCTCATACATGCCGCTGCCAATCACCAGACCAATCGCCGCAGTCACCCATAATCCCGCCGCCGTGGTTAAGCCTTTCACCACCTGCTTCTGAATCATAATGGTGCCTGCGCCAAGGAAACCCATGCCGCTGACTACCTGGGCAGCAATACGGCTGGGATCCAGTGCCACATGGTCACTATTGAGCATATCGGCGAAGCCATATTTCGATACCAGCATAAACATCGCACTGCCGATACCGACCAGAATATGGGTACGCAGTCCCGCTTCTTTGGCCCGCATCTGGCGCTCCATGCCGATCAGGCCGCCGAGAATACCGGCCAGCGCTATGCGAATTAACATATCCATTAACATGGCTTTACTCCGAATTAATAAGGGCCGAAAAAGGGTGACAGTTCAGCGATAACAGGTAAACAAGATAATTCTGCTTGCAAATGACGCCGGAGAATTTTGTAAAAAGCTGTTTCACCTCTCGACCCGTTGTGCTGCCTGACATATGCTGAGCCAGCCTTTTCCCCCACTTCCCGGAGTCCGACTGATGAAAGCAGCCACCTTTTTGCTGGCCGGTGCCGCATTATTACTCTCTGCCTGCAGCAGCAACAGTGATGATAACGAGCCACCGCAACAAGCCACCGCCGCCCACATCCAGCCACGGGTGGTGATGTCTTCCCTGGCAGAAAGCACCTGTTCGAATGCGGGCGGAACGCTGGCATTTTCGCATCAGCTGGATGGCTCAAGAGTGGGGATGTGTCAGTTAGTCAATGGACGTCGCTGTGATGAGCAGGCGTTAATTGGCGGGAATTGCGCGCGCTGATGATCAGGCCGGATTGCTCCGGCCCGCACAGTCAGGCAGACAGTCGGTTCGGGCAGTTTTCACCCCGGTCGAGCTGGCTGAGATTATTCAGTGTCGTTTCAGAAATGGCGGTCAGCGCTTCGGCGGTTAAAAACGCCTGATGGCCGGTGAACAACACGTTATGGCACGCCGACAGACGGCGGAACACATCGTCCTGAATCACATCATTCGACTTATCTTCAAAGAACAGATCACGTTCATTCTCATAAACATCCATGCCGAGCGCGCCGATTTTCTGCTGTTTCAGCGCGTCAATCGCCGCCTGTGAATCAATCAGACCACCACGACTGGTGTTGATAACCATCACCCCATCACGCATCTGTTTAAACGCATCGGCGTTGAGCAGATGATGATTCTCCGGCGTCAGCGGACAGTGCAGGGTAATGACGTGGGATTCAGCAAACAGCGTCTTCAGATCGACATATTCCGCGCCCAGTTCCAGCGCCTGCTCACTCGGGTAGGGATCATACGCCAGCAGCCGCATACCAAAACCTTTCAGAATCCGCATCGTCGCGATCCCGATTTTACCGGTACCGACAACACCCGCGGTTTTGTTATGCATGTTAAAACCGGTCAGGCCGTCGAGCGAAAAGTTTGCGTCACGGGTACGCTGATAAGCGCGATGAATACGGCGATTCAGGGTCATCATCAGGCCGATAGTATGTTCAGCGACCGCTTCCGGTGAGTAGGCCGGCACGCGCACCACTTCCAGACCCAGCTCTTTTGCAGCAGCCAGATCAACATTATTGAAACCGGCACAGCGCAGCGCGATATATTTCACACCCAGCCCGGCCAGCTCTTCCAGCACCGGGCGACTGCCGTCATCGTTTACAAAGATACAGACAGCATCGCAACCCACAGCGGTTTTGGCGGTGCTTTCAGAGAGTAAAAAGTCAAAAAACACCAGTTCAAAGCCGAACTGCTGATTGACCTGCTCAAGGTATTTCTGATCGTAAT
>Ga0308164_10001689_pt1 | contig 24568 bp, 20 predicted proteins | sample PhyTR2_FD_201031 | JGI IMG/M metagenome (GOLD analysis project Ga0308164, IMG submission 201031) | Phyllosphere microbial communities from UC Gill Tract Community Farm, Albany, California, United States - DLSLT.R2 | ecosystem: Host-associated > Plants > Phyllosphere > Unclassified | place: USA... | reverse complement strand
CGGCTGGGTGGAGTGCGCTTGCGGTAATGCCTCTGGCCTGGTCGCCGCCTTGCGCGATCCACGCTTGGCCGGTGCGCTGCTAGCGCTCCATCAACAACCGGGCCGCGACTGGACCGTTGCCCAGTTGGCAGAGCAATGCAATACCTCACGCTCAGCCTTCGCGGATCGCTTCCAGGTGACGATTGGCATGACGCCGCTGCGCTATGTCACTGAACTGCGAATGCGGCTCGCAAGCCAGTGGCTGACCCTCGAAAGGCTGCCGATCGAAGAGGTAGCACAGCGATTGGGCTATACATCCCAGGCCGCTTTCAGCCGCGCATTCAAACGCATTACGGGCAAGACACCGGGATTAAGTCGCAAGGTGAGGCAGCCCGTTGTTACTTGACGCTGAGCGCATGTAGTCGAGGATCTGTGCCTCTGAATCATTTAACGCCCGTTACGTCGAGTAATGGGTCACGGCAGTGCAACAACGGCTAAAGGACTGTCAAGTATGACAGTAGACGCCTGCGACGACTCATCTGAGAATGAACGCCACGCGGCAAGAATTCCAGCCTCTGATCCTGGGCCTGCACGTTTGCCGCCAGCACTCGATGAGGGGCTCAGTCATGGAGATCACTGAATGCCGCGCCGCAGACAACGTCATCTTGACACTAAAGCAGCCGATGAACGCGCGACGCACACGCCTGCTGTGCGGGTATCTGCGCCAGATCAATCCGCCGGCCGAGTATTTGATCCTGGTCGAGGAATGGACGGCGCAAGCCCATTACGTGCAGTTCAACCAGATTACAAGGTGCGCGCGCATGACCAAAAAATTACGGCCACGCCTTGCCTGAGCATCCGCTCATGAACATGCGTTCACGTAGCATCAGCGTAACGCTAGCGATCGGCTTGTTCACCGCCATGGGGGTGGTGTAGGCAGAGCGCGGCCTCATTGAGCCGTCGCCGATACAAGAACTTTTATTGTATGGAGCAATCCTGCCCCCTTTACGAGCGCAGCGCCTCACCAATTTCTTCAATAGCAAAACCAACGTCATGCCCCGCACGAATCAACTCCGCAAACCGCAGCATCACTGAAGAGCCGACATCGTGGGACAGCGCCAAGGTCATCAGTTCGCGTATCGGTTCATCAAGCGCTGCTTCGACGCTGGGAGAACACGCCTGCCCTGTGAGCCAGGCAACAAGGGACGAGACCCTATGGCCAGGGGTATCTTCATCAACACCCAAAATCTCGCCTAACACCATTCCCAGTGTGCCTGCAGGATGTTGTTCCGGGCGGCTCCAAGTCTTGAGTTCAATTGACTCTCGCTGCACCTTTTCCAAGTTCCGCCGAATCTTTCCAGGAATGGTCGCCGCCGCTTTGGGGCGATTGTAGTACTCGCGGTTAGCTAAACTTGCGGCATCCCTGACAACCTTCCAGGCCACCGACCACAGCTGTGAAACACTGTAGGTATGCAAAGCTGCGCGCATAGTACTTTTAATTTCTGCCAGCTCTTGTTCCGACAGATCATGGTTATAGAGTTCGCACTGAGCGTCCAGATAGCGCATGACATCAGCGACTGCGTAATCAAGCCACAGGTTGAACAGCCCGTCAGCATCGGTATACACCCTATCCGACAGGTTACGAATGACCTCGTCCGCACGCCTTGATGCGACATCTGGCGCCAAACGATAGACAACCTGGTCCCTCAACACCCAAATCTCATCGCCCTCCCAATAGTAGGTGCCCGGGCTTGCTTTACTGGGGTCATCAAGGACGAGCCCAGCCTCACGCAATTGCAGCATGAAGTCATCGACATATCGAGGCGCCAGCCCTCGACAATCACCCGGTCTGAAGCCGCCACTGGTCAACCTCGGGGTAACAGCCCTGTCCAACGCCAGCAGAAGCACCACCTGATTATCCGGGACCGCTGAGTAGTTCACCGTACGAGTTAACCGCTTGCGTACGTATTCGGCCAACTGCCGTTCAAGCTCTGCGGCTTTGGTCTTTTTAGCCTCAAGCGCAATGGCGTCATGGTCGTTCTGACAAAGCGTACAAAGCTTCGTGGACCGTTGAGGGACCTTTTTGGCCTCTGAGCGATTTTTGATTTCGATCAATTCCGCACACTTGGGGCAGACCTGATTATCATCGAATGCATTGCAACGTTGCCGTACGAAGCTGGCGAGTGTAACGCCTGGAGCCATTTCAATAACGTCCGTCAGAGCGCTCACTTTTTCAAGGTACTGCCCTGACTCATCGACAGCCCAGTACCGCTCGATCAACTCAATTTCTTTAGGGTCTTCGGTCAACATTTGCAGCTTGATTGCCATCTAAGCAGTCCTGTTTCGCGTGTGATTATTTCGCACCCAGTCATCGCTGACTTATGGGCGTTCATAGGTGAGAGCTGTTGCGGCGAGCTTCTCGACCTTGTTCGGTTTTTTCTTTATTTGACGTTCTTCCAACAGAGTTCTGGGCAATACAAACCCTTCAAAACTGCGCTGTGTAATCGGGTTATTAGCCTTCTCCGCTCCAATCCGATAACGCATCAACCCATCGGCGACTGAAAAGGTCAGGTCCACACTGGTGTCGGTACGGCCATTTAGGTGCCCGCGACTCAGCAGCCGGAACAACGACCACGGCCCGCGGTAGCTCAGGCTGGCGGTGTTGCCGGTGCTATGCACCAGAGTCAGTTGACTGCCATTGCTGTTGCCCAGGCTGTTGGGCCACACCAGACCGGTGCGCTGTGGCGCGCCGTGCTGGTAGGGGATCAGTTGGCCGTCGACGCTAAGCATGCTGCTCAGGCGAGTGGCACTCAGGGCCAGGGGTTCGATGGTGAGTTGCACGGCCAGATGGCCGCGGTGATTGAAGAAGGTGTCGCGGATGCGCTCGACTTTTTTCAGCTGTTCCAGCACGTCGCTGCGTACCAGGTAGCCGCCGAGGCTGTCGGAGTACAGGGCATCGAGGTTGTCCTTGAGAAACACGTTCAGGTATTGGTCGTGGAACTGCTGCAAGCGCCCTTGTGGGCCAAAGAAGGCTTCAAAATCATCCAGCGACGCATCCTCGCCACTGGCCTTGAACGGATAGCGGCCCGCCAGGCGCTCGCGGTAGAAGCTGTAGATTTCACTGTCCCAACGTTTCTCCAGCTCGCGCAGGGCGGCAATCACCAGTACCTGGGAGGTCTGGTCGGCGAGCTTTTTGACGTGCTGGTTCAGCGGCTCGGGCAGGCCCACGGCGACGCGTTGCAGGTTGGCGATCGGGTCAGCGCCGTCCAGGGAGAAGCGGTTGAGTACGGTTTTCAGCGCCGCCTTGCCGGGGTCGGGATTGTCGTGCACGGCTTTGGCATAGTCGTAGACGGCACTGACCGAGCGCAGGGTTTCTTCGTAGTAAGACGGCTGCTCGCCTCGTGCGGTGATCAGCTCTGAAAGACTGGAGAATGCACGCCGAATCCCTGCTGCTTGTTGTTGCCCCTCTGGCACCTTGTCCAGCTTGAGCGGCGCTTGCCCTTCAGCCAAGGGCACGGCCGGGTAGATCACGCTGTTGTCACGCAGGGTTTCCAGCAACCGTCGTAGCGGTGCGGCCGGGCCAGTGACTTGCTCCAGCACGGCCACGCCGTGACTGAGGTCGTCGAAGTCGGTGACCGTGAACTGATTCAGTGCGCGCCGCCAGCTGTCCACGTAGTCGGCGCTGTACAGGGCGCGGATACGCTGGGTCAGCACTTTGCGGTCTTCGTCGGAGTAGTCCAGGCGTTGCCGTTCGCCGAGCACCCACTGGTCGATCATTGCCAGTTCGATGATGCCCTCGGTGCCGGGCTCGAAGTAGTCCTTGAAACCCTTGGCGGTGAGCAGCGGCGGTAACTGCAGGCCGCTGCCCTCTTGATCGGTGTTCAGTGGGCGATAGACGATATCGAACGCCGGGCCGACCTCATTGCGCAGGTCCAGGGGGCGATGTAAACGCTCCAGGGCGTCCTGTTTCAGGCTCATGTAGACCCGTTCGGCCATGGGCAACTGGCGCAATTGCTGCTGCACCTGGGCAATGCGCTCCCGGTAGTGCGGCAGATCGGCGTCGGCGTATTTCAGCGCGTAGCCCAGGTGCCCCATCAGATCGGCCTGCAACTGGCCCTGGCCTGGATAGGCGCGCTGCCACTGCTTGGCGACCCATTCTTCGACGATGGCCGGGCGGCGGTTTTGGCGTTCTTCGAGCATGCGGTAGACGCGCAGGGCCGCCAGCTGCTGATTGCTGCCGGCGGGCGCGGTGTTGATTGCATCCAATACACCACTGGCAATCGCCGGCAGGAAGCGTTTGGACAGCAGATTCAGGTACGCCTCATCCACGGTAGGGCCAATCGCCCTCCCCTGGTACAACCCCATATCCGACAGCAACGGCCAGGCTTGGCGATAGTCACCGTAGACCAGAACCGCATCACGGATCTGGTCCAGGGGCAGCAACAGGTTGCGCCCGGTAGGGTCGACCTTGGCGTCGATGTCCCGCTCGCTGAACTCCTGGCTCTTGGCCAATACGTTGGCCGCCTTGTCGCGGTTGATATTGAAGTAAAACTGCCAGGTGCCGATGACCACCAGACAGCCCAGGGACGCGACGCTGAATCCGGCGATCAGCAACCGCCGCTTGCTGCGGGCCACCTTGATGTTGTCTCCCGCCAAGCCTGCTTCGGGGTAGATCACGCGCTGGAACAGTTGCTGGGCAAAGTAGATGGCCGTGCCACCGGCTGGTTTGACTTCGGGTGGCGGTGGCGGCAGTTGATAGGCTTGTCCCGCTTCTTTGACGAAGGCGTTGCTCAGGGTGCCCTGCTGCAGCACCGAGGAGAAATACAGCCCGCGCACCAACGCCGGTGTGGTGAAGCGATCACTGCCGAGCATTTCACTGAGGAAGCCGAACAGGGCCGGACGCAAGCCCGCCATCTGATGCATCAGCGCCTGCAAGCGATCACACTCATCCAATGTGCGCGACTCCCTGGCGCTATTGAAAACCTGCTCGGTCAGGCAGTCGACAAAGGTTTGGTATTCGCGCGTCAGCTCCGCCAGCCAGGCATCGAAATCATCCACCGCATCCAGGCTGAAAGTGAAGCCCAGCAGGTCTTCGCGCCCGCTGCGCGACAATCGGGCGAAGAACTCTTCGAAGCCTTCCAGCAGGTCGAACTTGCTCAGCGTGATGTACACCGGCAAGCGCGTGCCCAACTGTCGTGTCAGCTCAAATAGCCGGGTGCGCAGCAGGTTGGCGTGGGCCTTGCGTTGTTCGGGACGTTGCGCCAGCAAGGCCTGCACATCGACCACCAGCACCACGCCGTTCAATGCGCGACGGCTGCGGTTGCGCGTTAGCCAGTCGAGCAGGTGCGACCAAAGGCGCGCATGAGTGCCGGTGGGCAACACCGGCTTGACCTTGCCCTGCTGCTCGACGTTTTCAGCCGGTGAATCCGGGTGGCTGAGAAACTCACCCGGTGGGTCAATCAACACCGCCTCGTCCCCGATCCACCAATCCACCGGATAGGCCAGTTGCTCTTCCTGATGGGCCCGGACCCCAGCCTTGGTCACATGGGACAAGGCAAAGCTCTGATTGGAGCGGGTGATCAGGCTGGTCTTGCCAGCATTTTCCTCACCCAGCACCAGGTACCACGGCAGCTGATACAGCGAGCGGCGGCGCTCCATGTTGTTGAGCAAATTGCCCAGGCTCCGATCCAGTGCCCGTTCCTGCGCCTCGATATAAGGCAGGCAAGGGTCGGCCTGCACCGCGGCCTCATGTTGGCGCTCAAGCTGCAGCCGCTGGTAGCGATTACGCACCCGCCATGCCCAGATCAGCAACGGCACCACCAGCACCACGACACTGGCCGAGACGCGCATCGCCAGTTCACCCAGCGGCTGACGCTCGCGCCAGGTCCACTGCGGGCCCAGCCACCAGATGGCAATCAATAAAAACACCACGCCCAGCAGCACCAATACCGGCACCGCCTGATTGAACTGACGCAGCACCGGCAGGCCCCAGCGTTTGAGGTAACCCCAGACCATCCCCATAAATCGCTCCTACTCCTTAACCGCTTTGATCAAATGACTGTCGTCGATGGGTTGCGCCACTTTCCGGTACAACTCCGGCTCCCACCCCTGCGCCGTGGTCTCGCGCATCAACCGTGCAACGTTGGCGTAGAGGTCATCCGCCAGCCACGACAAACCACGCGACCCCAGCAAGTCGGCGGCAATCACCGTGGCGTAGCTGCGCTGGCGCGGGGCGTCTTGGGTGGCGTGCAGTTCCTGCAGGCGCAGCAGCACCACTTCCACGCCTTCGGTGTTGAGCTGGCTGGCCAGTTCGTCGCGCAGCCCGGCGTATTCCTGCACCGGACTGCCGGTGGTTTGCGCCTGATCGGCGCCGGTGATCCAGGCCTGGGTCTGCGCATCCACGAACGGTGTGCCGTCGCTGAAGCACAACTCCAGCAAGGCCGGCAAACGGCAGACAAACCGCTCGCAGGTCTGGCGAATGGCGGCCGCCACTTCTTCCATCGCCAGCCGCGAGGCTACCTCGGCGGCCAGGTAACTGCCGCGCAGCCAGTACGGCGAGGCGCAGACACTTTTTTCGATGCGCAGCAGCAGGTTCGGCTCAATGGCGTTGTGGTTCAGCGCGTCCTGATAGCCGTCGACGATGTCCTTGGGCACGGCGGTCAATTCGGTGCGACGGTCGCGGGTGATGGGCGGCGCAGTACGCAAATGCGACCACAGGCCGAAGCGGCGCAGTTGGTAGCCGGCGGGGTCGTAGGGGTCTTGCTGGTTGATCTGCTCGGCCATGTTCAACACGGCGCGGCGTTGTTCGCGCTCGTTGCTCGGCGCTTGCGGTTTGGGGCGGGCGAAAAAGGCCGATTCCAGCACACTGCCGGAAGTGGCCGCACGGGTGGGCTCAGTGGCAACGACTGGCTCACTGTATTTGTCCAGTTGCCGTTGCAACGCGTCCAACGGGGCCGGGTCGAGCTTGGCGCTTTCGACACACCGTTGCAGATTGGCCAGGGCCAGTTCCGCTGCGGCTTGGTAGGCCGGTTCAAAACTGCTGCGCTCCAGGGTCGGCAACACCTGCCCCAGGTCGCCCAACAGGCGCTGCACTTGCTTGCGCTTGTTCAGGTAGCCGGTGGGGCCGGGCTTGGGGTGGGCACTGTCCCAATACAACTCGACCATGCCGGCCAACAAACCCAGGGCATCGGCCCAGCGCGCCCATTGCCGGGTGCGCAGCCACACCACCTGCAGGTGCGCGACGACGCGCCAGTGTTTGCACTGGATCGCCAGGTACTGGCGGGACGCTTCGTCGATATACGGCCAGTCGATGTCGCCTTCGCGCAGGCCGCCAAGCTTGACCATCTCCTGGTCGATGGCCTGGTAGGTTTCGTCCTCCACATCGAAATGCCCGGCGGGCTGTTCGGGGTCGATAGGGGTCAGCAGCAACTTGACAGTGTCCGCCGGCACGTCGATTACCAGCGACATACTTGGCGCTCCTGTTCGATCAGCTCACCCAGCCCTTCGGCGTCGAAGACCAGGCCGTGCAGCCGCGGATAGTCGCTCTCCAGTCGTAGACGCTGGCCGCCGCCCATGTTACGCAACAAGGCAATCGCCTGCAGCCCGCGCCCGGCATCCACTACCAGACCCGCGTCGTCCAGCACCTGCCACTGATAAGCCCCGGAGACCGGGCGCTCATCCTTGAACAGTTGGATGCGAATCTTGTTGGGCTTGGCCGGTTCATCCAGCACCAATTGCAGGCGCGAGATTTTCGATTCGCAACTGATGGCCAGGTAAGGCCGAGGCGGTAGCGCGCCCAATGCTGGGGCTGAGATCACCAGCCGCTGTTGCTGGTCGTTGTCCGGCTCCGGGAATGACGACAACAGAAAGCGCTGATCCTCGGGTGGACGCTTGGCCTCATTGCGCTGGACCAGATCGACAATCGGCAGCACCCGGCCCAGGGCACGTGGCGGTGCAAGTGGCTGATGAATGGGCGTGCCAGCCGCCAGATCAAAGCATTCCAGGCGCTTCAAGGGCGAAACAATGGCAGGGCAATCCTGGGTCGCTGCCTGCGCCTGCATTACTGCCACAACCGTCAGGCAGAGCGCCCATTTCCATCCTCGCCATCCGTTGCGCATCAACGCCTCCTGAATATGCCTCGTCGAATCCAAACCGGATATTTTTCAACTTTCGAACTAACGTGACGCAGACCAAAAGTTAAATTTATTAACTTGCAAAGCGTCACCCGCCCTCAATGGATAGGCAAGTAAAAGACGCACAACACACTGCCAAATCGAGAATAAAAAGAGGCTTCTTTCAGATAGTTCCATAGCGAGCGTAGGAAATTTAGAAATCCTTATCGTGATGCTTTTTCCTACATCCAAAGCCCACGAATCGCGTCCATTTCGTCCTACAAGACAAACCTTGCAACAGCTGGTTCTAATACGCCGACCTTACGAAAAGGATTTTTCCCATGTCGAAAATTCATGGTTCTGTCGCCCCCAAAGAACGCATCAACATCAAGTACGTACCGGCCACAGGCGATCAACAAGCAGAAGTAGAGCTTCCCCTGAAGCTGTTAGTTACCGGCGACTTCAAAGGCCACGGCGAACTAACCGCCCTTGAAGACCGGCAATCCGTTCGAATAGATAAAGACACCTTCAATGAAGTACTCACCAAAGCCGAAGTTGCTCTGGACATGGCGGTGCCGTCTGTTCTGAACAACGACCAAGACACCGACTTGAACGTGCAACTTCAATTCAAAAACATCAATGACTTCGGCCCCGATGCAGTCGCCCGTCAAGTTCCTGAGTTGAACAAGTTGCTGGAACTGCGCGAAGCCTTAGTTGCGCTAAAAGGCCCGATGGGCAATGTCCCGGCCTTTCGTAAACACCTGCAAACCCTGCTGACCGATGAAACCGCCCGTCAACGCCTGGCCAGTGAACTGAACCTGGTGCTCGACGCGCCCAACAACTGACTTGAACGCCCTTCTCAACGGAGTACTCCCCATGCCTATGGAAAGCGCCGCCGCCCAAGTGTTGGTGGCTGACGAACCCCTGTCGTTGCTCGACCAACTGCTGGCCAACACTACCATTCGCCCGTCCCAGGAAGGCTATGCCGTGGCCCGCCAGGGCGTGGCGGCGTTCATCAGCGAGATCCTGCAAAGCGGTGATCACCAGCAGCCGGTCAACAAGCACCGGGTTGACCAGATGATTGCTGAAATCGACCGCGCCTTGGGTAAGCAGATGGACGTGATCCTGCATCAACCGCAGTTCCAGCAACTGGAGTCGTCGTGGCGTGGGCTGAAGCTGCTGGTGGATCGCACGGACTTTCGCGAGAACATCAAGCTGGAAATGCTGCACGTCACCAAAGAGGAACTGCTGGACGACTTCGACAACGCCGGCGACATCACCCGCAGCGGCTTGTACAAGCACGTCTACACCGCCGGCTATGGCCAGTTTGGCGGCGAACCGGTGGGCGCCATCGTCGGCAACTACACCTTTGGCCCCAGCTCACCGGACATCAAGTTGCTCAGCTATGTGGCCTCCATCGGCGCCATGTCCCATGCACCGTTTGTCTCGGCTGCGGGTCCCGAGTTGTTCAACCTGGAAGGCTTCCAGGGTCTGCCCGACCTCAAGGAGGTCAGCGACATTTTCGAAGGCCCACGCCACACCAAATGGCGCAGCCTGCGCGAATCCGAAGACGCCCGCCACCTGGCCCTGACCCTGCCACGTTTCTTGCTGCGCCCGCCCTACAGCACCGATGACAATTCAACGCGCAGCTTCGGCTACGACGAAACCGTCGACGGCAACCACGACAACTACCTGTGGGGCAACACGGCATTCCTGATGGCTTCGCGCATCACCGACAGCTTCGCCCGCTACCGCTGGTGCCCGAACATCATCGGCCCGCAATCCGGCGGCGCGGTGGATGATCTGCCGGTGCACCTGTATGAATCCCTGGGCCAATTGCAGGCCAAGATCCCGACCGAAGTGCTGATCTCCGACCGTAAGGAATTCGAGCTGGCCGAAGCCGGTTTTATCCCGCTGACCATGCGCAAGGACAGTGACAACGCGGCGTTCTTCTCGGCCAACTCGGTGCAAAAACCGAAGAACTTCCCCAAGACCCGCGAAGGCCAGGAAGCCCAGACCAACTACAAGCTCGGCACCCAGTTGCCGTACCTGTTTATCGTCAATCGCCTGGCCCACTACATCAAGGTGCTGCAACGCGAACAGATCGGCAGTTGGAAGGAACGCCAGGACCTGGAGCGCGAGCTGAACGACTGGCTCAAACAATACATCGCCGACCAGGAAAACCCTTCGTCCGATGTACGCAGCCGTCGCCCTTTGCGCGCCGCAAAAGTCGTGGTGCAGGACGTGGAAGGCAATCCAGGCTGGTACCAGGTGTCGCTGGCCGTGCGCCCGCACTTCAAGTACATGGGCGCCAACTTCGAGATCTCCCTGGTCGGTCGGCTGGACACCCAATAAGTGGGCGCCAGCCTGTTCGAACGCCTGGAACCCGACGCACCGCGCTACCGCCCCGGCAGCGCGGATGAACAGGCGCGCCAGCGGGTCGAGGCGATCAAACGCCACCTGGAGCAGGTACTCAACTCACGCCAGGGCTGCTCGCAAAGCAGCCCTGAACTGGGCTTGCGCGATTTCAACGGCGTCACCCAAGCCAGCAGTGATTTGGTGGTAGCGATCAGCGCCGATATCCGGCGTTCGGTGGAAGCCTTTGAACCGCGCATCAAGGTCACCGGCGTGCGCTTTCAGCCCGACCCGGACCTGCCGCTGGAGCTGAACTTTCGCCTGGATTGCCAGGTGCAGGTCAACCACAAGGAAGAACAGGTGCAGATCGAAGTGGCCATGCATGGCCGCGACGGCTACACCCGCGTGCGATGAGGATGCAATGGACTTGAAACAACGCTTTGCCGAGGAGTTGCGCTACCTGCGCGAACTCGGCCGCGAGTTTGCCGAGGACAACCCGCAGTTGGCGCAGTTTCTCGGTGATCAGGCCGGCGACCCGGACGTGGAGCGGCTGCTGGAGGGCTTTGCCTTTCTCACCGCCAAGCTGGGCATGAAGATCGACGACGATTTGCCGGAGCTGACTCATCCGCTGCTGCAGATGCTCTGGCCCAATTACCTGCGGCCGTTGCCCAGCGCGACCATCATCCGTTTTACACCGTTGCCGGATGCGATCAGCCAGCGCCAGGTGATACCCAAGGGCACCCCGTTGTTTGCCAAACCGGTGGATGGCATCTCCTGCCAGTTTCGTACCTGCACTGACGTCAACCTGTACCCATTGGCGTTGCAGGAAGTCAGCGATGCCCACAGCCGCGAAGCCTCGGTGATGCGCATCGACCTCAAGGTGTTGACCGAGCAACCGCTGACCAGCATGGCCTGCGACCAGCTGGATTTTCATTTGGGTGGGGACAACGCCATCGCCATGACGTTGTACCTGTGGCTCGCCCACTACTTGGACAGCGTCACGTTGCATATTGACAAGCAAAGCTATCGCCTGTCAGCCAACGCTATCGGCTTTCCCGGTTTCACACCCGACGAAGCGCTGCTGCCCTACCCGCGCAATGTGTTCGATGGCTACCGGATCCTGCAGGAGTATTTTGTGTTCCCGCAGCGTTTTCACTTTTTCAGCCTGACCCAACTGGCGCGCGTCTGGCCGGAGATCAGCGCCACCGGCCTGCGCTTTGAATTTCAGTTCAGCCGGCCCATGCCACCTGATATCCGCCTGCGTACCAGTGATCTGCACCTGTACTGCGCGCCGGCGGTCAACCTGTTTCGTCACGACGCCAATCCGATTGCGCTGGACGGGCGCAGCCTGGAACGGCGTATCAGCCCCAGCGGCAACCGTCCCGAAGCCTACGAGATTTTCAGCGTCGACAAGGTGGCTGGTTGGGATGCCGCCGACAAGGAGCGCAAGGGCGATCCGTTGCGGCGCTTTACCCCGTTCGAGTCGTTCCAGCACGAGATCGAACACGCGCGGGGCCGCACCGCCCTGTATTTCCGCACGCATATCGAAGAGTCCCATGGGCGTGAGGGCTTGCGTCATCGCATCGCTTTCGTGCGCGGCGACGAAAGCCTGTACATCGGTGAGCATGAAGCAGCGTCCATCGAGTTGACCTGCAGCAACCGCGATTTGCCGCAGTTGCTGGGCGTCGGGGATATATCGCTGTCCACCGAAGTCACGCCGTCGTTCGCCACCTACACCAACCTGATCGCACCGACCCGCAGCTACCGGCCGGTGCTGGATGCCAGCCTGCACTGGACGCTGATTTCCAACCTGTCGCTGAACTACCTCTCGTTGCTGTCGGCCGAGCCGCTCAAGGCGGTCATCCGCGCCTATGACTTTGCCGCCCTGCACGACCTGCAACAGGCCCGTGCCACCCGCAAGCGCCTCAACGGTATCCAGAATGCCGTGACCACCCCCATCGACTGGCTGATGAAGGGCCAGCCGGTACGTGGCGTGCAGACCCGTCTGCAACTGGACCAGAGCGCCTTTCTCTGCGAAGGCGAGCTGTACCTGTTCGCCAGTGTGCTTTCGCACTTCTTCGCTCTCTACGCGAGCATCAATTCCTTCCACCGCCTGGAAGTGATCAATACCACCAACAACGAGTGCTATGAATGGCCACTGTTGACCGGCAGACAACCCGTGATCTAGCCGATGTGCTGCTGGCCGACGCGCGGAACTATTCGTTTCACCGTCTGCTGGAGCATCTACACACCTTGCATGGCGATGACCTGGAGGCGCAGCCCTTGAGTGCGGCGGCGAGACGCCGTGTGCGCCTGCAAAGCCATGCGGGGTTGGGCTTTCCGGCCTCCGACGTGGTCGAGGCGGCACGCATTGAGGAGGACCGCGAAGAGGTGCGCTATCGCCTGCAGACCAGCTTCTTTGGCTTGCACGGTACCGACTCGCCACTGCCAGGCTATTACCTGGATCGCCTGGCCTACGAGCAGGCCCAGGAGCGCGGAATTCGTCCGGCGTTCATGGACTTTTTCAATCATCGCCTGCTGACCCTGCTGCACACCAGTTGGCGAAAATACCGCTACTACATTCGCTTTCAGGCCGAGGCCAGCGACCGCTTTTCGCGCTACGTATTCTCCATGGTCGGGCTGAACGACAACGACCTGCGCGGTGCGACGCCGCTGCCATGGGGCCGCCTGCTGAGCTTTGCCGGGTTGATTGCCAGCCGCAGCCGGTCGCCCTCGGTGGTGTCCGGCATCGTCGAACATTGTTTCGACCTGTACGGCGTGCATATCCGTGAATTCGAGGCGCGCTCGGTGAGTTTGGACCAACGCCAGCGCCTGTTACTTGGCAAAGCCAATGGTGTTCTCGGAAGCGATTTCGTGGTGGGCGACCGCAGTAAAACCCGCGCCAGCAAGTTCACCCTCGTCATTCCCAACCTGACCCAGGCGCGCTTTCGGCAGTTTTTGCCCAGCGGCGATCAGTTCGGGCGGCTGCGCCAGTTGATGGATTTTCTGCTGCGCGATACCACCGCCTACGACCTGGAGCTGGGGCTGCGCGAAGAAGATGTACCGCCGTTCAACCTGCAACGCGCCAGCGGCACCCACCTGGGCTGGACCAGCTTTATCGAACATCAAGAACACCGTCATCCCGCCGTGGTGCGGATTCGGGGGCGTGCATGAAGCTGACCCTGGTTATCAACAATCCTGCGCAGTTGCTGCACGGGTATTTGCCCCTTCACCGGTTTGGCCCTCAGGGCGGCAGCATCGGCAGTGCCGCGGCGGACTGGCGCCTGGAGGATCGCCATAACAGCGTACGCGCCAACCACTGCGACATCCGCGTCATCGAGGGGCGGTTCTGCGTGATCGACCGCAGCGGTAGAACCTACGTCAACGGTCACGATCTGCCGCTCGAGCGCCATGTTGCGATAAGCCTCAACGACGGTGATCGGTTGCAGATTGGTGCGTACCAGGTCGCGGTGCAGTTGGGCGAGCACGCCCCAGGGCAGCATTCGCTCGATGAGCTGCTCGGCGAGCATCCCGAGGGTATGCACGTGTGGCACCAGCAAGACCTGCCGAGTCGGCCACCGACGGATAGGCGACCTGCCACTTGCCCGGAGTTCGAGCGCCTTTGCCAACCGGTGGATTTGATGGAGCAAGGCGATCCGCTGCTAGCGATGCATAAGGCGCCGCCGTCCGAAGCGCTGGCGGATATTGGCGCGCCGGTACACAAGCGCAGCGTCAGCCTGTTAAGCAACCTGCGTCTAGGCACCCTGTTGCTGGCCTGCCTGACCCTCGGCGGCTGCACCATGCTCGGCAAGATCGGTCAGGTGATCTGGACCCCATCGATCCCGGTCGGCGGCCCCGACGACCAGCCCAGCCGCTACTCCCTGAGCCTGTACGCCAGCGACAACGTCAATCCGCGCCTGATCAGCACCGGCACGGCACTGGATGAAGACGCGAGCCGTTCGCCCTACACCCTCAACGTGCAAGCCGCCAGCCCGCAGGCCCTGACGGACAAAGTGCAGACCCTGCTCAGTCACCTTTATGAAAGCGTACCGGCGCAGTCGCCACTTAGCCCGGAGCCAGTGCAGGTGGTGCCGATGTCGCCCATCGAAGACGCGCTGCTAGGTGACTACGACGCCCAGGGCGTCAGCCTGACCACCCCGTGGGGCAACCCGGCGCTGGCGCATGTCGCCACGCCGATTGCCTTCAAGGTGCTGCAGCTCACCGATGACTCGCTGCTGGCCAACGCCACCCCACAAGCCATCGCCGACGACCTGAAAAAAACCTTGGGTAGCACCTACATCCGCGCCGACGACTACCTGCTCCAGCCCGGCCAATTCAAGTTCATCGACCTGCGCGCCCTGGATGAAGACACCCGCTTTATCGCGGTGATCGCCAACTACCACAGCTCTGATGTCGGCCAGTGGAAACAGCGCCTGCGCGTCGAGCCCAAGGGCCGCCAATACGCGGTGCTGGTGCAGTTGGATGCCGCTCAGGTCAGCCTCAAGGGAGAAACCCGATGACACCCTCTTCAGCCGCTTTTACTCCGAGTAACCACCGATGAGCTCACGCAACCCCGTCATCTGGCATGAAGGTTTGTTCGTCAAACCCCAGCACTTCCAGCAACAGGCCCGAGCCGCCGAAGCCGCCGTGCACCAGCGCCTGCACAGCCTCAACGACGCGCTCTATGGCTTCAGCGAGCTGGCGTTGAACGACGAATACCTGAGCTTCGGCAAAATCGCCATTACCCGGGCACGCGGGATCATGCCCGACGGCAGCGTCTTCGACATTCCCCACGACCTGGCACCGCCCTCCCCGCTGGAGATCGCTGACAGCAGCGCGGTCGGCCAGATCGTCTATCTGGCCCTGCCGCTGCGCTCCAACGGAGCCCTCGAAGTGCGCTGGCCCGACCAGTACGGCAACAGCCGCTACATCGCCCGCCGCGAGGAAATCCGTGACACCCACAGCGATGACGGCGATCAGGTCGGCATGGACCTGGCCGTGCCCAACTTGCAACTGATGCTCGAACGCAGCGACCGCAGTGCCTTTACCGGCATCGCCCTGGGCAAGATCAAAGATAAACGTCCGGACGGCAGCCTGGTGATGGACGAGCATTTCTACCCCACCAGCCTGTCCCTGCAAGCGGTGCCGGCGTTGCACCGCTACCTGGGGGAAGTTGCCGGGCTGATGCGTGAGCGGGCCAAGAATCTGGCCCAGCGGATCGGCTCACCGGGGCAGTCGGGGGTGGCTGACGTCACCGACTTCAACCTACTGCAAACCCTCAACCGCTTGTTCCCGTTGTTCCAGCACCTGGCCCGGCAACGCCAGGTTCACCCGGAGCGGCTGTACATCGCACTGGCCCAAGCCTGCGGCGAGCTAGTGACTTTTACCGATGAAGGTCATCTGCCCCAAGAATACCCGGCCTACCAGCACGACAATTTGCGCGAGTCGTTCCAGATGCTGGAGCACACCCTGCGCCGCGCCCTGGGCACCGTGCTGCAACCGCGCGCGGTGTCGTTGCCGATCGTCGATCAGCAGTACGGCGTGCGCAGCGCCGCGTTGAACGACAAGCGCCTGCTGGAGAACGCCGAATTCATCCTCGCCGTGCGCGCCGAACTGCCCGCCGAGACCCTGCGTCAGCAACTGCCCCGGCAGATCAAGATCACCTCCACCGAAGGGCTGGAGCAACTGGTCAGCCTGCAACTGCCGGGCATCCCATTGCTGCCGCTGCCGGTGGCGCCGCGCCACCTGCCGTTCCATGCCGGGTTCAGCTACTTCGAACTCGACCGCCATCACCCCGCCTGGCAAAGCCTGAGCAGTGGCAGCGGGTTCGGTTTCCATATTGCCGGTGAATTCCCGGAGCTGGAGTTGCAGTTCTGGGCGATCAGGAGTGAGACAGATGAGTGAAGCAACGCCCACCGAAACCCCGCCACCTGCGGACAACCATCAGCTCTTGGGTTATTTGCAACAGGCAACCGGCAGCAAAAAACCGGACCCTGTTGAGGAGCCAGCCAAGCCAAAGCGGCCGGTGCTACTCGCCGACCCTGAATACGACTTGCGCGGCGTGGCCTGGAACCCGCTGTGCGATGCCGCCACGCCGCTGATCGGCCTGGTCATCCGCCTGCGCCGTCTGGACCACCACGATGACGTACCTGCGCTGTACCTGAGCGTCAGCAACCAGATCACCACCATCATGGAAGAAGTCAGCCAGCTCGACTACGACGCCGGCATGCTCAAGGCCTACTCCTACAGCCTGTGCTTGTTGATTGACGAGGTGGTCATGCGCACCACCTGGGGCCGGCTCTCCAGCTGGAGCGCACGCTCGTTGCTCAGCCAGTTCCACGGGGAAACCCAAGGCGGCGAAAAATTCTTCACCGTCATGAACAACATGATCCCCGAAGCCGCCCGGTACCAGCATGTATTGGAGTTCATGTACCAGTGCCTGATCTCCGGCCTCAAGGGCAAATACGGCGCCCATATCAAGGGCGATGACGAAATACAGAAGATCATCGACCAACTGCACGGCCTGTTGCGCCCCCTGCGCGGCGAGACGCCCAAGCGCCTGACCGACCCGCTGAAAAACGTCGCGCCACGCAACTACCGGATCAAACGCGCCTGGCCACTGTGGACGCCTTGGGCCATGGCCGCCGTCGTGCTGACGGTTGCCTACACGATCTACTCAATCCGCCTGAACGCCATCACCCAACAGGTGCTGGTGTCGCTGGAGCGGGTGCTTCACCTGTAACCGATTTTCAGCGCGCTCACACCGAGCGCCTGCAAAGCCATGGCCGTAAAGGCCATAACCCGCGACCCCACGGGTCGTTCATTTGATCGCGACAAGGAGCTTGTCATGCCAACACCCGCGTACATCAGCATCCACGGCAAAAACCAGGGCCATATCACCAAGGGCGCCTTCACCGCTGACTCGGTGGGCAACGTTTATGTAGAAGGCCACGAAGACGAAATCCTCGCCCAGGAAATCGACCACCAGATCGCCGCGCCCACCGACCCGCAAAGCGGTCAACCCAGCGGCCAGCGAATGCATAAACCGCTGACCTTCACCAGCGCGCTGAACAAAGCCTCGCCACTGCTCTACCAGGCTCTGGCCACCGGCGAAATGCTGCCAACCGTCGAGGTTAAGTGGTTCCGCACCTGCTCTGAGGGCAAACAGCAGCACTTCTTCACCACCAAGCTCGAAGACGCCACCGTCGTCGAAATCCACACCGTGCTGCCGCACGCCCAGGACGCCGACAACGAAAACTATACCCAGTTGATCAAGACCAGCCTGTCGTACCGCAAGGTCAGCTGGAGCCATGTGGTGGCCGGCACCGAAGCCTCGGACGACTGGCGCAAACCGGCTGCAGCGGGTTAAGCGCGGCCCCTGCTCCGCCGCTGCTCTTGGTGCAGCGGCGGAGCCTTCACTGACTCAATACTTATCAGGAGGCTTTATGCCCGCCGTCGTTCTGATCGGTCACGACCATGATTGCCCGATGTGTGGCCCCACCACCATCAACAGCGGTACGCGCAACGTCATCGTCAACGGACGCGCCGTCGCCCTTGTCGGCGACACCCTGGGTTGCGGTGCCGTGATCACCAGCGGCTCGCCCTCGATGACCGTCAACGGAAAAGCCGTGGCCCGCGTCGGTGACACCACCAACCACGAAGGCGTGCTGGAAAACGGCGACGCCAGTTGGTTGATCAACTGACCCACACTCACCACAAGGAGGTTCCATGCCCCGTCAAAGCGACCTGCGTTATACCTTCCAACCGCTGCGGGGCGATCCCTTCGAAGTGGTCTCGTTCGCCCTTGAAGAAGGTCTCTCCCAACCCTTCAAACTTGAGCTGGAACTGGTCAGTCATCACCCGGCCATCGACTTCTATCGCATGCTCGACCTCGCCGCCGTGTTCACCATCTGGCGCGAGGACACCCCGGTGCGCTACGTCCACGGCCTGGTCAGCCTGTTCCAACAGGGCGACACCGGCTTTCGCCGCACCCGCTACACCGCCGTAGTCGAGCCGACCCTGGCGCGTTTCAACCTGCGCTCCAACTGGCGCATCTTCCAGGCCCAGACCGTACCCGACATCATCACCAGCATGCTGGGCGAGCAGAAACTGACCGACATTCGCAGCGAAATCTGCTTCGAACACCAACCCCGCGAATACTGCGTGCAGGCCGGCGAAACCGACCTCGACTTCATCGCCCGCCTCGCCGCCGAAGAAGGCCTGCTCTACACCTTCGAACACCGCGCCGACGGCCATACCCTCGTCCTCACCGACCGCGTCGGCGGCCTGGGCACCATCGGCACCCATACCGACTGCCCGGTGATCTACCAGGCCATGGGCGGCGGCGACGCCACGGAACCGGCACTGACCCGCTTCCATTACACCGAACAAGTGCGTACTGCACGCCAGGTGCAGCGCGACTACACCTTCACCCACCCGCGCTACAACCAGCAGCACACCGCCACCGGCGACCAGGACCTGAACAACCAGCACAAGGACTACGAACGCTACGACTATCCCGGTCGCTACAAGCGCGATATCGCCGGCAAGCCCTTCACCAAAACGCGGCTGGCGGCGCTGCGCAACGACGCCAAACTGGCCCATGTGGAAGGCGACGATGAACGTCTGCAACCGGGGTTGGCCTTCGACCTCAACGATCATCCCCGTGAGGACTTCAATGATCGCTGGCGCACCATCGCCATCAAGCACGAAGGCAAACAGCACACCAGCCTGCAGGAAGAATCGTTTGGTAGCGGCCTCGGCACCTCCTACACGTTGAAGGCTAGCGCCATCCGCTGGACCTCGGATTGGAAGGCGCCGCTACGCGCCAAACCCTGCATTGATGGCCCGCAGATAGCCACCGTCGTCGGCCCGCCAGGAGAAGAGATTTATTGCGATGAATGGGGCCGGGTGAAAGTGCAATTCCCGTGGGACCGCTCGGACAAAAACAATGATCAGAGTTCGTGCTGGATTCGTGTGGCTCAAGGCTGGGCCGGGGCGACCTGGGGCGCCATGGCCGTGCCTCGGATAAATCAGGAGCTGATCATCAGCTTTTTGGACGGCGATCCTGACCAGCCGATCGCCACGGGGCGGACCTACCGCCAAACCAATCTGCCGCCGTATGAGCTGCCCAAACACAAAACACGAATGACCATCAAGAGCCGCACCCACAAGGGCTCTGGTTTCAATGAGCTGCGTTTTGAAGATGAGTTGGGCCACCAGGAAGTGTTCATTCATGCCGAGAAAGACAAGAACGTCCATATCAAAAACAACAACGGCATCTACGTCGGCAACGACCGTAAGGAACGGGTTGAGCACAACGAAACCGTGTCTATTGGCGACCACCGCACCGAGGATGTCGGCCAGAACGAAACCATCAGCATCGGTGCCAATCGCAGCGTGACCATCGGCGGTAACAAGGCCGAGACCATCAAATTGGCCAAAGCCGAAACCATTGGTTTGGCCAAGGCGCTGACCATTGGCGCGGCGTACCAGACCAGTGTTGGCGCGGCCATGAACACCACCGTGGGGCTGAGCCAGAGCGAGCAGGTCGGTGTCCACAAATCGGTTGCGGTGGGCAAGAAATTCACCATCGACGCCGGGGACGAATTCAAGGTCACGGTGGGTAAATCCACCTTGGTGATGAAGTCCGACGGCACCGTCCTGATCAATGGCCGCACCTTCGATTTCAGCGCTAGCGGCGCAGTGCAGATCAACGGTAAAGACGTCGATATCAACTGAGGGGCGGACATGGAATTTCGCAATCTGACGCCCTTCGATGCGTTGTGTTTCAGCGCGCTGGGCATGGACGATCAAGAGTACCCGGTGCTGGTAATGAAAGTAGGCTATCGGCTGCTGCCCATTGACGGGCAGCCGGGTCAGTTTCGCGCTGAAGTGCTGGACGACGAACCGTTGGAGCTTTGCACCGCTGATCGCTACTACGGCGAGGAAGGGGCCAGCAGCGTCTGCGAGGAAAGCGACCTGGCGCCGTTCAAACCGCGCTGTGATGTGGTCGTGGTAGGCAATGCTTATGCGCCACAAGGTCAACCTGCAATGCAGTGGACGGCCGGACTGCGCATCAGTGCGCCGGTGGCCCCGCCGCCCAGAATCGACGTGCCGCTGCCGACGCCGTTGAGTCCCGGCGAACGGCTGACCGAATATCAGCTAATGGCATGGCAAGCCGCCCGGCAAGAAGCTTTTAAGCGTCGGGCCGAAACGCCGACGCGCCATTACTTGTTGGACAAGCATCTGAAATTCACTGGCCCTCGCCAGTTCCGCCACAGCTTGTTCGGTGGCTGGCAATTGACCGAACCGCAACCGGCCACCTCGGTGCCTTTGCGCTGGGAATATGCCTTCGGGGGCAGCAGCGTGGTGCCCAATCCCGAACACGCGGTTGATACAAATACTCCGCCCTATCTGCTCAACGAAGTCTGTTACAGCAACCCGCTGGGCCGGGGCTGGATCGAAAGGCGCCAGGAAGACCTCGGTTTTCAACTGGACAAGCCTCTGCGCGAACTCACTGCACCGCAGATCGAGCCCATCGACAAACCCGTGTGGCGCCTGGATCGGGTCAAACATCCCGAGGGTGAACTCGACGCCAACGGCATGGCGCAGGTCGCGGCCAGCTACAAAAACCAACCGGCCGGATTTGGCGTGGTGGGCCGTGCCTGGGCACCGCGCCTGCCATTGGCCGGGAGCTATGACGAAACCTGGCAGCGCGAACGCTGGCCGGGCTTGCCACGGGATTTCGATTTTGCCTACTGGAACGGCGCGCCCGTGGATCAGCAGATCGATTTTCCGCCGCCTGCGTTTCGTCTTGAACTGTTCAACCTGACCAATCCCGACCTCACCCCCGAAGGCACGTTATGCGTGGAACTGCCCGGCCATCGCCCCTTTGTGCTGATGCGCCTGCACAGCGGCGCCATGCTGCCACTGCCCATGCTCACCGACACCCTGCGTATCGACACCGAGGCCATGACATTAGCGCTGACCCATCGCATCAGCCTGCCCAATCATCTGGGCATTCGCGTACTGGAAGCGCGCTTCGAGACGGATCCAAATGCCCCGCTGATAAAGCGCGCAGCCAAGGAGGTGCTCTGACATGGCCGATAACGTCATCGCCCGTAAGCAGGGCAAATGGAAAGTGGTCAGCATCGTCCCCGATGTGTGCAAGACGCCGATGGGCAGCGCCATACCACCGGTGCCCTACCCCGTCACGGCTGAACTGAGAACTGCCACCGGCGTGGCCAAATCGGTACGTGCCAACGGTAAACCGGTGGTGGTGTTCGACAAGAGCCTGGTGCCGACCACCAAGGGTGATGGGGCTGGCGCCGCGAAAGGCATCAAGAGCAACACCGTGGGCGGCAAGTGCTACCCGTTGGAGAAGAGCAGCACCGTACGCGCCGAAGGCAAGTTGGTAGTGCGCCATGACGACAAGTTCTGGATGAATGGGGCTTAGCGCATGGCCGAACCGATCAATCTAGCCCCGGTACGGGTACACGCGATCAGCGTACCAATGCGCCCTGATCCGAAGCAGCTACACAAGCTCGACGAAATGATGTTGCAGGCCAACAGCGACGGTACCGTACAGGCGGACCTCTTCGGAACGGATCCTCAGGGCAAGCCCTACCATGAATCTCGCACCTTCAACGAGCAGGAATACGAGCAACTGCGCAAGCATTTCATGACCCGTGAATTGGCGACTCTGCCGCCGTTCAGTTCGTTCAAGAGTGGTAATACCATTGGGCGGGTGGTGGGTGAGACGGTGCCGGCTCAGGTGTCGGCCAGCGAAGCCAATCCACCGATTGAGGCTGAAACGGAAGAAGAAGGCATCACTGGCGAACAGATCCTAGATGGCATCCAGCTGGGCTTGGATGTGTTTGGCCTGATCCCCGTGGTCGGGGAAGTGGCCGATATTGCCAGCGGTATCATTAGCCTTTTTCGCGGGGACTACGTGGGCGCAGGTCTCTCTCTGCTCTCGGCGATTCCGTTTGTTGGCTACCTGGGCACCGCTGGTAAGGCCACCCGATACGGTGCGAAAATGGCCGAGGCCTCAGGCAAGGCGGGTAAGGAGGTTGTTGACAAAGCCGCAAAGGAGGCGGCGGAGAAAAAGGCCAGAGATGCAGCAGCCCGTAAACAGCAGCAAGGAGCAAGGATCACACCCAAAAAACTACGTAGAGTGGAGCCGAAGTGTTTCGACCCACGGAACTCCAAAAGATACAAGAAAATGAGCGAGACAGAGCAAAAGGAATATCTACGGGAATACGCTCGACAGCTCAAACGCCAGCAAGACTCTATAAACAGCATGTCGGCCAAAGACTTTGCCAGTGCTCGGGCTATGTTCAATGATGCCAAAAAAGCCTCGCGTAATGGAGGGCGAAATCCAAAGGCCGCCGCAGCTCAGGATGCTTATCGAAGTAAGCGTGCAGGAGAAATCAAAGACAGCATTTATGAGAGCATCCGACGGAAAAACCCACAGGGTGACCCTAAAGCAGCTAGGGCTGAGGCTGCTGACCGAACCAATGAAATCATGGACTCTTTAGCCGCGCTGCATGAACCTGACATGGCGGCCGGTGGTTGGCACGAGCCCACACCCTCATCCTTAGGTAATAAAAACGTAAATAGCGCCATTGGCGGCAGCTGGAATCAAAAGGGACGCGTGAAACTATTGCAAGATGCTGCTGAAAAAGCCGTCGCCCGTGGTGATGGCTCAGACATCATGAATGTGGAATTGAAAATCTGTCCACCTGGCAGAAAAGGAAAATAACGATGAGAGATCCAGATTTCGCTTTATTTATCGAAACCTTTGGCGAGGCCACACACAGAACTCCAGTTCCTGAGGCCAGCCTTGCTTATTGGACCGATAAGTTACCTCCTATCCTACTGAGTTATTGGCGTGAGGAGGGTTGGGCGGTTTTTGCAAACGGCCTCCTGTGGATGGTTAATCCCGATGACTACGAGGACATCAAAGACGCATGGCTTGAAGAGACACCGTTTGCCAACATAGATAACTTCCACGTAATCGCACGCAGCGCGTTTGGTGACCTCTATTTATGCGGTGAGAGAACAGGGAGAAGCGTCACGATTGTCTGCCTTAATAACGGAATATTGGCTTTAAAAAACAAATTGAAACCTAAGCCATTGCATGACCAAGACTTTTCAATTCAATCATTCTTTGGTTCTCATGAGCCAGAAGACTTCGATTACAAAGACATCAACGGAAAACTGCTATTTGAACGCGCGCTGAAGAAATACGGACCATTGGAGCCCGATGAGATGTACGGCTTTGAGCCCGCGCTCGTTATGGGCGGCAGCGCGGTACTGGATAGCCTCCGACGCCTTAAGCTGGATCCGTATCTTCAAATTCTGCGTCAGTTCGACAGCCCAACATTGCCGTTCTCAAGTTCCGACTTCGACAAATTCATGAAATAGGTAAGGACTATTAGCGGGAACTCACTTTCGCAACTTCACGTCCGAACTTCTTCATCCTGCGCGCCGTATTCCAAATCCGGCGCGACGACACTCCTGTGCGCTATGTGCATGGTTTGGTCAGTCTGCTCGCCGCGGCGACACCGGCTTTCGCCGCACCCGCTACACCGCCGTAGTCGAGCCGACCCTGGCGCGTTTCAACCTGCGCTCCAACTGGCGCATCTTCCAGGCCCAGACCGTACCCGACATCATCACCAGCATGCTGGGCGAGCAGAAACTGACCGACATTCGCAGCGAAATCTGCTTCGAACACCAACCCCGCGAATACTGCGTGCAGGCCGGCGAAACCGACCTCGACTTCATCGCCCGCCTCGCCGCCGAAGAAGGCCTGCTCTACACCTTCGAACACCGCGCCGACGGCCATACCCTCGTCCTCACCGACCGCGTCGGCGGCCTGGGCACCATCGGCACCCATACCGACTGCCCGGTGATCTACCAGGCCATGGGCGGCGGCGACGCCACGGAACCGGCACTGACCCGCTTCCATTACACCGAACAAGTGCGTACTGCACGCCAGGTGCAGCGCGACTACACCTTCACCCACCCGCGCTACAACCAGCAGCACACCGCCACCGGCGACCAGGACCTGAACAACCAGCACAAGGACTACGAACGCTACGACTATCCCGGTCGCT
>Ga0308164_10001688_pt1 | contig 24585 bp, 30 predicted proteins | sample PhyTR2_FD_201031 | JGI IMG/M metagenome (GOLD analysis project Ga0308164, IMG submission 201031) | Phyllosphere microbial communities from UC Gill Tract Community Farm, Albany, California, United States - DLSLT.R2 | ecosystem: Host-associated > Plants > Phyllosphere > Unclassified | place: USA... | reverse complement strand
AACTTCCACGGGCTTTCGCCCACAACGACCTCAACGTTGCGCGTCTACCAGTTCCGCCATGGCCGCCCATGAAACATCACCGGGCGGACCCGGCATCTGGTAGGCGAGCGCCACTAGCAAGGCTTTCTGCATCGCGCAACGCCCTTTGCGAAAAAGCGTTCGTCCGGTACCGCAAACGATGCCTGCGCCCTCTCTCTCTACCGATATGAAGGCCGAGACGCGGCGCATTCTCGCGCTGGCGTGGCCAGTGATGCTGACGAGCCTCAACTGGACGATCTTGCACGTCACCGATGTGATTGTGGTCGGCTTGGTCGGCGCACACGAGGTGGCGGCACTGGGTGCGAGCCGCTCGCTGACGTTCATCGCGATCGTCACAGGGCTCGCGTGGCTGTCGGGCGTGCTCGTTCATACCGCGCGCGCCGACGGGGCGGGGGATCTGCCGCGAACCGGGCAGGTGCTGCGCGAAGGGTTGGTGCTGGGGTTGCTGCTCGGGCTCGTCGTAGGTGCCGTGATGTTCGTGTTCGCGGACGCGATGCTCGCCGGGATCGGCGTGGCGCCCACGCTGGTCGAGCCGGCCGGGCGGGTCGTGCGGGTGATGGCGTTCACCTATCCGCCGCAGCTGATGATCGTCGCCACCAGCTTCTTCCTGGAAGGCGTCAGCAGACCACGTCGCGTCGCGGTGGTGAACCTGTCGATCCTGCCGCTGAACGCGATGCTCGCCTGGGCGATGTCGGGCGGTCATCTCGGGCTGCCGGCGATGGGGGCGGTCGGGGCGGCGACGGCCACCGCGATCGCGTCGGGACTCGGCGCGGTCGGGATGATTACCGCCGCGCTGACCCTGCCGCGGGCGAAGGAACGCGGCGTTCGACGACTCGATCGTGCAGCATGGCGCGGCGTGCCGGCGGGGATCGCGGCGCTGGCGGTGTTCGGGATCGTGCCAGCCGTTGCGTCCGGTCTGGAGCTTGCCGGCTTCTCGATTCTGATCGCATTGTCGACGCAGTTCGGCGACGACGTCGCGCACGCGTTCCAGATCGTGTTCTCGGTCCACAACGTCACGTTCGGGTTGGCGCTTGGGCTTGGCTCCGCGTGTGGCGTCCGTGTCGGCAATGCGGTGGGCGAGGGCGATCCCAAGGCCGGTATCTCGCGCGCGCTGATCGCGACCGGGCTGTCGATGCTCGCGCTGGGTGTGTGCGGGATCGTGCTGATCGTCGCGCGGGGGCCGATCGTCGCGGCGTTTCCGGCCGATGCGGCGACTCATGCGGTCGCTCTGGCGATGCTGCCGGTGTGGGCGCCATTCATCCTGTTCGACGGCGCGCAGGTGGTACTGGTCTACGCGCTCCGCTCGCTCGGCGATCAGGTCGTGGCGGGCGTGAACAGCATCGTAGCGTATTTCATCGTCACCGGTGGCGCGGGCTGGTGGCTGGTGCGCGTCGGCGTGGGGCCGATGGGACTGGTCTATGCCTCCGGGCTAGGGATGCTGACCGCCGCGCTGTTGCACGGCGCGCGGTTCTGGATCGTGAGCCGACGTTTGCGGCGCGCCTAGCGTGTCGCCTCGCCGGCAAAGCTCAGCTCGAGGCGCTTCGAGTTCGCGGGCACGTTCAGCGTCGCGGAGTTGAAATCGATCGCACCGCCGGGGGCCAACGTCCGCTGCTGCGGGGTGATCGTCCAGCTATACACCAGCCGCCCCTGCGCATCGCGGAGTTCGGCGCGGATATCGGGCACGCGCTGGCGCTGGTTCGACGGGTTGGTGACTTGCCCGCTGACTGCGAACAGTTCGGAGCCGTTGTCGAGTTCGCGGCGCTCGATCGGATTGTCGCGCAACCGCAGCGGTGTCTCGTCGCTGCCGGTCCCGAGACCGAGCTTGGCCGCGACGCCGGGCGCACCGAGATACACGATCGCCCCCGCCGCGATCAGCATCAGCAGCCCGGCAAGTACCGCGACGATCGTCCAACGCCGCGTCGTGTTTCGACGCAGGCGAACCGGCAGGTTCTCGATCTGCGGTGTTACCGGTGGAACGAATGTAGGCGTTACGACCGCGGGCTCGGGCGCGACCGGTGCGGCAGGGGCGAAAGGCGCGAACCGTTCGGCCGGCTCCGCGATCGGCGGCCTTGCCAGCGGGGCCAGCGGTGGCGGTGCCGGCGCGAGTGGCGTCGGCTCCGGGATCTCCAGTGCATCCTCGACGTCCGGTGCGGCGGTCTGGAACCAGCTATGCTTGCAATTGGCGCAGCGCACGGTGCGCCCCTCGGTCCCGATCGCGCTGTCGGGAACCAGATAGCGCGTGCTGCACTCGGGACATTGGAGGATCATGGGTACGCTTCACCAGCGGCCGCCGGAGCGCGACCGTATCTCATGCCGAATAAGCACGCGGCCCGCATATGTGGCAAGCTTGAAGCGGCGCGCGCTTTCATGGCAAAGCGCCGATACGGGCATTGGCACGGGCAACAAGCGGGCGAGAGCGGGCGCAACCACGTCATGGCGAATATCGTCCAATTCGAGAATGTCGGGCTTCGCTACGGCACGGGTCCTGATGCAGGGCCGGAGACGTTGGCGGACCTCAGCTTCACGCTGCGCAGCGGTGCGTTCTATTTCCTCACCGGCGCGAGTGGGGCGGGGAAGACCTCGTTGCTCAAGCTGTTGTATCTTGCGCAGCGCCCAACCCGCGGCGTGATCCGGCTGTTCGGCGAAGATGCGGTGGTGTTGTCGCGGGACCGGCTGCCCGGGTTTCGGCGGCGGATCGGCGTGGTGTTCCAGGATTTCCGGCTCGTCCCGCATCTGTCGACCTGGGACAACATCGCGCTGCCGTTGCGTGTGGCGGGGATGCCAGAGGCGGACATCGAACAACCGGTGCGCGAGATGCTCGCCTGGGTCGGGCTGACCGAGCGTGCGGATGCGCGGCCGGCAACATTGTCGGGCGGCGAGCAGCAGCGCGTCGCGATCGCGCGCGCCGTCATCGGGCGGCCCGAGATCCTGGTCGCGGACGAGCCGACCGGCAATGTCGATCCCGACATGGCCGAGCGACTGCTGCACCTGTTCGAATCGCTCAACAAGCTGGGCACGACCGTGGTGGTCGCGACGCATGACTTTCACCTGCTCGGGCGGATACCGGGGGCGCAGATGATGCGGCTCGATCGCGGGCGGCTGCTCGATCCGACCGGCTCGCTCCGCTATCCGCCGACTCGGCCCGAATGATGAGGGTGTCGAAGACGCGATCATCGGTCGAGCGCCGTGTGCTCGACGAAGCCGGTGGCCTGCGCGCGATGACCTGGGTCATGGCGATCATGCTGTTCCTGACGATGCTCGCCGCAGCCCTAGGACTGGCGACGGCGGGTGCGGCGCGGTTGCTCGATCGGCAGTTGGCGGGGCGGTTGACGGTGCAGGTCGTCGATGGCGATCCAGTGCGAAGAGATGCGGTTGCGGCGCGCGTGCTGGCTACGCTGCGGACGATGCCGGCAGTGGCGACGGCAACGCCGGTCGATCGCGCCGAACTCACGCGACTGCTACAACCCTGGCTCGGATCCGACGGCGCCGATCCGCAATTGCCGGTGCCCGCGATGATCGACGTCGATCTCGCCAATCAGGACGAGGCGGCCGCGGCGCGAGTCGCGACCAATGTCCGCCGCCTGAGCCCGATCATTCGCGTCGATCGCCACGAAAGCTGGATGTCGCCGGTCAACGACGTGATGCGCTCGCTGACGTTCCTTGCGCTGGCGCTGGTCCTGCTGATGGCGAGCGCGACCGCCGCGGTCGTCGTGCTCGCCGCGCGCGCGGGACTCCAGACGCATCACGCGACGATCGCGGTAATGCACATGCTCGGCTCGACCGATCTCCAGGTCGCGCGGTTGTTCCAGCGGCGGATCGCGCTCGATGCGACGATCGGTGGTGTCGGCGGCGGCGTCGCGGCGCTGCTGGTGGTCGCATTCATCGGCATCCGGTTGCACGGGCTGGGCTCCGAACTGCTCGGCGGGGTGACGCTCGGCGGAGTCGACTGGGTGGTGCTTGCCCTGCTCCCGGTCGCGTTCGTCGTGCTGGCCACGCTCGCCGCGCGAGTGACGATCGTTCGCGCGCTGAGGCATATCCTGTGATCGTGCGGCTGTTCGGTATCATGGCGCTGGCCTGGGCGTTCGGGTTCGCGGTGTTCATGCTGCTGCTGCCCAAGCCGCTCGACGGTTTCACCTCGGATGCGATCGTCGTGCCGACCGGTGGGGCAGGGCGGATCGACCGCGGCATCGCGCTGCTCCGCGATCACCAGGCGAAGCGGATGCTCGTGACCGGCGTCGCGCCGGGGGTGCGGCCGATCGATCTCGCACTGGAGTATCGTACCTCGCCCGCGTTGTTCGCGTGCTGCATCGATCTCGGCGCGGACGCGGTCGATACGCGCTCGAACGCCGAGGAGACCGCACAGTGGGTGCGCGTGCACAAATACCGCTCGGTGCGGCTGGTGACGTCGGACTGGCACGTCGCGCGTGCGCGGATGGAGCTGGCGGCGGCGCTCGACAAGAACGTCGTGATCCTTGGCGACGGCGTGCCGGGCACGCCGCGACTCGGGACTTTGGTCAACGAATATAACAAGTTGATCCTTCGCCGGATCGCATTGTGGATTGGATATGGCGGATGATCTGGCTGCGTAACTGGGCGTTCATGCTCGTTTTCTACACGATCTCGGTGCCGATCGTGGTGACCGTGCCGATCTCGGCGCTGTTCGGATCGCGTGCGGTAATCGTGCATTCGACGATCTGGACGCGGTTCCACCGCTGGTGCGCGCGCGCGATCCTCGGCGTACACATCCGGATCGAGGGGACGCGGCTGACCGAGCCGGCGTTCTACGCGTGCAAGCATCAGGCGATGTTCGAGACACTGGAGTTACAGGCGTTGCTCGACGGCCCGGCGATCGTGTTGAAGCGCGAACTGGCGGATATCCCGGCCTGGGGCTGGGCGGCGCGGCGCTACGGTGCGATCGTCGTCGACCGGGAGGCATCGGCGACGGCAATGCGGAGCATGATGCGCGAAGCGACCGCGGCGAAGGCGACCGGGCGCTCGATACTCATCTTCCCGGAAGGGACGCGGGTGTCGCCGGGCGAGCATCCGCCGTTGAAGCCGGGTTTCGCCGGACTGTATCGCGCGCTGAAAATGCCGACGGTACCGATCGCCTGCGATAGCGGGTTGGTGTGGCCGAAAAAGGGGCCAAAGCTGCCGGGGGTGATCACCTTCAGGTTCGGCGATGTGGTGCCGCCGGGCTTGCCGCGCGAAGAGGCGGAGCAGCGAGTCCATGCGGCAATGAACGCGCTGGACTAGACCAAACCGTCGACCACCCCGGCGAAGGCCGGGGCCCAATTGGGGGACTTCGCTGGCGTGCGTTGCGCGTCGTTACTCCGGCCTACCCAATTGGGCCCCGGCCTCCGCCGGGGTGGAGGTTTACGGGTACGGCGCGGCGCACTTCCTTACCCGTGCGTACGCCCGAAATCCTGCACGTCGTCGTCCTGCCCCTGCTCGACGATACTCCGCCGAATCGCCCGAGTCCGCGTGAACAGGTCGAACAGCGCATCGCCATCCCCCCAGCGGATCGCCCGCTGGAGGTGGCTCAGATCCTCCGAGAACCGCTGGAGCATCTCCAGCACCGCCTCGCGGTTGTTGAGGAAGATGTCACGCCACATCGTCGGGTCCGACGCCGCGATCCGCGTGAAATCGCGAAACCCGCCCGCCGAATATTTGATGACCTCCGACTGCGTCACTTCCTCCAGATCACCCGCGGTGCCGACGATCGTGTAGGCGATCAGATGCGGCAGATGGCTGGTGACGGCGAGGACGCGGTCGTGATGCTCGGGCGCCATCGTCTCGACCTGCGCGCCGAGCCTGCGCCAGAATTCCGACACGCGCTCGACTGCGACCGGGTCGGCGCCTTCGGGGGGCGTGACGATGCACCAGCGGTGGCGGAACAGCGTCGCGAAGCCAGCCTCCGGGCCGCTCCGCTCGGTGCCCGCGACCGGGTGCGCCGGGATCACGGTCGCGTTCGGCAATGCTTCGGTCAGCGCGCGGACGATCTCCGCCTTGCAGCTGCCGACGTCGCTGACGATCGCATCCGCCGGCAGTTCGGCCGCGAACTCGGCGGCGACCTCGCCCATGATCCCGACGGGCACGCACAGGATCACCAGGTCCGCGTCGATCACCGCCGCGCCGGCCGAGTCCGCGACGTCGTCGCAGAATTGCAGCCGGTCCGCGGCTTCGCGCACGGTCGCGTCGGCGTCGTAGCCGGTGACGCGGACCGTCGGCATCGTCGCCTGCACCGCGCGCGCCACCGACGAGCCGATCAGTCCCAGCCCGATGATCGTGACGCGCGCGAACGGCAGCATCAGGCGGCTTCGACCAGGTTGCGCAGCGCCGCGGTCACGCCGCGCGTTTCCGCCTCGGTACCGATCGTGATGCGCAGTGCGTTGGGCAGGCCCTGACCCGGCAGCCAGCGGACGATGTAGCCCGCGTCCATCAGCCCGTGATACGCGGCGTCGGCGGTCAGCTTGCCCTCGAACAACACGAGCACGAAGTTCGCCTTCGACGGCACCGCACGAAGCCCCGCATTGCCCATCTGCCCGATCTGCTCGACGAACCAGCCACGCCACGTGTCGTTATGCGCGCGCGTCGCGTCGACGAAAGCGGTATCGCCGATCGCGGCGACCGCCGCCGCTTGGCCTGCTGTCGTGACGTTGAAGGGTGCGCGGATGCGGTGCATCGCGTCGATGATCGGCGCGCAGGCATAGCCCCAGCCGATCCGCTCGGCGGCCAGCCCGTGGATCTTCGAGAAGGTCCGCGTGACCAGCACGTTCGCCTCGGTCATCGCCAGCGCGAGGCCGGCATCGTCCTCCTCGGGCGACAGATATTCGGCATAGGCCTGGTCGAGTACGAGCAGCACCGACTTCGGGAGCCCTGCATGCAGTCGCGCGATTTCGGCGCGGGGCGTGAACGTGCCGGTCGGGTTGTTCGGGTTCGCGACGAACACCACGCGGGTGCGCTCGGTGACGGCGGCGAGGATCGCGTCGACATCGGTCGCGTAGTCGCGGTCGTCGACGATGACGGGTTCCGCACCCACTCGGCGCGTGGCGATCTCGTACACAGCGAAACCGTAGCGGACGTGGATGATCTCGTCGCCGGGACCCGCATAGGCGCCCGCGACCAGATGCAGGATCTCGTCGGAGCCGGTGCCGTAGATCACGCGCGCAGGGTCGAGGTCGTAATGCGCCGCCAGCGCCTCGCGCAGTTCCGCCGCACCTGCGTCCGGATAGCGTTCCAGCGTGCGGTCGGCGGCGTCGAATGCGGCCTTCGCGGCGGGGCTGGTGCCGAGCGGGTTCTCGTTCGACGACAGCTTGATCACCGTGCGGCCGTCATCGGTCGTCGAGCGACCGGGCGTGTACGGCGCGATCCCCAGGATCCAGGGCTTCGGCGCGGGTGCGGGCATGATGTTTGTCATGGCGCGGGACATAGCGGGCGCGGTGGCGCGGTGGCAATCTTTGTGCGTTGGGGGTGGGGGGCCGTTTCCAAGGATCGGGACCTCGCCCCTCCAGCGTCATCCTGACGAAAGTCAGGACCCAGAGCCACGGATGTCACCGCTCGTTACCCTGGGTCCTGACTATCGTCAGGATGACGGCGTGGTTCGGAGGGGCCGCGCCCGCCAGCGGGGTGCTGACGGTGTGGTTCGGACAATCCTCCCCCGCCAGGGGGAGGTGGCGCCGAAGGCGACGGAGGGGGAGGATAAGGAACAGGCGTGGTCGCTTGCCTCCCCCTCCGTCTGGCAAGAGCCAGCCACCTCCCCCTTGCGGGGGGGATCGTACCCAAGTCCGGACCACCACCGCGCTGGCATGACGGCGTCCCCCTATGGTAGCGCGCGGCATGCTCGACACGCCTGCCATCGACCCCGGGACCGGCCACGACACCGACCAGCGCTTCGGTCTCGCGCGGCGCGTCACGTTGCCGGGGCCGCTGCGGCTCGACGGCGGCGTGCTGCTGTCGCCGGTCGACATCGCGTACGAGACCTACGGCACGCTCAACGCCGACGCGTCGAACGCCATCCTGATCTGCCATGCGCTGACCGGCGATCAGCATGTGGCCTCGCACCACCCACGCACCGGCAAGCCCGGCTGGTGGACGCGGATGGTCGGCGAAGGCAAGCCGATCGACCCTGCGCGGCACTTCGTCGTCTGCGCGAATGTGCTCGGCAGTTGCATGGGCACGTCCGGCCCCGCGACGATCAACCCGGCCACCGGGCGGCCGTGGGCGATGGGCTTCCCGGTCATCACGATCCGCGACATGGTGCGTGCGCAGGCGATGTTGCTCGATCATCTCGGCGTCGGCGTGCTCCACGCGGTGGTCGGCGGATCGATGGGCGGGATGCAGGCGTTGAGCTGGCCCGCGACCTTCCCCGAGCGCGTCAAGGCGTGCGTCGTGATCGCCTCGACCGCGCGGCATACCGCGCAGAACATCGCGTTCCATGAGGTCGGGCGGCAGGCGGTGATGGCCGATCCGAACTGGCGTGGCGGCGAGTATCATGACGACGCGGCACCGACTGCCGGGCTCGCGGTCGCGCGGATGGCGGCGCACATTACGTATCTGTCGGAGGCGGGGCTGACCGAGAAGTTCGGGCGCCGCCTCCAGGCGCGCGACGCGAAATCGTTCGGGTTCGACGCCGATTTTCAGGTCGAGAGCTATCTGCGCCACCAAGGGCTCGCGTTTACCGACCGGTTCGATGCGAACTCGTACCTCTACATCACGCGCGCGATGGATTATTTCGATCTGGCCGAGGAGCATGGCGGGCTGCTCGCCAACGCCTTCCGTGCGACCAAATCGCGGTTCTGCCTCGTCAGCTTCGACACCGACTGGCTCTACCCGACCGCCGAATCGCGCGCGATCGTCCAGGCGCTGAACGCAGCCGGCGCACCGGTCAGCTTCGTCGAGCTGTCGAGCCCGTACGGCCACGACGCGTTCCTGCTGGAGGCGCCCGATCTCAACCGGGTGGTCGACGGCTTCCTGAGGGCCGGCCGATGACGATCATCCTGTCCGATGACGCAGGCAAGTTGCAGGTCGACCGCATCCACGGCTGGCTCGCGAGCAGCTATTGGTCGCCGGGGATCGAACGCAGTCTGGTCGAACGGGCGATCGCCGGCTCGCATTGCCTCGGCGCATACCAAGACGAAGCGCAAGTCGGGTTCGCGCGGATGATCACCGATCACGCGACCTTCGCGTGGCTGGCGGACGTATGGGTCGAGGAATCCATGCGCGGGCAGGGGCTAGGGCGCCAGATGGTAAGCTGGTTCCTGGAGCATCCGTCGTTTGCCGGGTTGCGCAGGTTCGGCCTCGTCACCGCCGACGCGCACGGCGTGTATGCGGACCTCGGCTTCCATCCCCTCGTGCGTGCCGATCGTTACATGGAACGCCTCGCTCCGGGCTTGGCCGAGCAACTGCGGACCGCACCATGAACTTACGTACCGACCTTGCCGTAATCGCCGAGAACGTTGCGCAGGGTAGTCGCGTGCTCGACATTGGCTGCGGGGACGGGGCGCTCATGGCCGCACTCCGCGATACCCGCGACGTCGACGCACGCGGCCTGGAGATCGATGCGCACAACGTGGCGTCGGCGGTTGCCCGCGGACTGTCGGTGATCCAAGGCGATGCGGATATCGACCTTGCCGGCTACCCCGACGGCAGCTTCGACTACGCGATCCTGAGCCAGACGTTGCAGACCGCACGCGCGCCCGATCTCGTGCTCGATCACCTGTTGCGGATCGGCCGGCGCGCCTTCGTCAGCTTTCCGAATTTCGCACACTGGCGCGTGCGGTTGTCGCTGCTCTGGGGCGGGCGGATGCCGGTGACGCGGCAATTGCCCGAGAGCTGGTACGACACGCCGAACATCCACCACGTCACGATCGACGATTTCCGCGCCTTCGTGAAAGCACGCGGGATCACCGTCGAGGACGCGTGGTTCCTATCGGGCGACAAGCGCACCGGCGCGGGCGGTGCCAATCTGCTCGCCGAGCATGCGGTGTTCCTCCTGCGACGGTAATCGTTTGTAAGAGTTGGACCATATCGGGACGAACCGTTGATCCAAATCACTGAAATTGCGGAACCGATCGGTGGGCGACTGGTTACTCCGCCGATGACCAAGACCGCCCTCATTGTCGAAGACGAGATTTTCGTTGCGCTAGATCTCGAGAGAATTCTGATGGATGCTGGTTACGGCGTCGCGGGGATCGCGGCGGACCGAGACAGCGCGATCGCGGCGGCACCGGGATGCAACTTCGCTTTCGTCGACATCAACCTCCGCGACGGACCGACCGGCCCGGAGATCGCCAAGCGAATGGCGCAGGACTACGGCGTCAAGGTCGTGTTCGTGACCGCCAACCCTGCCCAGATCGGCGATGCGGAATGCCTTGGGTACATCCGCAAGCCGTTCAGCGACGCGGCGATTCTGGCGGCAGCGGCGCTGGCCTGCAACGACGATCCAATTGCCCATGACGACGTGATTCGGGTCGCTAACGGCTGAACGCAGCTTTCGGGATCGTCAGGTCTACGATCAGCCCCTCGTTATTCCAAGTCCGACTCACGCTACCACCCAACTGGCGTACGGCGCTCATCTCGATCAATTGTGTGCCGAAGCCCGCCGGCGTCGTCGGCGACGTGACGGACGGGCCGCCCTGCTCACACCAGTTCAGCGCCACCGTCTCGTCGCTGGCCGTGACAGTGATCCGAACCGTGCCGAGTTCGGTCGCCAGAGCGCCGTACTTCGTCGCGTTGGTCGCAAGCTCGTGGAACATCAAAGCAAGCGGCGTGGCCGAACGATCGTCGATGCTGACGTCGTCGCCCGTCACGCTGATACGCGCGCCGTCGATCCGCTGATACGGTTCGAATAATTCCTGCAACAGGCCGTGCAGGCTGTTCTGCGCGGCAGCCGGACGCGAGTTAGCGCTGTGCGGGCGGACGAAGTCGTGCGCGCGGCCGAGCGCGTTGATCCGGTGACGCAAATCGGTCGCGATCCCCGCGAACTCGGGCTTCCCCCGCGCGGAAAACGCGATCAGCCCGGCGATCACCGCAAAGATATTCTTGATGCGGTGGCTCAGCTCCTGGCTGATGATCTCGCGCTCTTCATACGCCAGTTTCTGTTCGTGGATGTCGGTGCAGGTCCCGAACCAGCGCTGGATCGCGCCGCTTTCGTCACGGACCGGTAGCGCACGGCCGAGTACCCAGCGGTAGGTGCCGTCGAAATGGCGTAGGCGATATTCGATATTATAGGGTTCGCCGGTGTCGAGCGACTGGCGCCAGATCGCCCAGGCGCGATCCTGGTCGTCGGGGTGGAACATGTCGTTCCAGCCTTCGCCATCGGTCGTTCCTACCGGCGTGCCGGTGAACTCGTACCAGCGCGCGTTGAAGTAATCGTGGAAGCCGTCGGGCAGCGTCGACCACACCATCTGTGGCATGGTGTCGGCGAGCGTGCGAAACTTGAGGTCGCTCGCCTCGAGCGTACGACGCGCCTCCGCCTCGGCCATCGCCTGCTCGCGTGCGGTGCGGCGGTCGTCCAGCCGTCCCATCGCCGCCTTGGCCAGCAGCGTAAGCCCGTCGCGCTGGAACCGGGTCAGGCCTTCGCGGGGCTCGTTCGCAAGCACGCAGAGTGCGCCCAGCGGCACGCCCTCGCTGGAGACGAGCGGCGCGCCGGCATAGAACCGGACATACGGCTCGCCGGTCACCAGCGGGTTGTCGACGAACCGCGGATCGGCCTGCGCGTCGGGCACTTCCATCACCTCGTGATGGTGCATCGCGTGCGCACAGAACGACATACTACGCGGAGTCTGCTCCAGGTCGAACCCGGTCCGCGCCAGAAAACGCTGATATTCCTCCTCGACCAGGCTCAGCAACGCGACCGGGGCGCCGCACAGCTCGGCTGCGAACGCCACGATGTCGTCGAGCTGGCCCTTCGCGCGCGCACCGGCAACGTCGTAGGCCGAGATCACGCGGGAGCGCTCGGCCTCGTCGAACGTGGCGGTATTGGGAACGGAATACAGCGTCGTCACGGCAATCAGAACGGCACGTCGTCGTCGAGATCGTCCGAGAAGCCGCCGGTCTGGCCGAAGCTGCCACCGCGTGCGCCGCCACCACCGGAAGGCGCGCTGCCGCCACGACCACCGCCGCCGCCGCCGTAACCGCCGCCACCGCCCGACGAACCACCGCCGAAGTCGTTGCCGCCGCCACCGCCGGCCCAGTCGTCGCCACCGCCGCGGCTACCACCGCCGCCGCCTGCACCACCGCCTGCGCCGCCGTTCGGACCGTCGAGCATCGTCAGCACGCTGTTGAAGCCCTGCAGCACGATCTCGGTCGAATATTTGTCCTGGCCCTGCGCGTCCTGCCACTTCCGGGTCTGGAGCGCGCCCTCGATATAGACCTTCGAGCCCTTGCGCAGATACTTTTCGGCGACGTTGGCGAGACCTTCGTTGAAGATCGCGACCGAATGCCATTCGGTCTTTTCCTTGCGCTCGCCCGACATCTTGTCCTTCCAGGACTCGGATGTCGCGATGCGCAGGTTGACGACCTTGCCGCCGTTCTGGAACGCCTTGCTCTCCGGGTCGCGACCCAGATTGCCGACGATGATGACCTTGTTGACGCTGCCTGCCATGATGCCCCTCAGAGGCCGGCGAACACCGCCAGCCAGTATGTAATGCCAGCCATGATGTAGGCGGCGGCGAACAAATAGCCAACCATGAACGCCGGCCATTTCCACCCATTGGTCTCGCGACGGGTGACGGCGATCGTCGAAATGCACTGCGGCGCGAACACGAACCACATCAGGAAGGCGAGCGCGGTCGGCAGGCTCCAGCGGCCGCGGAGGTTCTCGATCATCGCCTTGCCGCCCTGATTGCTGTCGGGATCGTCGATCGCATATACGGTGCCGATCGCGGCGACCGCGACTTCGCGCGCGGCCATCGCCGGGATCAGCGCGAGGACGATGTCACGGTTGAAGCCGATCGGTGCGAATATCGGCGCGATGCCGTTGGCGATGCGCCCGGCGACCGAATAATCGACCGCCGAGATCTTCGGCGCGCCGGCGGGTTGCTCGGGCGGCTTGGGGAAGCTCAGCAGCACCCACAGGATGATCGTCGAGGTCAGGATGATCCCGCCCGCGCGCTTCAGGAATATCTGCGCGCGGCTCCACAGGCCGATGCCGACGTCGCGCCACTGCGGCCACTGGTATTTCGGCATCTCCATCATGAAGCCCGACGACACGCCCTTGGTCACCGTCCGGCGCAGCACCAGCGCGGCGACGAACGCACCGACGATGCCCATCACGTACAGGCCGAGCATCACCAGGCCCTGCAACCCGACGAACGGCAGCACCTGCGTGTTGGGGATGAACGCGCCGATGATCAGCGTGTAGACCGGCAGGCGCGCGGAGCACGTCATCAGCGGCGCGATCAGGATCGTGGTCAGCCGGTCCTTCTCGTCGTCGATCGTCCGCGTCGCCATGATGCCCGGAATCGCGCAGGCGAAACTCGACAGCAGCGGGATGAATGCGCGACCCGACAGCCCGACGCTCGCCATCACCCGGTCCATCAGGAACGCCGCGCGGACCATGTAGCCGCTGGCTTCGAGCACGAGGATGAAGAGGAACAGGATCAGGATCTGCGGCAGGAACACGATCACCGCACCGACGCCCGCGATCACGCCGTCGACCAGCAGCGAGCGAAGCAGCGAGTCGGGCAGTTCGGCGGTCAGGAACCCCTGCAACGCGGTGAAGCCCGCATCGATCGCGTCCATGAACGGCTGCGCCCAGCTGAATACCGCCTGGAACATCAGGAACATGATCGCGAGCAGCAGGATCGGCCCGGCGACCGGGTGCAGCGCGACCGCGTCGAGCATGTGCGTCCAGCGGCGGACCTGCGTCTCGGATACGGTCGCGGACGTTGCGATCTGACGCGCGCGGCGCTGAAGCGTGACGATGTCGTCCTGCACGCTGCCGTCGGATTTGCGCAGACGCATCGGGCCGTTGACGACGATGCCGGACAGCGCGGCCTTCAACTCGTCTAGGCCACGCTTGCGCACAGCGACGGTCGGGATCACCGGCACGCCGAGTTCGCGTTCGAGCACCTTGGGATCGAGCTTCAACCCGTCGCGCTCGGCGAGATCGACCATATTGAGCGCGACCACGACCGGCAGGCCAAGTGCGATCAGCTGGAGCGTGAAGCGCAGGTGGTTGTCGAGATTGGCGGCGTCGACGACGACGACCAGCGCGTCGGGAAGGCGCTCGCCGTCCTGCGTACCGGTGACGACGTCACGCGTGACTCGCTCGTCGGGGGAGGAGGGTTCGAGGCTGTACGCTCCGGGGAGGTCGACCAGTTCGATCGGCCGGCCGTCGTCGAGCATCAGCCGCCCGACTTTCCGCTCGACCGTGACGCCGGGATAATTGCCGACCTTCTGGCGCGCACCCGTCAGCGCATTGAACAGCGCGCTCTTGCCGGCATTGGGATTGCCGACCAGCGCAACCAGCGGTGCTGCGTTCATTTTAAAGGATTATTCAGCCGCGGCAGGCATTGGCGAGACGTGGATCGCGCCGGCAACGGCGCGGCGGAGCGCGACAGTCATCCGGCCGATGCGGCAGGCGATCGGGCCCTGGCCCAGCGTCGCACGGTGCAAGACCTCAACATCGACACCCTCGTCGAAGCCCAGTTCGCGCAGTCGGCGCGCCTCGGGATCGGCAAGTCGTGCCCATTCGATCGCGGCAACGATGCCATGCTGCTTGCGAGGCAGCGTTTCGAGGCTGACGGAACGATCGGGGCGAGTGTCCATGATGCGACTGATTATCAGTAACGCCCGGGGAAGGGAAGCCCTAACCGTCGTGGGTTACGACCGCCTCGACGCCTCGCCATCCAGATGAAAGTCAGAATACAGAGACACTTAGCCGAACGTTGATGGCTTCAGGCAGTCGGATAGCGCAGGCGGCCGACGAATCGCGACAGGCTGAAACCGTGTTCGGTGCGCTTGAGGAACCCGGCCTTGGCCTTTTCGAACTGCATGATCCCGTTGATCCGGCGACCGAGGAATGCGCGCGTTTCGGCCAGACCTTCGCTTTCGTCGTCGAGGAACACCGTGATCGTCGACGCGTACACGCCAAGCAGGATCGTCCGCTTGGTGTAGTAATTATAGTCGGTCGCGACGTCGCCAGCGGCACGCCAGATCGTGTCGACCGTCCGCCAGCCGAGCCGGGTCGCCTTCGCCAAGTTCTGCGGAAGCGCGAGGATCGCCAGCGCGCGCCGCAGCGACTCGCGGTCGATCGACGTCGCGTCGAGCCGCGCCTCGACCAGCGCGGTGATCTTCTCGCGGACCTTCATCATCGCGAGCCGCTCGGGCGGCACCGCGGCCAGCATCACGCCGTCGATGTGCGCGAACCATGCGTCGATCATGTCGACCGGGCCGTCCTTGAACGCGAGCGCGGCGATGTCGGTGTCGATCCCCTCGGCCTGCGCGGCCATGTCGCGCGCGGCGTCGCTCCAGCCGTCGAACGCCGCGTTGGCAGCGATGCCGGGCGCCAGCAGGGCGCGGATTTCGTCGAGCGTAAGGTCCTGGGTCATACCGTCTCCTGCCGTCCAAAATCAGGCGTATCAAGCGCGTCTTCAAGGGGGACTTCCGGGGGAGGTCCCCGGCGGACGAGCACCAGCGCGACCGCGACCATCACGACCCCGACCAGATCCGCCGCGCCGAGCCGCTCGCCATACACCAGCCAGCCCACCACGCCGGCGACCACCGGCTGGATCAGCAACGCGATCCCGATCACGAGCGGCGAAAATCGCCCAAGCGCATAGATCATCAGCCCTTGCCCGAGCACCTGGCTGCACAGAGCGAGCCCGATCAGCGGCCCCCAATGCGTCGGCATCACCCGCTCGCCCATCGCCAGCGCGAACACGAGTAGCGGTACGATCCCTGCCAGCGTGGACAAGGTCAGCGCGGACAGCGGCGCCAACGTTGCCCGCGCGCGCGCCATCAGGATGAAATAGACCGTGTAAAGCAGCCCCGCGAGAATGCAGAGCAGGTCGCCGACCAAGTTCTTCGCATCGAGCTGATACGAGCGCCCGAGCAACAGCGCAGCGCCCGTCGCCGCCAGTACCAGCGCCCAGCCCTGAGTCCGTGTCGGCCACGTCTTCGCGATCAGGAAGCCGTAGATAGGGAAGATCAGCGTTGCCGCGTTGCCGAACAGCGTCGCGTTGGCGAGCGTCGTGCGCCGGATGCCGAGGTGCCACGCGCCGAGATCGGCCGCGAAACACACGCCGCCGACGATCAACCCGATCCACACGCCGCGGCTCAACCGGGTCGGTCGCGCGCCCTGCTGGACCGCCAACGCGATCAGGAACGGCACCGCCAGCGTCAGCCGCCAGAACCCCGCGGCCACCGGCCCGACCTCGGTCGCGCGGACGAACCACGGCCCGAACGCGAGCGCAACGTTCGCCACCACCAGCGCGGCGAAGGCGATAAGTCCCGGCGCGGCAACACTTTGCGCGGTTGGCGCAGAACTGGGCGCCGTCAAACCGTGCGCCGTATCAAGCACGCTAGATAATCTTTGCGGGTCGGGGCGATGCATGCCGCCCTGTAGCCTCCTATCTTCCGCCCGTCAGGCCAATAAGGAGCCCTCATGCCTAGCCTATTCGATCCGATTACCCTTGGTGCCGTCGAAGCGCCGAACCGCATCATCATGGCGCCGCTCACCCGCGGGCGTGCCGACAGGGATGCGGTGCCGACCGACATCATGGTCGAGTATTACACGCAGCGTGCGAGCGCCGGCCTGATCATCTCGGAAGCCACCGGCATCAGCCGCGAAGGCCTCGGCTGGCCGTTCGCGCCGGGTCTGTGGACCGACGCGCAGGTCGCCGCTTGGAAGCCCGTCACCGACTCGGTCCATGCCGCCGGCGGCCGGATCGTCGCGCAGTTGTGGCACATGGGTCGCCAGGGCCATTCGTCGGTCTACGAGACGCAGCCGGTATCGTCGTCGGCAACCGCGACCGAAGGCCAGGCGCATACGTTCGAGGGCAAGAAGGACTTCGAGGTCGCGCGTCCGCTCGAGACCAACGAAATCCCGCGCCTGCTGGCCGACTACGAGCTGGCAACGAAGAACGCGCTGGCAGCAGGCTTTGACGGCGTGCAGATCCATGCGGCGAATGGCTATCTCATCGACCAGTTCCTGCGCGACAACGCCAATTTCCGTACCGACGAGTACGGCGGCGGAATCGAGAACCGCGTACGCCTGCTCCGCGAAGTTGCCGAGCGCGTGATCTCGGTCGCCGGCGCCGATCGCGTCAGCGTCCGCCTGTCGCCCAACGGCGATTCGCAGGGTGTCGACGACAGCAACCCCGAGTCGCTGTTCACCGCCGCTGCCAAGGCGCTGTCCGACCTCGGCATCGCGTTCCTCGAACTCCGCGAGCCCGGCCCCGACGGCACGTTCGGTAAGACCGACGTGCCGAAGCTCAGCCCGGCGATCCGCAAGGTCTTCAACGGCGTCCTGATCGTGAACTCGGACTACACGACGGTCGAGGAGGCACAGGCCGAGCTCGATTCGGGCAATGCCGACGCGATCACCTTCGGTCGCACGTTCATCGCGAACCCGGACCTCCCCGAGCGCCTGCGCACCGGCGCACCACTCGCACAGGACGACGCGAAGACGTGGTACAGCCAGGGCCCCGAGGGCTACATCGACTACCCCGCGCTCGAAACCGTGAACGCGTAACGGCTGAAAGACGCTCGATCCTCCCCCACAAGGGGGAGGATCGTCAGGGCCCTGGTCACCGATGACGCCATGGCCTAGCAGCGCGCTTCCGCGCTCTGGGTAGCGTACCGGTGACGACAGGATATCGAATGACCGACGGCTGGCCGAGCGGCGGCAGGGGAACGGGGCCGCTCATGCCCGGTACCGCCGACCGGGCCGCAAAACGCGCGGAGGAGCGTGCCAACGGCCGCGAGCAGCGCGCAAAGGAGCGGCTTGCCGCGTCTGAACAGCGATCCGAATCGCGCGCCGCCCAACGTGATCTCCAGTCCCAAGAGCGCGAACACGCCCGCGAAAGCCGGCGGATCGAGGAGGATCAGCGGATCAAGGCGCGGCTCGATGCGCCGCCGACCAACGACGTCGAGGCGCTGAAGATCTCGAAGCGCCGCCGCTCGGGCGCGCTTGCGCGGAGTGGCGAAGAGACGAAGAAGGAGCGCGATACTCGCAATTACACCACCATCGTCGATCCGAAGCGGATACGGACCTTGGCGGATCGCGGTGCGTCGCTGTCGGCGCTCGCGGGGGCGTTCGGTATCAGCGTCGAGGAGGTCGAGGCGGCTTTGCTGGAAACGGCCAGCGAAGGCTGACCGCGACTCAGGCGTGCGGGTGATCCCCGGCCAGCCACGCCTTAGCCTCGTCGATATCAAGGAACGTCCGGCAGTTCTCGGCCTTCAGATAGCGTTCGGTCTGAAGCTTGGCCAGATGCGACGCCACCACCGCGGCGATCGGTGCGGACGTCACCTTCAACGCCTTGGGCATCATCGCCTCCAGCGCATCGACGACCTTCAACGGCTGGATGGCGGCCTTTCGCAGGTCGGCGAGCACGACGAACCGGCCGTGATACAGCCGCGCTGCCGATCCCCGAGCGAGCAGCTCTGCCGAGAACGCCGCCGTCGTCGCGACCGACCAGAACCCCTCGGTGACGATGTTGAGTGTCTTGGTCGGGACGTCGAAGCTGATCGTGTACATGACGATCTCCGTAACGTTCGCGGCTTAACGATCCCCTGATGCACACGTGATTTTTGCCATTGGCGATCATTCTCGTTCTTCCACGAGGGCGGAAGCCAAGGTCACGAACGCCATCGTTGAACCGACCGCCTTAACGGGGAGGGGGCATGGGAGAGAAGAAAGCTCTAATCGGTACCCGGCAGGTCGACATGGATCCGGCGGAAGCGCGCCTCGACCAGACTGTACGCGCCGAACAGCGCCAGCCCGATACCGGTCATCGCTAGCAGCCACTTGCCGCCCGGTTGCGATTGCAGCCGCTCCAGCGCCTCGGCCACTCCGCCCGCGTCGCTGGCATGAGCGGTCCAGGCGGCCAATCCGAACAGTCCGGCGACGATCAGGAACACGAGCGCCCGCGCACCGTAGCCGATCCTCCCCATCGTGCAGACATAGCCGGGCGCGGGGGCGTCGCCACGCAGATCCTGGATGAAGTCGCCGCGCCACGCCTTCTGAGCCTGCTGGCACGCAGCGACCAACACGCCGACCGCGACCGCGCCGACCAACACACGCCCCGCCGGCTGGTCGAGCAGCAACGCAGTCCAGTCGCGCGCGCTCTCGTCGCCGGGTGACACGGCGGCGTCGCGCGATCCCGTCTTCATGGCGAGCTTGGCGGCTGTCCAGGCGAGGATCAGGTGCGCGATTCCGCTGACGACGTGGCCGATCCGCTTGAGGCTGCCCTTGACGTCGCTGCCGATCTGCTCGGGATTCGCCGCGGCCTCGGTCAGTCGCCAGACCGCGTAGCCGAGCAGGCCGGCGGCGACGACCGCGAGCAGTATCGGGCCGAACGCCTCGTCCGCCATCGACCCGATCGCGCCCTGATTGTCGGCGATCTTTCCACCGCGCAACGCCGCGTCGACCGCGAACCAGCCGACGAGAATATACACCACCCCACGCGCGGCGAAGCCGAGTTTGGCGAGCAACGTCGCATTCGCATCCGAAATCATGAGCGCCCCTTTGTTACGGAGGCATAACGGCGCGACGCGCGTGACGTTCCTGTGATGAGGCAGTTGAGGACGGTTGGGGGCGGCTATCCCTTCCGAGCAAACAAGATTTGTTTCCCCGCGAAGGCGGGGATCCAGTCTGGGCTCCCGCCTTCGCGGGAGAACAAAGAAGGGGGGCGTGCCGTGGAACTGCCCGCGCGTACTTGCTCAAGGAGACCAACACCGTTGTAGTCGAGGGGCGGCGGAAAAGGGTTTGAGAGCCAAGGTGCCATCCGGTTCGGCCAAAGCTGCCACCATTTTCGCCGTCTTAGGGCGCAGACCTGATTGATCCTCCCCCGCCAGGGGGAGGTGGCGCCATAGGCGACGGAGGGGGCGGACACGGAACAGCGGTTACGCTTACCTCCCCCTCCGTCAGGCTAATGCCTGCCACCTCCCCCTGGCGGGGGAGGATAGCAAATCGGACGTTGGTCCGGTCTGGCGCTCGCGAGGGAAGGGACTCGCAGCTGCTGTCGGAAGGGTGAGCGCGAGGTTATTCCTCGAACGTGTCGGAGGTGGAATCTAGCTTCGCGCCGTCGAGCGTCTTCTCGATCCGAGTCTTGGCAGCAGCGTCCGCCGCCTTCTCCGCCACCGTCCGCCCGAACAGCCTGCGGTTCCGATCCGCCTTCGACGACGCCTCGTCTCGCGCGCGCTGCTTCCGGACGAGCCGCAGGTTGATCACGTCACCCACGACCTGCTCTCCGCGCCCGCCAGTCGGCGGCGCTCTGGCCCCAATCGTCCACCGGCAGCGCTTCGAGCGGCGGGGGGAGTTTCGTTCGGCCGCGGTTGGTCGACCCGAGCCGTTGCGCAAGCGCGATCGACTCGGCGTTGTCGGGTGCGATGGTGTGGATGATGCCGGTCCAGCCGAGCACATCCACCGCGTAGTCGATCGTCGCCGACGCGGCCTCGGCCGCGAACCCGCGACCGGCGAACTGCGATGCAAGTCCCCAGCCGATCTCCGTACCCGGCCAGTCTTCGGGCTGCCACGGACCAACGCGACCGATCCATTCGCCGGTATCGCGCAGCGTTACCGCGAACATCGAGAAGCCGCGAATGCTCCACGCACCCGCCATCGCGCACAGACCACGCCAGGCCACGCTGCGCGACTGCACACTACCGAGATGGCGCATAGTGACGGGATCGGCGTGGAACGCGTACCATGCTTCGGCATCCTCCGGTCCCAAGGGCCGGAGCAACAGGCGCTCCGTCAGGAGCACCGGCGCGGTCATGCGATGAAGCGGTCCTTGAGTGCCAGCATCGCCAGCGCGGCCTTTGCTGCACCGCCGCCCTTGTCGCCTTCGGTGGGCTTCGCACGCGTTAACGCCTGCGCCTCGTTCTCAGTGGTCAGGATGCCGTTGCCGATCGGCAGGCCGTCCATCGTCAGCTGCATGATCCCGCGTGCGCTCTCGCCCGCGACGATCTCGAAATGATAGGTCTCGCCGCGGATCACGACGCCCAGCGCGACATAGGCGTCGAACGTCTCGCTCTCCGCCGCCAGCGCGATCGCGCCGGGGACTTCGAGCGCGCCCGGTACGGTGATCATCTCGTGCGTGTGGCCGGCGGCTTCGATCGCGGCCTTCGCACCCTCGACCAGCAGGTCGTTGAGGTGATCGTAGAACCGGGCTTCGACGATGAGGAGATGCGCCATCAGTTGCTCTTTTCGGTGTTCAGGGAGGCGATCGGGCGCTCGCCGACGATCGACAGGCCGTAGCCGTCGAGGCCGACCAGCGTGTGGTGCGTGTTGGTGATTAGCACCATGTCGTGGACGCCGAGCTCGGTCAGGATCATCGCGCCGACGCCGTAGTCGCGCAGTTCCTCCATGTCCGGGGTGATTTCCGCGCCCGCCTTCTTCATCACCGCCGAGGTGAAGGTGTTGCTGCGCGGGCGGTTGATGACGACGATCACGCCCGCGCCCTCGTCCGCGATCATCTGCATCGAACGCGCGAGGATGCGACCGCGATCGCCGGATTCGCCGAAGATGTCCGCGAACGGCGACAGCGCGTGCATGCGGACCAGCGTCGGCTTGGCAGGGTCGATCTTGCCCTTCACCAGCGCGACCTGCTCGGTGCCGGTCGCCTTGTTCCAGAACGTCAGCGCGGTCCAGTCGCCACCCCATTCGGAGGTGAACTTGGCCTCGGCGCGCTTCTCGACGAGGTGATCGTGGCGGCGGCGATACGCGATCAGGTCGCGGATCGTGCCGATCTTGACGTTGTGGAACTGCGCGAAGGTGACGAGGTCGTCCATCCGCGCCATCGTGCCGTCCTCGTTCATGATCTCGCAGATCACGCCCGAGGGGTTGAGCCCGGCCAGCCGCGCGACGTCGACCGCCGCCTCGGTATGGCCGGCACGGATCAGCACGCCGCCGTCGCGCGCGACCAGCGGGAAGACGTGGCCGGGGGTGACGATATCCGGTTTGCCCTTGGTCGCATCGACCGCCACCGCGATGGTGCGCGCGCGATCGGCGGCCGAGATGCCCGTCGTGACGCCTTCGAGCGCCTCGATCGACACGGTGAACGCGGTCTCGTGCCGGGTGCCGTTGTTGCGGCTCATCAGTTCGAGACCGAGTTCCTCGGTGCGATCCTTGGTCAGCGCGAGGCAGATGAGCCCCCGACCGAACTTCGCCATGAAGTTGATTTTTTCCGGCGTTGCCATCTGCGCGGGAATGACGAGGTCGCCTTCGTTCTCGCGATCCTCGTCGTCGACCAGTATGAACATCCGGCCGTTGCGCGCCTCGTCGATGATCTCTTCGGGGCTGGAGAGGTACCCGTGCTTCAGACGGGCGAGTTCAGCTGGCTTTGACACGGTAATGCTCCATGCGTTGGAGATAGCGGGCGAGGACGTCGATCTCGATATTGACCGACTGCCCCATCTGGATCGTCCCAAGCGTGGTGACCGCCCAGGTATGCGGGATGATGTTGAGGCCGAATTCGACCTCCCCGTCGATGTCTTGAACGCTGTTTACCGTGAGCGAGACGCCATCGACCGTCACCGAACCCTTTGGCGCGATGAACGGCGCGATGTCGGCACCGGCGCGGATGGTGACGCGGTGCGAGCTGCCTTCCTCCGCCAGCGCGACGACGGTGCCAAGGCCATCGACATGGCCCGTGACGATATGGCCGCCGAGCTCGTCGCCGAGCTTCATCGCGCGTTCAAGGTTGAACTTGCGACCCTCGGTCCATTGGTCCTTGGCGGTACGGCTGATCGTCTCGCCCGAGACGTCGACCGCGAACCAATTCGGGCCTTTATCCACGACCGTCAGGCAGACGCCGGAGCAAGAGATTGACGCGCCAAGATCGATGGTGGCGGTATCATAGGCGGTGCCGATGACGATGCGCGTGTCGCCAGGCGACTCCACGCGCGCGACAGTCCCGATGTCGGTGATGATTCCGGTGAACATTATGCCTCGTTTCGTTCGCGCTCGTAGACCTCGAGCCGGTCGCTGCCAAGTTGCCGCGCATCCGCCGGCGTCCAGTGAGCATGCGCTTCGCTCAGGTCGGTGAGGCCGATGTCGCGCAATGCGGGCTTGCCGCCGCCGATCAGGATCGGTGCGCGGTAGAGAAGGAGCCGGTCGACCAGATCGGCCGCGAGGAACGCCGACGCTACGGTCGCGCCGCCTTCGACGAGGATGTGGTCGACGCCTGGAAGGGTGGCGATATCGTGCGGTGAAGGGATGACGGTCCAACCGGACACGTCCTGGACCGCCGAAGATAAAAGCACGCGCATCGGTCCGTGAGCTTCCAGCCCCGGTAGCCGCACGTCGAGTCGCGGCGCATCGGCGTCATACGTGCCGCGCCCGACGAGGATCGCTTCGTGCCGACTCCGCTCGAGATGCGCGTGGGCGCGGGCTTGCGGGCCGGTGATCCAGCGGCTCGATCCGTCCGCCATCGCGATGCAGCCGTCGAGCGATGTTGCAAGCTTCAGGGTGACGTGCGGGCGGCCGAGCGCCTGCCGGATGAGAAAGCCGGCCATCGAACGTCTAGCTTCGTTCGCGCGAACACCGCGCGTCACGGCGATGCCACCGGCCTCAAGTCGGGCAAAACCCTGGCCTGCCGTTCGTGCATCGGGATCTTCGAGCGCGGCAACGACACGCGCAACGCCTGCCTCGATCAGCAGTTCGCTGCACGCGGGCCCACGCAGAGACTGATGCGCGCACGGCTCCAGCGTCACGTAAGCCGTAGCCCCCCAAGCGTTCGTGCCAGCCTCGGTCAAGGCCATCGCCTCGGCATGCGGACGTCCGCCGACCTGCGTCCAGCCGCGCCCGACGATGCGGCCTTCGCGCACGATTACGCAACCGACATTGGGGTTGGGCGCGGTTCGCCCTCGGCCTCGTTCGGCAAGTGCCAGTGCGACACCCATCCAGCGCGTGTCAGCCTGGGTCAGATCCCCATGGCCTTCAGCTTGTCGTCCAGCCGCTTGAACGACTCGCGCTGCGCGTCCTCGCGGGCCTTCTGCTCGGCGACCGCCTTGGCCTTGATCGGTGCGTCGATCTTCTGCTGAGCTTCGATCTGCGCATCGGTGCGGTCCGCAGGCCATTGCTCGACATAGATGATCTTCGGGCGGTATTCCTTCTCGACGTAGGAGTCCTTCATGAACGCGTAGATCAGGAAGCTGGTGACGCCGAGCGCCGCCACGAGAAAAAATAGCTCGTACGGCCGGCGCTGGCTGAAGAAGAGCCGCAGGTCCTGGTATGCGGCGATCGGCGAGAAACGACTGAAAAAGCCCATGCGCGCCAAGATAGGGGGGCGGAGCCGGCTAGGCCAGCCCCGCACCCCTCAAGCTTTAGTTCTGGAGCACGAACGTCAGCGCCATCGATCGCCATGCCTCGACCGG